>JADHED010000565.1_pt1 | contig 41919 bp, 31 predicted proteins | sample 8952041 | NCBI WGS metagenome assembly JADHED01 (sample SAMN16124423, study PRJNA663239) | bioreactor sludge metagenome | isolation source: sludge (control) | place: India:Bengaluru | collected 2018-09-08 | reverse complement strand
AGCTGGATATAACTCAGTATGAGTTGGCAGATAAATGTAATATCTCCCAAACATCGCTGTCGCAGATTGAAAACGGTGTAAAACGTCCGAGCACACGCACAATAAAGAAGGTGTGCGAAGTGTTAGATTTACCGGAATCAATCATTTATATATTAGGAATGCAGGATACTGATGTGCCTGATAGCCGAAAGGAAGTGTACGAAATGTTATTCCCTTCTATAAAGAGCCTTGCCTTACAAATAGTAAGCGATGAGCACAAGCAATTGATAGAACACGCTGAAACCGCAGCATAATATTCTGATTTTTAGATGTTTAGCTATGGCTGCTCCTGATAAGGTGCAGCCATATTGCTTTTAATATGCCCATATTGCCCTTATAAGCAATGTGTTTTGCAGCATCAGGTTGTTGAGGGATAACCCGAACTACTTGTGCTCCGTCTTTATAGCCACGCTTCACATCTTCCCAGTCAAGTATCAAAATGGTGGTTATGTAGAGCAGCAAAGACCAAAGCAAAGACTGGCCAATGAATCTTGAATGTTTTAAAACAATGCTTTTCATATCCTGCAAGAAATGATGTTATAATAAAATTACTTGTATGTGACGTTTGTTCGGTAACCCGTTTGGGGGGATTTCCGTGCCGAATGGCTAACTTTAAAAGTTCAAGTAAACTGGTAAATGATTTACAGGCTCGGGCTATTGTTTTGCATATTAATGACTGTACAAGTGTGCGGACAGGAGATAAATTGCAGCCATTATAAGTCTGCTGTAAATCAGTCGTTTAATAAAACAACCATACAGGTACCCGAAGAAGAGTACTACGATGTAAAATACGTGAAGCTGGATATTGCGCTGAACGATACAGGTGTAAACATCAGTGGCAGTGCTACTACAAAAGCAATGGTAACGGCAACTACCATGAATATCTATGTGTTTGAGTTGGTATCTGCATTAACTGTTGATTCTGTATTGATTAACGGTAACAAAGAATCCGTAACAACGGAGGGCAATGTTCGTAAGGTGTTATTGTCAACACCATTTGTACAAAACGATTTGTTTACTGCACAGGTATATTATCACGGCATGCCCGAAAAAGGGAATGGTTTTTTTACCCGCTTGGGACTCAATCAGTTTAAAGCAGAGCCTGCAGGGATTAATGTAACCTACACCCTGAGCGAGCCATATATGAGTAAGGATTGGTGGCCGTGCAAACAAAGACTGCAAGACAAAATAGACAGCGTGGCAATCTGGGTTACGGTACCCGACAGTACCAAAGCAGGTAGCAACGGACTGCTGAAAAACATAACACCCATGCCCGGGGGCATGATGCGCTACGAATGGCACACACAATACCCCATTGCGTATTATCTACTAAGTGTAACAGTTGCGAAATACAAAGACTATAGTTATAAGATAGCCTTGCCGGGTGTTGCAGACAGTATGCCGGTGCAAAACTATTTGTACGATATACCCGATGCAATGGTAACATACAAAGCAGGACTTGACAGCACTGCACAGATGCTGCAATACTTTTCGGATGTATTTGGTGTGTATCCTTTCTATAAAGAGAAATACGGGCATTGCATAGCACCACTGTTTGGCGGTATGGAACACCAAACAATGAGTACTTGCGGCAATGCAGGCCCGGGGTTGATTGCACATGAACTGGCACACCAGTGGTTTGGAGATTATGTTACCTGCGCTACATGGCGCGATATATGGCTGAATGAAGGTTTTGCATCATATGCCGAATATCTTTTTTATGAGCAGTACAGGGGGCAACAGGTAGCAGATGCACGTATGAACAGTTTTCATAACAGTGTGCTGGATAAAGAAGATGGCAATGGTACAGTGTATGTAGATGATACGATAAATATTGACAGGATATTCAGCGGGCGCTTGTCTTACAATAAACCCGCAGCAGTATTGCATATGTTGCGGTACGAGATAGCGAACGACAGCCTGTTTTTTGCAGTACTGAAAACATACCTCAATATCTACGCAAACAAAACAGCTACAACAGATAATTTTCTGCAAGTACTGAATACGGTTACTAAAAAAGATTGGACTTACTTCACAGACCAATGGATATACAAACAAGGCGCACCTGCATATACAGTTGAGTGGAACCAGTTGGGGGATGCAGTTTTTCTGCGATTGAAGCAACGAGCTACACACCCTGCATCTGTAAGCTTATTTACCACATCGGTAGATATAAAACTGATAGGCGATGGCGTAGATACTACTGTCAGGGTGTTGAATAATGCAGCCATACAGGACTACAGGTTTGGCTGGAGTAAGCGTGTGAAAGCAATAGTGGTTGATCCGAAAAACAATATTCTGAATCGGGTAGACAGCGTAGAGAAAACACCTGAATTAGGAGCAAATACATTAACTTCAAAAGACGTAATCGTATTTCCGAATCCTACGGCTGATAAATGGATTGTAGTGGGCGTGCCACAAGGAGCATCTGTAATGCTGACAGATATTGCCGGGCGTGTGGTATTGAGGGGTGAAGCAGTAAGTAATATGCCATTTACCATAGATGGCAGCATGCTTGCAAAAGGTATGTACATGCTGCAGGTAAGAAACGGGAGGGACAAGATTGCAGGTTTAAAACTTATTAAACAATAACATGCTTTACAAATACTTAGCAGTGATAATGGTGTGTGCGTGCACGGTATCATACGCCCACAAACAAGATGCAGGCAGTGCTTGTGCTGAGCGCCGTGTGGCAAGTGGCGGTACAGCGGCAAAAACAACTGTTGCAGCCATTGAAGAAAACGACTACGATGTAAAGCATTTGAAGTTCAATCTTGCATTAACCAATACATCTACAAACGTTAGTGGCGATGTGACCACTACTGCACAGGTAACGGCTACTACTATGCCTGTATACGCATTTGAGCTGGATGCTGCTATTACAATAGATTCCTTTAAGCTGAATGGCGTGTTGATGTCTGTGGCATCTGCAGGTGCAGTCAGGAAGGTGACATTATCATCTGCTCTTGCACAGAATACTATGTTTACTGCACAGGTATTTTATCATGGTGCTGCAACAGCTGGTAACGGACAGTTTTTCAGTGCGGGTTTGCACCCTGTTACTGCAAACGGTTTTAAACTGATGTACTCTATCAGCGACGATTTGTTTGCAGATGACTGGTGGCCATGTAAACAAAGCCTGCAGGACAAGATAGACAGTGTAGATATGTGGGTGACGGTAGACGATACACTGAAAGTAGGTAGCAACGGTCTGCTGAAGAATACAGTTCCTTTATCGGGCAATAAAGTGCGCTATGAATGGAAGACAAAACACCCGATTGAATACTACCTCATCTCTGTAGCTGTAGCGCCATACAACGAGTATAGCTATTACATGCACTACACAGATGGCTGTAACGACTCTATGCTGATACAAAACTATGTGTATAATACCCCCGGGCATTTTACACCAACAGCCAAAGCAGCATTGGATAGTACGGGGCTGATTGTTGACCACTTCTCTAACATATTTGGCAGGTATGCTTTTGACGATGAGAAGTACGGGCACAGTATGAGCCCGCTTGGCGGTGGGATGGAACACCAGACCATGACTACTATGGGTACGGGGGCATATACGGATGTTACACTGATAGCACACGAACTGGGGCACCAATGGTGGGGTAATAATGTGAGTTTTGCAAGCTGGAGAGATGTATGGTTGAGCGAGGGTATTACGTCTTATTGCGAGCAGCTATTTGTAGAAAAATTCAGAGGGGCTGCCGCGCAAAAAGCATACCGTACTATGGTGATGAACCAGGCAAAAGCTGGGACAGGGAGTGTGTATGTAGATGATACCACACAGGTATGGCGCATATTTGATGGCACACTTACCTACAAAAAAGGCGCATCTGTTACGCATATGCTACGCTATCTGGCACCGCAGGATAGCCTTTTCTTTAAGGGCTTGCGTACCTACAGGCAGCTGTTCTACAATGGTACTGCCACTACCAAAGACCTGAAACTGGCAATGGAGTCTGTGTACAACACAAGCCTCGATACATTCTTCAACCAGTGGATATATGGCGAGGGCTACCCTTCTTATAGTGCTAAATGGGCACAGCAAGGCAGTACATTGGTGATACAGCTAAAACAGACAACTACTAAAGCATCATCAGTGCCATGCTTCCATATGCCGGTAGAAATAAAGCTCATTACCAACAACGGTGATAAGATTATAAAACTATACAATAATGCTACGACCCAAACATTTGTAATTAATAGCAGTGACGTGGTAAGTAATATGCAGATAGACCCTGAGGATAATATTCTGAATGGTGGTGGACTGGTACAGAAGGATGATGCTGTGCTAAAGGTGGCTGGTATTGCATTAAACGAGTTTACTGTGCAGCCAAATCCTACTAGTGATAGCTGGCTGGTAAAAGGTATTCCTGAGGGGGCACAATGCATATTGACAGATATGGCAGGCAAGGTTTTGTGGCAGCAAACTGCAGCAGGTGATATCGTAGTTCCGGCAAAGGATTTAGCATCAGGCAGCTATACACTATCTATAATCAAAAATAGTAGCCGTACGGTACATGCCCGACTTATTAAATATTAAAAAACCTATGTGGCGTAGATATTACTTTTGCCCCTACATTTGCAGGATACCCCCGGTAGAACGTAATGGATTCGATACTACATCTCGTACAACAGATAATAGATAAGCCCGTACCATCGCTGATGGTAGTGCTGAACCTGATACTGATAGAAAGCCTGCTTTCTGTAGATAACGCGGCCGTATTGGCAACGATGGTATTAGACCTGCCAAAAGATCAGCGCAAAAAAGCATTGAAATATGGTATCATTGGTGCGTATGTTTTTCGAGGTATATGTTTGCTCTTCGCATCTTTGCTCATACAAGTATGGTGGTTTAAGCCTGTTGGCGGTATTTATCTGCTGATATTGGCCATCAAACACTTCTTATCTAAAAAGAAATCGAAAGACGATGAAGAGGAAACGCTTCAGCAGGAGTTGGAGCATGCACACAAGAGTTGGTTATATCGCAAAACTCTGGGTGCATTCGGTCCGTTTTGGGCTACGGTAATCTTGGTAGAGCTGATGGATTTGGCTTTTTCTATAGATAACGTGATAGCCGCAAATGCATACACCAAAAACATTGTGCTGATATGGGTGGGTGTATTCATCGGTATATTGGCAATGCGCTTTGTAGCGCAGGGCTTTGTAAAGCTGATGGAGAAATATCCTTTCCTTGATACCTGTGCGTATATCGTCATCGGCTTGCTCGGTACAAAACTGACACTTTCGCTGGTAGCTCACTTCAATCCTTGTTCGCCCTTTGCACAGTTTCTGGAAGGGCCGCAATCGTGCTTAGAATCGCAAGGAAAGCATTTGCCACTTGGCGAGCACCCTGTTATCTGGGGCGATATTATTACCTCATTTACAAGTATAGCTATCTTCATCGTCCCTGTGTTGGGGTCGATATTATTCAATTTCCCTAAGCATAAGAGAGAAGAGAGATAAGATTACTGCCAGTCGGTATAAGTATCTTTCCATCCTACTTTGTTGCCAAACTTACCAATGCCGAATAATTGGTTCAGCTGCATGTTGATGCCTATTTCGTTGTAAGCACCTGCAAGGCTGTAGTAAGAGCGTGCGTAGTGTATCTGAAATTTATTGAGATACAAACCCGCACCGAATGAGAAGCCTGCAAGCGCGGGTTTATCTTTTACCAGCATTTCGCTGCGGCGCAGATAGTTGTATGCGGCAGTAACTGTCAGGCGTTTTGCTAGTGTAAGCTCTGCGGCAAATATGAAGTGGCGCATCAGCTTTTCACCGAAGTATCTTTTAGTAGTTGTAGTAGTATCTGTACCACCCAACAGGCTTGTTTGTGCATCAGCAGGGTTGTCATAGCGTATATCCCACTCATACAGGTGGTGCATGTTTGCCATCAGGCGCAGCGGCATGTGTTTGAAGCGCTTAGATATACCTATCTGTACATCTAACGGCAGCGGTTCTGCACTGTTGGTAGTAGTGTACCTATTTACCATAAAGCCTATGTTCTTGGCAACAATACCAATATCCCAAAGGCTTGCAGTGTCGTAATAGTTTACACCTACATCGGCAAGTATTGCAGATGCGGTATTGGTGTACAGTTTGGAGTGTGCCCACTTCAGCGTAGCGCCATAACGCCAGTGTTTGCCGTATTGACGGCTTGCTGTCAGGTTGATGTTATAATCGTTTGCACGATAAGTGCCGTAGACATTACCGATGTTATCAGTTTCTGTCAACGTACCGTAGTTGATATACTGCACACCTAAAGCAAAAGAAGTATTAATCTTTGGCACGTGATAACCGTAGAGCAGATTAGAAACACCAATACTTGAATAGTAGAAATTCTGGTTAAGCCCTAATTGGTTGTGCAGGCCCGGACGCATCAACGCAGGGTTTTGACCTGCGAAAGATATATCCTGATCGGGATTGGCTACGTTGATGCCACCTAATGCACTTATATGTGGCGCATTTGGCAGCCTGAGAAATTCCATTGCGTAGCGGCCACCTGTAACCTGTGCGTGTGTAAAGAAAGCAGATAAAGTAAACAGCAATAAGCCGCTCCATTTAGTCCATTGCATATGCCTTAAACGTATCATGACAGGGAATTATTGCTGTTTACTATAGAGAGAAAATGATATTATCCGTTTGCTTGTGCTGCTTTTTCCATTTCTTCGATGATGCTCTGACTAACACCAGTGTTAGAGAAGCCACCATCGTGGAAGAGATTCTGCATTGTTACCATTTTGGTATAGTCGCTGAACATTGTAAGACAATAGTCTGCACATTGCTCTGCAGTAGCGTTACCCAGTGGAGACATTTTATCGGCATAGGTAAAGAACGCATCAAAACCTGATACGCCTGAACCTGCAGTTGTAATAGTCGGAGACTGAGAAATTGTATTCACACGTACTTTCTTAGCAAAACCATAGTGATAGCCAAAGCTGCGAGCGATGCTTTCCATCAGTGCTTTTGCTTCTGCCATATCGTTATAGCCTGGGAATGTACGCTGTGCAGCAATGTAGGTAAGTGCTACTACAGAAGACCATTCGTTCAGTGCATCCAACTTCATAGAAGATTGCAGCACTTTGTGCAGCGACAATGCAGATATATCAAGCGTCTTCAGGAAGTTGTCGTAGTTGGTATCTGTATAAGGTATTGCCTTGCGTACGTTTGGCGACATGCCTATTGAGTGCAGAATGAAATCCATTTTACCACCGAAGTGCTCCATGCTTTTTTGCAGCAGGTTTTCGAGGTCTGCTACACTAGTAGCATCTGCAGGAATAACAGGGGCATCGTTGCAAAGCTTTGCCAGTTCGTTGATTTTGCCCATACGCAATGCGATAGGTGCATTTGTCAGTACGATTTCTGCGCCTTCTTCTACCGCACGGATAGCAGTTTTCCATGCAATTGAGCGTTCATCGAGCGCGCCGAAGATGATTCCCTTTTTTCCTTTCAGCAGTTGGTGTGCCATATTGTAGTTACAAACTTTTATTGATGGTAAAAGTAGAAAAAAACTACCAAGCTACAGCAGTATATAAATTATGTTAATAAACAATAATTCACGATGCGTTATCGCCTGATGATGACCTCGACACGACGGTTAAGGTTTTTGTTCTCGTCTGAGTCATTTGGGGCAATCGGATTGGCTTCGCCCCAGCCTTTTGCTTCAATATTGGTCGGGTCTATGCCCATTTCGCTTACGGCATCTCTTACAAGGTTGGCACGCAGGTAAGAAAGCTCTTCATTCAGCATAGGATTGCCTGAATTGTCTGTATAGCCGTTGATGAGGAAAGTAATACCTTTTTCTCCCAGCCAAGGGGCGATAGCTGACTGCAAAATTGTTCTGCCTGTATCTGTAATGGTCTTGCTGTTGATAGGAAATGGCACAATGGCTATGACGCTATCGTATACAGGCTTTACATAATCATTTGGCAGCAGTGGGATGCTGTAGTTTAATACTTCTGTGTTCTTTTTGCCAGTAAGGTCTATAGTACCTGTGATGGCAGAATAGCCAATGCGGTCGGCAGAATAGGTATATACATAACCCGCAGGCAGTGTCATCATATAAGAACCATCGCCACGGTTGGAAGTATAGTGATACATCGGCTCGCCTGTTTTAGGATCGTTGATGTAGATGCTTGTCATATTCAGCCTTTCATGGCTCAGGCTATCGTAGGTGCAGCCTTTTATCAATGCTACGGGAATAGGCTTTGCTTCCCGTGGCATTTGCATTTCGTACAGGTCGAAATTGCCTGCTGCGCTGTCTCTGTCTGATGCGAAGAATGCACGTGAGCCATCAAAGCTCAGGTTGATGCTATTCTCATCATAAGCTGTGTTGACAGGATAGCCCATGTTTTGCGGTTTGCCCCATGTAGTATCATTATCCCTGCGACTGTAGTAGATGTCTTGTCCGCCAAGCCCCGGGAGGCCATTGCTGACATAATAGAGTGTGTTGTTATCTACATGGATGAAAGGAGCCGTTTCATCATAAGCTGTATTGATTTGCGGACCCAGATTGCGGGGTGCCTGCCACAGACCGTCTCTGAATTCACTCATCCAGATATCCAGCCCGCCATAGCCACCTTCGCGATTGCTTACAAAATACAATTGCCTGTTATCGGGTGAAAGGCAAGGCATACCTTCATACGCAGGTGTGTTGATGGTACCGCCGAAGTTTTCAGGTACGCTCCATACACTATCTGCCGTATAGGCCATAAACAAATCGCAACCACCCTGATCCCAGCCTGTTTCGCTGCGGTTTTCGCACTTCATAAAAAACAGGTAGTGGCCATCGCCCGAAATGCTTTGTGCAGACTCAGGGTGTTTTGAATTGGGCGGGCTACCCATGTTGCGTGCCTTAAACCAGCCTCCACAGCTATCTATATGTGCTGTATAAAAATCTTCGTCCATGCCGTTTACCCTGCGTGTAAAAAACAGGTTTTGTGTATCGGCAGTTATGTAGGGAAATGTCTCGGCATCAGGGCTATTGACACGGATACCCAAGTTGAATATAGTATCTGTAATGGGGCGGGCAAGTGCCTGCTTCATGTAATAAGCCTGTTCTCTCAGCAGTACCCATTGACTTTTCTCGCGCATAGTACCGTAGGCGGCTACCAATTGCAGTGCCTGATCGGGGCTATAGCTATGCAGCAGGCTTTTAGCCAGTGGTAGTGCAAAAGCTTTAGTACCATTCTGACAGCTTTGCGATGCCTTGATGAAAACATCTGCCGCTTCTTTAAAACGATGGTCTTTGAAATACCATTGCCCCAGCATGCTATATACATCCGGGTTAGATGGTTCTTCGCGTAATGCAACCAGCATGGTTTCGTAGGCTTTAGGCTTATCTTTCTTCGCCATGTATTCCAATGCCTTCAGATAGCTTTTGCCGGGTGCGGCATTTTGCTGTGCCACGGCAGTGGCACAAGACAGCAGGTAAATGAGTATGAACGCGTAGCTAAGGCGCATGAAACGGAAAAGTACATAAAAATAATAAGTGCGGTTCATTCCTGCATATCTCCGAACTTTGTATTTTCCCAATCCATAGCGGTTATTATGAATACAACGATTACATGCCCGAATTGTGCGCACGAATTTGAGCCTACGGATGCCATACGCGACGAGGTGCAAAAGGAGCTGCGTGCCAAGATGGTAGACTGGCAACGAACAAAAGAAGAAGAATATAAAAGAAAGGAAGCGGAAACCGTAGCGCAGGTAGAACAACACCTGCGCAAACAACTGGCGGGAGACTATGAGGTGCAGATGAAAATGCTGCAACAGGCAAATGCCGATAACGAAGCGCGCCTGAAGGAAGCAAGGGCTAAAGAGTTGGAATACCTGAAGCAACAACAGGAACTGAAAGCCCGCGAAGAGCAATTGGAAATAGAAGTGCAGCAAAAGCTGATGAACGAGCGTGAGCAGTTGAAGACTGTATTGCAGAGAGAAGTGGATGAAATGAATAAGCTGCGTGAGCACGAACACTTCATGAAAGTGAAGGAGCTGGAAAAGCAATTGGAAGACCAGAAGCAACTGACAGAAGAAATGAAGCGCAAGCAGGAGCAAGGCTCTATGCAGCTACAAGGGGAGGTGCAGGAACTGGCGTTAGAAGAACTGCTGCGTGCCAGCTTCCCGTTTGATATGGTAGAAGAAGTGGGCAAGGGTGTGCGCGGTGCAGACTGCATACAAACGGTGCGCAATAATTATGGGCAGGAGTGTGGTAAGATTATCTACGAGAGCAAACGTACCAAAGACTTCAGCAATGAATGGATAGAAAAGCTGAAGGCAGATATGCGCAATTTGGGTGCAGATATAGCCGTGATAGTAACACAGGCAATGCCAAAAGATATGGATGGCTTTGGTGAGAAAGATGGTGTGTGGATTTGCGATTTTATGGAAGCAAAATCTGTAACTACCATACTGCGAGAGCTGATAATAAAAGTATATAACGCAGGCAAGAGTCAGGAGAACAAAGGCGATAAGATGACCTTGCTGTACAACTATCTTATCAGCAGCGAGTTTTCTGAACAATGGAAGGCAATACGTGAGGGCTTTATGAGCATGCGCATGTCTATACAAAAAGAACGTGAGCAGATGGAGAAGCTTTGGAAAGCACGCGAAAAGCAACTGGAAAAAGTATTGCTGAATGCCGCGCATATTAAAGGCTCAATAGAAGGTATAGCAGGTGATGGTGTAGACCTTAACCTGGAGAGCAGCGATAGTACATACATGATAGAATAAGCATCAACCATATTGAAAAAGAAAAGCCCGGCATTTGCCGGGCTTTTAAAATGAAGTATTGAAAAGCTTATTGCAGCACAATTTGTTTTACGATGTTGCCACCGTCTGCAGCTTGTATTTTAACTTGATAAACACCTTTCGCCATATTGCTCAAGTCTATAGTAGCAACAGAACCCATCGAAGATGCATCAATGTTTTGAGATGCTACCAGAGAGCCCATTACATTATAGCATTGTACACTTATTTTGCCATCAATGCCTTTCATGTTTACACTAAACACACCCGTTGTTGGGTTAGGGCTAATGATAACATTGTTTGTGTTTAGCACATTTTCTACACCGGTAGAGAAATACATGTAGTTTGATGTAGCAGCACATCCGGCAGTATTACCTGTGCATGTGTAAACACCAGAGCCTTCTACAGGATAGTGCTTTTGTGTATTTGCACCAGGAATTACAACGCCATTAAATTTCCATACATAATTATCGCAAAGTGTACCTGTTGCTACAAGTGTGTCGAACTGAAGTTTGATAGCAACTTTGATATTACCTAAAACATTCAGGGTTTTACAAAATGCAGCTGAACCGCCACGGCTACCTTGATTGCAGAAAACAGTTATATCATAAATGCCGCCTACTGACATAGATTTACTGAAACTGCTGTTGCTGAAATTAAGTGTTGATGAAGTAGCAGGTAGCGTCATCACATTGTCGTATAGTACTATTGCTGAATCTAGGCTGCAACCAAGCATAGCAAGTTTATTACCATACCAGATGGTTGATAATTCACTAGTCTGACTGTTTACACTGAGGGTACCTAAGTCTGTAGCACTTGGTGCGCCTGTAATAACACCGCCAACAAAATCAATTTTAATAAGTTTGCGGTCATTTTCGTTTGCAGCTAATGCAAAAGTTGTGTCGCAGTTTGAAATTATTGCCAAGGCTCTTGGGTTTCTGAATAGATTGCTTGGATTTCCAAGGTCAGTATGAGCTGGGGATGTGTTTTTGAGGTTTGTGCCAAAGTTCCAACGAACAAGCTTGTCACCTCCACCAGGGCCGCCACCTGAACCAATGTTAGTAATAAGTGCGTACCACGTACCTGCTTGTTGTTGTAATGCTATATTAATAGGAGCATTGAGGAAACCACCTGACGGAGTTAGTGTAGTAGGAGTTGGTGTACCAGAAAGGTTGGTGCCGAAATCAAGACGAACAACACTACTGAATGCCCTGTTAACAACAAATGCTACCCATTCACTGCCAAACTGTTTTACAGTAATCGAATACGGCCAATAGAAAGAAGAATTGAACGCCATAGTATTGACAGTAGGCACATTGCCAAGGCTGGAACCCCAATAAAAATGTATCAGGTTTTTACCATCTACAGCGTAGCCGTGCCAATTGCTGCTAGCATCTTTAACAATGTCAAGACCTAAAGTACTGTCATCAAGAGAGCCGCTAAAATTGCCTAAATCAATAGTAGTAGGAGAGCCGAGAGAAGACCCGAAATCAAGCCTTAATAAGCCGCCATGTCGTTGTGTTACAAAGCCATAATAGTTTCCGTTGTCATATTGCAGTGAAACACCTGATGGCAGGTAGCTAGTATTACTGGCAATGTTAGTAGCAGTGATACCTGCTGCATCGCTCGGTACATCACCTATTGCCCACGCGTAACTCTCTGCATTATATGTTGTTGAAAACGTAACGTTTGTATTCAGACATACGGTGTCCGGACCACTAATCTGTGAATAGCCTATTAAAGAAGATAAACCTAATAAAAGAGTTAAGTAGGCTTTTTTCATATTTTACCTGATTTTAGAAATTGTAATATAAGCAATATTTTCAGAAACGGAATGGATTTTTTGCTGTTTCGGTGAATTCAGACCAGATTTCTGCCACAATATTAGCCGCGGGTTTAATATCCCTGATAATGCTGCTAACCTGTCCTATTTCCAGCTCTCCTTCCGTCATATCACCCTCAAACATACCTTTCTTGGCTCTTGCCCTGCCCAGCAGTTCTTCCATTTGTTCTTTGGAAGCGCAGCTTTCTTCTGCCTCCGCTACGCGACGGTAGAAGTCGTTTTTGATAAGGCGTACCGGTGTAAGTTCTTTCAGTGTCAGTACAGTATCGCCCTCATTGGCATTTACAACAGCATCTTTAAACGCTTGGTGGCTGGAAGCCTCAGGCGTACATACAAAGCGGCTGCCTATTTGTACACCCTCTGCGCCCATTGCCATCATAGCATACATAGCGCGGCCTGTTGCAATGCCACCTGCTGCTATTAGCGGAATGCTGATAGCTTGACGCACATTAGGTATCAGGCAAAGTGTAGTAGTTTCTTCGCGCCCGTTGTGGCCACCTGCTTCAAAGCCTTCTGCAACAACTGCATCTACGCCTGCCTCTTCACACTTCTTCGCAAACTTGGCGCTGGATACTACGTGTACCACCGTGATACCGTTTTCTTTCAGCTTTGCTGTCCATGTTTTTGGATTGCCTGCAGATGTGAAAACGATAGGTACTTTCTCTTCTATAATGATAGCAATATGCTTGTCTATATCCGGATAAAGCAATGGCAGGTTTACACCAAAAGGCTTGTTGGTTGCTGCTTTGCATTGTTGTATGTGCTCGCGCAATACTTCGGGGTACATACTACCGGCACCTATAAGACCAAGACCACCTGCATTGCTTACAGCAGATGCCAGCTTCCAACCCGATGCCCATATCATACCGGCTTGTATAATAGGGTACTGTATGCCAAATAGTTTTGTGATACGGTTATCAAAACCGTTGTCTGTAATTCTTCCTTCAAAAAGCATGATGGTTACTGCGCTTTTCTTTTATAAAATAATGTGTTGCTGTTTTCTTTTCGGAATACTTCCTGCGCTGTTTGTTGCAGCATGGCAGTGGTAACCGCTTTGTAATTGTCCCACTCTTTGTTGATGAGGTTTGCATCGCCCAGTAGCTCGTAAAATGCAAGGTTATTGGCGCGAGACAAGATGGTCATGTCTTCAAATGTTATCATGGCCTCTATCTTGTTTTTCGCTTTTTGCAGTTCATCTTCTGTTACGCCATCGCTTACCAGTTTCTCAATTTCTGCTTCTACAGCGGCATTGGCATCTTCTATGCTTTTGCCTTCTACTATCTTGCCTTCTATTACCAGCAAACCGGGGTCTGTACTGCCTGTATGATAGCAACTGATATTGCTGAATAATTGCAATTCCTTTACAAGGCGCAGGTGCAGGCGCGATGCTACGCCATTGCCCATGATTTCTGTAATCAGATCGGCTGTGTAGTAAGACGGAGACATACGCCCTCCTATATGCCATGCTTTATACAAAGCATCGAGTGGTACGTTGGCTTCTACAGTAGCTACACGCGCTTCTGTTTGCTGTGGCTCCTGTGGCAAATTGCGGTTGTACTTATCACCCGCAGGTATGTCGCCAAACCATTTTTCTGCAAGCTGTCTTACCTGTTCGGTAGTTACGTTTCCCGCAACAGACAGTATTGCATTAACAGGGCGGTAGTGCTTGTAGAAGAAAGACTTTACATCATCCAGATGTGCATCTTCAATATGCTTCAGCTCTTTACCAATGGTCATCCATTGGTACGGATGTTGCTTGTATGCCAGCTTACGCATGTTTTCCCATGCATCGCCATATGGCTTGTTGATGTAATGTTCTTTAAACTCTTCGCTCACTACTTTGCGTTGCACATCCAGACTTTTCTCGCTGAAGGCAAGCGCATTCATGCGATCGCTCTCCAGCCAGAAAGCCGTTTCAATATTCTGCAACGGCAACTGTATATAGTAGTTGGTAATATCGTTGGTTGTGTATGCATTATTCTCGCCGCCTGCCATTTGCAATGGCTCATCGTAAGATGGTATGTTTTCGCTGCCGCCAAACATCAGGTGTTCGAAAAGGTGTGCGAAACCAGTACGTTCAGGGTTTTCGTCTCTTGCACCAACATCATACAATACGTTTACTGCTACCATTGGGGTAGTAGTGTCTTTATGTACTATTACGCGTAGTCCGTTGCTTAACGTGAATCTTTCGAAGTCTAACATATCTCTTTCTCTGTGTAGCGCTAAAGTTAAGCTGTTTGTATGTCGATAAAAAATGCACACTCTGAAGTGTGCATTGGTATTATTTATTCTTCCAGTTTCAGGGAAGTGCTGTTTTCTTTTTCCTTTTCTATTCGCCCGCGGCGCATGGGGTTGGCAGTGTAGGTAGCATATTCGGCACGTTGCCTTACAAGGTCTATTGCCTGAAACAATGCCTCCTGAAAAGAGGAAGGGTCTGCAATGCCTTGCCCTGCAATATCGAAAGCAGTGCCATGATCCGGTGATGTGCGTACTACAGGCAAGCCTGCTGTATAGTTTACACCCTCGCCGTGCGCCAGTGTTTTGAATGGTATCAAACCCTGATCGTGATACATGGCCAGTACCGCATCAAAGTTTACATAGCTGCTGCGTGCAAAGAATGCATCGGCACTGTATGGACCATAAACAAGATGCCCTGATTGTTGCATGTTATCAATAGCAGGCTTTATCACATTCAGGTCTTCATTGCCTATCTGTCCGCCATCGCCTGCGTGCGGGTTAAGTCCTAATACTGCAATCTTTGGTTTGTCTATGCCAAAGTCTTTTATCAGTGTATCGCGCAGTATATTCAGTTTGCTTAGCAGCAGGTCTTTTGTAATGGTCTCTGCTACTTTAGCAACAGGTATGTGCTCTGTAGCCAACGCAACACGCAGGTTGTGGCTGTAGAGTATCATCACTACATCTTTAGCACCAAATTTCTCTTTCAGGAAAGGTGTATGCCCCGTGAAAGGAAAATCGTTGCTCTGTGTATTGTTTTTGTGAATAGGTGCTGTAACAATTGCATCCAGCTCTCCGTCTTTCAAGCATTGTGTCGCTACTTGCAGCGAGCGGATGGCATACTTGCCTGCTGCATCTGTAAGCTGCCCCGGTTGCAGCGGCACTTCTTCCTCCCAGCAGTTGAAAATATTTACCTGCTTAGGATGCAGCTTGGTAAGGTCTTTCGTACTGCTGAAGTTCATAGGGTGTTCTACCGTAACAAGTTTTCTGTAAAAATTAATAAGCTTGTTAGAGGCAAAAATGACAGGTGTACACAAATCGAGTACTCTGTTGTCCGACAATGTTTTAATGATTACTTCCGGGCCAATACCGTTCAGGTCGCCTGTAGTAATGCCAATTATCGGTTTTTCTGTATTATTAGGTTGCATGAGCAAACGGCTTCTTATTGTTGAATAATGATTATGCTTTTCCATAGTGCATCAGGAAATCGAGCAGCATACGGATACCGTAACCTGTACCACCTGCAGGCATATAGCTACGTTTAGTAATGCTGTGCGATACACCTGCTATGTCGAAGTGCATCCACGGATATTCTGTAAAATGCTCCAGGAATTTACCTGCTGTGATAGCGCCACCAGAAGGACCACCCACGTTTTTCAAATCGGCAATGTCAGATTTTATCTGGTCGCCATATTCATCCCACAGCGGGTATTCTACCAATCTTTCGTACTGGCGGAAACCACTGTTTTTGAATGCTGCTTTTGTGTTGTCATCAGCAGTACCCATGCACACAATACCATGCTCGCCAACTGCTACAGATGCAGCACCCGTCAGGGTTGCAAAGTCTACTACCAGTTCAGGCTTGTAGCGTTTTGCCCAATGCAGTGCATCTGCCAGTACAAGGCGGCCTTCAGCATCGGTATTCAACACTTCTACTGTTGTGCCATCGTACATTGTAATAACATCACCGGGTGTGTAAGCGTTTTCGCCAGGACGGTTTTCTGTAGCAGGCACCAATGCTATAACGTGCAGGGGCAATTGCATTTTGCTGAGTGCGTACATAGAAGCACTCACCAATGCAGCACCGCTCATGTCGCTCTTCATGCGGTCCATAGAAGCCAATGTAGGCTTCAGGCTCAGACCACCTGTATCATATACAATACCCTTACCTACCAGTACTATCGGCTTTTTGTTGATGGCTTTTTTAGGCTTGTATTCCATGATGGTGAATGTTGGCGGCAATATGCTCCCACGGTTCACGGCCAGGATACCACCCATCTTCTCTTTGGTTATCTGTGCTTTGTTCAGCACACGAACCGTAAAGCCCGATTCTTTACCCAGTTGTTGTATTTCTTTAGAGAGTTGTTCTGCTGTCAGGTAGTTCAGTGGTTCGTTTACCAGTGTACGTGCACGATATACAGCCTCATTGATAATGCTCAGTTGGCTTACCTCTTTCAGCGTAATGCTTTCTTTGGTAAATGATATGACCTTGAGGGATTGTGTTATTTTCTTAGCATCACTGCGGTATTTCAGAAACTGATAAGCAGCCAGCGCCATACCCTCTGCCAATACATAAGCGGCATTTGCCTGCGTAGAGAGGTTGGTGATGGTGATATCTGCCAATTTTTGCTTGTTGCATACAGCATGCCACTCTGCACCTGCTTTGCGCAGTGTTTCGGTAGTTTGCCAATCCGTTTTTTTAGCCTTCAGGTGGTATATAAATACCAGCGCGCCATATTGGTTGATGGTAACAGCGGTTTGCTCACCGGCAATAGCCTCAGCAGCATATTTTTGTTCCTTATCGCTGAGCGATGCAATATTTTTTAAAGCTTTAGCGTCATCAATTATATACAAATGGTTCTTGCCCGATGGCTTTTGCAGTATCTTAAATTCCATGAATAATAAACAGATTAGGCTGCAAAGTTATACTTCGGTGCGATAGTTTGATAAGTTTAAAACTAACTTTGCAGTCTTATTGCTTATATAACACGAATCGTAATACATTGTCTCAACCATATACATTAAAGAAAAGCCTCGGCCAGCACTTTCTGCACGACGAGAATATGTGCCGCAAAATAGTAGAGCAACTGCATGTTTCTGCAGGTCTGCAACTGGCAGAAGTAGGTCCCGGTGGTGGTGCCATCACCAAATACCTGATAGAGCTGCCAGACGTACAATATAAGGCTATAGAGATAGACGATGAAAAGGTAGAATACCTGAAAAAGACCTATCCTGTGCTGCAGGATAAGATTATACATAAGGATATATTGAAGGCAGATGCCCCTTTTGAGGGAACTTTCAGCGTGATAGGCAATTTCCCATATAATATTTCTTCGCCCATATTATTCAAAGTGCTGGACTGGGAACCCAATGTGGCAGAGGTGATTGGCATGTTTCAGAAAGAAGTAGCGCAAAGAGTTGCCTGCAAAGAGGGTAGCAAGACCTATGGCATCCTCAGTGTTTTGATGCAGGCCTTCTTTAGGGTGGAATACCTGTTTGACGTACACGAAAACTGCTTTACGCCGCCACCAAAGGTGAAAAGTGGTGTAATACGCCTGACCAATCTGCACAATCCGCATGGTATTACAGATATAAAGAAGTTCAAGCAGCTGGTAAAAGCAGCTTTCAATCAGCGCCGCAAGACTCTGCGCAATGGGCTGAAAGGCACATTGCCACCAGAGGCACTGACAGACAAGATATTTGATAAACGCGCAGAGCAGCTGTCTGTAGCAGATTTCGTAGCCCTGCACAAGCAATACCAGCAATCATGAAGAAAGTACTGATTGCCGCACCTGTACATCCGGTACTGACGGATAGCCTGCAAGCAGCAGGCTATGAATGTCTGATATACGAAAAGATAAGCCAGCAGCAAGCGTTTGAACTGGTGAAGGATGTAGCGGGTATCATCACATCTACCCGTCTTCAACTTGATAAAAACCTGATAAATGCCGCTCCGAAACTGCAATGGATAGGCCGCATGGGTAGTGGTATGGAGGTGATAGACGTACCCTATGCAGAAAGTAAAGGTATTAAGTGTTTTGGCAGCCCCGATGGTAATGCTAATGCCGTGGCGGAACATGCGCTGGGTATGCTTTTGAGCCTGAATAAGCGCATCATTAAGAGCAATAATGAAGTGAAGCAAGGCCTGTGGCTGCGCGATGAAAACCGTGGTACAGAACTGGAAGGTAAAACCATTGGCTTGATTGGCTTTGGCCATACCGGCAGGGCTTTCGCAAAGAAGCTGATGGGTTTCGATATGCAGATTTTAGCCTACGATAAGTATAACAGACACGACTTTCCTCCATATGTTATGCAATGCGAAACATTAACGCCCATTTTTGAACAGGCAGATATTATAAGTTTTCATGTTCCGTTGCAGGCAGATACAACTCATTATTTTGACGAAAACTTTCTGCAAAGTGTTAGGAAGCCTTTCATATTAGTAAATACTTCAAGGGGTGTGGTGATAAATAATGAGGTTTTGCTACGTGGTATGCAAGAAAAATTAATTTGTGGGGCATGTATTGATGTATGGGAAGAAGAGCCACTAAGTGCGATGAGTGACACTCAACGTGCACTGCTTGCACAGGTAGCGAACCTACCAAATGCAGTACTGACGCCACATATAGCGGGTTATAGTTTTGAAGCTGTGTATAAAATGAGCCATATTTTGCTTCAAAAAATTGTCAATAATTTGTAAGATGTATAGGCGTTTACGATAATGTAATGAAAACCGACATAAATCTGACAAAAAATCTAAACTGCCGTAGTACTTTTAACAGAAGTTTTTATCTTTACCGTTCATTTGGTTAATAATTTATTAATGCAGGATATGACACGTTCACTACGTTATTTATTCCTTTTACTGTTTGTAGGCGTTGCCGGTGTAGCTATGGCCCAGGTGGGTGGTATTACCGGTAGGGTATTAGACAATACTAAGGAACCTATTATCGGTGCTTTCATAGAAGTAAGCCAGGCCGGTGTTGTTAAGGTTGGTACAGTTACCGATGAAGAAGGCAACTATATGGCCAAGCCACTTAACCCGGGTCGTTATGATGTAACTGTTAAATATACTGGTTTCAATACCAGTAAAATCAGCGGTGTTATCGTAAACCCTGACAGGAATACTACTATAAACATCAATATGCAGCTTAACCAAAAAGAATTGGATGAGGTTGTAGTTACTCAGTATAAAGTTCCTCTTATAGGACAAGATGAAAGAAAAACTTTCACATCTGAAGAGATTGAAAAAATGCCAACGCGTAGTACACAGACTGTTGTAGCGCAAAGTGCTGGTGTTTATCAGGCTCGTGAAGGTAGTGGATCTCTGAATATAGGTGGTGCTCGTGGTGACGGTGCCGTATATATAATAGATGGTATCAGGGTATATGGTAGTCGCGGTACTAACCTTTCTCAAGGTGCTATTGACCAGGTAGAGGTAATGCAATCAGGTGTATCAGCAAAATATGGTGATGCGATTGGTGGTATTATCAACATCACTACAAAAGGTGTTTCTAAACAATTAGCAGGTGGTATCCTTCTGGAGAAATCTGTTGATGGTTATGGTCACAATCTGGTGAACTTCAACTTATCAGGTCCTTTATTCAGCAAGAAAATTGACAGTGTTAATAAAAAACCTGTTGTTGGTTTCAGGTTGGATGGTGACTTCTATTATGATAAAGACAGAACTCCATGGTGGACAAGGCATTATCAGCCAAATGATGATGTATTACAGCGTGTAACTGACAAGCCATTAGTGGCTACTCCAAATCCTAATGGAGCTAAAGTATTTAACTATTCTACAGAGTTTTTGCGCGAAAAAGATTTCTATACAGTAAAGGCTCGTCCTAATGCTGAAGTAATGGAAGGCAGGTTGAATGGTCGTTTGGATTTCCAATTGGATGACAACTTAAACCTGCAGGTAGGCGGTACCTTCAACTATTCTAAATCTAACGGATATAGCCGTGGGTTGTCTCTTTTTGCACTGGATGCGATTCCTGAAACTGATAACTACACAGGTCGTGCTTATGTGAGGTTGACACAGCGCTTTGGCTCTGCGAAAACTGCTCCCGGTGAAAAGAAGCCTGTAATATCTAATGCATATTATAGTGTTCAGGCAGACTATCAAAAAGAGTTCCAGTATACAAAACATCCAAAGTTTGGCGAAGACTTATTTAAATATTACTATGTAGGTAAATTCAATACTGATTATGTTCCATTGTATGGTGCAGGTGTTGATGATACTACTGGTATATCAGGTATTCGTTTATTGATTGACAGATTTGCAAATGGTGTTAGCTATGAAAGGTCTGAGTTGAACCCTGGCCTGGCTAATTATACTACGCAGTATTTTAATGAAATAGGTACTACACCTCAAAACATTTCTCAAATAATTGGTCAGCACAATCTCGTAAACGGATTTGCTCCAAATAGTGTATACGGAAGATATAATAACGTAGGTACTTCAATTGGTAGCTATAGTAAAGCATCTGTTGATCAGTTTGCAATTGGTGTTGATGCATCTTTTGACTTCCAGCCGGGTAAAATCCGTCACCAAATTGAGTTTGGTTTGTATTATCAACAACAAGTTGACAGAGGTTATGGTGCAGGTGCATTTGCAGGTAGTACAAACATCTGGCAGTATGCACGTCAGCTTAGCAACGCGCATATCAGCTTAGATTATTCTAACCCTGTATTTATTGTAAACGGTCAGAAGTATACAAGAGATCAGGTGACAGCCGGTGTTGTATCTCCATCTCCATACGATACTATTATATATAACAGGCAATCTTCTGATACTATATCAACATTCGCACTCAATCTGAGAAATAAATTAGGTTTGAGCAGAACTGATTATGTAGACGTTGATAACTATGATCCTTCAATGTTCTCATTAGACATGTTCTCTGCTGATGAATTATTAAACAATGGTAATCAATTTATTGGCTATCGTGGTTATGATTATACTGGTAAGAGATTGAAAGGTCAGGTAAACTTTAATGACTTCTTTACAAAGAAGGATGCTAACGGTAACTACACAAGAGAAATTGGTGCATACAGACCTAGCTATATTGCCGGTTATTTATTGGATAGGTTTGCATTCAAAGATATCAACTTTAATCTGGGTGTGCGTATCGAACGTTTCGATGCTAATACTAAAGTGTTGAAAGATCCATACTCTCTGTACGAAGTACATACAGCTAGAGATGTGGCAAGTGGTTCTGTGAGTAGGAATATTACAAATACATGGAATAACAGTGTTCGTCCTTCAAACATAGGTGATGACTATGTAGTATATGTTAACAATAACCAGTCTACAACCTCAAACATTATAGGTTATCGTAATGGTGATGATTGGTATGACTATGCAGGTAAGCTTATTGAAGATCCGAACATTTTGAAAAATTACAGTGGTGGCCGTGATCCTCAGCCACTTTTGAAAAGGCCTAATGATAATATTAAAGAATCAACTTTTGATCCGGAACAATCATTTACTGACTACAAACCTCAGGTAAATGTTGCACCACGTATATCATTTAACTTCCCTATATCTGAAGAGGCATTGTTTTATGCTCACTATGATGTATTGGTGCAAAGGCCAACTGAAGGTGTATTCACGCCAGCATCATCTTATTACTTCCTTACAAATAACACGCAGGATATCATAGGTAATCCAAACCTGAAGTCTCAGAAAATGTTTGACTATGAAGTTGGTTTCAAACAAGCATTGACTAAACAATCAGCAATTACAATTACTGCGTTTTACAAAGAACGTAAGGATATGATTCAGGTTCGTCCATATTTGTTCGCATGGCCTGTTACGTATTATACTTATGGCAATCGTGACTTCTCTACAGCTAAAGGTTTTACCCTAACATATGATATGCGTAGAATAGGTAACCTCAGGTTGAATATTGCATACACATTACAGTTTGCTGAAGGTACAGGTTCAAGCTCTACAACAAGTGCAAGAGGTGGTGTAGGTAGTGGTATATTGCAAAACTTTATACAAGCTGGTCTTCCTAATATGCGTATGACGAATGTACTTGACTATGACTCTAGGCACAATATTGCTGCTAATATCGATTACCGATATGACAAAAATAGCGGTCCTGTAGTTGGTGGTAAGCACATACTGGAGAACGCTGGTGTTAACTTCATCGCAAGAGCTCGTAGCGGTGAGCCATATACTAAATTCAAAAGACCAGTTGCTACTACAAACGAAGTGCAAGGCGGTATTAATGGTGCGCGTTTAGGTTGGCACTTTGGTCTGGACATGAGAATAGACAAAGATTTTGAATTGAATAAGTTGTTCTCTGGCAAAAACACAGAAGAATCTGCTGGCAAACGTCCTTTGATGTTAAATGCTTACGTTTTTGTTACAAATCTGCTCAACATTAAAGATATATTAGGTGTTGATGGTTTTACAGGACGTGCTGATGATGATGGATATCTTGCATCTCCTCAAGGTCAGTTAGCGACACAGACTCAGGTTAACTCTGCATCGTTTATTGACTACTACAATATGACTTTGTGGAATAATAACAACATAAACCTGCCTAGACGTATTAACGTTGGTCTGCAGCTTAATTTTTAATATAACAATTGTTTGATATAATAACTTAAAAGGAGTTATGATGTTTAAGGATAGAAAAATAATTGCAGCGGTCACTATGTTCGCACTTTCAGGAGTGTTCTCGAACGTGAATGCGCGCCCGAACATTGATAATAATAGCCAGTTGAAAACTGGAGGGCACTTGAAAACTACTGCAAGTACCTGTAAACCTGCTGAAGCGAAGATCGACCTAGACATCAACAACGTGCGTGCGCGTTTGATGACAGGTGGTGATATGTGGTGGGATAACGGTACTGCTGAAGCACGCTACGAAGTACCTAAAGGCAGCCGTAAGAACTCATTGTTTGCAGGCTCTGTATGGATTGGTGGACGTGATGCTCAAGGGCAGCTGAAAGTTGCTGCACAGACATATAGGCAAGATGGTAATGACTATTGGCCTGGACCTTTGGACGACCAAGCAAATATTACAGAGGGTGATTGTGCTGAGTGGGACAGGTTTTGGAAGGTAAATAAATCTGACATCCTTAAGTTCAGGGCACTATCTTCTCCGGAAAGTGCTAGTGGTGATCCAGCTTCTTTCGAAACTATTATGCAATGGCCGGCTAAGGGCAACCCTGATGCTGTAGGTAATAGAGGTAATAACCTTAGTTTGGAAAGTGCAACTAAAACCTATGCACCTTTCATTGACTTAGATAATGATGGCAAGTACGAATGGAAGGAAGGTGACTATCCGGATATATTTGGCGATCAGTTTATCTGGTGGGTTTTCAATGATAAAGGTAATACCAAACAGCAGTCTCAAACTGAAGGTATAGGTATAGAAGTACAAGCGAGTGCATTTGGCTACTCTACTAAAGACTTTCTGAATGATGCGACTTTTTACAACTATCGTGTAGTAAACCGTAGCAACCTGCAGTTAGACAGTACATATATAGCAACATGGACGGATGCGGATCTTGGCTACTATCGTGATGACTATATAGGTTGCGATACTACTCGTGGATTAGGTATTCTTTATAACGGTGCAAGTACTGATGGTGCGGGTCAAATTAATAGTTATGGTACTAAAATACCAATGGTTGGTATAGATTTCTTTAAAGGACCTAAGAAACCAGATGGTGATACTGTTATTAATGGCGTTACACAAACGAAGTACAAAACTTTGGGAATGGAATCGTTTACTTATTATAACAACGATGCCACTATTATAGGTAATCCCAACAATGGTGTACAGATTTACTACTATATGACCGGTTCTATACGTAATGGTCAGCCGTTTACATATGATTTTCAGGGTCCTGGCATTAACTCAAAAGCCTATGGAACAACAGTGCCTACTAGATACGTGTTCTACGGTAATCCGGATGTAAAGGCTGAATGGTCAGAATGTTCTTGTTTGAATCCAGTAGGTGATAGGCGTTTCGTACACTCTGCAGGTCCTTTCAAACTAGAGCCCGGTGTTGTAAACGATATTACTATAGGTGCGGTTTGGGTATCTGATGCTGGTGGTTGTCCTTCAACAAGCTTTAAAAAAATACGCGTAGCTGACGATCAGGCACAGGCACTATTTGATAATAATTTTGAAACAATTGAAGGTCCTGAAGCGCCAAGATTGGTTGCAAGGGAAATGGATAGGAAAATAATTTTCTATATAGTTAATGATTTTGGTAGCAATAACTTCAGAGAACGTTATGGCCGCAGTACTGATCCTAAATATCAAGTAGCATCACAAAAAGCTGCTAAATATGTAAGGTCGGCTGACTCTTTGTACAAATTTGAAGGTTACAGAATATTCCAATTAAAGAATTCTACTGTACAGCCTGCTCAGATTTATAAAGAAGATGGTACAATCAACTCTGATGTAGCTGCTGAGGTATTTAAGTGTGATATTAAAAACGGAGTTACTAAAATTATCAATTATGATAAGAAAACGGATATTGGTGACTCTGTATATGTTCCAATAGTAAGAGTGGAAGGTAAGGATAGTGGTATTGTACATAGTTTTGAGATTACAACTGACCTGTTTACTACTACTGATGATCCAAGACTTGTAAACTATCGCAACTATTATTATGTAGCTGTTGCTTATGCTCATAATAACTTTGCTCCATTCGATATCAATAAACCGGATTCTACACAAGATGTAGCTTATCTTGAAAGTTCTCATGGCGCAGGTGGTATACCAATACCTGTTGTAGCTGCAATGCCAAATCCTGCTAATGGTGATATGGGTACTGTATTAAATTCTGATTACGGTACAGGTGTTATTATTAAGAGATTGGAAGGTACAGGTAATGGACATAATGAATTGCGTCTCACTGACGAATCTGAAAATGAGGCATTAGCTTCACCTTATCAAGCTGTATACCCAACATATCAGCCAGGTTATGGTCCAGTTTCTATAAAAGTTGTAGATCCTAGAAAAGTGCAAGCTGCGAATTGGGAGCTTTATATCGGTTCTGATACACTTTTAAGTTCATCATTACTGAGCCCTTACAATGGTTGGAAGCTTATCAATACAAGTAATGGTGACACAATTTACAGTGAAGGCAACTTTGGTATTGTAGAGCCTGACGAGCAAATTATTGAAAAGTATGGTATTGCTGTAACAGTTCAGCAGCCAAAACGTCCTGGTGAAGATCAGGCAGGTACTAATGGTTTAATCACATCAAGCATATCATTTGCTGATGCTGCAAGACCTTGGTTAGTTGGTGTACAAGATGAGGAGGCTAGGTCTTTAAATAACTGGATAAGAAGTGGTCATACTACTGATACTTTTGGCCGTTGTGACTATAACGATCGTACAGGTCAAGGTTACGATACTGCCAATCAGATATATGAGCAGTTGTTAGCTTCTAGCCCTCTGCACAGAGGTACTTGGGCTCCTTATGGCTTAGCTGCTGATGAAAACCGATATGTTTGTGGATTTGGTGTAATCAAAAAAGGTACAACATATCCTTTGTATACATTACCAAGTGTTGACATTGTTCTTACTTCAGACAAGTCAAAATGGACCAGATGCGTTGTTCTTGAAATGCAAGATGAGCCTAACCTTGCTGAAGGTAAAGCTGAAAAGATGCAGATTCGCAGCCATAAAAGCTGGAACTTGGATGTAGATGATAACGGTAGACCTGTATATTCTCAAACAGCAGGCGATACAGGTATGTCTTGGTTCCCTGGTTATGCAATCAATCTTGAAACTGGTGAGCGTTTAAATATGGCTTTCGGTGAAGACTCATGGTTGAAGCAACATGGTGGTACAGATATGATTTGGAATCCTACATCTGATAATATCTCTGGTTTCGGAAGTGTTATTAATGGTGGTAAGCATTACATCTATGTTATGAACACCAGATACGATTCTTGTAATTGGTTCAAACAACAAATGAGGTTGTCGCTTATCTTACAAACTGCAGCATATAAAACAATAAGCTGGGTAGGTTTGCCACTATTGAATAGAGGGTATACATATAAGTCTTTAAATGACGGTATCATTCCAAATGATGTTCGTATCAGGTTCAGGGTAGACCGTCCGTATGCGAAATACAGATCTACATTACAATCAGGAGCTCCTAAGAATGCTAATGCACCATTATATAGCTTTAGCACTGATGGCTTGCAACCTACTCCGCTTAATGATAACGTTAATGCAGATAAAGATGCACTCCTTAAAAAGATTGTTGCTGTTCCGAATCCATACTATGCATATTCCGGATACGAAAACAACCGATTAGATACACGTGTAAGGATTATTAATTTGCCTAAACGTGCTACTATAAGTATCTATACAATTGATGGTGCTTTGATACGTAGATTAGAAAAGGACAATCCTAATGTATCATTCGTTGATTGGGATATTCGTAATGCTAAAGGTTTGCCTATTGCCAGTGGTATGTACTTAATGCACATAAACGCTGAAGGTATTGGTGAAACTGTTGTTAAGTGGTTCGGTGCTATGCGTCCGATAGATATCATAAGCTATTAATAGTAATTAAAATAGGGCCGGTCAAGCCGGCCCACTTTAACATAACATTCATATGAGAAAAATATCTACAGGAGTTCTTCTTGCAAGCTTTGCTCTTGGTTCTTTTACAAATGCGATAGCTGGTAATAAGGATCGTACCGGTCAGGCTGGTGCTGCAGAATTGCTTATAAATCCTTGGGGTCAAAGCACAGGTGTGTTTGGTATGAATACCGCACAGGTAAGAGGGGTTGATGCTCTGAAGACAAATATAGCAGGGTTGGCATTTGTAAATAAGACAGAACTTGGAGCCTCTTACAGTTTATTTTTAAGAGGTGCTAATATTGGAGTTAACAATTTGGGTTTTGCTCAAAAGCTTGGTAAAAACAGTGGCACATTGGGTGTTAATATCATGGCTGTTAACTATGGTGAAATTACAATAACTGACTATGATAATCCTGGTGGATCATCAGGTTCATATAAACCACAGTTTTTCAATATGCAATTAGGGTATGCTAAATCATTCTCTAAAAGTATACATGTGGGTGCTGGTGCTACATTTGTATCGCAGCAAATATCAAATATCAAATCTAGTGGTATGGCCTTTGAAGCAGGTATACAATATGTTACCGGCAAAAGAGATAATTTCCACTTTGGTATTACATTGCGCAATATTGGCACAAACATGCGTTTCTCTGGCAGTGGTTTCAGTACTGAAAATATTTCTGAAAGAGGTGAATATTCTATGAATACTCTGGTGCCTGCTGAAAAGTTTGAAATGCCTACATATCTGAACTTTGGTGTAGCTTATGACTTTTATTTGGATGAAAATAACGTAGCTGCTGCAGATGCTCAAGCTACTGAGGTGGCTAAACCTAAGCACAGACTAACAGGTATGGCAAACTTTACATCAAATTCATTTAATAATGACTTCCTTGGTGCAGGTGTAGAATATTCGTTTAAAGAAATGTTCATGTTACGTGGTGCTTATCGTTATGAAAGAGCTATAGGTACAGCAAACAGTACTACAATGTATACTGGTATTAGTGCCGGTGCTACTGTACAAACACGTATTGGTGAAACTGGTCCTACATTAGCTATCGACTATTCTTTCCGACCGACTCAGCGTCCGGCTGCAGGTGTTCACGTATTTTCACTGCGTTTCATCCGTTAATCTAAAATTCCTTATTTTTGAATACACAACGCTTCTGCTAAAAACAGAAGCGTTGTATTTTTTTCAGATTTCAATTAATAATGTAAAGTTTACCGCGCATGGCAGGAGTAAATTATGTTACCAAAGAGACTTTGGAGCAAATGAGGGAAGAACTGACACAACTGAAGACTGCAGGACGTGCTGAAATTGCACGCGCTATCTCAGAAGCTCGTGAAAAAGGCGACTTGAAGGAAAATGCCGAGTATGATGCCGCTAAAGAAGCACAAGGTTATCACGAGGCTAAGATTGCGCAGTTGGAAAATGCAATTGCTACAGCCAGAATTATTGATGCTAAAGACCTTGACATGAGTAAGGTGTCTATACTAAGCCGTGTGAAGCTTACAAACATGGGCACTAAAAAGGTTGTTGAGTATCAACTTGTATCTGAAACAGAGGCTGATTTGAAAGCAGGTAAAATATCTATTACCTCGCCGATAGGTAAAGGGTTGCTGGGTAAGAAAGTGGGTGAGGTTGCCGAAATATCTGTGCCTAGTGGTGTTTTGAAATTTAGAGTAGAAAACATCTCTGCATAATGGCTACCATATTCAGCAAGATAATTGCAGGCGAAATACCATCTTACAAGATAGCGGAAGATGATATGTTCTTTGCGTTTCTGGACATTTTCCCCATGGCTGAAGGGCATGTATTGGTAGTGCCTAAAGTAGAAACTGACAAGGTGTTTGATGTAAGTGATGAATACCTGGCAAAATGGTTGCTTTTTGCAAAGCCAATAGCAAAAGCTATTGAGAAGTCTTTTGATTGCAACAGATGCGGTATTAGTGTTATAGGGCTTGAAGTACCACATGCACACATGCACTTGGTGCCTATTAACAGCGCCGACGATTTGAATTTTACCCGTGATAAACTGAAACTGAACGAAGAGCAGTTCAAACAAATTCAGCAAACAATTATCAACAATATGTAAAAGAAAACGGGGCTGTTAAGCCCCGTTTTCTTATTCTATAATCATACGTTGATTTACACTCCAAGCCTGTGGCTTATCGGCAAACAATGCTTTGGTACGCGCCCATGTATCTTTGAACAACTCCGAAAAACGATAATGGTTAAGATGCTCTTCGCTTTCCCATATACTGTAGGTGAAGAATATATTCGATGCATGTGCATCTTGCCAGAGTTCCAGATGCTTGCACCCTTCAAAGTGGCGAATCAGTTGTTTACGCTCTTCAAACAATGCCAGAAAATCACCAACATTACTTGGTTCAAATGTCATTTGTACAATGCGTACTATCATTCAAAATCTATTTTAATAGTTGTGTATAGCAAGTGCTTTTCTTTATCCAGCTTCAAGCCTAACATACTGGCAGCCTTACCACGATTGATAGCTATTTCCAGATGTCCTGTACTGTTGAACCAGCATAATATATCATCCATTCGTACATCGGCATAAGCATTACTAATCTCTGTAACGGTATGGCGTGCAAACTGTATACGGAAATTGCGGCCACGCCTGCTGTTTTCAAATGTTTCTTTCGTCAGGTTTAGGATTACATTCTCAAACCTGTCAATATGCATCACATGGCATTCAAGCGTATTGCCAACAAGTGTTGGCTGCCAATGTACCAGCTTGTTGCTCATGGTATGTGGCTCATAATCCAGTGCATTGATGTCTGATGCCTCACTAACGCGTTTAATGACCTCAGCAGCCTGTTTTATCCAGTCATTAATATTGTGACCATCTGCCATGTCATAACAACGCCATGCAGCCTCGTATTTGTTGAAAAAAGCTAAAGGGACAATACCATTGTCCGGCGTCAGGAAATAGTGTCCGTCTTTCATACAAAGTACCATCGTAGGCTTGGCTACATGGTACACATCGCATAGCACTATATGAAAACTAGCCTTAGGGAAATTGCCATAAGCCATTTTGAGCAGGTAGCTTGCCTGCTGCATATGGTAAGGCTCTGCCATGTGTGATATATCGAAGACAGGCAATGAAGGGGCATGTTGAAACAGCAAGCCTTTAACAGACGCCACAGCAGCATCTTGCAGGCCAAAGTCTGATAACAACGTGATACATGCCATACAAAGGGCAAAAGTAATGGCTGGAGGCGGCAAAGCAAAGCTGAATGTTTAAAATAAATGATGGATATTTACGTTTATAGATTTAGCAAATCCTGATAATACCAGATGAATAGATATACGACCGGCATCATTTTGTTTTTAATAGCATTGATGACTGTTTTTAATACATCGTGCAAAAAAGAAAAATTCCTGAATGCAGGTGGTGAGTTGAGGTTTTCTGTTGATACCCTCAATTTTGACACCGTGTTTACTACTATGGGTAGTTACACTGCACAGTTGAAAATTTACAATCCGCAAGACCAGAAAGTAAACATTAGTAATATAAGGTTGCAATCGGGTAGTGCATCATACTTCAAACTGAATGTAAATGGTATACCGGGTAATGATGTATCGAACGTAGAGCTGGCGGCAAAGGATAGTATGTATGTGTTTGCAACGGTAAACATTGACCCTACCAATGCGAATACTCCATTTGTGGTAGAAGATAAGTTGGTAGCTACGCTGAATGGTAAAGAATTCTCTATGCCATTTATGGCATACGGGCAAAATGCTTACTATATACGCGACAGTGTTATGAAAACGCAAACGTGGAAAACGGATAAGCCTTACGTTATCATCAATAATGCACTGATAGATGAAGGACAAACACTGACAATACCAGCAGGTTGCAGAATATATGTACACGCAGATAGCCGCCTGCTGATATGGGGTACACTGAATGCCGTAGGAACGAAGAAAGACAGCATTATCTTTCAAGGAGACAGATTGGACAGGAAATATTTTGGCAACGTAGGTTATCCCGGTGAGTGGGGTGGTTTGTACTTCAATAAAACCAGCCATAAGAACCTGATGAACTATGTGATACTGCGCAACTGTGGTAACAGCACAAAATTGGGTAATGGTGTATTCTCTCCCGCTGCTATACAAATTAATCAGGATACAATTAATGATAGTCAGGCAATGTTGACAATGCGGAACTGCATTGTAGAGAATTCTATAGGCTATGGTATACTTGCTTTTGGTAGTACTTTAGTGGCAGAAAACTGCTTGATAAATGCTTGTGGTGCGCAGGCATTGGCAACGTTTGAAGGTGGTGGCTATTATTTGCGTCATTGCAATTTGATAACCTATAGCAGCAATAAAATAAGCCACATAGACAATCCTGTATTGGCATTGATAAATTACAGAGACGTAGATGATGTGAGCTATGTATCGGGCGATTTGATTGCTCAGTTAGATAACTGCATTATTTGGGGCTCTTTAGAAAATGAATGTTTCATAAAGAAGCGTGGTAATGATACATTCAATGTTAGCCTGAATAATTGTTTGGTGAAAAATGCAGAAGCATTATCGTCTGATGCCACAGTAACTAATTGTATACTGAATCAAGACCCGCAGTTTGAGAATTATCAGGCATTCAATTTCAGGCTCAAATCAGGCTCGCCTGGCATAGGGAAAGGCTTGCCATTAACACCAGCTGTAACAAGCGATTTGGACGGTAAGCCACGAGACCCGTCTACACCTGATATTGGTTGTTACGAAAACTAAGCTGTTAGAATCTTATCTACTGCAAGCTTTGCAGAGCGCAGGCACAGTGGTATGCCACCACCCGGATGTACGCTACCACCTGCAAAGTACAATCCTTTGTATTGAGATGATACATTGCTATGTCGTTTGAATGCTGCCATCTTGTTGTTGGATGCAGTGCCGTATAATGCGCCCAGATAGCTATTGGTACGACTTTGTATAGACGTTGGTGTAAGTGTATGTTCTGTGGCTATATGTGGTGTGATGTCCTCGCCCAGCAGACGGTTCAGCTTGGCAATGGTATGCTTCTTGATTTCGGCAGTTACATCATTTTCATTAGCTTCTATAATAGCGGGTTTATTTACAAATACAAACCAGTTTTCACAACCGGCAGGTGCATGCTGTGGTTCCATCTTTGATGTAATGTTGATGTAGATGGTTGAGTCGTGATATGGCTTTTTCAACTTGCATATATGGTCGAACTCCTCACGGTAATTATCGGAGAAGAACAGGTTGTGCAAATCAAGCTGTGGATATTCCTTATTAATGCCCCAATAAAAAATCATAGCACTTGTACTACGTTCCATCTTGCCAATCTCAGTGCCTTTTGCTTTGTCTTGCAGCAAATCGTTGTAGCTGTAAAATACATCGCTATTTGTTACTACAATATCAGCACGATGCTCTTTCCCGTTTGTTACAATGCCTGTCGCTTTATTATCTTCTGATAATATGCGTTCAACTTTACTATTGAAATGAAACTGTACGCCCAAGTCGTTGCATAATTTGTGCACAGCATTGGGTATGCTAATCATACCACCTTCGGGGTAGTAAGCGCCATCATTCATTTCAAGGTGCGCTATCATGCTCAGCATGGCAGGTGCTTCAAAAGGATTGGAACCATTGTAGGTTGCAAACCTATCGAACATCTGCACCAGTTTAGGATGCTGTAGTTTTTGCTCGTGGTAGTCGTGCATAGATTTCAGCAGGTATTGCCATTTAAGCGTTTTTAATGCTTTAGGTATGCGAGCTGTTGTCCATGTTTGCAGGTCGTGTATATGCTCGTCAAGAAATATCTTGCCGATATCATTATACATTCTTTCTGCTTCAGACAGGTAGCTTTCAAGACGAGTTGTATCTATCTGCAGTTTCTCACGTATCTCCGCTAAAAATTTTTCTTTGCCCTTATAGGCATGTATTACAGTGCCGTCGTTAAAGAAATTGTGGGTATTGACACTAAGATTCTGATAGCGGAAATAGTCGCTAAATTTTTTGCCACAGAAATTAAAGAGGTCTTCCAGTACAAAAGGTTGTGTAAAGATAGAAGGACCCATATCGAAGGAATAGCCATCCTGCACATGCAGTGCCAGCTTGCCACCGAAGAAATTGTTTTTCTCAAATACATGTACATCATAGCCTCTTGATGCCAATCTTGCAGCACTTGCAAGACCTGCAATTCCTGAGCCTATGATGATGGCTTTCTTGGAAGGTGTACTCAAAATAATCAGGCAGCTTTTTCTTGTTGTGTAAGGTAGTCTATAAAACGTGGTACTGCAAGATGAAACCATGCTGTGAATGCATGTGGCTCTTTCTTCATCCAACTTTGTAGTTCTTCTATACCTATAAACTTTGCATCTTTTGCCTCGCTGCTATTCAGCTTTGCTGCGCCATTGTGGTAACCTATGTAGATGTGGTCGTATTCGTTTTCTATCAGTCCGTTTCCTACGTCTGATTTATAACGCAGTTCAAATATTTTTTCGATGTCGCAGTCAAAGCCCATTTCTTCCTGCAGCCTTCTGTGCGCTGCGGCTGTGGTGCTTTCTCCCGGTGCGGGGTGAGAGCAGCATGTATTACTCCACAAACCGCCTGAGTGATATTTCCCCTCTGCACGTTGCTGCAACAGCAATTCATTTTTATCATTCACTACGAATACAGAAAATGCTCTGTGCAGCACACCTTCTTTATGAGCCTGTAGTTTTTCCATAGAGCCCAGCCATTCGTCTTTATCATTTACTACTATCACATTATTTCTATCGTACAACATACTCCTCAGTTTTTATATCATGTTCAGGCGATTGTTGAGGCTCGCCGAAAAGATGATGAATGCTTTTTGATAATCCGGTACACGAACACGCTGCTGCAATACACGCGCAGGTTGCATGCCCTTTATTTTTTCGAACAGTGCATAATAGTATCTATATGCAGTATATACACCAAAACGTGCTTTCCAAGGTAGTTTACGAATGCCTTCCAACGCTGCTGCAAAGTCTTTTTCTATATCTTCTTCTATACGTTGTTTTGTATGTTGGTCAAAACGATAGAAGTCGAAGTCAGGAAAATACGTGCGATTCAGGTTGTTGAAATCTGCCTGTATATCGCGTAGGAAGTTTATCTTTTGAAATGCAGCGCCTAAGCTTCTTGCTTCACCTTTCAGTGCTTCGTATTGTTGCATATCTCCTTCGCAAAACACACACAGGCACATCAACCCTACCACCTCTGCAGAACCATATACATATTCGTTCAGTTCATGTACGGTTTTATAATCTGTCTTGTTCAGATCCAGACGCATACTGTGCAGGAACGCGATTATGAGATCGTGTGGTATATTGTATTTGCGTACCACATGCTGAAAGCTGTGCAGGATAGGATTGAGGCTGATACCTGTTTTGATGGACTTCCATGTTTCTGCTTCAAAATCATTCAGCAGTGTTTCTTTATCGTATTCATGAAAAGTATCTACAATCTCATCTGCAAAGCGCACAAAGCCATATATATCGAATATAGGTGCACGCAAATCTTTATGCAGTAGTTTGATAGCACTGGAAAACGAAGTGCTGTATCGCTTCGTTACTGCCTCACTACACTCATGGCACACTTGATGGAACAGCGATATCATAGTCAGGTAGTTTTTAGTTTTAGTTGTTGCAATAATTGATTGGCCACCACCTCGCCCGAAATAAGTGATGGCGGAACGCCCGGTCCGGGAACTGTAAGCTGCCCGGTATAGTACAGGTTAATGAGTTTCTTGTTTTTGATAGAAGGCTTCAAAATAGCCGTCTGCATCAGTGTATTGGCAAGGCCGTAAGCATTGCCTTTGAATGCGTTGTAGTCTGCCACAAAATCGTTGTGTGCATAGCAACGTTTGTACACTACAGCATCCTGTATATTAGTGCCCAGTCTTTTTTCAAGTCTGCGCATAATGATTTTGTAATAATGCTCTTTGATATCTTCGTTGTCTTCCATGCCCGGTGCTACCGGTATCAGCACAAAAAGATTTTCGCTACCCTCGGGTGCTACGGTCGCATCTGTTTTAGAAGGACAACAAACATACATCAATGGATTTTCAGGCCACTTGGGTGTAGTGTATAGATCTGCTGCATGTTTTTCAAATGGTGCGTCAAAAAACAAATTATGATGCTGTAAGCCATCTACTTTTTTATTCACACCCAAATAATACAACAGGCAAGATGGGGCCATGCTGCGCTTATCCCAATAGTCTTCGGTATAGTTTTTAAATTCATCGGCCAGCAGTTCACTATCTGCATGATGATAATCACATGCCACTACTACGGCATCGCTGTTATACACTGCATAGTCTGTAGTAACGCCTGTAGCTTCTGTGCCCCATGCATTTATTTTTAGTACCGGTTCGTTGAATTTGAATTGCACGCCCAGACTCTGTGCCAGTTCATACATGCCCTCTACTATCTTGCCCATACCACCATCCGGGTACCATGTACCCAGTTTCATATCTGCATAGTTCATCAGGCTGTAAAGAGCCGGTGTGTTTTGCGGCAGCGCACCCAGAAAGAGTATCGGAAATTCCGCCAGTTGCAGCAGTTTAGGGTGTTTGAAGAAACTACGCACATGTGTGTGCATAGAGGTAAACATATCTATTTTGAACAGGGAGCTCAACACATCCCAATTCATAAATTCGAATATAGATAAGCCCGGTTTATGTACAAACTTATTGATGCCGGCATCGTATTTATAAGCTGCCTCTTTCATGAAGGCTTCCAACTTTTGCCCTGCACCTGCTTCTTTGGCTTCGAAGAATGCCTGCAAAGCTGGAAAACTTGCAGGTATATCTGCTACTTCGTCTTCCCAAAATACACGGTAGGATGGGTCGAGCCTTTTTAGCGTATAATAGTCTTTAGCAGACTTACCAAACTGATTGAAAAAGCGTTCAAATATATCAGGCATCCAGTACCAGCTTGGCCCCATATCGAACAGGAAACCATCTTTTCTGAATACCCTTGCTCTGCCCCCTGCTTGCTCGTTTTTCTCCACAACTGTTACATCTGCACCCTGTTGGGCCAGAAAACACGCGGCAGATAAACCGGCAAAACCACTTCCTATTACTATTACCTTTTCCAATACAGGGTACCGATTAAATTTAAGAAATATTACCTGTCTAATTTTGACATTAACATTTTGCGTGCAAAATGTATACGGCTCTTAATAGTGCCTAATGGTTCGTTTAGCAAGTCTGCTATTTCCTGATACTTGTATCCGGTATAGTGCAGCTCGAAAGATAGACGGAATACCTGCGGCAGGTCATCCACAGCTTTCTTCACTTCACTAAGCCTTACATTGTTCCAGCCTTCATTGTACGCAGTTTTGTCTGCATTGTACATCACGTTTTCAGACGGTGCATCACCTGCCACTTTGGTGAATTTCTTATTACGTCTGTAATTGTTGATGAAGATGTTGCGCATGATGGTGTATAACCATGCTTTCAGGTTGGTACCAAACTGGTACTTCTCTCTGTTGAGCAATGCGCGCATCATAGTTTCCTGAAACAAATCTTTTGCATCTTCATTGTCGTGCGTCAGCGATACTGCATAAGGTCTTAAAAAGTCGCTATGACGTACTACCATAGAATTAAAATCTGCTGTTGTCATATTGTTTAACTTTTACGTGTACGAAGTTAAACACAAACGCCTCCCGACGAAATAGATTTTGTTTATTCTTTCATGGCATTTTCTTAAACAAAACGAAATACATTGAAAATCAGGCTCATACAAAGAAAACAGGCCGGAATTAATCTTCGGCCTGTCAGAGAATTAGTTAGATATTTTAATTTAAAGTTATAAGAACATCTCTTACTTGTTGCAGTGTATACATAAACTGTACGTTCTTAACCGGTATTTGCTTAGTTACATTCAACAAACTGCCCGATACCAGAATTTTACTATCAGGGAAGGTATTATGTAGCTTTTGCATGTATTTATTCACATCAAAGTCTGATGCTACAGATGTAAGGTGTACGTAGAGGTAATCAGGATGTTTCGCTTCAACTACCATCTTCACGTCTTTGATGGGTGAATTAGCACCCAGATATATCGGGTTCTTGCCGTATTTACGTAGCAGATAGTTTACATACATCAGGCCAATATCATGTATTTCACCTTCGGGCAAAAATAAGAGTATCGATGGGCCAGCATCTGCTTCTTTGGGTGGTAGCCCTTCTATAGCAACTGCCAGTTTACGATACACCACATTGCTCACCATATGTTCTTGTGCAGGAAAAAGCCTGTCTGTCATCCACATCAGCCCAATCTTTTCCAGAAAGTTGAAGACAAGCTGCTCTATGGTTTGCTCAATACCATACTTTCGAAGGTATTCATTTACCAGTCTTTCAAACCTGTCTATATCCATAGCCAGTGTGGCTTCCAGCAGCTCGTTGACAAGTACCTGTAGCTTGAAGTCCTTATCGTTTATCTTTTGAATAAGTGAGTTCATCTCCTCATCATTCATTTCATGAATGCGGGAAATCTTGTAGCCGTAATTGTTGAGCAGCGATATACGTAGTGCCGTTTTCAGGTCCAGTGCATCGTAGTAGCGTATATTGGTAGGTGTACGCTTGGGTTGCAATATGCCATAGCGTTGCTCCCAGATGCGTATTGTATGCGCCTTGATACCGGTGAGGTTTTCTATATCCTTAATGCTGAACCTATTCATTTCTGCAGTATCCACAGTACCTTATTTTGCTTATAAAACAATAACAGTTTGTAAAAGTTTATTTATTGAAACGCTTTTCTATCTGTTGGTACCGATAGTCAAATATATCTCGTAATTGTTTCTTTACGAAGAGTGCGTGTGCAATATTGCCAAGAATACCCAATGGCAAGCGATAATGCACAATATCGGTCATCATAATACCCTTATCAGTCTGCTCGAACAGGTGCTGGTGGTGCCACATCTTGTAAGGCCCTACCCGCTGCTCGTCCACAAAACGCTTGTTGCGCTCTACATGGGTTATTTCCGTCATCCAGTACAGCGGTATGCCAAGTAGCGGCGATACTTTGTAAGTAATAACCTGCCCTGCATATACATCACCTTCCGGTATATCGCAGGTTACTACAAAATTCATATAATCTGGTGTGATGGCAGACAGATTGCTTGCATCTGCAAAGAATGCCCAGAGGGTATCCATATCGCACCTGATGAGTTGTTTACGTTCCAGCTTGAAGACAGACATGCAACAACAACAGTATTGGTTGGTGATTGTTCAAAATGGGCAGTATCAATGTTTGTATCGATAAATGCAATTAGCAGCAGAAGCTTTAAAGGCTGTAACTTCATGTCAGGATGAAAGGATTTGTATTTACACAATTCAGGGAGGAAGATAACAGGTCGCCATTTCAGAAACTGTTCGATCTGTTTATGGAGCTGCTGCAATATACGAGCGGTGATGCTACAGAGGCACTGGACTGGCTTACACAGTTGGATAGGAAGTATGGGCTAACCAATAACGACTATAGCATAGGTGATTTTATAGATGAACTGAAAGAACAGGGCTATCTGCAAGAAAATGAAAGCGATGGTGCTTATAAGATAACAGCCAAGTCGGAACAAACCATTCGCAAACGTTCGCTGGATGAGATATTCGGAAAGCTAAAGAAAACCAAGCAGGGCAACCACCGCACATTCCGCAGTGGACAGGGCGATGAACTGAACCCCGAAACAAGGCCGTATGAATTTGGTGATGCACTGGAGGCGATAGACTTTACAGGCAGCCTGCGTAACTCTTTTGTGAACCATGGTGTGGAGAGTTTTAAGATGCAGCAGGACGATTTGGAGATTCATGAAATGGATTTCAAGACACAGACATCTACTGTGTTAATGATAGATATATCGCACTCCATGATATTGTACGGTGAAGACCGTATAACACCTGCCAAGCGGGTGGCTATGGCATTGAGCGAACTGATAACTACACGCTATCCTAAGGACACGCTGGATATAGTGGTGTTTGGTAATGATGCATGGCAGATAGAAATGAAAGACCTGCCTTACCTGCAAGTAGGGCCATATCATACCAATACTGTAGCGGGGTTGGAGCTATCGATGGATATACTGCGCAGACGCAAGAACCCGAACAAGCAGATATTTATGATAACGGATGGCAAGCCTACCTGCCTGAAAGTTGGTAATAAGTACTACAAAAACAGCTTTGGTATAGATACCAAAATACTGAACCGTACACTGAACCTTGCGGGACAGCTGCGCAGGCTGAAGATACCGGTAATAACGTTTATGATAGCCAATGATCCTTACCTGCAATCTTTCGTACGCGAGTTTACAGAGGTGAATAATGGCAAAGCCTTTTATTCATCGCTCGACGGATTGGGGCAGTTTATATTTGAAGATTATGAGCGCAACAAGCGCAAACGTGTACGCTGATTAGCTAACCAGTGTACCGATGTTTTTACCCTCAACTACTTTTTGCAGGTTGCCTGTCGTGTTCATATCAAACACTATGATAGGCAACTTGTTTTCCTGACAAAGTGTGAAGGCAGTCATATCCATCACTTTCAGGTTTTGGCTGATGACTTCTGAGAAAGAGAGCTTCTCGTACCTTGTTGCAGTAGGGTCTTTCTCCGGGTCTGCAGTATAGATACCATCTACCCGTGTACCTTTCAGTATCACATCTGCATTTATTTCTACAGCCCTCAGCGAGCCTGCAGTATCTGTTGTAAAGTATGGGTTACCTGTACCGGCGCCGAAGATAACAACACGACCTTTTTCCAAGTGGCGTATAGCACGACGGCGAATGTAAGGTTCTGCAACCTGTTCCATCTTAATAGCCGTCAGCAGGCGTGTTTTAACACCTGTTTTCTCCAATGCAGACTGTAATGCCATGCCATTGATAACGGTTGCCAGCATGCCCATATAGTCGCCCTGCGCACGTTCTATGCCTGTTTCTGCTTCGTTCATACCACGGTATATGTTACCGCCACCAATTACAATTGCTACCTGTACGCCAAGGTCTGTAATTGTTTTGATGTCGTTAGAATACTGCTCCAGCATTTTAGGGTCCAGACCGAAACTGCGGTCGCCCATTAAAGATTCACCGGAAAGTTTCAGCAGTATTCTGTTGTATTTTGGAAGCATATACCTAATGTTAATATTAACGGGGCTATTTCGCTTGCAAAGAAATGAAAAACTTACGGCTTTTAGAAGCCTTGGAACTTATTCATTAAATGACCATACCTGCAGGTTGTCTATCATTAGTAGTTTTTTGCTTCCAGGATTCCATAAATATACTTCTGCATAATCTATTTTATCATCAGGCATTTTTACATCAAGGTATATTGTCTTTTGTTCATTATCATCCAAAAATCGGTGTAGTCTTAGCATACAGGTCTTAATTTTATCTCCCTTATTGTTGTATAATTTGATTGTGAACTGCGGCATAATCCAAACATTGGATTCTTTACTAAGAGATTTTACGTTTAATTGCACTCTCAACCATTTTTTGTTTACATGCAGCGGGAAACGTGCAGTAGCACTGAACTCAATACCGTCTCTTACGTAAGCAGACTTTGCGCCTTCAATAGCTTGTTCGGGCATTTCGTAGATGGTAGTATCGCTTTCATAATTACAGATGTACTCCGGCTTTTGGTCTTTCAGTGTACCGGAAAAAATGTTATCAGTGTCTTTCAGCTTTTCGGCCTCGTCTTTATCTTCAATATGCCAGCGGCCTATTACATGCCAGTAGTAGGCTTTACTCATCGTTTCAGTGTCAAACAAGCCGGTGCCTCTATGTGCCTGTATCGTAGTCCAAATGCTTACGTATGCAAATGCAATCATAACAGGTGTCAACACCGCCAACATCCATTTACGCCTGAAAGCCTCAGTGAGTAAATACCCAAATGGTATGAATAGTATAGGGTAGCTTTGTATCATTGCCCTACCTCCAATACCGCTGTACCACCATATATCCCAAGCACTTACTATGTATAGCGTAGCTAACATGAACGCAGTTACAGCAATACGATTTTCACCTTTTTTAAGGAATGGTATGAAGCCCAGCCATGCCAGGATAACAAGTGGATTCCATATAAACCATCCACTGCGATAGCTGAATAAATATTCGAAAGTATGTGGCGGAAGCCATGTAAAAGACTGTCCCTCGCCCTGATAACTGTAGAATAGCCAATGGCCTGAACTGTATTTCCAGTACATCAATTGTATGCTGCCGATGACAAATATTATCAGGGTAGCGGCAGCTATCTTTAGTTTGTTTTGTTGTAAGAAAGTAATGTGTTGCCTGATACTTTCTTTGGATATGCTATTGAGTCCCCACAAAAGAGGTATAAATATAGCAGTTACTTCAGATGGTCTTATAAGTATGGCTATACCACATAATGCACCAATTTTGGCTGCATATTTATATGATGGTGCTATATAAAAGCTGCGGGTATTCAGTAGCAGGAATACGTAAATAACAAAGAGCCAGTTATGTGTCAGGGGGCTATCTATTGATGTATAGTTGAGGTAGTTAGTGCCGATTGCCATTAACAATAATAGCAATGCAACAACCTTATCGTTGAAATAGTGTAGCAGAAAGCGTCGATAATACCACAACCCTAACAATCCGAATAGCATGCTACCTACCTGCAGTGCAAACTGATAAGGAAGAGAAAACCCATCTGCAGGATAACCTAGCTTAGGTGCTGCTATATGAGCTATTGCAAACAATGGCATGTACATAA
>JADHED010000563.1_pt1 | contig 42036 bp, 32 predicted proteins | sample 8952041 | NCBI WGS metagenome assembly JADHED01 (sample SAMN16124423, study PRJNA663239) | bioreactor sludge metagenome | isolation source: sludge (control) | place: India:Bengaluru | collected 2018-09-08 | reverse complement strand
TCGTCATTTTGCAAACAATCGGCACTCTGGCCTGGAGACGGTTCCGCCGCCTGCACAAACAATCGAGGGCACCCCGGGCAACACCTGTTTCAGGGAACAGGCAGCCGTCCACCATCCACTCCAGCAGACCATGACATCTGTCCAAGAATTGCAACCCCACACGTTCGAAGAAACGCTGGCCCGGCATGATCTTTCGCTTCAACGCAGGAAAACGGAGATCCTTCAAATCAATGTCGGCAAGTTGTGCAATCTGACCTGTTCCCACTGTCATGTGAATGCGGGACCGAAGAGAAAAGAGATCATCACCCGCGAAACCATCGACCGGATTCTTGCCTGGCTTGAAAAAACGGACATCCACACGGTCGACCTGACCGGCGGCGCACCGGAGATGATTCCGGATTTTTGTTATCTGACGGAACGGTTGCGCGCGCTGCCCCGGGTCACCACCATCATTGACCGCTGCAACCTGACCATTCTCAACGAACCCGGCTACGAGTGGCTGGCCGCCCACCTTGTCGCCCATCGCATCTCCCTTGTGGCGTCGATGCCGTGCTACCGCCCCGACAACGTGAACGCGCAGAGAGGAGACGGCGTCTTTGACTCCAGCATCCGGGCGCTCCAGCTTCTCAACAGTCTGGGATACGGACGCCGTCCGGAGCTTCCCCTTGATCTCGTCTACAATCCCAACGGGGACTTTCTGCCTCCGGATCAGGGCGAACTGGAGACCGACTACAAACGCGAGTTGAAAGCACATTTTGGCATCGATTTCCGGCACCTCTACGCCATCACAAACATGCCCATTGCCCGCTTCAAATCCTGGCTGAAAAACACCGGCAGACTGGCCGATTACATGACCCTTTTGCGCGAAGCGTTCAATCCCGCCTCCGTGGACGGTCTCATGTGCCGCAACACCCTGAGCATTGGATGGAAAGGCGAAGTTTACGACTGCGATTTCAACCAGCAGATGGGCCTTCAATGGAAAAACGGAAAGCCGCTTTTTCTCTGGGACATCGATTCCGGTCGCCTGGAAGGACGCGCGATCGCGCTCGGCGGGCATTGTTTTGGCTGCACGGCGGGCTGCGGCAGCAGTTGCACCGGTGTGACAACGTGAGCGGACCCCGGCTTTTGTCGGGCGAATTCTGGTTCGACTCCGTGCGGGGAGATGGGGCAGACTGCGGGGAATGATTGTTCCTGTTCCGCTTCAACGCTCGCCTTACGATGTGCATGTGGGTTCCGGTCTTTTGGAAAAGACGGGAGAACTGGCGGCGGGAGTGCTCAAGCCGGGACGCTGTGTGTTGGTCACCGACTCGAATGTGGCCCCGTTGTATGCGGATCGGGTGGCAGAGTCGCTCGGGGGCTCGGGTTTTTCTGTCACGACACTCGTTTCTCCGGCAGGAGAGAAGTCCAAGAGCATGGAAGAAGCCTCCCGGTTGTGCGAAGGAATGATTGCAGCGGGACTGGACCGAAGCTCCTCGCTTTTTGCGCTTGGGGGCGGAGTGGTCGGGGATCTGGCGGGATTTGTGGCGGCCATTTACTACCGCGGCATTCCCTTTCTGCAACTCCCGACGACGGTTGTCTCACAGGTGGACAGCTCGGTGGGTGGAAAAACCGGAGTGAATGCCTCCGGAGGGAAAAACCTCATCGGAGCCTTCCACCAACCGCGTCTTGTGATTGCGGACACGGACACCCTGTCGACGTTGCCCGCAAGGGAATTCAACGAGGGATTCGCGGAGATCATCAAGCATGCGGCGATCCGGGATTTTGGGATGCTGGAGGCATTGGACGACCTTCCTTTGTTGATCGCCCGGAACGTGGCGATCAAGGCGGCGATTGTCGCCGAAGATGAATTCGAGACAAAAGGCGTGCGGGCTCTTCTGAATTTCGGCCACACGATCGGACACGGCATTGAGAATGCCGCCGGATACGGACGCTATCTGCATGGCGAGGCCATTTCCCTCGGCCTTGTCGCCGCCTGCCGGCTCTCGGTGAAGAAGGCCGGGCTGGATCCCGCCGCCAGTGCCCGCATCCTTTCCGCCCTGGAGCAGTATCGCCTTCCCCTCACCCTTCCCCCCGACATCGCAACGGAAGACATCCTTGCCGCCCTGTGGAAGGACAAGAAATTCCACGCGGGTGCGGTGCGATTCGTCCTGCTGAAGTCCCCCGGTGAAGCCTTCGTCTCCAATGAAGTGAGCGGGACGGACATCGAGCGGGAAATCGAAGCCCTTCGAGAATAAGGAGAATTGCGCTTGACCAGAAAGGATGCCACGGAAAGCCTCGCCCCGTGCCACTGAGGGAGACAAAAAAGTCTGACACGGACTTCCGGTCCTGGAACGAAACGTTCGGGGAAGACGGATCGCCGCGCGACATGTACCAACTGCTGTTCAGGCGCCTCGACGGCATGCCGGCGGCGAAGACTCGCGCATTGGACGAGAAGCTGGAAGCAACGATGCGGGAGATGGGTGTCACCTTCGACATCGCCCGCGACAGGCCCTGGGGAAAACGTCCGTGGTTCTGTGACCTGCTGCCGCAAATTTTCACTCCCCGGGAATGGGTGCCCTTGGTGGCGGGAATCAAACAACGACTGCATGCCTACGAACTGTTTTTGCAGGATGTGTATTCCAAAAAGCAGATCCTGAGAGATGGGGATGTGCCGATCCAGCCGGTGCTGGGCAGTGGATTTTTCCGCCAGGCCGCGGCCAACCTGCCTCCCCCGGGGGGAGCCTATCTGCATCTCAGCGGAATCAGCATCTGCCGGTTGCCGGACGGGGAACTGGCGGTGAAGCACCATTACTTCAGCAATGCCTCGGGCATGTCCTACATGATCCAGAATCGTCGGGCGCTGGCGCGGGTGATTCCCCAGTCGTTTCAGGAGACATCCATCCACTCGATTGCCGATGCTCCGACGGACATTCTGGAATTGCTGCGCTCGCTCTCCGGCGTGTCGGAGCCGGCGGTTGTGCTGCTGTCCCCCGGCCCGGGCAGTGCGGTGTATTCCGAACACAGCTTCCTGGCCCGAAGAATGGGCATTCCCCTCGTGCAAGGCGGAGATCTGCTGGTCCTCAACGACGCGGTGTATCTCAAGACCGTCTCCGGTTTGGAGCGCGTCGAGATTATCTACAACCGGATTTCGGATGAATGGCTGGACCCCATGGCCTTCCGGCGTGATTCCCTTCTGGGAGTGCCAGGGTTGGTGCATTGCATCCGCAAGGGAACCGTCGCAGTGGTCAATGGAATCGGCTCCCAACTCGCCGACGACCGCAGTTTGCTGCCACTTGCAGGCAACATCATCCGCTACTATCTGGGCCAGCGCCCGATTCTCAGGAGTCTGCCGACCTACTGGCTGGGAGACATCGACCAGCGGGAAATGGTGCTCTCCAACCTCGAAAACTACACGATCCGCCCGCTTTACGGGGAAAGAATCCTGCTCGGAGGAGACGGACGGAAACCGTCCCGGGCCAGGGTGGAGGAAGTGCGCCATGAGATCCTCCCGAACGCTTCCCACTTTGTCGCACAGCCCCAGGACTGCGATGCGGAGACGGTTTGTTTTCAGAATGGAAAACCCGCCACGCGCCGCCAGGATCACATTCTTTTTGCACTGCGGAAGGCGGATGGGGACTACGAAATTTTCCCGGGGGCGCTGACGCGGGTCTCGACGCAGGAAAGTCCCTACACCTCTTCCGAATTGGGCGGAGGCAGCAAGGACACCTGGGTGCAGGTTGGTTTCGAGGAAGAGGGCAAAGCGGACGAATCGCCACGCCTCTCCGAGAACACCCTTCCTTCCCAATACGTCACCAGCCGTGTCGCGGAAGCCTTCTACTGGATCGGCCGCTACCTGGAGCGCGCCTACCATCTTGCCGGCATGGTCGGAGTCATTGAATCGTTGGAATTGGAGGAACTCAATCCCACCGAGCGCACCCACTACCGTCCGGTGTGGAACCGCATTCTTCCGATGCTTGAAGGCAGCGGCTCCGGCACCCGCAGAACCATCTCCAATGCCCCGGGCCGTTATCGCCTGACTCTGGACATCGAGGAGCCCGGCTCTGTTGTCAGTGCCATTCTCCGCGCCGCAGGCAATGCGGAAAGCGTCCTGGAGACCATGAGCCTTGAGGCCTGGGGCGTCCTGAGTTTGCTTCGCGACCGTTTCCAAAAGACGCGCTTCCGTCCCGAGGCACCGGCGGATGTTCTTACTGCTTCCAGTCGCAAATTGTGCGATTTTGCCCGTGCGCTCATCTCCCAGTTTTTCGGGACGGCCGAATGCACGATGGTGGCCGATGGAGGCTGGAAGTTCTGCGAAATCGGACAACTCATCGAACGGGCCGCCATCACGGCAAACGCCCTCACTTCCATCTCCGGCCCGTTGCTCCAGCCACCGGACCCGGCCAAAGGGGAGCACACGATGGAGATCCGGCTTTCCGCATTTCTCCGACTCCTCAACAGTCGGGACGTTTATCGCAGGGTCTATCAAATGCGCATCGAGCCCGCGCCACTTCTGGATTTGCTTTGGAAAAACCCACTGGCACCGCGCTCTGTCTCACGCTGCCTGCGGGGCTGTTCCACCCGCATTGCGGAGAGCGACGACCTTCGCTCTCCCGCAACCGGACGATCCGTTGCGGCCCTCGAATCGCTGATCACCTCGATCCATGCAACCGACTGGGACACCCTCCTGCGCGAAACGGGGAATTCCCCGCGCAAATCCCCGCTCCAGCTTCAGAGCGATGATTTGCTGAACCGGGTGCTCGGCATTCACGACCTGATCTCGGATGGTTTCCTGAACCACCAGATCCACATGCGCCACGAAACTCCCCCGCTTTTTCCGAACAACTGAGCCCATGCTTTTCGACGTCGTCCACATCACCGACTACCGTTACAGCGACCCCGTGAGCGAGGCGTATGTGGAGGCCCGGCTTTCCCCTCCCCATCGCGAAGAGCAGGCTGTTCTTGCCCACAGCATCGAGTTTTCCCCGGAAGGCGGGCTGTCGGATTATGTCGATTATTTTGGAAACACCACGACGTTCTACTCCATGACCCTCCGTCACGAGAGGCTCGTCGTGACAAACCGGATGACCGTTCGCACGAAGCCCCGGCCATTTCCGGAGGAAGCACTCGCTTTGCCGGTGGCGGAAGCTCGCCAAATTCTGGCCTCTTCACTCACCGACATCTTCGACTATCTCCAACCCACCCACGCGGTCCCCACCGGCGGGGTTTCCACGGACTGGGCCAAAAAATTCCTGCCGGGAGGAGCCGCGATCGGTGAGGCTCTGGAGAGCCTGAACAGTGCCATCCACGAACGGTTTGCCTACAAGCCGGGCGCGACGGAAGTGAACACTCCCCTCCCCGTGGTCTGGAAGCAGAAGGCGGGCGTCTGCCAGGATTTTGCGCACATCATGCTCAGCGTGCTGCGCACGGCGGGGCTTCCGGCACGCTACGTCTGCGGCTACATCGAAACGGACGGCCCGACGGACAAGACCCCTGGTGGTCGGAAACTGGTGGGATCGGTCGCAACCCACGCCTGGGTCGAGGTACTTCTGCCAGGATTGCAATGGATGGCACTTGACCCGACGAACAATCAATGGTGTGGTGAGCGCCATATTACGGTGGCTTTGGGAAGGGATTTCGAGGACGCGGCACCGGTCAGGGGAACGTTCAAAGGGTCTGGATCGCAAAGCATGAAAGTCAGGGTAACCATGAAACGGCTTGTGGAAAAATCATGAGAATGTCCATTCGGTATGAGGCGGAGTATTCCTACGCGGAACCGGCCTCGCTTTCTCCCCACCTCATCCGGGTTTTTCCCCGCACCGATCTTTTTGTCAAAGTCAGCAAAACCGCCTTCTCCACGCACGACTCCGGCGATGTGCAGTGGCGGCGGGATCTCTTCGACAATCTCATCGCGTATTGTTTCTATCCCGAGCCTGTGAAGGATCTGCCCTTCGTGCTCGAGCTCGAGTTGGAGGTTCGGGAGCGTAATCCTTTCCACTTTCTGCTGGACTCCCGCGGCCTTCACATTCCCTGCGATTACACGGAGGACGAGACACGCCTTCTGGCCGCATTTCTGGAGCCGGATTCTTCCGTGTCCCTCCCTGCTCCACTCGCTCCGGAGGCCCCCCGCCCCACGGTGGAAACACTTGTGACTTTCAATCGCTGGATTCATGAGAATCTCGAATACGAACGGCGTGACGAGGGCGATCCCTTCCCGCCGGAAGAGACGCTCCGGAGAGGACGCGGCTCGTGCCGGGATTTCGGTCCCCTGCTTGCGGAAGCCCTGCGCCAAAACGGAGTGGCCGCCCGGCTGGCCAGTGGTTTTGTTTGGGAAGGCGACAAAGATCCCTCCGAGCGCCACGCGGAAAGTTCCCTTCATGCCTGGGTGGAAGCCTACCTCCCCGGAGCCGGCTGGCTCGGCATGGATCCCACCAACGGCGTCCTTTGCGATCACCATTTCGTCACCACGGCCGTCGGTCTCCGCCATACCGACATCTCCCCGGTCGCGGGAACTTACTACGGCAAAAAAACCATCCCCAGTACCCTGGTCACCCGTCTCGAAGTTCAAAAAGCATGAGCCACTGGACACTCGGAGTCTTCCAAAATTCCCAAGAAATCTTTGAGCGCCACGGAGCGGAAATGACGCTCGGAGGCGAACCCACTTTTGTTCCCCTGCACCCTGAAGGTCCGGAGTGGAACTACTCTGCGGTCGGTCCGACGAAGCTCGAGTATGCCCGGAAGATGGCGGAGAATCTTCTCCGGGACTCCTTGAAAGGAGGCGTCGATTTCTTCTCGCCCGGAAAATCCTACCCCGGCGAAATCAACCCCCGCTGGGCGATCCGAATCCTTGCGAACCGCGACGGTTCCCCGATTTTCCCTCCGCGATCGAACGCGGCCCCCACAAAAGCCTCCTTGGAAGTTTTCCTGCATCAGGTGGCCGTGGAACTTGGCGTGACCGCCAAATGGAAATCCCTGTCGGACCCCTTGGACAGTGCCAATCATGCCTGGGCGCTCCTCGTCGACGAGAGCGACGGCAAATGGAAATCCTTTGCGTGGCCGGGAAAAAAGCAGCTTGCCCTGACCTCGGCGCAGGGACCGGCCGGCCTGCGTCTCCCCCTGCATGTGCTGCCGCCGGAAATACCGGCCCGTGCCCTCACGGTGGAATGGAAAGACAAGCGGATGTGCATTTTCATGCCTCCGGTGCTCCAGGCTCCTTTCGTCATTCTTCTCACGGCTGTCGAAAAAGCGCTCCGCAAGGCGGGAATCGGAAAAGTGGAAATGCAGGGATACACGCCTGCCGATGAATCGCTTTCCTGGATCCAGCTCGGTTTGGCCGCCGACCCCGGCGTTCTGGAAGTCAACCTTCCGGCCTGCGCCAACTGGCGGGAATACGATCACTGGATCCGCACCGTCACCCAGGCAGCCGAGGCCTGCGGGCTGCGCTCGTGGAAAAAACGTCCCGGATGTCCTCCCGAAGGAACGGGAGGAGGAAATCATTTTCTCTGGGGCGGACCGACCGTGGACAGGAATCCGTTCTTTTCGCGACCCGGCTGGCTGGCTTCGATCCTGCGTTACTGGCAGCACCATCCCTCGCTGGCCTATCTTTTCACGGGTTGCTATGTCGGCGCCTCCTCGCAGGCTCCCCGCGCGGATGAATCCGCCCGGGACCGCTATGATCTCGAAATGGCCCTGGTCTTCCTTGATTCGCTCCCCGCAGGCGATCACCGGCACCTCATTTCCGAAACCCTCCGCCATCTCCAGACCGATGTGACGGGAAATTCCCACCGCAGCGAGATCAGTCTCGACAAGTTTTGGAATGTCGGTTGGCCCGCGGGAACACTCGGGCTCATTGAGTTCCGGGCCATCGAGTCCCTCCCGAAAGCCTCTTGGATGAGCGCTGTCGCCCTCCTCTGGACCGCCCTGGCCGCCTGGCTTTTGGACAATCCCCGCAAGGACAGGCTCCGGGACTTCTCCAAGGAACTGCACGACCGGTATTTTCTTCCGAATGTCCTGTGGCAGGATCTCGCCGAAATTCTCGCCGACCTCCGTTCGGGAGGCTTTCCCATGGAGGAAAAAATCTTCCATGACATCTGGAACTGGAAGTTTCCCCGGATGCTCTCCATCGAACACGACGGTCATTCCCTGGAAATTCGCAAGGCCCACGAAAGCTGGCCGTTGCTGTGCGAGACCCCCGTGGACGGCGGCACCACCAGCCGTTTTGTGGACACCTCCATGGAGCGCCTCGAATTCACCGCCACCCCCGGATTCCTCGAAAAACACGAAATCCGCGTCAACAACCGTCCCGTGGTGTTCCGGGAAATTTCCCCCGGACTTTTCGCGGCCGGGTTGCGTTACCGTCGCACAAACCTTTACCCCTCGCTCCATCCGGGCCTCCCCCCGCAGGTCCCTCTGGAACTGGAAGTTCTTGGAGAAAAGTCAGCGCAACGATTTCTTCTGGGAGCGGAAGACAGTTCGTTCCGAGCAGCCGGTCTTTCCCGCATCCGCCCTCCCGGAAAGCCCTGCAAACCCGGACGCCGGGGTGATCTCACCTATGATCTGCGCATCGAGTGAGGGAACGTCGGTTGATTTCCTGAAGTCCCCGGGCTTGAGTCCCGCCTGACAAAAAAACGGCAACTTCCCGGTCTCCTCCCCGCTTGCGCTTTCGCGGGGATGCTTTCAATATGCGTGTGTGTTTCATTTTGTCCTTCGGCGTCTTCTGATCAGCCTGGTGCTGCTTTTCGGGATCAGTCTGATTTCGTTTTTCATGGTCACCCTGGCTCCGGGAAGCCCATACCCCTGGGGCGAACTCAATCCCCGGATCACCCCCCAGGTCAAAGAAACCTTCCGCAAAAAATTCCACCTCGACCGCCCGCTTTACGAGCAATACTGGCTGAACATGCGGGATCTGTTCACCGGGCGGCTCAAGAGCATCAAAGACGACCGCCCGGTCCTGGGTCGGATTCTTGAGCGCCTGCCGGCCACGATCACCCTCAACGTCGCCTCAATGGTCCTCTCCCTCACCTTCGGCCTTCTTTTGGGGATTTATTGCGCCCGACATGTGGGGAAGCCTCCGGATTTCTGGATCTCCCTGCTGGCCTTTGTCTTCATCGCCGTTCCCACGTTCTGGATTGCCAACATGGCCATCATCGGGCTGGTGAAATTCACCTCCGTTCCCGTCCTCGGCACCCAATCCTACGGAATCGACTTTCCGAATTTCGTGGCAGCGGGACTGGACCGGGTCTGGCACATCGCCCTGCCAGCCGTGGTACTGGCCCTGGGAGGCATCGCCGTCCAATCCCGCTACATCCGCGCCAGCATGTTGGAAACCCTCCGGGAGGACTACATTCGGACCGCCCGGGCCAAAGGGCTCGAAGAAGACGTCGTCTTCTACAAGCATGCGCTGAGAAACTCTCTTCGCCCGCTCATCACCGGAATTGGCGGCCTGCTCCCCGCATTGATCGGGGGTTCCGTGATTGTGGAAACGATCTTTGCCTACCCCGGCATGGGCCGCCTTGGTTACGAAGCCGTCCTGGAACGGGATTACCCGACACTGGTGGCCCTGAATTTCATCGTGGCTGCGCTGGTCCTCCTTGGCAATCTGCTCTCGGACATCCTTTACGCCGTGGCAGACCCCCGCGTGAGGCTCGAATAGCCCGAGCTTCCCGCAAAAACCACCGCCGCTTTTCTCTTGTGGGAACGGCGTCGGACTCCGCACACTCGCTCCATGGAAGTGCCCGATCAATGCCGGATCTCAACCGATGTGCGCGTGATGTATTTCGATACCGACGCGGGCGGGGTTGTTCACAATATCGTCTATCTGCGTTTCATCGAGACAGCGCGCACCCTGCTCGCCATCCAGATGGGCATGAGCTTCCAGGAAATCGAGCGCACAGGCATCCACCCCGTGGTGACCCGCACGGAAATCGATTACAAGCGCCCGGCACGCCTGGGCGAGGAACTTCGCATCGACGGCCGCGTGACCGAGTGGAGCGGCATCCGCTTCTGGGTGGAATTCGAGATCATCCGCCCTTCGGACGGTGCTCTTCTGGTCAAGTGCCGTCAGGCCCTGGCCCTGGTGCAGATGCCGGAAGGCCGCCCGGTCCGGCTCCCCGCGGGTTTCCCCGCTTCCCTGTCCCTGGGAGCCTGAGATTTTTCTCTCTTTTTTGCCCACTCGCCGTTCAAAAGCATTTTTCGGGATTATTGTTTTCCGGGCGGGGGAAGTTCGTGTTTACTCCCCTGTTCTATGGAAAACGTGATTATCGTTGGCACGGGATGTGCCGGATTGACAGCGGCCATCTATACGGCCCGTGCAAATCTCTCTCCCCTTGTTCTTGAAGGTCGTCTGCCCGGCGGGCAGCTCACCACGACGACTGCCGTGGAAAATTTTCCGGGATTCCCGGACGGCATTGACGGTCCGGAGTTGATCCAGCGGATGCACCAGCAGGCGGAGAAATTCGGGGCACGGTTCCGCTATGGCACTGTGGAGGAATTCGAAGCCGGGGAACCCCATCGCCTCAAGGTCGACGGGGAATGGGTGGAAGCCCGGGCCGTGATCGTGGCCAGCGGGGCTTCTCCGCGCTACATCGGATTGGATGGCGAAATGGCCTTGATCGGCCATGGGCTCACCTCCTGCGCCACCTGCGACGGAGCCTTCTACCGGAACGTGCCGGTGTGCGTGGTGGGCGGAGGAGATTCCGCCTGCGAGGAAGCAGAATTTCTGACCCGTTTCGCCTCCGAAGTTTATTTGATCCACCGCCGCGATTCCCTGCGCGCCTCAAAGATCATGGCGGACAGGGCCTTGAAGAACCCGAAGATCAAACCGGTGTGGAATTCCGTGGTCACGGCCTACATCACGGACGCCGAGGGAGAAGTCAGCGGAGTCCGCCTGCGCGACATCAAGAGCGGGACGGAGAGCGAGTTGGCGGTCAAATGCGTTTTTGTGGCGATCGGACACGAGCCGAACACCCCGGCCTTCCGCGACGTCCTGACAACGGATGAAAACGGCTACCTCGTCCAGCAAACCGGCACGGCGACGAACGTCCCCGGAGTCTTTGCCGCCGGCGATGTGGCGGATCATGTTTACCGGCAGGCCATCACTGCCGCAGGCCAGGGGTGCGCCGCGGCGATCGATGCCGAACGTTGGCTGGCTTCGAAGGAATAAGCCCCCCGTTTCGTGGAATTGACCGCCGACCAACGCGCTTCGCGGGGTTTGAAGATCTGCGACCTCACGCAGTTCTACTCCCCCGTGAGCGGAGGGGTGCGCCGTTATATCGAGCAGAAATCCGCATTCGTCCGGGCCCACCGGCCGGACTGCGAGCATGTGGTCATTGTTCCCGGCGAGCACACAACCCACTCGGGAGATGAAAAGGTGCGGGTCTATACCATCGCCTCCCCGCTCATCTCCCGCACTTCCCGCTACCGGGCCCTGACAAAGCTGCACCTGATCGAGGAAGTGCTCGAAAAGGAACGTCCCGACATCATCGAGTCCGGCGATCCCTATCAAGTCGCCTGGAAAGCCGTGGCCTCGGGGCGCGGACTCGATATTCCCGTGGTCGGCTTTTACCACTCCCACTTTCCCGAAGCCTACATCCGGACCGTGGCGAAATACTTCGGGCGCGTCGCGGTCTCGATCACCGATGAGATCTGCCGCCGCTATATCAATGCTCTCTACAACCGGTTTGAATGCACTTTTGTGCCCAGCCCCGTTCTTTCCCGGCTGCTCGGCACCTGGGGAGTGGAGCGGGTCCACTCGGTGGATCTTGGGGTTGATGCGGATATCTTCGTTCCCGATATCGATGACCGGGAGGCCACCCGACAACGTCTGGAGATTCCCCCCGGAGCCCGCCTCCTGCTCTATGTGGGACGTCTCGCACCGGAAAAAAACGTACGCACGCTTTTCGAAGCCTGCGCGATCCTTCATGCCCGTTCCCCCGGAAAACACCATCTGCTCTGCGTCGGAGACGGCACCCAACGTCCCGCCGTGCAGTCCCTCCGTGAAAAAACAGGGAGTGTCCATTGGATGCCCTACTGCACGGATCCCCGGGAGCTGGCGGCCATCTACCGGGCAGCCGATCTCTTCGTCCACCCCGGCGTGCAGGAAACATTCGGTCTTGTGACCCTGGAGAGCCAGGCCAGCGGCACCTGCGTTGTCGGCATCCGCGGCAGCTACATGGACCGCATCATCTTCAGTGACCAGAATCTCTGGGCCGCCGAGAACTCCCCCGAAGCCCTTGCCGAAGCCATTGAGTCCAAATTCACCCTCGACCTGCGCGCCGCCGGACTGAAAGCCAGTGCCGAAGCCCGGGGCCGTTACTCTTGGTCCACCGTTTTTTCCCGCATTTTCGGCATCTACTCCCAAGTGGTCGGGGCTTTCCAACGCTGAGCTTCCCCCCTGCGGAAGGCCTGTGACGAAAGAAATTGGTTCTTCCATTGCGTTCGCTATCCTGGCCCACGCCGCTTTCCGGAGCGGCCAGCCCAAGAATTTTTTGTCATCCATGCACTGGCTCTACCTCACACTTGCCATTCTCTCCGAAGTGGCTGGCACAACCTGCATGAAACTCTCGGCGGGGTTCACGAAGTTCACCCCGTCCGTGCTGATGTGGGTGTTCTATGCCGTGTGTTTTTATTTCCTGACCCTGGCACTCCGGAAGGTGGATGTGAGTGTCTCCTATGCCATCTGGAGCGGTGTGGGCACGGCCTTGATCGCGATGATCGGGGTGTTCTTTTTTCGGGAACCGGTCAGTGTCCTGAAGATCGTGGGCATCGTGGCCATCATCGGGGGAGTGATTGCCCTGAATATTTCGGGAGGAACTCATTGAGGCCGCAAACCAATCCTTGTGTTCGCTCCGCAAATCCCGTCTAAAAGACCTGTGAAAACCTCCATTACCTCCCTCCTCGGCGACAAAGCGGACTACCTTCTGGGCCACACCTCCAAAACGATCTCCAAGGATCTCCTGCATCTTCCCGGGCCGGATTTTGTGGACAGGGTCTTTGCTCCCACGGACAGAAACCAGCGTGTGCTGAACAATCTGCACCGGATGTACAACACCGGGCGTCTGGCGGGGACGGGCTATCTCTCGATCCTGCCGGTGGATCAGGGAATCGAACACTCGGCGGGTGCGAGCTTTGCAAAGAACCCGGTCTATTTCGACCCGGAAAACATCGTGAAACTGGCGCTTGAGGGCGGATGCAACGCCGTGGCCTCGACATTTGGAGTGCTGGGAGCGGTTTCGCGGAAATACGCGCACAAGATCCCGTTCCTTGTGAAAATCAATCACAACGAACTCCTCACCTACCCCAATTCGTTCAAGGAAATCTCCTTCGGAAAAATCCGCGAGGCCTGGGACATGGGAGCCGCAGCCGTGGGGGCGACGATTTATTTCGGATCCGACGACGCGCATCGCGAGATCATCGAGATTGCGGAGGCCTTTGCCCTGGCGCATGAACTGGGCATGGCCACCGTCCTCTGGTGCTACCTCCGCAACCCGGCCTTCAACATCAAGGGCGACAAGGATTACCATGTCTCCGCCGACCTCACCGGCCAGGCAAACCATCTGGGCTGCACGATCCAGGCAGACATTATCAAGCAGAAGCTGCCGGAGAACAACGGCGGCTACAAGGCACTCAACACCGGCTCCTCCAGCTACGGCAAGCTCGACGAACGCATCTACACGGAACTCACGACCGAACATCCGATCGATCTCTGCCGCTATCAGGTGGCGAATTGCTACATGGGGCGCGCGGGCCTGATCAACAGCGGCGGGGCTTCCGGAAAGCACGATTTCGAGGACGCGGCCTTCACGGCGGTCGTGAACAAGCGGGCCGGCGGAACCGGACTTATCTCCGGCCGCAAAGCCTTCCAGCGACCCATGTCCGAAGGCGTGGAACTGCTCAACACGATCCAGGACGTCTATTTGAGCAAGGACATCACCATCGCGTGATGTCCGGCCTTGTCCTCCGGGCGGGGCACACGGAAATACCGACGACAAATTCTGGCAACAATCCGGCAAGGCTGGTAGAGGGTGTCGGATGATCGTCCTCCTTGGAGCCCGTGGCTATGTCGGAAGCGCGATGGCGGCGGGACTTCGCCGGATCGAAGCGCCCTTTCTTGCGCCCTCGCACAAGGAACTGGACCTCACCTCCAGGGACGCGGTGGCCGGGTGGTTTGCAGACAAGCACCCGGAATTCGTGATCAACGCGGTGGGCTTCACCGGCAGACCGAACATTGATGGGACGGAAACGGAAAAATGGCATTGTCTTCAGGCCAACACCGTCGTTCCCGGAGTTCTTGCGGAGGTTCTGGGCAGCCAGGGCATCCGTTGGGGGCATGTCTCCTCGGGATGCATCTTCAATGGCACGCGACCGGACGGCTCCGGATTCACCGAGGAGGAGACACCGGAATTTGCCATCTCCGATGCCCGCGCGGGCTGGTATGCCAAGACGAAATGGATGGCGGAAAAGCTGCTGGAGAACGTGCCGGGAGTGCTCATCTGGCGGCTCCGAATCCCCTTCTCTCCGGTGGATCATGAACGGAACTACCTCACCAAGTTGATGCGATACGACCGGCTGCTGGAGGTGCGAAATTCCATCTCCCAGATCGATGAGTTTGCCGATGCCGCCATCCGTTCGTTGCGGGAAGAAATTCCCGACGGTGTCTACAATGCCACGAATCCGGGTTCGATCCTCACCAGCGAGGTCGCGGAGGCATTGAAGAAGCATGGTATTTGCGACAAAGCCTTCCGGTATTTTTCCGACGAGAGCGAATTTCTGTCGGCCCCCGGCCGGGTCTACCGGGCAAATTGCATCCTCAGCGCCGAAAAACTGGCTTCCTGCGGGATCCAAATGTCGGAGGTTCACGAATCCCTGGAAAAAACTCTGCGGGCATGGAAAGCAGCCTGAGAAAAGTCGTGGCCGTGATCGTGACCTGGCGTCGCGAGCGTGAGTTGGAGCGATTGCTGGCCAGCCTGGAGAATTCGTCGCATCCCCTTCACGGATGCGTGGTGATGGATCACGCGGGAACCGTTCCCGGGGAATTTGCCCGCCGTTCTTTCCCGACAAAGATCCTGCCGGACACTTCCAATCCCGGCCCGGGAGCCGGTTGGGCGAATGGGGCGCGGTTTGCAGAGGAGTTTTTTGGGAAGACGGATCTCTTGTATCTCGATGACGACGTCGTATTGCCCCGGGATGCGTTGGAAGTTCTGCTGAGGGAAAAGCGCGGAGCCGGGGTTGTCTGTCCGTTGCTGGAAGATACCCGGGGCTCTTTGTGGGCTTTTCCCGAGCCTGTCCGCCGTGAGGACCGGAAAAAAATCCGCCGGGCAAAGACTCCGGCAGAAGCCCTGGCCCTGCTGGGACCGGGACCGCATCCGTTCTGCTGGGCAACCGGCGCCTGTTTGCTCGTCGGGCAGGAAGCGGGAGGAGAACGGCACAGAAGGGACTTTTGGATGCTGGGAGAAGATTTGGAATTCTCCATGCGCCTGGCGGCCAAAACCCCGGCGGTTTTCACCTGCCTCGTTGCCGTGCCCCACCTCCCGCCGGAACCGACCGATGCCGGGGCCGCGCGAAGATCGGATTACCGGAAATTCTGCTCCCTGCTCCAGAATCTCTCCTGTCTTTCCTTCCACTCCCCCCACAGCCGTCACATGGCGGGCTACCTTCCGGGAAACTTCCGGCGGTTTTTCCGGACCCATGGGAATTCCCCCGCGACCTGGGGAGACGCCGTCTTTTGCTTTTGGCAGGGGGCGGTTCTCGGTCGACCGGCGGGACACCCAGCCGGAGCGGCCCTGCGAGAAAGGATCGCCCGGCGCGAACTCCGGCGTTGACTTGAACGACGTTCCCCGCGTTTCTCTTCCTCCATGCATCTGAGAGCCCTTTCCGTCCTTGGCACACCGGTTCATTGTGCCACGTACGATTCCGGGCTGGAGGAGGTGCGGCGACTGGCCGCCCGGGAAGCCCCTGCCGCCGTTGCCGCCAGCAACACCCACATCATTTCGCTGGCAAGAAAGGATCCTTCCTTTGGGGAAGTGATGCGGACATTTGATCTGGTCCTCCCCGACGGTTACCCCTTGGTCTGGCAGTTGAACCGCGCCGGTGCCGGATTGAAAGACCGGGTTTATGGGCCCTACTTCATGCGCCACGTCCTGCTCCACACGCCACGCCCTTACAGGCATTTCTTTTTTGGTGGCAGCGAGGATTGCCTGAGACGTCTGGTGGCCGCCGCCAGAACGTTGCAACCGGACATGGAAATCGCCGGCACATTCTCTCCTCCCTATCGCGCGTGGACCGAAGAAGACGAACAGGATTTCGCCGAATGCATCTCCCGGGCGAAAGCGGATTTTGTGTGGGTGGCCCTGGGGGGGGAACGCCAGGAACGCTGGATTGTCAAAAACCTGCACCGCCACAGACGTGGGGTCTTTTTCGCCGTGGGAGATGCTTTCGAGCTTCTCGCGGGAAGCCGTCCCTATGCCCCCCCTTGGATGCAAAAGTCCGGCCTCACATGGCTTTACCGGCTCTCCCAGGAACCCAAACGCCTTTTCCCGCGATACGTCAAATTTAACAGCCTGTTCCTTTACTACCTGTTCCGGGACTGCCTGCTGGGAACTCCCCCGCTTCAAAAAACCATCCCACGGACCAAAATCGCCTTTCTCGGTTCGCGCGGAGTCCCGGCCCGTTACTCGGGCTTTGAAGTCGTCGTCGAGGAACTGGGAAGCCGCCTCGCCGCACAGGGATACGATGTCACGGTTTACAATCGTTTCCCACGATTCACCGTCACGGAAAACACCTTCAAGGGAATGCGCCTGATCACGCTTCCCACGATCTCCCAGAAAAGCCTCGATACGATCGTGCATACCACGCTGAGTTCGATCGATGCGATTTTCCGCCGCTACGATATCATCTACCTCTGCGGCGTCGGAAATTCGGCACTTGCCGCTTTTCTCCGGAAATTCGGCCTCAAGGTTGTCATCAATGTCGATGGCGCGGATTTCCGCCGGGCCAAGTGGGGAACCTTTGCCAGGCAATGGCTGAAGATCAGTGAATTCTGGGCCACCCGGCTGGGAGACCGGCTCATCGCCGACAACCGGGAGATCGTCTCACGCTATGTGAAAGAATACGGCGTGAAACCGGATTACATCTCCTACGGCTGCCCCTTCCGCACCACCCCTGTCACCTGTGGAGAGCTTCAGCGCTGGGGGCTCTCTCCCCGACGCTACATCCTGCACGTGTCCCGCCTCACTCCCGAGAACGAGGCCGATCTTTTGTTGACCGCCTGGCGGAATTATCGCGGCCCCTTGAAACTGGTGATCACCGGTTCCCAGAATTATGAACAGGCCTACTACCGGAAGCTGCGCGAACTCGCCGATGACAGGGTGATCTTCACCGGAGCACGATTTGATGAGGCCTATGTGGAATTGAGCCAGAACGCGCTGTTTTTTGTGATGCCGGCCGCAATCGAAGCCACCCGACTGGTTCTCCTCGATCAAATGGGCATGGGAAAAGCGATTCTGTTCAAGGAAAGTGCCGCAACCCGGGAAGTTCTGGGAGATGCCGCCGAGTCGTTTGATGCCGTCCAGGCCGAGACCTCTCTGACGGAAAAACTGGAATTCCTCTCCACAAATCCCGAGTATTGTGACCGCTTGGGCCGCCTGTCCCTGGCCCGGGCCGCAGAGAAGTTCGACTGGAATCTTGTGGTGGACCGCTACCGCAGTCTCTTTGACGATCTTCTTCCCGTGCAAAAAAAATCATGCCAGCCCTCTCCATCGTCACTCCCTCGCTGAACCAGGGAGCATTTCTGGAAGCCTGTCTGGATTCCGTGCGGGAGGCAGCCGCCGCCATTGATGCCCGGGTGGAGCATTTTGTCGCAGATGGCGGAAGCACGGACAACACGCTGGAAATTCTCACCGCCCGAAGCGATGTCCGCTGGTTTTCGGAAAAGGATCGCGGACAGACGGACGCCATCAACAAAGGCCTCCAGCAGACTTCAGGCGACATCGTCTCCTACCTTTGCGCCGATGACCTGCTGGAGCCGGACTCCCTGCGGCTTGTCCTGGAGGCTTTCTCCCACAATCCGGAAGCCGATGTGGTCTACGGCGACGCTTACTTTCTGGAAGAGGGTTGGAAACGGAAGAAAATGGCGGGGGAATTTTCCGAGTCCCGCCTGCGAAAAGGGAATTTTCTTTTGCAGCCGTCCGTTTTTCTCAGGCGCTCTGTCATCGAACGATTCGGTCTCTTCGACCCCTCCTTGAAATATTGCATGGATCACGAGTATTGGCTCAGGATCTGCGGAAAAACCCGCTGGCATCATATCTCCTCTCCTCTCGCCTCCTGCCGTCTTCACGCGGATGCCAAGACGTGGAGCCAGTTGCCCGCCGCCTGGCAGGAAGCCCGGATGATGCAGAAACGCTATCACATCCGCTGGCGTCCCCTGCGCGATGCCCTCTGGATGTCCACCCTGGGGTGCCACTATTACAGGCTCAAGCGTCACATGATCGCTTTTGCCGCCAGGCGGAAAAAAAACCATGAAACCGCAGCTCCTGGTCTTTGAGAGGCACCATCTGGGAGATGCCATTATGGCGTTGCCTTTTTTGAAAGCGGCAACCGGTTCATTCCGCATCACCGTTTTCTGCCGTCCGCAGGTGGCAGCACTCCTTCGGGAAGTGCGGCCGGACCTGGAGATTGTCTCTTCGGAAAACTGGAGCGGTGTGTTTTCCCGTCTACCGAAGCTGGAAAAAACCGATATCGCGGTCTGTGCCTGGCCGGATACCCGTGCCCATTGCGCCATGAAAAAAACAGGGGCCGGGCACCGGATCGGATTCCGGGTTTGCTCTGAAAATTTTTATGGAGTGGAACGCCCGTGGCGGAAGCGGAGGCTTCTTCTGGGGCGACTCCTCGGACGAATCCTTTCTCTCACAGGTCCGTTGCTGACCCGGGAACTGGACCGCCACCCGGGTCAGCTCCATGGGGAAAACTGGACCCAGCTGGCCGGGGCTCTGGGGCTGACCCCCGACTTCTCCTTCCCCTGGCTCCCCCCGGGCCGGGCTCCGGAAGGCTGGAACACGTTCCTTGCCGAAGCCCGCTCGTCCGGACGAAAAATTCTCGTCCTTCATCCCGGAGGGCGTTTCCCGGAAAAACGATGGCCGGTGGAAAATTTTCAGGAACTTCTGGGGGGATTCCTGGCCGCCCCGACTTTCTCCGTGGCCATCATCCAACCTCCGGGCGAAGCGTGTCCCCTCCCCCGCACCCCGTACCAAAGAGTTTTCACCCCGGCTTCGATTCCTTCGCTGGCCGCGCTCTTTGCGGAAGCAGACGGCGTTCTGTGCAACGATTCCATGGCATCGCATCTCGCCGCAGCCATGGGAGTTCCTGTGACGGCCATTTTTGGATCCGGTGATCCCTCCTGGTTCGCCCCCCATGGAAATGCCGCCCGGACCATCGCAACGAATGTCTGCCCCCACCGTCCCTGCATCGACCGGTGTGTGATGCCCTCTCCGGTCTGCTTGGAAAGTGTGTCTATCCGCTTGGTGGAGCAGCAACTATCTGCTATGTTCCCGGACCCTTCAAAAAACCCAATCCCTTGAAAACCCCGTGACATCCCCGGCTTCCTCCCGCAAAAGCCATACCGAATTGATCATCGCCGGTGTTTGCTCACTTGCCGCGCTCTGGCTTCTTTATGCCCGGAATCCGTATGCTTTCGGATACGGCTCCAGCATGGTTTCCGTCCTGCATTTTGCCCGGGAACTCTGGAAAGGCGAAGACTGGCAGCATTGCTATCTGGTCCCCCTGGCGATTGTGGGAATGATCTGGTTTGAACGCCACAATCTTCCCCGGACCGAATTCACAAGATCCTGGGCCGGGCTCCTCGTCACCCTGTTCGGACTCTTTGTCTACTGGGTCGGCTACCGGGCGGACAATATTTTCATCGCCTATGCCAGTTTCCAGATCCTCGTCGGAGGTCTGATTCTTTGGCTTCTCGGGTGGACCTGGGCAAAGGCTCTTTTCATTCCCTGGGCCTTCATGGTCTTTCTTTACCCGCTCACGTTTCTGGACAACCTGATCGCCTTCCCCCTCCGGCTGATCATGTCCGAGGCCAGTGTCCATGTGCTGAATCTCATCGGCATCGGATGCGTCAAGAGTGGCACCGCCATCCTTTCAGCACCCGATCCCCTTTCGGGACTGCGGGCGGGAGCCCGCTTCTCCGTCGATGTCGCGGACCCCTGCAGTGGAATCCGTTCGCTTTTTGCCCTGATGATGGTGAGCGCACTTTATGGCTACTTCACGCAGAAAGGAATCTGGAGAAAAGCCGTCCTCTTCCTGTGTTCAATCCCCCTGGCCATCGCAGGCAACCTCGCCCGCATCCTCATGCTTACGATTGGCACCATCGCCATGGGACCGGAAATTGCCATCGGCACCCTGGAAAAACCTACCTTTTTCCACATGATGGCCGGGTATCTGGTCTTTGCCGTCGCCCTGTTGGGAATGCTGGGTGTCGGATGGTTGCTCAACTCGGATGTCCCTGCTCTCCTCTCCCGCATCAAGCAGCTTCCCCAGATGAAGACATCGACCGCAAAGGTGGAAAAAAAATCGAAGACGCCCCATCAGGATGAATATTAAACTTCTCATTCGCAGCGGGGTCTTCGTCGGTCTTGCCGGGGTTGTTTATCTGCTGTGCCAACAAAACCCGGATGCCAAAGTCCACATGGAAAGCGGAGTGAACCTCTCCCTTCCCGAACATGTTGGTTCTCTGACGGGGAAGCCCCTTGAAGTCTCGGAGTCCGAAAAGAAGATCCTTCCCGCAGACACCCAGTTCGCCAAGATGCTCTACACAGGGTTGACCGGAGACGAACAGATCAACTGCCAGATTGTGCTTTCCGGAGGAGAAAAACGCAGTATCCACCGCCCCGAAACCTGTCTGCCCGGACAGGGATGGACAAAAAAAACGAGCACCACCGTTCCTGTGAAACTGGACGACGGTCGCATCCTGGAGGTGACAATGCTTGTCATTGGGCGTCCGGTCGAAGTGCAGCCCGGCGTCCGCAAGGAACTCACCAGCCTTTTCATCTATTGGTTCGTGGGCAAGGACATCACCACGCCCCATCACTGGTATCGGATTCTTCACACGGACTGGGACCGGGTGGTTCATGGAGTCAGCCACCGCTGGGCTTATATCATTGTCAGTGCGCCCGTGCTGGAGGGATTTGCACCCGGCGGGAAAAACCAGGAACAGACTCTGGAGTCCCTGAAAAAATTCATCGGAGAAATCGCTCCGCAAATCATGATTTCAAAAAAATGAACCCTCTCCCCCGCAAAGGCATCATCCTTGCCGGAGGCTCCGGCACCCGCCTGCATCCGGTCACTCTTACTGTCAGCAAGCAGATCCTCCCGGTCTACGACAAGCCGATGATCTACTATCCGCTCACCACTTTGATGTTGGCCGGCATCCGTGAGATTCTCATCATTTCCACCCCCCGGGATCTCGGAGGATTTCGAGACCTTCTGGGCGACGGCTCCCGGCTGGGAATTTCCCTGGAGTATGCCGAGCAGCCCAAGCCCGAGGGGCTCACCCAGGCTTTCCTCATCGGAGAGCGTTTTCTCAAGGGACATCCGGCGGCCCTGATCCTTGGAGACAATCTTTTCCACAGTCATGAACTGACTTCCATGCTTCAGAAAGCCAACGCCAAACCCTCCGGGGCGACTGTTTTTGCCTATCATGTCCAAAATCCCACCGCCTATGGGGTCGTGGAATTTGACGCCACCGGCCGGGCCATCAGCATCGAAGAAAAACCTCAAAATCCAAAATCCAATTTTGCGGTGACCGGGATCTATTTTTTTGACAGCCGGGTTTCGGAATTTGCAAAAATGGTGAAGCCGTCCCCGCGTGGAGAACTGGAAATCACCAGCCTCATCGACATCTATCTTCAGAAACAGGAACTGGATGTCGTCCAGCTCGGGAGAGGAACCGCCTGGCTGGATACGGGAACGCACGATTCCCTCCTCACCGCCTCCCAATTCATTCAGACAATCGAAACCCGCCAGGGGTTGAAAATCGGTTGCCCGGAAGAAGTGGCCTTCCGGTCAGGGTTCATCGACAGAAAGACCTTGAACACCTTGGCTGCGGAGTTCAGCAAGAGTTCCTACGGCGACTATCTCCGGGAACTGGCCGCAGACCTGGACCCGCAGAATTCCTGATCCCTCCAAAAGCTCACACGCTCCCTGTATTTGAGAAACCCAGACGGGGCTTTTCATCGAAAAACCCCGTCTGGAAAAAATCTCGCTCCGGCGTCAGGGCAACTGGGTTGATCCCATCAAATGCCGGTCCACTTCGCGGGCGGCACCACGACCTTCATTGATGGCCCAGACGACCAGCGATTGCCCGCGGCGGCAATCTCCGGCGGCAAAGACATTCGGGATGTTCGTGGTGTATTTCTCATGCTCCGCTTTCGCATTGCTGCGGGCATCGCGCTCAATTCCGAGCGCGGCCAGAAGCTGATCTTCCGGCCCCAGGAACCCCATCGCCAAGAGGACGAGTTCGGCGGGAATCACACGCGTGGTTCCCTCCACATCACGGGGAACAAAACGCCCCTGATCATCCCGTTCCCAACACACATTGGTGATTTCCACCCCGCTGAGTTTTCCTTCTGCATCCGCAATGAAACGTTTGGCCGTCACCTCATACTGCCGGGGATCTTCCCCCTGCAACGCAGCGGCTTCCTCCTGACCATAATCCATGCGGTAAATCTTCGGCCATTCCGGCCAGGGATTGTCCTTTGCGCGCTCCAAAGGCGATTTGGGAAGAATTTCCAACTGGGTCACCGATGCGCAACCATGGCGGATGGATGTTCCGACGCAATCTGTGCCGGTGTCTCCGCCGCCAATGACGACCACATTTTTGCCCTTGGCAAAAATCGGAGGAGCCAATTCGCCGGGAGCACCATGATTCAAAAGGAACCGCGTATTCTCCGTAAGGAACTCCATCGCAAAATGAACCCCGGGCATCTCGCGCCCCGGAATCGGAAGATCCCGCGGCTTCGTCGCCCCGGTGCAAAGGACCGTTGCATCAAAGTCTGTCAACAAGCGTTCGGCCGAGAGGTTTTTTCCGACCTCCACGCCGGTCTTGAAAGTGACTCCCTCCGCCTCCATGAGGCGCACCCGACGCTCCACAACCTCGCGTTTGTCGAGTTTCATGTTGGGAATCCCATAAAGGAGAAGTCCGCCGATCCGGTCCGCACGTTCAAAAACGGTGACCGTATGGCCGGCTTTGTTCAATTGATCCGCACAGGCCAGGCCCGCCGGTCCCGATCCAACAACCGCCACATTTTTTCCACTGCGAAATTCCGGCGGATTCGGGGCAATCCAACCTTCTTCCCATCCCTTGTCCACGATGGCGCACTCGATGGTCTTGATCGCCACAGGTGGTTCAATAAGTCCGAGCGTGCAGGACCCTTCACAGGGAGCGGGACACACGCGTCCGGTGAATTCCGGGAAGTTGTTCGTCTTGTGAAGGCGATCCAGAGCCTCCCGCCACAGTCCGCGATAAACAAGATCGTTCCACTCGGGAATCAGGTTGTTGATCGGGCAACCGCTTGCCATCCCGCTGATGAGTTTTCCGGTGTGGCAAAAGGGAATGCCGCAATCCATGCAGCGGGCTCCCTGGGTGCGAAGCTTGTCCTCCGGCAGGTGCAGGTGGAATTCGTTCCAGTTCGCGATGCGCTCGGTCGGCGGCACATCGGCGGGGAGTTCGCGAAGGTATTCGATGAATCCAGTGGGTTTTCCCATAATTAATTTCCTCCAACGCGCGAAGTGTCACGCGAGTTTGCCTCAAAGGCTGCGTTGATTGCTTCTTCGCCGGTCAGGCCGTCGGCCTGCGCCTGGGCCAGGGACTCGAGAACCCGCTTGTAGTCCTTCGGAAGAACCTTGACGAATTTTTTGAGCGCGTTGTCCCAGTCGGCGAGAACTTCCTTTGCGCGCAGGCTGTTGGTGAATTCCGCATGGCGGGCGACAAGGGTCTGCAATTCCGCCGCCTCCTTCGGATCTTCCACCTTTTCCAGACCAACCATGGCCTTGTTGCAGCGCCGTGCACCGAAATCTCCGGCCTCATCGAGAATATAGGCCACACCACCGGACATGCCCGCGGCAAAATTCCGACCGGTGGAGCCCAGAACCACGACACGACCTCCGGTCATGTATTCGCAGCCATGGTCCCCGATGGACTCCACGACCGTGTCCACGCCCGAGTTCCGGACACCAAAGCGCTCCCCGGCCATGCCGCGAATGAAGACCTCCCCGCGGGTGGCTCCATAAAGAGCCACGTTCCCCGCGATGATATTGTCCTCCGCCTTGAATGTGGATCCGGCAGGCGGATAGACGATAAGTCTCCCTCCGCTCAGACCTTTGCCCAGGTAGTCGTTGGTGTCTCCTTCGAGTTCCAAAGTCATTCCCTGGGGCACAAACGCTCCGAAGCTCTGTCCGGAACTGCCCTGGAAATGCAGATGAATCGTATCCTCGGGAAGCCCCGCTGCACCATGCTTGCGGGTGACCTCGTTGCCTACAATCGTTCCAATGACGCGATTGATGTTCTTCACCGGCACCGTCGCGCGGACTTTTTCCCCGCGTTCGATGGCCGGAGCACAGAGATCCAAGAGCACGGAAACATCCAGAGATTTTTCCAAGCCATGATCCTGTGCCATCTGGCAGAAACGTCCCACTTCCTCGCCAACCGGAGGCTGGTAGAGCATCGGCGACAAATCCAAGCCGCGGGCCTTCCAATGCTGGACCGCCTTGCGGGGTTCGAGTTTGTCGGTGCGACCGACCATTTCTTCCACCTTGCGGAATCCGAGAGCCGCCATGATCTCGCGCATCTCTTCGGCCACAAAGCGCATGAAATTCACAGTATGGGCGGGGTCGCCGGTGAAGTTCTTGCGCAGTTCCGGATTCTGCGTCGCAACCCCCACGGGGCACGTGTTCTGATGGCAAACCCGCATCATGATGCACCCGAGGGTGACCAGAGGCGCAGTCGCAAATCCGAATTCCTCGGCTCCGAGAAGCGCGGCAATCGCCACGTCGCGACCGGTCTTGAGCTGACCGTCCGTTTCCACGGCAATCCGGCTCCGCAGGTTGTTCAAAACCAAAGTCTGATGGGTCTCGGCCAGGCCAAGTTCCCACGGCATTCCGGCATGCTTGATGCTGGAAAGAGGGGACGCTCCCGTGCCACCGTCAAATCCGCTGATGAGCACCACATCGGCATGGGCCTTGGCAACGCCTGCGGCAATGGTGCCGACTCCGACTTCCGACACCAGTTTCACGGAAACCCGAGCCCGACGGTTGGCGTTCTTCAAGTCATGAATCAATTCGGCGAGATCCTCGATCGAATAGATGTCGTGGTGCGGCGGCGGGGAAATGAGCCCCACGCCAGGAGTCGTTCCACGGGTTTTCGCCACCCAGGGATACACCTTTTTGCCGGGCAGTTCGCCGCCCTCGCCGGGCTTCGCACCCTGTGCCATCTTGATCTGGATTTCCCGGGCATTGGTCAGGTAATGGGCTGTCACCCCGAAACGTCCCGAGGCCACCTGCTTGATGGCAGAGTTCTTCGAATCACCGGCTTCATTCGTCCAGGTGAACCGTTCCGCATCCTCTCCTCCTTCACCGGTATTCGACTTTCCGCCAATCCGGTTCATGGCAATGGCAAGGGCTTCGTGAGCCTCCTTGGAAATCGAGCCATAGCTCATGGCACCCGTTTTGAAACGACGCATGATCGACTCGGCACTCTCCACCTCTTCGATGGGAACGGGCGTTCCGTTCTGGAACTCCAAAAGACCGCGCAACGTGTAATGCCTGCGGTTCTGGTCGTTCACAAGGGCCGCATATTTCTTGTAAGTCGCATAATCCCCCGTGCGAACCGCCTTTTGCAGGGAATGGATCGTCTCGGGATTGAAGAGGTGCTCCTCTCCTTCCTTGCGCCACTGGTATTCGCCACCGACATCCAGCGTGGGATTGACCTCTCCGCGCGGCGGGAAAGCCCGCTCATGACGGCGCAACAACTCCGCCCCGATCGCCTGAAGATCGGCTCCCTCGACCCGCGAGGGTGTCCAACAGAAATATTTGTCGATCACCGAGTGATGAAGCCCGACTGCCTCAAAAATCTGGGCTCCCCGATAGCTCTGGATGGTGGAAATCCCCATCTTTGCCATCGTCTTCACCACGCCCTTCACAGCGGCTTTCACGAAATTCTTCACCGCTGTCTTGTGTTCAAGACCGGGCAACATTCCCTGGCGGATCATGTCATCAAGGGACTCGAAAGCCAGATAGGGATTGATCACACTGGCACCGTAGCCGATGAGCAGCGCAAAGTGGTGAACCTCGCGTGGCTCTCCCGATTCCAACACCAGGCTGACCTTGGTGCGGGTTCCGGAACGGATGAGATGATGGTGCAATCCGGAAACCGCCAGCAAAGCCGGAATGGCGACATGCTTGGCATCCACACCACGGTCACTGAGGATCAGGATATTTTTCCCCTGCGCGATGGCGGCATCCGCGGCGGCGCACAGACTGTCCATCGCCGGTTCCAAACCATCGGCCGCGTGAGCCGGGTCAAACAGGATGGGAAGCGTCACGGGATGGAATCCCTCGCGCTCCACATGCCGGATCTGCTCCAACTCCGAATTGCTGATGATCGGTCCGTCCAGCTTGATCATGCGGCAGCTCTCCGGCTGGGGCTCAAGAAGGTTCCCCTCGGACCCGAGCATGGTAACGGTCGCCGTCACGATTTCCTCACGGATCGGATCGATCGGCGGGTTTGTGACCTGGGCAAAAAGTTGCTTGAAGTAATTGTAGAGCAGGACCGGACGGTCGGAAAGAACGGCCAGCGGCGTATCCGTGCCCATGGAGCCCAGCGGTTGGACACCATCCCGGGCCATCGGGCCGAGAATGACACGTTGGTCCTCGAAGGTATACCCGAAGGCCTGCTGCCTCTGGAGAATGGTCTCATGCTCGGGCAGATGCTCGTGCGGAGGCTCGGGCAGATCGGAGAGCAGGACATGGTTTTCTTCCAACCACTTCCTGTAAGGATGCTGGGAAATGATCGAGCTCTTGATCTCTTCGTCGGCAACAATCCGTCCCTGCTTGGTATCAATGAGGAACATCCGTCCCGGCTGCAGGCGGCCTTTCTCCTGCACCCTCTCCGGAGCGATCGGCAAAACCCCCGCCTCGGAGGCCATGATGACGAGTCCATCCTTGGTCACCCAATAACGGGAAGGCCGGAGGCCATTGCGGTCCAGAATGGCTCCGATGATGGTGCCATCGGTGAAAGCAATCGACGCAGGACCGTCCCAAGGCTCCATCAGGCAGGAATGGAACTCGTAAAAGGCCCGCTTGTCATCCGGCATCGTCTCATGAAGTTCCCAGGGCTCGGGAATCATCATCATCACGGCATGGGGAAGCGAGCGACCGGAAAGGGTGAGCAATTCCAGACAGTTGTCGAACATGGCCGAGTCCGAGCCGTTGGTATTGATCACCGGGAATGTCTTTGCGAGATCCTCACCGAAAAGCTTGCTGGAGAGCAACGCCTGGCGGGCATGCATCCAATTGATGTTGCCGCGGAGCGTGTTGATCTCGCCGTTGTGCGCGATGTAGCGGTAGGGATGCGAACGATCCCAGCTCGGGAAGGTATTCGTCGAGAAACGGGAGTGGACAAGAGCCAGGGCCGATTCCACATCGGGATCCTTCAGGTCCGCAAAATAGGCATCCACCTGCTCGGGCATGAGCATGCCCTTGTAGACAATGGTGCGGCTGGAGAGCGTCGCGATGAACCACAGCGAATCGATGTTGGTCGTCCGGATCGCATTCGAAGCGCGTTTGCGGATGACGTAAAGCTGGCGCTCAAAAGCCATCACATCCGTGCACCCCGCTTTGCGTTCGATGAACACCTGCCGCATCCGGGGTTCACTCCCGCGGGCAGTGGCCCCCAAAGATGAGTTGTCCGTGGGCAATTCGCGCCACCCGAGAACCGACAATCCCTGCTCGGCCACCAATTTCTCAAAAATGCCCTGGGCGGCTTCCGCCTCGGCGGCTTCCGGTGATGTGAAGACAATGCCGACCCCGTAATTTCCGGGTTCGGGAAGTTTGATCCCCTGCTCACCGCACACCCGGCGCAGAAATTTGTCGGGAATCTGGATGAGAATGCCCGCTCCGTCACCGGTATTGGCCTCGCTGCCGCAGGCACCACGGTGGTCGAGATTGCGGAGAATGGTCAGCGCATCACTGACAATGGCATGGGATTTTTCGCCCCGCACATTGACAAGAAAGCCGACGCCACAGGCATCATGTTCGAAAGCAGGGTCGTAGAGTCCTTGCTTGGGCGGCGGACCGGTCAGGCGGGTTGTTTTTGTCTGCATGCTGTTAGTTACGTTTTCCAAAGTGTCAATTTGTCCATGGGCATCCCTGTGTGATGCCACGGCGGACCGCATCTTTTAGCTGCCCGATGCGGTGGGGCACAACAATTTTGTGAATGCTGCACATGTCTTTTTCCAAACAAGTTACAGCAAAAGGAATGCCACATTGCGCCAACATCTCCTCTGCGGGCAATTTTCCTGCAAAGAAATGTCGCCCGCGGCGGAAATTCTAGGCTGGAGCAGGCGATGGCAATCCCCCCGGTGGCAGCTCCGGCTTGATGTTGCCGGGCGGCTCCGGAACGGAATCCGAAGGCGGCGGCGGCAGAGGCGGCGGCGTGGATTCGATTTTGGGCGGATTTTTGATTTCCCCGAATTCAATGATTTCCCTGATGTGCGAAGCATCGAGCGTCTCGTATTCCAGGAGCGCCTTGGCAATCTTTTCGACATTGCCGCGGTTGGCTTCGAGGATTGTTTTGGCGCGCTGGTAGGCTTCGTCAATGATCCGCTTCACCTCGGCATCGATCTGCTGTGCGGTGGATTCGCTGTATTCCCGGGAACGCGACATTTCGCGCCCGAGGAAAACATAGTCGTTGCCTTCGCTGAAGCTGATCATCCCCAGGGAACTCATTCCCCACTCGCAAACCATGCGGCGCGCAAGCTGGGTCGCCTGCCGGATGTCCCCGGAGGCTCCGTTGGAAACATCATTCGTGAACATCTCCTCGGCAATCCGCCCCCCCATCGTCACGGCCAACAAATCCAGAGCCTCTTTTTGTTGGGTGGAATACTTGTCGCCTTCGGGCAGATACATGGTCGCCCCGAGATAAGGTCCCCGCGGAATGATTGTCACCTTGTGAAGCGGATGGGTGTGCTCGAGCAGCACATTGATGAGAGCGTGTCCGGCCTCATGCCAGGCGGTGGAAATTTTCTCCCGCTCGCTCATGGCCATGCTGCGACGTTCCTTGCCCCAGCGGACTTTGTCGCGGGCTTCCTCAAGCTCGCGCTGTCCGATGGCCTTGAGTCCTTTTCGGGCGGCCAGAAGAGCGGCTTCGTTCATGACATTGGCCAGCTCGGCTCCCGAATAACCGGGAGTTCCACGGGCCAGAACACCGAGGTCAACCGCCTCGCCCAGCTTCACTTTCTTGGCATGGACCTTGAGAATTTCCTCACGGCCTTTGACATCGGGCAGGCTGACTGTCACCTGGCGGTCAAAGCGTCCCGGGCGCAACAGGGCGGGATCAAGCACGTCGGGCCGGTTGGTCGCGGCAATGATGATGACTCCGTCCTGGGTGTCAAAACCATCCATCTCCACCAGCAATTGGTTGAGTGTCTGCTCGCGTTCGTCATGTCCGCCTCCGAGTCCGTGACCGCGATGGCGTCCGACCGCGTCGATTTCATCGATGAACATCAGGCACGGTGCAGATTTTTTCCCCTGTTCGAACATATCCCGCACGCGGGAAGCCCCGACACCGACAAACATTTCGACGAAATCCGATCCGCTGATGGAGAAAAACGGAACATCTGCCTCCCCGGCGATGGCGCGCGCGAGGAGGGTCTTTCCTGTTCCCGGCGAACCGACCATGAGAATTCCTTTCGGGATGCGACCGCCCAGTTTTTGAAATCGCTTGGGATCTTTGAGGAACTCGACCAGTTCCTGCACTTCATCCTTGGCCTCTTCGACTCCGGCCACGTCCTTGAAAGTGATCCGGTTTTTCTCCTTGGACATCATCCGGGCCTTGGACTTGCCGAAATTGAGGGCGCCCTTTCCGGCCATCCGGATCTGGGACCGGAAAAAGAAATAGAGGATCACCAGGAAAAGGACGATGGGCAGGAAGCTCACGACCGCCGAGGCAAAGTAGTCGGACTTCGGCACAATGGAGGGAGTGATCCCCGCCTCGGTGAGAGTCTTCTGGATATCGGACCCGTTGAAGGAGGTGAAGATCGGCGTGCGGAACGGCACGGCCACTTCTTCTCCCGTGGTCTTCGACTTTTGTTTGACCTTGCCTTCGAAATATTGCGTGTTCCGACCTTCCTCCACGACGAGCTCCAGCGGAGCGTCCGCCGTGCTCACGATCTTCCCGGCTTTGACGAGCTCAAGGAATTTGGGATACGGGATCTGCTCGGCCTGGGCGAAATTGTTTCCCCGGAAAAGAAAGGCTCCCCCGATCAGGGCAAGAGCGACGGCAAAGAGCACGAGGCCCCTCCAGTTCATCTGCGGGTCATTTCCCCCGCCTCCCGGTCGTTGACGGTTGTCGTTTGGCGGTCTCTGGTTTTCTTCTGACATTCTGTTTACTTTCCCCTATCACGGCGACTTGGCAAATGCAAAAAGCACAGGAAAAGAAAGAAATGACAGGCTCCAAATCCCTGGTGGTCTCGATTCATGATGTCAGCCCCTCCACAGGAAAACGCTCGGAGGAGATCCTCGCCGACCTGAAATCCGCAGGTGTTTCCCGGGTCTCGCTGCTGGTCGTGCCAGATCATCACCACCGCGGACTGGTCTCCGACAATCCCGCCTTTGCCACATGGCTGCGCGAAGAATGCGCCGCCGGGCAGGAAGCTGTCCTGCATGGTTTTTTCCACCTCCGGGAGAACAAAGCCACCGACGACCCGGTGAAGCGATTGATCACACGCTCCTATACTGCCGGAGAAGGCGAGTTCTTCGATATCAGCAGACAGGAAGCCCGCCGGTTGCTGGATCTCGGGAAAACCGCCCTGAAGAACTGCGGAGTGGATCCCACCGGTTTCATTGCCCCCGCCTGGCTTCTCGGGACGGAAGCGGAGCAGGCCGTGCGGGAAAACGGATTCGACTATACCACCCGGATTTCCACCGTTGTGGACTTCCGAAACGGAACAACCCATTCCTCTCGCAGCCTGGTCTGGAGCGTGCGCGCCGCCTGGAGACGGACCTGCAGTCTCGCCTGGAATGCCCTCCTGGCAAAAAGGAACCGGAACGCCCGACTGATGCGCATCGGCATCCATCCGCCCGACTGGGACCACCCCTCCATTCGCCGTCAGATTTTGCAAATCATCGGCAAGGCACTTGCCGCACGCAGTCCGATGACCTATGACGGTTGGCTGTCCCGAATGCGGGCCGAACCATGAATTCTCCGACATCCCGCGCCGACCTTCATATCCACTCCCGTCACAGCGACCGGGCCGCCGACTGGGTTTTGCGCAGGCTGGATTTTCCCGCCAGCTATTCCGATCCCCTGCAAACCTACAACCGGCTCAAAGCCGCGGGAATGGACTTCGTCACCCTGACCGACCACAACACGATCAGCGGCTGCCTGGAGATCGCGCACCTGCCCGGCGTCATTGTTGGCGAAGAAGTGACGGTTTATTTTCCCGAGGATGAATGCCGCGTGCATCTGCTGGTCTGGGGAATCACCGAAGCCCAGCACCGGCAGATCCAGGACTCCCGCGAAAACATTTATGAGACCCAGGCCCTGCTGGCTTCGGAAAAAATCGCCCACGCGGTGGCGCACCCCTTTCATCGGGTCAACGAAAAGCTGACCTCCCTTCATCTCCAGAAGCTCGCCCTGCTTTTCCGCCACTTCGAGGGAATCAACGGCCGGTATTGCGGGCTTGTCAGCGATGTCACCCGGGAAGTCTTCGGGCATCTCACTCCGCGGCACATCGAAATCTTCAACGCCAGAACCGGCATTGAGCCAACCCATGACGAACCCTGGAAAAAAGTTTTCACCGGCGGTTCGGATGATCACGGGGGCACGTACCCGGCCCGGGCATTCACACTTGTTCCGCAGTGCCGGGAAGCCTCGGAATTTCTGGATCACGTGCGCAACGGAAGTTGCGAGGCGGGCGGAGAAGCAGGCACTCCCCTCACCCTCGCCCACAGCACCTACAGCACGGCCTTCCAATACGCCAAGGCCCGCCTGGCCCTCAAGCCCGGCGACCCCGGCACCGGCCTCATGGAGAAGATTTTTTCCCGCTTCATGGAAGGACAGGATCCCACGGAATTCTCCCTTGCCGACAAGCTCGGGTTCCTGGTTCAGGGCGTGGCCACAGGGAAAATTTTTGATATTGCCAAAGCCGGCACCAGCTCGGTCTGGAAGGATCTTGCCGCCAGCTTCGGAAAACCGGAAATGAAGGCCGCTCTCGCCCGGGAAACCGCCGGAGTGGCGGAACCGGAACGCCGCGCTTTTCTCATCGCCAACCTCATCACCAACCAGCTCGGCTACCGGTTCGTCACCCAGTTCATCCAGCAGATCTCCACGGGAAAATTCCTCGAAAGCATCCAAACCATCATTCCCGTCGCCCCGCTTGTCGGACTGCTCAGCCCGTATATCCACGCCTTCCGGCTCCCACGCCGGGAATGGCTGCGCGAATGCACCAGGACCCTCTGCGGCACCACTCCGGATTTGCTGAAAAACCGTCGGCGCGCGTGGTTCACGGACACGCTGGAAGATGTCAACGGCGTCGCCACCACGATCCGGAAAATGACGGCCGCCGGAGTGGCCGCCGGCCACGACATCACGGTCATGACCTGCCGCTCCGAGGTTGCCGATCACGGAATTCCCCTGAAAAATTTCCAGCCGATCGGGGAATTCGAGCTTCCCGAGTATGAACTCCAGCGCCTGAGCTTCCCCCCGGCACTCCAGATTTTCGATTATTTGGAACGCGGCGGATTCTCGGAAGTCATCATCAGCACGCCCGGTCCCACCGGCCTCACCGCCCTGGCCGCCGCAAAAACACTCGGCCTCCGCGCCGTGGGAATCTACCACACGGACTTCCCGCAATACGTCCGCATCCTCACCGACGACTCGTTCATGGAAACCCTCACCTGGAATTTCATGCACTGGTTCTACAGCCAGTTGGATGTCATCTATGTGAACTCCGAGGACTACCGCAAATGCTGGGTCGAACGCGGCATCGCCCGCGAAAAGCTCCACATCCTCCCCCGCGGGCTGGATACCCGGCTTTTCCATCCCGCGAAAAGAAACACGGATTTCTGGAAAGCCCGCGGGCTCCGCGACGGAGAGACCGGCATGCTCTTCGTCGGCCGCGTTTCCAAGGAAAAGAATCTGGACGTGCTTGTTTCGGCCACCCGCCGCCTCGCCGAGACCCAAACCCCGGTCCGACCGCTGATCGTGGGGGACGGCCCCTACATGCCGGAAATGAAAAAGTTGATCCCCGATGCCATCTTCACCGGCTATCTTCAGGGGGAGGATCTCGCCGCTGCCTACGCCTCCGCCGATCTCTTTGTCTTCCCCAGCACCACGGACACTTTCGGCAATGTCATCCTCGAGGCCCAGGCCTCGGGAATCCCCGCCATTGTTTCCGACGTGGGAGGCCCCCGGGATCTCGTGCAGCATGGCAAGGATGGGTTTGTCACCAAAGCCCTCGATTCCACCGAACTGGCCGGGGCCATCCGGAGGCTCGTGGAAGACCCTTCGCTCCGCGCCCACATGGGCCTTGCCGCCAGGGGCAAAGTGGAATCCCGGGACTGGACGGAAGCCTTCGAGAAATTCTGGCACGAATCTCCCGAATAAGGAGCTCTTCCCCGTTTTTTCTAGCCGGAACACCCTCCCGGACAACGGGATTTTTCTCTTTCCTCCGGTCCAAAGTCGTGCGAGAGTTTTTTCAATGAAAATTCTCCATGCATTTGCACTGGTTGTTTCTGCCCTTCTCTTGGTGACGCCCGCCCGGTCGTTCGCTGTCGAAGCCAAGAATGGCAACATTCGGGTGATCAAGGTCAAAGGAACTCCCGTTGTCACCTCCACTGCTGACAATTCCTCCTCAGAACTCAAAGAAGGCCTCTTCCTGCAGCAAGGCCATAGCATCAAGACAGACAAAGATTCGGAAGCCATCCTTCTCTTCTCGAATGGCACCACGATCACGGTGCAACCGGAAACGAACTTTGTGATCGACCAATTTTTGCAGTCTCCGTTCGATTCCTCGAAGGTGGATTATGCCCATCTCAAACACGAACCGTCGGTTTCCAAAACCAAGGTTACAGTTTCCGAGGGCAGCATTGCGGGTGATGTCTGCAAACTCAACAAGGGATCGACCTTCAACATCGGCACTCCTGTCGGCGTCGCAGGCATCCGCGGAACCATCGTTCAAGTGACCGTGAGCCGCCCCGGTGCAGGACCTCAGACAGTCACTGTGAACCTCCCCGAGGGCACTGTGGATTTCGCTGCTCTCGACGGAGGAACATTCACCCTGACCGATGGAACAACAATCACCGTCAATGTTGGCGGACAAAGCAGCGGAATCACTCCACTTTCTGCACAGCAGCAGGCAGCGATCCTCTCCTTGGTGCAACAGGCTGCTGCTCTTATTCCAAATCAGCCTTTTGAAGGGGCGCCGGATGGCTCCCCGGAAAATGGTGATGGAAACGGCGATGATGGAGCAGGTGGCTTCGGTGGAGATCAAGGCGCGGGAGACGTCGGAGGTGCTCCGACGGGAGGTTCTGGCGGTGGCGGCGGTGGTGGTGGCTCCAATGGTGGAAGTGCCACGCCAACTCCGACACCCGCTCCTCCGGTGTCCTGATCTTTCCATTATTCTTTCAAACATCCCGCGCTCTTTCTGAATGGAAAAAAGTTTCCTGTCGGAAAGAGCGGGGTTGAAGAGATTCCGAATCAAGTGGGGGCTGTCCCTTGGCTTGTTCGGAATCTGTCTTTTCTGGGTTCTCATCTCCCAGGTTGCAATTGTCCCGTTTCCTGAGAATCCGCTCTATCTGGGCAAAGACGGGCTGTTGTCTTTCCTTGAGGAAAAGACGATTGATGCCCGGCTGAAATTCCGCGGCCCCATCCCCTCCCCGGTCAAGGTTTGCTATGTCAATGTCGACACCGACTCCTTGGTTGCCATCGGCAATTTCCCTTGGAATCGGAAGATCTTTGCCGAGACGTTGAACATCCTTTTTGAGCGGGGAAAAATCCGCGCCGCAGGAATGGATTTTGTTTTTGGGTCGACCGGAATCCCCCAGTTGGGGAGGCAGGAAGCCGAAGAAGGCAGCTTCGATCTCGGCAAAAGCATCAACAAGAATCGCAACGTCGTCCTTGCCGCAACCTACGGAACCCAGATGGGGTTGCTGGACAAGAAACGCTCCTTTCCGTTCCTTTTTGAGAAAGACTCCACCCCGGAGAATGCCGATCTTCCGGAACTGCCGGATTTTCCGGTGGTCGGCCCCACCTGGGGACATGTTGGATTGATTGATACCACGGGCGAAGCCGTTCGTTGGGTGCCGTTTTTTGCCCGCACCGAACACCAGACTTATTACCCGATGGCCCTCCAATTGTTTCTGCTCTACCACGGCCTGAACAGTTCGGCTGTGGAGATCCAGAAGGACAGAATGCGGATTCTCGATCCGGACTCCCGTCCGCTGCTTGAGATCCCCCTGACATTTGGGCAAATGGTCGAGCCGAATTGGTTTTCCCCCTGGCTTTCCAAGGAAAACCCATGGGCGGGAATCGCATCCGTGCTGGATTTTGATCGCAAGGCCCGTGAAGGGACCGAACAGGAGAAAGCCGAAGCCGAAGAATTTTTCGCGGCTTTTCAGGATGCCGTGGTTCTCATCGGCCCGACCGACCCCTTGCTCAAGGATATCTCGGTGGCTCCTCTGAGCGGGCCCAATCCGGTTCCACGGGTCTCGCTTCACGGCAACCTCTTCAAAACCCTCGTTTCCGGACGTTTCATTTCCCGCCCCCCTGTTTGGATGAACATCCTGCTCATCTGCGGACTGGGCTTCGGCACCGCCTGGCTCGGGGTGATTCCCCACCGTTTTTCAAAGTGGGGCAAGCTGCTGGCGGTGCTCGCCCTCGCGGGGTACGTCGGGGCGGCCTTCCTGCTCTTCGCGCAGAAGGAAATTCTCGTTCCCATCGCCGCCCCCGTGGGTGCCGCTCTCACCTGCACATTTGTCGCGCTTCTGCGCCAGTTGACCATCGAGGAAAACCAGCGCCGAAGGATAAAAAACCTCTTCGGCAGCTATGTCTCGGCAACCATTGTCGAAGAGATGGTGGAAAAAAACGCTCCACCCCGCACCGGAGGCGAGGAAGTCGAGATCACGGCCTTTTTCAGTGATATCGTCGCATTTTCCTCTCTGGCCGAAACCCTGCCTCCCAAGGATCTGGTGGACCTCATGTGCCAGTATCTCGGGGAGTGCACCACGGCTGTCATTGGCGAACAGGGCACGCTCGACAAGTATGTCGGAGACGCCATCATCGCCATGTTCGGCGCTCCCCTGCCCTGCAAAGACCATGCCGCAGCCGCATGCCGGGCGGCACTGGCCCTCCAAGCCACGCAGGCTCATCTCCGTCATCGCTGGACACAGGAAGCCAAATGGCCCGCCCCGGTCGCCCGGATGCAAAGCCGGGTGGGCTTGCACACGGGCAGCGCCATTGTCGGGAACATCGGTTCGGAACTGCGATTCAATTACACCATGATGGGTGACACCGTGAACCTTGCGCAGCGGACAGAGGCAGCATCAGCCCACTATGGCGTGGAAATTTTGGTCACGGAAGAGACCATGCTCGCCGCCTCCATCGCCGACCCACAGCTTGTCTTCCGGGGAGTGGACAGAGTCCTCGTGCCCGGTCGTCATCAACCGGTGGAGCTTTATCAATTGCTGGGACACGGAGACGAAGCCCGGGAGACCCACAAACTGAAAATACAGCTCTATGCCGAAGCCCGCGAATTCTACAAACGCGGACTCTGGGCGGATGCCCGTGAAGTCTTTCTCCGCTCGCTTGCCGCCGAACCTTCCCCTTCGGCAAAGAACCCTTCCTCCATCATGCTGGCCCGTTGCGACCGGATGATGAACCGTCCTCCGGAAGAAAACCTCGCCTTCCCGCTCACGAAGGAAGGAAATTCCATTTGACTCGCGGTGTTTTCCAACGATGTTTCCGGCGCCATGAAAAAACTCGTTCTCTCAGCAGCACTCGTTGTCGCCTTCACCGTTTCGTCCGCTCTCGCAGGCAACTGCCCCGGCGGCGGATGCGGCGGCAAGGACAGTGGTGACAAAAAGAAAGACGGCAGCACCAACCAGACGGCCACGCTCCGCGTGGCTCTTTGATTCTGCTGAATCGTTCAAGAACGGAGCCGGAGCCATTCCGGCTCCGTTTTTTTTGCCGTCTCAACAGCCAGCATGGCCTTTTTCCTCTCCCTCCCCCAGCGGTATCCGTTGATGACACCCGTTCCACGGATCACTCGGTGACAGGGGATCAACCAGGCCACGGGGTTCGCTCCACAGGCCGTGCCGACAGCCCGCATGGCCCCGGGATTTCCAATCGCCGCAGCAATGTCCGCATAAGTCGCCAGACTTCCCCGCGGAATCCGCAAAAGGGCACGCCAGACTTTCAATTGAAACTCTGTTCCTGAGACAAAAGCGGAGATTTTTTCCCCGCTCTTCCTGACAAAAATTTCTCCGGCCAACTTCCTGGCCGCGCGGTCTTTTCTGCAAAATTCCGCTTTCGACCAATTCTCCCTCAGTGATTTCGGAAACTCTGGTGCGGAATCATGAAAAGCCAGATGACAGACACCACGCCCGCTCCATCCCAGGCTGGCCAGCCCGAACGGCGTTTCCGCCACTCCCCATTCCACCCGGATCCCAGCCCCTCCGGACTTGATCTCCCCGGGCGAAGCTGCTTCGAGGGAAACACAGAGATCATGCAGGCGCCCCGGCCCGGAAAGCCCCGCTTCCCAGGCTGCCTCCAGGACACTGTCGGATGCCAACAGACAGCTTTTTGCATGATTCAATGTCAGGCATTGCAAAAAATCCTTCGGAGAAATGCCCGCCCAGCGTTTGAAAAGGCGTTGAAAATGGGAAAGGCTCGTTCCCGCAATCTCCGCCAGTTCGGAAATGGAAGGTTGTCCGGCATGGGAAGCATCAAGATACCGGACAACGGCTGCGATCCGTTCGTAATCTGTCATTCGTCCACGATAGACTTTTGGAAAAACACCGCCACCCGATTCCTGCTCACCGCATGCGGTTCCACCCCGGCGTTCCATATTTTTCCCTGTCCAGGGAGGCCATCTGCTCGAATACGCTCCTCCCCGGCTCGAAATACCCAACACTTCCCGCCAAAGTCCCAGCCAGAGCGGAGGGAGAGAAGTCGCCGTGAAGCGATCCCTGATACAAAAGCCCCTTCTTTCCGCGCCGAAGTGCCCCACCGCAAATTTTCCTTTCTCCGATCAAAATGTCATTGGGAGCAGGGCTTTGAAAACAGGCCGGCCCGGGCCGACAATCCGCCGCTGCAGCCAATCGGGCTCCGACAGGTTCCATGGCCAGGGAAAAAGCCCGGTGAATCCCCAGATAAATTTCCGGCGTCTTCAGACGACAAAGGGCATGGGATGCCGGAACGGCCAGGGAAAAAGTAAGATCACTACCGTGAAAAACCAAACCGCCTCCCGTCCAACGGCGAACAACAGGAAGATTCCCCGACATCATCACTGCCTCGGAATATTTCTGGGCATAGCCAAAGGTCACTGCCGGAACCGCCCAGCGATAAGCACGCACAACAGGCCCCGTGCACGTCAGCAGCAAGGCCTCATCAAGGGCCATCTGCCCGGAAGGTTCCCTCGCTTCGGAGTCTTCCCATAACAGAAGTTCGGATAGCATGGGTGAAAGGAATACCACCAGAGACCGGAAAATAAACTCCTTCTGCTTGTCGACGGGGAATCGAGTGCTTAGGTTGGTTCTGAATTATGGCAAAGCAGGCACTCGGCAAGGGACTCAGCGCATTGATCAATACGCGCGTCGTCAACCCCGCTCCCGCGGAGGAACTGGGGGAACGTGTCCAGAAGCTGGGCCTTGATCTCATCATCCCAAGCCCTCTCCAACCCCGGATCGAGTTTCCGGCAGAACACCTTCACGAGCTGGTCGAGAGCATCCGCGAGCGCGGCATCATCCAACCGCTCATCGTCCGGAAGGTGGATGGAAAATACGAGCTGATCGCGGGCGAACGCCGTTGGCGCGCGGCACGCGAGCTTGGCCTCGCCGAGGCTCCCGCCATTGTTCGGGAAGCCAGCGACAGGGAAGTCCTCGAACTCGCCCTCATCGAGAATCTTCAGCGCGAAGGACTCAATCCGATTGAAGAAGCCTCGGCCTATCAGCGGCTCTCGCGCGATTTCGGGCTCACCCAGGAGGACATCTCCAAACGCGTGGGAAAAAGCCGTGCCTCGATCGCCAATGCCATGAGACTTCTGGATCTCGATCCGGACGTCCAGGCACTCCTCAAGCACGATCGAATCTCCGTTGGGCACGCCAAAGTCCTGCTCTCCCTCAAGTCTCACGAAGAGCAAAAATGGCTCGCCGAGCAGATTATCCGTCAGGGAGCCTCTGTCCGGGTCGCGGAAAAACTCGCCGCCCAACACCTGGCAAAAACCGGCCGCACCACATCCAAGCGAGGAACTTCCGCTTCGGCCACCCCCCAGGAACTGGCCCCAGCCATTCAGCGGGTTCAGAATCTTCTCACACACCGACTGTCCACCAGGGTGGTCATCCAGCACGGCGAAAAAAAAGGCTCCATCCACATCGAATATTATGGAGACGAGGACCTCAACCGGATCCTCTCGACCCTCGGTCTTGCAGAAGAATAATTCGATGACATTGGGAAAAGCATTCGACCCGCTCCTCCGGATCATCGACTCGGATTACTTCCCCGAGGGAGCCGAGACCGTCAGAAACAAGCCGGAGAAGTTTGAATTCAAACGAAGCATTCCGTTTCTCATCCTGCATGTGGGATGTCTCGGGGTTCTCTGGACCGGATGGAGCTGGACGGCTGTTGCCACGGCCTTTTTGCTTTATGTGATCCGGATGTTTGCGATCACCGGTTTTTATCACCGCTACTTCTGTCACCGGGCCTACCACACCTCGCGGCCCGCCCAGTTTCTCTTCGCCCTGATTGGCCTCACCGCCGTGCAACGGGGACCGCTCTGGTGGGCGGCCGTTCACCGCCACCACCACGCACACTCGGATGAGCAGGAAGATGCCCACTCCCCGGTTTGCAAAGGCTTTGTCTGGTCCCACATCGGCTGGCTCACCAGCAGCCGGAATTTCCCGACGGACTACCGCCTGGTGCGCGATCTCCAGAAGTTCCCGGAGCTGGTGTTCCTGAACCGCTTCGACCTGATCGGCCCCTTGCTCCTGCTGGTCTTCCTCGCCGCTCTGGGAGCAGTTTTGCAGAAATTCTTCCCGGGTCTGGAAACGAATCCCTGGCAGATGATCGTCTGGGGATTTTTCATCAGTTCCACAGCTCTTTTCCACGCAACCTGCGCAATCAACTCCCTCGCCCACACGCTTGGGTCCAAGCGCTTCAGCACCGGAGACGAGAGCCGCAACAGCCTTTTCCTGGCCATCCTGACCCTCGGTGAAGGCTGGCACAACAACCACCACCACTATCAGGCGTCGGCGAGGCAGGGGTTCTATTGGTGGGAACTGGATATTTCCTATTATATCATCCGTGCCATGGGGATTCTGGGCATTGTCTGGGACATCAAAACCGTTCCGCCCAAAGTCTACGGGATGGTTGAAAAGAAAAATCCTGTCCGGGGGTGAAGGAACGGATTGCCATCATTGGCACCGGAGTTGCCGGGCTCACCTGCGCATGGCATCTCAGGGAGACGGCCGATCTCACGCTCATCGAACGGGAACCCAGGCCGGGAGGACATACAAACACGGTCACCGTGGACGAAGATGGCCGTCCCATCCCGATTGACACGGGATTCATTGTCTTCAACCGGGTCACCTATCCCCATCTGATCCGCCTCTTCGGGGAACTTGACGTCCGGACGAAGCCGACGGAAATGTCGTTCAGCGTCCGGCATGAACCGGAAAACTTGGAATACAACGGCATGGGGCTGGATAAGGTCTTTGCCCAGCGAAGCAATCTGATCCGCCCCAGATTTCACGCGCTTCTTTTTCAAATCCTCCGTTTCTTCCGCGTCGCCCGGGCCGCTCTGGAAGATCCTGCCATCCAGCATCTCACGGTGAAAGAATTCGCGCAACGGCATCATCTGGGGCAGGATTTTTTGGATTTCTATCTTGTCCCGATGGGATCGGCCGTTTGGTCCACGGAGCCCGGGAAAATGTTGGACTTTCCAGCCCTCGGGCTCCTGCGTTTTTTTCACAATCATGGATTTCTGGGAGTCACCACCCATCACCCCTGGTTCACGGTGGACGGTGGAGCCAAATCTTACGTGGACAAGATCCTCGCCGCCGTCCGCCCTGTCCGCCTGCCTGCCGAAGTGGCTGCCGTTTCCGAGCACCCGGATCACGTCACGGTCCGAACCTCGGACGGCCATACGGAAACCTTCGACCGGGCTGTGATTGCCGCCCATGCGAACGAAGCCCTGGCCATGCTGGAAGCTCCCGATGCCGACCAAAAGCGTCTTCTGTCGGCCTTCCCCTATCAGCGCAATGTGGCAACTCTCCACACCGATCCCTCCGTGATGCCCCGACGGAAAAAAGCCTGGGCTTCGTGGAATTACCGGATTTCCCGGAACCCGGACGGAATCATCGGTGCAACCACCCACTATTGGATGAACGCTCTTCAGGGAGTCTCGAAGAACCGGGATTACTTCGTCTCGTTGAATTCGCAAATCTCCCCGGAAAAGATTCTTCACGAGACAGTGTATGAGCATCCGGTTTACACATTGGGAGCCCTTCAGGCGCAGGAGGATCTCCCCTCGCTGAATCAACGCTCTCCCCGGCAGCGGGTGTTTTTCT
>JADHED010000562.1_pt1 | contig 42075 bp, 39 predicted proteins | sample 8952041 | NCBI WGS metagenome assembly JADHED01 (sample SAMN16124423, study PRJNA663239) | bioreactor sludge metagenome | isolation source: sludge (control) | place: India:Bengaluru | collected 2018-09-08 | reverse complement strand
CCCGGCCGTCGAGGGGCTGTTCCGGTGCCCGACGATCGTGAACAACGTCGAGACGTTGTCGAACGTCCCGTTCGTGATCCGCGAGGGTGCCGACGCGTTCCTGAAACTCGGCACCGCGGACACCCCCGGCACGCGCATCTTCTGCGTGTCCGGCCATGTCGAGAAGCCGGGGGTGTTCGAGTTCGAGTGCGGTGTCAACCTCAAGGACGTCATCGAGGCCGCCGGCGGGGTGTGGAAGGGCCGGAAACTGAAGGCGGTCATTCCCGGCGGGGCCTCGGCCCACGTGATGACGCCCGACGAGATCGACGTCCCCTGCGACTTCGGCAGCCTGGCGAAGGCGGGATCCATCATGGGGTCCTGCGGCGTCGTGGTCATCGACGATCAGACGTGCATGGTGGACGCGCTGAAGAACGTCCTCGAGTTCTTCGCCCACGAGTCCTGCGGCCAGTGCACGCCGTGCCGCGAGGGGACGGGCTGGGTGAGGAAGATCGCCGCCCGCATCGAGGCCGGCAAGGGCACGATGGCGGACATCGACAAGCTCTACGAGGTCGCCGACAACTTCGAGGGCATGGGCGGCAAGACGATCTGCGCGCTCGCCGACGCCGCGGCGTGGCCCACCAAGTCCTACGTGAAGAAGTTCCGCGCGGAGTTCGAGGAGCACGTCCGGCTCGGACGGTGCCCGCGGAAGTCCTAGGGGTATCGGAGCGACGACATGCCGACGCTGAAGATCGACGGCAGAGAGATCACGGTCGAGCCGGGCACCATGGTCATCGAGGCCGCGAAACGCCTCGGGATCGTGGTCCCGCACTACTGCTGGCACCCCGGCCTCTCGGTCGCCGGCAACTGCCGCATCTGCCAGGTGGAGGTCGTCAGGCCGAAGATGAAGTTCCCGGCCACGATCTGCTGCAACCTCGTCTGCGCCGACGGAATGGAGATCCTCACGGACTCCGAGGCGGCGAAGAAGGCCCGCGCCGACGTCATGGAGTTCCTGCTCATCAACCACCCCCTCGACTGCCCGATCTGCGACCAGGCGGGGGAGTGCATCCTGCAGGAGTACTCGTTCGCGCACGGCCACGACAAGAGCCGGTTCGACGAGGAGAAGGTGCACAAGAGCAAGCGCGTGCGCTTCTCCGAGAAGATCACGTTCGACGCCGAGCGGTGCATCCTCTGCACGCGCTGCGTCCGGTTCATGAACGAGGTGCGCGAGGACGAGCAGCTCTGCCTCGTGGAGCGCGGCGACCACCAGGAGATCGCCGTGGCCCACGGGAAGTCGCTCGACGACCCCTACTCGATGAACGTCGTGGACCTCTGCCCGGTCGGCGCGCTGACCTCCACCGATTTCCGGTTCAAGACCCGCGTGTGGTTCCTCGCGAACACGCCGACGGCCTGCACGTCCTGCTCGCGGAACTGCTCGGTGACGGTGGGTACGCGCTGGGACAAGATCCAGCGCCTCACCCCCCGGGAGAACCCGGACATCAACAAGTGGTGGATGTGCGACTACGGCCGCCTGAACTACGGGTATGCGCACGGCGCGGATCGCCTCGGGCGGGCGCTGGCGAAGGAGGGCGGGACGCAGCAGGTCGTCGAGGTCGACGATGCCATCGGCCGGGTCCACGCGGCGATCAGCCGGACCGTGGTGGAGGAGGGCGGCGAGGCGGTGTTCGGCCTCGTCTCCGCCCGTCTGACGAACGAGGAGCTGTTCCTCGCGAAGCGTTACCTCGAGGAGGTCGTGGGGACGCCGCACGTCTCGCTGCGCCCGCGGCCGGGCGAGGGCGACGACTTCCTGCGCACCGCCGACCGCAACCCCAACACGAAGGGGGCCGAGCTGATCGGGATCGGCCCGCGGCCCGGTGGCGTGACCCTCGGGACGTTCGCCGAGGCGGTGAAGGCCGGGAAGATCAAGGCCGCGGTCCTCTTCGGTGACGACTTGGACGATGAGCCGGCGGCGCTCGAGGCGCTGTCGATGCTCTCGTTCGTGGCCGTGGTGGACTGGCACCTGACGGAGACGGCGAAACGCGCGGACGTCGTGCTGCCGGGCGTCACCCCGTTCGAGAAGGAGGGCACGATCACGAACGTCGACGGGTTCGTGAGCCGGCTCAATCCCGCGATCCGCCCGCCGGCGCAGGCGCGGCCGGATCTCCGGATCCTGCTCGACCTCGTGCGGCTCGGCAAGCCGGCGGAGACGCTGCCGGGCCTGCCGGCCGACGTGTTCCGGGCGATGACCCAGTCGGTGCCCGCGTTCGCGGGCATCCGGTACGCGGACATCTACGCGCGGTCGCAGCGCGTGGCGACGGAGGCCCCGGCCACGGCCGGGTAGGGGGCGGGCGGCATGGACATCTGGACCGACATCGTCATCCCGGGGATCAAGATCTTCGCCGTCGTGAACGCCATCCTCGTGCTCGTCGCCCTCCTCGTGTGGGCCGAGCGACGGGTGTCCGCGTTCATCCAGGACCGGCTCGGTCCGAACCGCGTCGGGCCCTTCGGCCTCCTGCAGTCCGTGGCCGACCTCCTGAAGTTCGTGTTCAAGGAGGACGTGACCCCGGGCCACGTGAACAAGCCGTACTTCGTGCTGGCGCCGGCGCTGGCCATGCTGCCCGCGCTCATCACGATCTCCGTGGTGCCCTTCGCGGCGAACCTCATCATCGCCGACCTGGATGTGGGGATCCTCTTCGTCTTCGCGATCTCCTCCCTCGGCGTGTACGGCATCACCATGGGCGGCTGGGCCAGCAACAACAAGTACTCGCTGCTCGGCGGCGTCCGCTCCTCGGCCCAGATGGTGTCCTACGAGATCTGCATGGGGCTCTCGGTCATCGGCGTGTTCATGATCGCCGGGACCCTGCGGCTGCAGGACATCGTCATCCAGCAGGGCAACGGCATCCACCTGCTGGGGAAGGCGTTCGAGGTGCCGGTCCTGAGCCAGATCCTCGACTGGAACATCTGCAAGCAGCCGCTCGGCTTCCTGCTGTTCATCATCTCCGGCTTCGCGGAGACGAACCGGCTGCCCTTCGACCTGCCGGAGGCGGAGCAGGAGCTGGCCGCCGGATACCACACCGAGTACTCCTCGATGAAGTTCGCGCTGTTCTTCCTCGGCGAGTACGCGGCGATGGTCGTCATCTCCGCGGTGACCGTGACCCTGTTCCTCGGCGGCTGGACGCTGTTCGGCCTCGAGAACCTCGGTGGCTCCTTCGCCTGGCTGATCCAGCTCGTGATCTTCTGCGGGAAGGTCGGGTTCCTGCTGTTCGTGTTCATCTGGGTGCGCTGGACGCTGCCCCGCTTCCGCTACGACCAGCTCATGCGGCTCGGGTGGCAGGTGTTCCTGCCCCTCGGTCTCCTCAACATCCTCCTGACCGGCGTGGTGAAGCTCATTCTCAAGGTGTGACCATGGCCTACAAGAAGGTGGAACGCCCGGAGCTCACGCTCGGGGAGAAGCTATACATCCCGGCGGTCCTGAAGGGCCTCGGCCTGACGATGAAGTACTTCCTCAAGCGGAAGAAGTTCACTCGCCAGTACCCCGAGGAGCCGACGGTGGTGCCGGAGGGCTACCGCGGACTGCCCGCCCTCGTGAAGGACGACGAGGGGCGCGTGAAGTGCGTGGCCTGCCAGATGTGCGAGTGGGTCTGCCCGCCCGAGGCGATCCGGATCGTCCCCCAGGAGCTGCCGGGCGACAACCCGGTGGAGAAGGGGCCGAAGGAGTTCGACCTCGACACGCTCCGCTGCATCTTCTGCGGACTGTGCGAGGAGGCGTGCCCGGAGGAGGCGATCTTCCTCTCCCGGGAGTTCGAATTCGCCGGGCAGTCGCGCGAGGAGATGATCTTCAACAAGGAGAAGCTCCTCGAGATCGGCGGGATTCGTACGCAGGGCGAGAAGAAGTGGAAGAAGGAAGCGAACGCCGGGTTCTCCCGGCAGGGCCCCATCCGCTAGCACGGGCCGGCGGGGGGCAAGGCGCCTGCGGGCGCGGGACAAGGTAGTTCGGGCGGCGGCCGAAGGCCGAGGCCCGGGGCATTTCGAGTTTCACGGGTGCGGTCATGGAACCCATGCTTTGCGCGACCGGGGTCGGGTCCACCGTGGCGTTCTACGCCATGGCGGCCCTGACCGTCGCCTCCGCGATCCTCATGGTGACCCAGCGGAACCCGGTGGCGAGCGTACTCTGGCTCGTCCTGTGCTTCGTGGGGCTCGCGGGGCTCTTCGTCACGCTCGAGGCGTACTTCCTCGCGGCGATCCAGGTCCTGGTGTACGCGGGCGCCATCATGGTGCTCTTCCTGTTCGTCATCATGCTCCTGAACCTCCGTGCGGAGGACCTGAAGGTCCTGACCCTCCCGCGGATCCCGCTCGTGGGGGTGGTGGCCGCGCTGCTGTTCCTCGCCGCGACGGTCGCGGTGGTCTCGGCGAGCCGGCCGTTCTTCGGCGTGCCGCTCGGCGAGGCTCTCGCGCGGTCGGGGACCGTGAAGGACTCCGTCCGCGCGATCGGGCTGCCGCTGTTCTCCGAGTGGCTGCTCCCCTTCGAGGTGACGAGCGTGCTGCTGCTCGTCGCGATCGTGGGCGCCGTGGCCCTGACGAAGAAAAAGCTGTGAGGGGGTGACCGCCGTGGAAATCAAGATCGCTCACTACCTGGTCGTGGCGGGCATCCTCTTCGCCATCGGGCTCACGGGCGTCGTCACCCGCCGCAACTCGATCGTCATCCTGATGTGCCTCGAACTCATGCTCAACGCCGCGAACCTGGCCCTGGTCGCGTTCAGCAAGGTGCACGCGAATCTCCAGGGGCAGGTGTTCGTGTTCTTCGCCATCACGGTCGCGGCGGCCGAGGCCGCGGTGATGCTCGCCATCATCATCGCCGTCTACCGGCAGCGGCAGACGGTGGACGTGGACGAGATGGACCTCATGCAGGGATAGGCCGAAATGGACGCCAAGACGATCGCGACGCTCGCGTACATCATCCTGTTCGCGCCCTTCGCGGCGGCGGTGCTCATCACCCTCGCCACGCGGAAGAGCAAGGCCCTGTCGGCCCTGCTCTCGGTGGGCTCGGTGATCCTCGGCGGGGTCCTCTCCATCGTCCTGCTCACGCAGATGCTGGGGCAGGACCCGGAGACGGCGAAGCCCGTCGTGCACCAGTTCGCGTGGGCCATCTCCGGCGACATCGCCTTCCACATCGGCGTGAAGGTCGACTTCGTGTCGGTCCTCATGTCGATCGTCGTCGGCGTGGTGGGCTCGTGCATCTTCGTGTACGCGATCGGCTACATGAAGGGCGACCCGGGCTGGTCGCGGTTCTTCGCGAAGTTCGCCTTCTTCGCGTTCTCGATGCTCGGCATCACCTACTCCACGAACTTCGCGCAGATCTTCATCTTCTGGGAGCTGGTGGGCGTCTCGTCCTACCTGCTGATCGGCTACTTCTACGAGAAGCCGTCGGCGGCGGAGGCCGGGAAGAAGGCCTTCATGACGAACCGCATCGGCGACTTCGGGATGACCCTCGGCATCCTGATGATCTTCTTCGCCGTGAAGGACTTCTTCGGCGGCCTGCCCGAAGCCACTAAGGCGCAGCTGCTTGCCTCGGTGGGCGCGGACAAGTTCGACGCGCTGTCCTTCACGCACCTGAAGGCGATCTTCACCGACGAGGGGCTGCGCGAGCTGCTGCACTCGCAGATGGGCTGGATGTTCTGGGCCGGGGCGCTCCTCATCTTCACCGGCGCCATGGGCAAGTCCGCCCAGTTCCCCCTGCACGTGTGGCTGCCGGATGCCATGGAGGGCCCGACGCCGGTGTCCGCGCTCATGCACGCGGCCACGATGGTGGCGGCCGGCGTGTACATGGTCGTCCAGACGTTCTGGCTCTTCGCGTGGTCGCCGACGGCCCTGATGATCGTGGCCTACATCGGCGGGATCACCGCGTTCCTCGCGGCCTCCATCGCGCTCGTCCAGCGCGACATCAAGCGGATCCTCGCCTACTCGACCCTGAGCCAGCTCGGCTACATGGTCATGGCCTGCGGGCTCCTCGGCGCCGGGGCGGGAATGTTCCACCTCACCACGCACGCCTTCTTCAAGGCCCTGCTCTTCCTCGGGGCCGGCAGCGTGGCCCACGCCTGTCACACCTACGACATCTTCGAGATGGGCGGCCTGGCGAAGAAGATGAAGTTCACGACGGTGACGTTCTGGGCCGGCACGCTGGCGCTGGCGGGGATCTTCCCGTTCGCGGGGTTCTGGAGCAAGGACGAGATCCTCGCCGCCGCGCACCAGGAGTCGGCCCTGCTCGGCTACAACGCCACGGTCCTGTTCGGCCTCGGCGTGGTCGTGGCGTTCATGACCGCCTTCTACATGGCGCGGCTGTGCTTCCTCACCTTCCACGGCGAGTACCGCGGCCACGGTCACCCGCACGAGAGCCCGAAGGTGATGACGATGCCGCTCGTCGTCCTCGCGATCTTCTCGGTCGTCGGCGGCTTCGTGGGGGCCCCGGTGGAATTCAACCCGTTCGGCGAGAACGGCCTCGCCTACTACCTGCGCACGGCCGTGCCCACGGTCCACGGCGTCGAGTGGGGCGAACACCACGTGGTCCACTTCCACCTGAACGTGGCGGCCATCGGGACCGCGGTGGCAGTGGCCGGTCTCCTCGCCGGCTGGCTGTTCTACGGCAGGAAGAAGTTCTCGGCGGAGAAGGTGAGGGAGCGGTTCTCGGCCGTCCACACGCTCCTCTGGAACAAGTACTACATCGACGAGTTCTACCTGTTCCTCGTCCGCAAGGTGCAGCAGGGCCTGGCGGTCGTCGCCAACTTCCTCGAGCAGAAGTTCATCATCGGCATCCTGATCAACGGGATCGCGGCGGGCACGAGGGACGCCGGCCACCGGCTGCGGGGCATGCAGACCGGCCGCGTCCACTCCTACGTCACGATCGTGCTCGCGGGGATCACGATCCTCGTCTTCTGGTTCGTGATCTCGAAATAGGAGAGCGAGATGCAGCCGACCACTCTCATCATCCTGGCGCCGGCCGTCACGGTGCTGCTGCTGTTCTTCCTGCCGGCGGGGCGCGTCTGGCTCATCCGCTGGCTCTCCGTGGCGGGGGCCGCCGCGACGCTGGTGCTGTCCCTCCTCATGTTCGTGACCTACGACCGCGAGGCGGGCGGCTTCCAGTTCGCGCAGTACATCCCGTGGGTGCCGGAACTCGGCATCTCGTGGAACGTGGCCGCCGACGGCATCTCCATCGCGATGCTCCTGCTGACGTCCTGCGTGATCTTCGCCGGCACGCTCGTCTCGTTCCGGATCGAGAACCGCGTGAAGGAGTTCTACATCCTCCTGCTGGCGCTGGTGACCGGCGTGTTCGGGGTGTTCGCCAACCGCGACATCTTCTTCTTCTACTTCTCCTACGAACTCGCGGTCATCCCGATGTACCTGCTCATCGGGGTGTGGGGCTCTACGAACAAGGAATACGCCACGATGAAGCTCACGCTGTACCTCACGGCGGGAGCGGTGGTGGCGCTCGTGGGCCTGCTGCTCATGTACTTCGGGGCGAAGGAGTTCTACGTCAGGAACCCCCAGATGCTCCTGTCGTTCTTCGCCGAGCACCCGGAGTTCAAGGGCGAGGGCGCACAGTCCTTCAACCTCATGCAGGTCATCTACGCCGCCAGGCAGGGAGCGTTCAGCGAGACCTTCCAGTTCTGGGTGTTCCCGCTGATCCTCGTCGGATTCGGCGCCATCGCCCCGATGTGGCCCCTGCACACGTGGTCGCCGGGCGGCCACGCCGCGGCGCCTTCGGCGGCGTCGATGCTCCACGCCGGCGTCCTGATGAAACTCGGCTCCTACGGCATCATCCGGATCGGCCTGCCGTGCCTCCCGGAGGGGGCGGTGGCGATCCTGCCGGTCGTCGCCGCGCTGTCGATGATGAACATCATCTACGGCGGGTTCGTGGCGCTGGCCCAGCGCGACATGAAGTTCATCATCGGCTACTCGTCCTCGAGCCACATGGGCTACGTGCTCCTCGGCGTGGCCTCCATGAACCTCATCGGCCTCAACGGCGCCGTGTTCCTGATGTTCGCGCACGGCATCATGACGGCCCTCGCGTTCTCTCTGATCGGCTGGTTCTACGACCAGACGCACACGCGGGAGCTGCAGGACCTCGGGGGCCTCGCGAAGCAGATCCCCTTCATCGGGGTCTGCTTCACGATCATGGCGTTCGCGTCGTCCGGGCTCCCGGGCTTCGCGAACTTCGCCTCGGAGCTGATGGTCCTGTTCGGCGCGTGGGAGGCGGCGGTCTCGGGCTCGCCGATCTTCTACCTGTACGCGGTCCTCGCGGTGTGGGGCATCGTGATCACCGCCACGTACCTGCTGCGCGCGGTGCGATGGGGCTTCTTCGGACCGCTGAACCCGGCGTGGGCGGGGAAGATCCGGGACGCCGACCGGTTCGTGTGGAAACTGCCGTTCGTGTTCCTGATCCTCGTGCTGACCGTGTTCGGGTGCTACCCGAAGATGCTGACGGACGTGATCGGCCTCGGCGTCGCGCCGATCGTTACCCTTCTGGACAACGCCCGGACGATGGCCGGGAGGTAGGCGATGGACTCGATGAACCTCCCCGTGATGCTGCCGGAGATCGCGCTGACGATCCTCGGCCTCCTGGTGCTCCTCGCCGACCTGTGGATGAAGCCGGATCGCCGGCCCGTCCTCGGCTACTACGTGGCGGCGGGCCTTGCGGCGGTCGCGGTGTACGTGTTCCTGCGACCCGCCCCGGAGAGCCCGGAGTACGCGGCCTTCGGCCTCTTCCGGCTCGACGGCTTCGCGCTGTTCATGAAGAAGGTCTTCGCGCTGACGGGCATCCTCGTGGCGGTCATGAGCGTGGACTGGGTCCGGCGCTACGGCCGCGGGCCGGGCGAGTACTTCACGATCGTGGTCTTCGCCCTCCTCGGCATGTTCCTCGTGGCGAGCGTCAACGACCTCATGTCGATGTTCGTCTCGCTGGAGCTCGTCACGCTGTCCTTCTTCGTCCTCGCTTCCTTCCGCATCACCGACAAGGTGTCCGGCGAGGCGGGGATGAAGTACATCATCGTGGGGGCGCTGGCGGCCGGTTTCATGCTGTTCGGCACGGCGTTCGTCTACGGCGCGACGGGGGAGGTGAGGTTCGCGGACATCGCGGCGAAGGCGCCGGCACTGTCCGAGGGCGCGTGGACGACCCTGCTGTTCGGCGCGGTCGTCCTGCTCGTGGGCCTCGGTTTCAAGGTGGCCTCCGTGCCGTTCCACGTCTGGGTGCCGGACGTATACCAGGGCGCCCCGACGCCGATCACGGCGTTCCTCTCGGTGGGCAGCAAGGCCGCCGGCTTCGTGCTCATCGTCCGCGTCCTGACTCTCTGTCTCGGGGACGCGCTGGCCGCCGAACTCACGCCCCTGTTCGCCCTTCTCGCGGGCCTCACTCTCGTCTACGGCAACCTCGCGGCCATCCCGCAGGTGAACCTGAAGCGGCTCATGGGCTTCTCGTCCATCGGCCACGCCGGTTACCTGCTGCTCGGCGTGGTGGCGATCACCGCCATGCAGCGCTCCGGTCTGTCCGCGGGAAGCGGCGTGTCGGCGATCCTCTTCTACCTGTTCGCCTACGTGTTCACGAGCATGGTCGTGTTCCTCGGGATCGTCGTCGTGTCCGCGGTGACCGGCCGCCGGCACCGGATCGACGACTACGCCGGGCTCGGCAAGCGCTCCCCGTTCCTCGCGCTGTGCATGACGATCGGCCTCCTCTCGCTCGCGGGGGCGCCCCCGCTGGCGGGGTTCTTCGGCAAGTTCTACCTCATCTCCGCGGTCATCGAGGCCTCGCGGACCGCGGGGCACGGGTGGCTCCTCGTGCTCGCGGCGATCGGCGCGGTGAACGTCGTCGTGTCCATGTACTACTACCTGTGCGTCGTCAAGCGCATGTACATGATGGAGCCCACCGACGACCGGCCGATCCCCGTCGGCGCTCCGGCGAAGGTCGCCATCCTCGCCTGCGCGGTCCTCTGCGTGGTCATCGGCATCTTCCAGGGCCCCTTCGTGAAGATGGCCACCTCCGTCCTCGCCGCCCTCGGCGGGTAGGGGAACCGGCCCGACCTTCTCACCGCCCCGCGTGGTCTGGGCCGGACCTCGCGGCGGAAACACGCTGTCGTGGCGTGCGTGCCCGGCCAAGGTTGGCTGAGGCGCCCCGGGCCTGCCCCTGTCGGCGGAGCGCGCACGTGGCGGTGAGAAGGTCGGGCCAGGCGGGGTTCCAGGGCTGCGCCTCGCCGCCAGCGGGCGCGCGACGGGGCGGTGGAATCCCTCGCGATGTCCGGGCGTATCGTGCAGGATCCGTGGCCGCTGGAACGGGGATCGAGGGAGACGCAGCCATGACCGGATCGAATGGCGGCCGTCCAGGGGCCTTGTTCAAGGTCGCCCTCAGCGGCGTCGCGCTGGGGGCCATCCTCGGTGCGCTGACCAACGCCGTCAACGGGTGGGTGAGCCCGCTCTACTTCCGCGTCGTCCTGCGGTGGGACGACGTGCAGGACATCTGGCGGGCCTGCGTGGCCCAGGGGATCCTCGAAGGAGTCCTGTCCGGCCTGGTCATCGCGGTGGCCTTCACCACCGTGGTGGGCCTCGTCTCGAAAGGACGCTCGCCCTACGGCCTCGCCGCGCTCCACCTGCTCCTGATCGCCGCCGCGGCCCTGGCCTGCTGGGCGATCGGCGGCGTCGTGGCGATCGGCCTCGCCGCGCTCAGCCCCGAGTTCTACCGCCACACGTTCCCCGGCGTCCCGGAGGACTTCGGCCCGATGATCCGGTACGCATGGGTCGGCGGCTCGATCTGGGGCGTCCACCTGGGCGGGCTGGCTGCACTGATCGTCGGCTCCGTCCGGTTCCGGGCGAGGTGGCGGCGGCTCGAGGAGGGCGCTGGCACGCCGGGCGGACCCTCGTGATGGCGAGCCCGCGAGACCAATCCCGCCCTCGCCGCGGCGGGGCGCCCTGGGCCGGCGACCCCCGCCCGACCGGCGGGCGCAGTCCGTCCTCCCGGCGACCGGAGGCGATGCGCCGGGTCGCGCTCGCGGCGATCCTCTCGATCGGTCTGGCCCTGAGCGTCACCGCCTGCCGGAGGTCGCCGGCCGAACCCCCTCGGGGGGCGCCGGAGGGTCCACTCGCCGATCCGGCCGTGGCGAACCTGATCGACGGCTTCTCGGAGGCGGAGATGCGCCGGACGGTGGAGGCGCTCCAGGGGTTCGCGTCGCGCACGCTGGGGCAGACCGGCAACCGGCAGGCCGCGGAGTACCTCCACGGCCGGTTCGCGGCCATCCCGGGACTCTCCGTCGAGTATCAGGACGACAGGCTCCGCAACGTGATCGCGACGCTGCCGGGGACGGACCCGGAGGCGAGGGCGCTATACGTCGCCGGTGCGCACTACGACAGCGTGGGGCCGACCGCGGACGTGGCACCCGGGGCGATGGACGACGCGACGGGAGTGGCCGTGGTCCTCGAGATGGCGCGGCTGGCGAGCGGCATGCGCTTCCGCCACCCGCTCGTGTTCGCCTGCTTCAACGGGGAGGAGAGCGGTCTGCTCGGGTCCACCTCCTACGTCGAGCATCTGAAGGCCGCGGAGGCGCAGGTCGGGCTCTACCTGAACTACGACTCGACCGGCTACGACCCCGGGGACCGGCGGATCCTCGACGTCGTCTCCTCGCCGGGCGCCGCGGACTCGAAGGAGCGGCTCCTGCTCCACAACCGCTCGTATGGCACCGGCTTCACGATCGTCGAGAACCGGCACGGGTGCGGGGGCGACCACGTGCCGTTCGTCCGGGCCGGCTACGCCGCGATCAGCACCCACCAGGAGGAGCACGGCCCGCGCTACCACGGCGCGGACGACGTCATCGAGTTCGTGTCGTTCGGCTACGCGCTCCGCAACGGTCGGCTCGGGCTCTCGCTGCTCACGCACCTGGCGCGGTGAGCCCGGCGGTCGCTGCTCCGCCCGCGGGCCCGCACTCCAGGTTCGAGCCCGCTCGCGACGGGCGTTTGCGGCACGGGACCGCGCGCCGTACACTGCTCCGGGCGCTGCGGCGCGTGAGCCGCGCCGGCCCGGGAGCGTGAGCCATGGCGGATCGGGAGAAGGGCCGCTTCGAGACGCGGGTCCGCGGCGACGGGGCGATCTCCGTGCCCGTGGAGATCCTCGACGGCATGGCCATCTACCCCGGCAGCCGCATCCGGGTGTGGCGGGAGGGCGACCGCCTCGTCATCGAGAAGGTCGAGGCCGTGGAGAACCCCTTCGAGAAGGCAGCGAAGGGCCCTGATGTGACCGCGATGGAGCGCATCCAGGAAGAGCAGAAGGAAGCGGCGAAGAAGGCCCGGGACAAGTTCGAGGCCCTGCTGAAGGAACCCCCGAAGGTCCGTCCCGAGGACAACCGCGACCTCTGGCGGTAGACGCCGGCCGGTTACACCGTAGCGAATCGGTCGTCCGTCCAGGGGTCGGCGGTGCGGGAATAGCCCCGGAGTTCCCAGTAACCCGGCTGCTCCTCGGAGAGCACCTCGAAGGCGCGGACCCACTTCGCGCTCTTGTAGGAGTACCGGTGCGGCACCACGAGTCGCGCGGGATAGCCCAGCCCGGGGTGCAGGGGCTGCCCGTTCCGCCGGTCGGCGAGGACCACGTCGGTCCGCAGCAGGTCGGCGAGCGGGAGGCAGGTGCTGAGGCCGCCGTCCGCGTGGACGAGAACGAACCGGGCCTCCGGTCGGGGATGCGCCCGGGCCATGAGTTCCCGCGCGAGGACCCCCTCCCAGCGGTTGTCGAGCACGCTCCACGTATCCACGCTGTGCAGGTCTGCCGTCACCGCGACGCGGGGCAGGGCGAGGAAGTCGGCGTGAGCGAGCGTCAGGGCGGAGTCCACGAGGCCGAACACGCGCAGATCCCACGTCTCGGGGATGAAGTGGGGCAGCCCCGACGGCGGGAGCGTCATCGGGAACTCCGAGGTGACGTACTGGCCGGGCGGCAGCCGCCCCTTGAGGCTCGGCATGTGCTGAATATAGCCCGTTCTCTTCAGGGGTTCGCGAAGAGTCCGGGCTACAATCCGCCGCTTCCCCATGGAGCGGACGGACATGGACACGGTCGTCCTGATCGACGGCGCGGCGGTCGCCCCCTCGGAGGCGCGAGTCTCGGTGTTCGACCACGGGTTCCTCTTCGGCGATTCCGTGTACGAGGTCGTGCGCACGCGCGGCGGCCGGCCGTTCCTGCTCCCCGAGCACCTGACGCGGCTGCGGCGCAGCGCCGCCCAGACCTACCTCGAGATCCCGTGGACGGATGGTGAACTCGCGGCGGAGGTGGAGCGGGGGGTCGCGCTCACCGGCCTCCCGGAGGCCTACGTCCGCCTCATCGTGACCCGCGGCGTCGGTGAACTCGAACTGCACCCCGGCACTTGCCGGCGCCCCACCCGGATCGTCATCGCCGGCCCGCTGAAACTGCCCCCGGAGAAGTACTACCGGGAGGGGATCCGCCTCCGGATCGTGGGCCGACGGCGCACGGACCCCGCCTCGCTGAACCCCAGCGCCAAGACCGGCAACTACCTGAACAACGTCCTCGCCATCGTCGAGGCGCGGCAGCACGGCGCGGACGACGCCATCATGTTGAACCACGAGGGCTGCCTCACCGAGGGCACCACCTCGAACGTGTTCTTCGTGAAGGACGGCACGGTGCACACGCCGGCCCTGGGGAGCGGCATCCTCCAGGGCATCACGCGCGACCTCGTGCTCCGGTGGCTCTCCGGGATGGCCGTCCCCACGCGCGAGGGCAGTTACGGCCCCGAGGACCTCCGCGGCGCCGACGAGGCATTCATCACCTCGACGACGCGCGACGTCATGCCGGTGCGCGAGGTGGACGGGGAGCGGATCGGCACGACCCTCCCCGGCCCCGTGACGCGGCGCCTGCGGGAGCGGTTCGCCGAGGTCGACGCCTCGTCCGCCGCACTCTGAACCCCGTCAGCGCACGCCGACCGAGTCGCACCAGGCCGAAGTGTCGCTCGTCAGGTTCGTTCCGGCGGAGCCGCGACTCCGCGCCCTGCTCCGGCGGCGTATCATCCCCTGGACTCGTCGACGGTAGGAGGGCGCGTGTCGGCGACCAAGGGGGCCTCGCCGTCGTCCCGTGCGCCGGCGCCCTGTTCTACGGCAACCACTCGGATGCGGAGGGGCAGGACCTCCGGCGGTCCGACGGGACGGAGGGGGGTACGGACATCCTCCTCGACATCCGCCCGGGAGAGTACGGCTCGGACCCGGAGGAGTTCCGCGTCCGGGCGACCGCTTCTGTTTCGGCGCCCGGGATGACGCCCACGGGCGCGAGTGGTGGAAGAGCGACGGCACCGTGGCGGGGGAGAAGGTCACGGTGTGGTTCGGCGGCGTGGCGCAGGCATTCGTACTCGGCGAGAAGGGCAAGTCCCCGGTCGGCACCGCGAAGTTCTCGCTGAAGGTCAAGGCGAAGGACGGCGCGGCCGAGGCGAACCCGGCCGCGGCCTTCTCGCTGAAGTGGGCGAAGGGCGACTTCGACTCGGCCCTTGCGGACGAGGGCCTCACCGGCGACGCGACCGTGTCGAAGGTCGCCCGCACGGTGCCGGTCGTCCTCCTGTTCGACGGTGGCTACTACGAGGCCGACGTGGGCCTCACGTGGTCCGCGAAGGCCGACTCCTCCGGCAGCGGGAAGTAGCGATCGTCGCCCGGCGGCGGGCCCCGGGCGGCGCGAACCGGTTCAGCGCTCGCCGGCGCCGTGGCACGTGGGGCAGACCTCGGTCTCGCCCGTGGTCACGTAGTGGACGTAGCCGCTGCCGCCGCAGGTCATGCACCAGTCACGCTCTCCGGATCCCCCGTCGCCTCCTCCGCCGCCTCCGCCGCCATAGTCGTCCCGGTCGCCGCGGTCCGGCAGTTCGCAGCCCGGAGGGAGCAGGAGCAGGACGAGGGCGAGGACGAGGACGAGGGCGAGGACGAGGACGATGGCCGGGGGGACGGCCCGGACGAACCGGTTTGCGGACATGCGACCTCCTGACGGGGACCGTGAGCGCGGGGGCCCGCGTGTTCAGTCTACACGCACCCGCCAGGACATCAGCAGGACGTAGAGCAGGAAGGGCAGGGCGACGAGGGCCATCAGCACCAGCGAGAGCGCAGCGACCTTCGTCTCGTAGGCCGTGTGGACCCAGGTGTAGATCTTCATCATCGCCGTGCGGTTGCCGGCCGAGATGAGGACGATCGAGTCGAGCTCCCGCATGCAGAAGACGAACGACAGCACGAAGCCTCCCGCGATGCCCTGGGCCGCCAGCGGCGTCGTGAGCGAGACGGTCCGCCGGAGGGCCCCGGCCCCGCTCACGGCGCCGGCCTCCTCGTACCCGCGGTCGAGGCGCCGGAGGCTGGAGGCCACGGCGGCGAACGAGAAGGGGAGGTACTTCCCGGTCAGCATGAGGACGACGATGAGCGGCGAGTCGTAGACCGGGTTGTAGCCGGCGATCTCCAGGAACGGCTGGTTCCACGTCCGGATGAGGCCCACGGCGTAGAGGATGGGGCCGAACGCCAGGGGCAGGAAGCACGCCGCGAGCAGCAGCGCCTCGCGCCGGGGGCCGTGCCACACGGCGTGCCGGGCGAGCACGAGGGCGATGACGGTCGCCGCCGCCGCCGCCGCCCCGGAGAAGAGCAGGCTGTTCAGGACGTCGGGCAGCGCCCCGACGCCGACGCCCCCGCGCGAGACGAGGGCCTCGCGCACGGACGAGAGGAGCCCGGCCTTCCCCGACGCCTCCACGATGGTCCGGTACAGGGGCACGCCCACGGACAGCGCGAGCACGGCGGCGCAGAAGGCGAACCCGCCGCCCCGCAGGACGGCCTTCACGGCGGGCGAGGACAGCTCCTCGAGGTCCCGCGCCCGGGCGTGGCCCGAGGTCACGGTGACCTCCCGGCTGCGGCGCACGAGCCGGAGGATCAGGAACAGCAGGAGGAGCGACACGAGGGCCACGGGCACGCACAGGGCCGTGGCCTCGCGCCGGCCCGCCTGCTTCTGCCAGTTCGTGCTCCAGGCCGAGAAGGCCTCGAACGTGTAGGCGCTGACCCGGTCCGCGGGGGGGAAGATCGTCGACAGGTAGTCGACCACGGAGAAGTCGGACAGCGAGAAGAGGAAGACGAAGAGGGCGCCCGCGAGGATGCCCGGCAGCGCCAGCGGCAGGGTGACGCGGGCGAACGCCCGCAGCGGCCCCGTGGTGACCCGCGCCGCCTCCTCCAGCCCGGCCCCGATCTCCAGGAACCCCTTGCGCGCGAAGAGCACCACGAAGGGGAAGTAGGCCAGCGCGAACAGGATGCCCGCCCCGGAGGGCCCGCCGAGGATGCGCTCGACGGCGGGCAGGCCGAGGGGCCGCGCGGCCGCGCGCAGGAACTGGGTCCAGCCCATGGCCATCAGGAGCGGCGGCAGCACGAGGGGCAGGATGTAGAGGGCCGCGAACAGGGACCGGCCGGGCGTCCGGACCCGGGTGCAGAAGAAAGCGTAGGGGACTCCGAGGAGGAGGGCGAACACCGTGGCGTAGGTCGCGAGGAGCAGCGAGTGGAGGAGGATCCGCGGCCGGTAGGCGGGGGCGAAGGCCGAGCGGTAGTTCTCGAACGTCGGGCGGCCGTCCTCGGACAGGAACGAGTCCGCCAGGACCCGGGCGACCGGGAACAGGTTGAGGACGAGCAGCAGGAGGAGGGCGGCGACGAGCGCGGTGCGCATTGCGTTCACCTGACGGCGGGACTGGCCGTATAACGGTCAGTCCCGGTCACAATATAGCCCAAAACGGAGGGTACTCCCCATGCGGAAGGCAGCCGCGCTGGCCGCGCTCGCTCTCGCCGCCCTCTCCTGCGGAGGGGGAGAGGAGAAGGCGGCGTTCGAGCGCTACGAGAAGGCCGTCGGGCCGAGCCTCACCGCGGAGGCCGAACTCCGCGCGCGGTTCGGCGAGAAGGTGCTCGACGTCAACTCCTACGGCGGCGACAAGGAACTGGCCGACCTCGTGGACCGGAAGATGGTCCCGTTCTACTCGGAGATGGAGAAGGCGGTGGCCGCGGTGGTCCCCGAGGGCGGCCGCCTCACGGAGCTCCACGCCCTGCTCCTCCGCTACGTCGCGCTCCAGAAGGACCTGTTCTCTTCCTACCGCCTGCTCGACACGAGGCTCCGGGCGGCGGCGGAGGCGGAGCAGCCGATCCGGGAGCGGCTGCAGAGCGCGGAGGGGACGCGCAACGAAGCCGCGAAGGCGCTGAACTCGGCGGTCACGACGTCCCCCGAGTCCCGCAATGCCCTCGCCGGGCTGTTCCGGCAGGAGGCGGCCGCCGCGGACCAGGTCTACAAGCGCCTGGCGGCGCTGGAGCAGGGAGAGGTCGGCGCGGCCGACTACCTCGCGCTCCTCGACGGCGAGATCGCCCCCTTCTACGAGTCGCTCCTCGCGGCCGTGGACGCCCTCGACATCCCCGTGACGGTCAAGCTGGCCGCGAAGGCCTACGCGGGCACCATGGGGCCTTTCATCGCGGCCTCCCGGGAGTTCGCCGCCCTCAGGGCCACGGCGGAGAAGGACATCGACCCGCTGCGGGACCGGATGGGCCAGGCGAGGGACGACGCCACCGCGGCGCTGGAGCAGTACACGTCCGGGGCGAAGGCCTACCGGGACAGTCTCCGGTAACATACCGGGGCCGGCCGCCGTTCAGAGGGTACCGGACCGGGAGGTCTGCCCATGCGAAGGCCGTCGATCCTCTGTGTGCTGTTCGCCCTCGTCGTGGCACTGCCAGCGGGAGCCCAGGACGTGGTACGCCTCAAGTCCGGCGAGACGCTCGCCGGCACGGTCACCGACGGCATGCTCGAGGTCCGGGTGGCCACCGCGGGGGGCGAGGTGCGGGTGCCCTGGCGGGACATCGAAGCCGTGGACCGCGGCGAGTTCGTGCGCGCACAGTACCGTGAGCGGGCCGCCGGCCTCTCGCCGACGGACGCCGACTCCCACTTCCTCCTCGCCCTGTGGTGTCGCCGCCACGGCCTCGAGGCGGAGATGCAGGCCGAGCTGTCGGCCGTGCTCGAGGCCGAGCCCGAGCACGCCGGCGCCCGCGCCGCCCGGGGCCAGGAGAAGGTCGGAGAGAAGTGGGTGGCCGGCGAGAGCATGCTCGAGGCCAAGGGGTTCGTCCGCCGGGGCGACCGGTGGGTCCTCCGGGAGGAGGCGGCGTGGGCGGAGATGGCCGAAGCCCGCGACCGGCCCCTCTCCGCGCCGGAAGGAGCCGCCGCGGATCTCCTCGCGAAGGCCGTGGACGAGAACGAGCGGGTGCGCCGGTTCGCCGCCGAGGCCCTCGCCGGGCGGCCGTTCGACGATGTCCGCCTGCCGCTCTACCGCGCCCTCGGGGGCCGGGACCCCGCGGTCCGCGCCTTCGCCGCCGCCGAACTCGGCCGACGGCGCGAGGAAGAGGCCGTCCGCCCGCTGCTGCGCTCCGCGATCCTCGACACCTCGGAGACGGTGCGGGACGCCGCCGTGGACGCGCTGGCGGCGATCCGCGCGCCGGGGACGCTCCTGCCCCTGTGCCGCGCCCTCGCCTCCACCCGCCCGGCGGTCCGCATGAACGCCGCCGCGGCCATGGGCCGCTACGGGGACGTGCGGGGCATCGAGTACCTCGTCCGCACGCTGGGCATGAACTGGGGGCCGGGCCAGCGGAACAACATGTCCGTGATGAACCAGGTCTCCTACATCCAGGACTTCGACGTGGAGATCGCGCAGGCGGCGCAGATCGGTGATCCGATCGTGCAGGTCCTGCGGGAGGGCGTCATCCTCGACTTCGCGGTCCTCGGCGCCAGCCGGGAGATGACGGTCGTCGAGCGACGCGTCGTGCGGTCCGCGCTCGCGCGGCTCGCGGGACAGGACCTCGGCGACGACGCCGCCGCGTGGTCGGCGTGGTGGGAGGGGAACCGCGAGCGCCTGCTCGCGGAGGCGAAGTAGCCGTCCGGTCGCGCCGGAGCCGCTACTTCTTGCCGCCCTTCTTGTCCGCGGCCTTGGGCTCCGCCGCCTTCGCGGCGCCCTTCGCGGGGGCCGCCGCCTCGGCCGGGGCCGCTCCCGCCACGGCGCCTTCCGCCGTCGCGCCGGCCGCCGCCTCTTCCTTCTTCTTCTTCGCGGCCTTCTTCACCTTCGCGATCTTCGTCTTCGGAAGGCCGTAGATCGGGTCCCCGTCCTTCCACTGGCGCCGCTCCTCCATGACCGCGAGGCGCTCGGCGCGGGTCAGGACGTTGCGCATGCGGACGAGCTGTCCGCGGATCTTGAGGCTCTTGTCGATGGACATGGGGCACCTTCGGAAGCGGAAAACACCGATGTTAGGGGGCGGGGGGACCGCCGACAAGGAATTCCGTCCTCCGGCGGGGTCTCGGTGCGCGCCCGGCCTCGGGGGCGTCAGCGGGCCGCGCGCCGGGCGGCGACATCCGCGGCGAGTTCCAGGGCCCGGAGCATGGAGACGGGATCCGCCACCCCCTTCCCGGCGATGTCCTCCGCCGTGCCGTGGTCCGGGGAGGTCCGGGGAACGGGCAGGCCGATCGTCATGTTGACGCCCTCGCCGCCGTCGAGCGCCTTGAACGGGGCGAGGACCTGGTCGTGGTACATGCCGAGGATCGCGTCGTAGCCCGTCCGCGCCCGCGAGAACGCCGCGTCCGCCGGGAGCGGGCCCTCCGCCCGGATGCCCCGGGCCCTGAGCCTTGCCACGGCCGGCGCGATGTGCAGCGCCTCCTCGCGACCGAACAGCCCCTCTTCGCCCGCGTGGGGGTTGAGCCCGAGCACCGCTATCCTCGGCGCCTCGAGCCCGAAGTCCCGGCGGAGCGCGGTGTCCATGGCGGTTGCCCGCCGTTCGATGTCCGCCGCCCGGACGAGGCGGGGCACCTCGGAGAGGGCCACGTGGGTCGTGAGGGGGACGACCCGGAGCCCGCCGGCGACGAGCATCATGGCGAACTCCGGCGCGCGCAGGCGCTCGGCGAAGAACTCCGTCTGGCCCGGGAACGGGAACCCCGCGGCCCGCAGACGGGCCTTGTTGACGGGGGCCGTCACGACGGCGTCCGCCTTGCCGGCGGCGGCGAGCCGCGCCGCCTCCTCCAGCGCCGACAGCGCGATCGACGGACCGGTCGCCGGGATCACGTCGTCGGGCGGCGGCAGGCCGAGGCGGACCGCGAGCGCGCGGAGCGCCGCGGGATCGCCCACGAGACGCACGGAGACCGGGGGCGGCCGCTCGAAACGGGCGAGGGCCTTCAGCGCCACCTCGGGGCCGATCCCCGCCGGTTCGCCCTGGGTCACGAGGATCCTCATCGGGAGAGCCTCCGCACCGCGACGTCGAAGGGGACGAGGAGCAGGGCCGCCACGAGGAACGGCAGGTGGAGCGGCTGCCGGCCCGGACGGCGCCCGGGAGCCGGCGGGGCGGGCGCCTCCCCCGCCGCGCGCCCCGCGGCGGCGCCGAGGCGGGCGAGGGCCTCGTCGTCGAGGCCCTGACCGGGTGCCTCGCCCGCGGGGAGCGCGACGAAGGCGAGGTGCGCCGCCGGAGCGGGGTCCGCCTCGACGGTCACCACCACCAGGGCCCCCGGCGCCGCCGGCGGCAGGTCCGCGGCGAACTCGTCGGGGCCCGTCCGTGCGAACTCGAGCGGGCGTGGGTCCCCGTCGACCGCCGCCGTCCCCCGCGGAGCCGCCGCGAGCCCCGACGCCGTCACCCGGCTGCCGGAGGCCCGGAGGGCGGGAGGGGCGGGGCCGCCGGCGGGGCGCTCCCCGGCGAGGAGGCGGACCATCTGGCCGAGGAACCGGGGCAGGTCCGGCCAGTCGGCCCACGCGGCGAGGTCCGCGGGCAGGAGGGCCACGCGCCCCGCGCCGAAGCGCCAGAACAGCAGGGCCGGGTCCCCGCCCGCGGTCAGCGCGACCTGCGCCGGGAACCTCGGCGTCACGGGCTCGACCTCCGGCAGGGCCGGGAAGGCGAGCCCCTCGAGGACCGGCAGCGGAGCGGCGGCGCGGACGGGCACCGGCGGGCGCGGCGGCGGGGGGGCGGGGGGCTCCGGGGAGGGCGGCGTCTCGCCGGTGCCGGCGGAGACGTCCGGCGGCTCCGGGGACGGCGGCGTCTCCGGCGGCTTCGGCGCGCCTTCCGTGACGCGCCGCGTGTCGAGCGTGACGACCCTCGGCAGGTCCCGCGGGTCGCTGGCGTCGTAGAACCGCCCCGCGCCCCACTGGGCCAGCGACCCCAGGAACCGCGGGTCGTAGTCGAGGCCGATCCCGATCGTGGATGTCGTGATCTTCTCCGCCACCGCCGCCGTGAGCAGCTGGTGGAAGCCGGAGAGGAGGTCCTGCCCGTCGGAGACCAGGATCACGTGGCGGACGGCGGTCGGCTCGCGTCGCAGCGCGGAGAGCGCGTCCTTCATCGGCGGGTAGATCTCCGTGCCGCCGGAGGCCTGCAGCGCCAGGAGCGCGCGTTCGAGGCCCGGCAGGTCCCCCGCCTCGGTCACGGGCCGGACCCACTCGAAGGTCTCGTTGAACGCGAGGACTCCGATGCGATCCCGGGGGTCGAGGGTCTGCGCGGCGGCGAGGCAGGCGGCCCGGGCCATGGCGATCTTGGTGCCCCGCATCGAACCCGACCGGTCGATGACGAGGACGACGGTGAGGGTCGCCGCGTCCTTGCCGACGATCGCCGGGCGCGCGCCCTCGTCGGGCATCTCCGGCGGCGGGGGGGGCTCCGGAGGCAGCGGGGCGGGCTCCGGCGGGCGTGGCGCGGCTTCTCCGGGGAGCATCTCTCCGGCGCGGGTGCCCGCGAGGGCGGCGAGCGCCGGGGGCGGGCCGCTGGCGAGGAGCAGTCCGCCCCCGGCCCGGAGCCAGGGGAGCAGGGCGCCCCCGTCGGCGGGCAACGCCCCGGCGGACAGCGCCGCCACGACCCGCGCGCCGGCGGGATCGGGGAGAGCGGCCGCGTCGAAGGCCAGGGCGAACCCCTGCCCCGCCAGGGCCCGCACGGCCGGATGCTCGGGCCCGGCGCCGGCGACGAGCACCGGGAGCGGGCCCTCCACCTCCGCGTCGCGGGCCGCCGCGGCGCGGCCGCCGGGGCCCTCGGCGACCGCGACGATCGTCCGCCGTCCGGGCGGCAGACCGAGCCCGGGGAACACGGCCCGTCCGGCCTCGACCTCCGCCGTCGTCACGGGCCGGCCGTCCACGAGCAGCGTCACCCGGTCCGCGCCCGGTGCGAGGACCGTGATGTCCGCCGGCAGGTCGGAGCGCAGCGCCCCGGGGTCGTCGATGACCGGCGGCGCGGGAGGCGCGGCGGCGGCGGGGAGGCGGTCGGCGCCGACGGGGACCACGCCCACCGTGCGGCCGGCGGCGGCGAGGTCGGCGAGGAGGGCTTCCGCCCCCGGCGCGACCCGGCCGTCGGTGGCCATCAGCAGGCGGCCCTCGGGGCGGGCCGCCGCGGCGAGCAACGCCGGCCGGGCGTCGGAGGACTCCCCGTCGCCGAACGCCAGCCGCGACGCGGGAGCCGCCTCCGGCTCGAGGCGCGCCGCCTCCTCCCGGCCCGCGGCGGACACGGAGGCCGAGCGGTCCTCGATGACCAGCGTGCCGCGCGGCTCCGTGACGGCGAAGGGCCGGTAGGGCCCGGCGACCGCCCCGACGAGCAGGGCGAGGATCGGGAGGCGGAGGGCGAGCGCCGGCACCGCCCGCGGGCGCCGGGTGCGGGCGAGCAGGACCGGCAGGGCGAGCAGCGCCCCCGCGACCGGCAAGAGCCACAGGACCTCCGGGCGATCGAAGAGCATCGATTCCTACCGCAGGAGGACGGGTTCGAGCCAGTCCGCGAAGTCGGACACCGAGTCGTCGTGGTAGAGCACGCGGAGAGTGAGGGTCTTCGCGCCGGACAGGGGGACTGGCGGGATGCGCCGGGGCTCGTCCCCGGCGGGCACCCGCTGCACGACCTCGCTGGTGAACTTCACCTCTCCATCCACGAGGACCTGGAACACCACGTCACCCTCCGCGCCGGCCGCGTCGTCCACGGCGACGCGGGCGGTGAAGGCCTTCGCGGCGCCGTCGAGGCGGAACGTCAGCGACGTCCCGGAGACCACGCCGATGCCCTTCTCGAAGACCTGACCGCCCGCGGAGAGCGGGCGGTCGAGCAGCGAGCGGTCGTAGCGGGCGCGGTCCCAGGCGTACACCTCGCCGATCCACGGCACCAGCGCCTCCTCGTCCGCGGGACGGTCCGAGAGGAACGTGAACCGGTCGCCGGAAGGGAGAAGGCAGCGCAGATCGTTCTGGGGGAACTTCAGCCGCTCGCCCCGGACCGTCTCGGCGAAGACCGTGTGGCCGTCGGAGGTGGCGCGGGCGGCGGTGAGGCGGCTGCCGTCGGCGAGGAGGAGCACCGTGCGCCGACCTTCCGTCGCGGCGGGTTCCGGGCCGTCGGCGAAGCGGATGGCGAGGAGGTTCGCGAAGGAGATCGGGTGGCGGTCGCCGATCCGCCCGTGGACCAGCACCTGCCCCCCGGCCACCTCGAGGAAGCTGCCCTCGAGCCGGTCGAGGTTCGCATAGACGAACACGTCCCGTTCGGTCGTGCCCGCGGCGAAGGACGGCTTCTCCGGCGCCTCCTGCCACGCGCGCAGGAACCGGACCTCCTGCACCTCGTCCACGGGGAAGGAGATCTCGCCGAACGGTGGCGACCGGACCCCGAGCCGCTCGGGGCCCGCGGGCAGGAGGGAGCCGTGCACGACGTCGCCCCCCCGCAGGAGGACGGCCACGACGTCACCGTCCGGCGCCTGCGTCGCGCGGACCTCGCCGGGCAGCGAGAGGGAGACCAGTTCCGCCGCCGCGACCTCGCGGTCGGCGCCTTCGCGGTCGACGAACCGGAGGGCCTGCTCGGTGAGCGCCTCGAGGCGGATCCCGCGGTGGACCTCCCCGGACAGGAGTGCGAGGCGGCCGCCCGACGGGGCGTCCTCCCCCGCTCGGGCGGGGGCTGCGGCGAGGAGGAAGGCGAGGACGAGGGCGGGGAGCGGGCGGAGCATATCCCCATCCTAACGCCCTTGTCCGCGGGCGGGAACGTTACGAGGTCGGGCGGACGGTTGACCCGCCCGCCCGGTGTCGTAGAGTCGAGGAGGGGAACCGGAGGCGCCCGATGGCCGTCCGACTCGCGCTGATGCCGCTCGTCCTCCTCGCCGTGCTCTCGTCGCCGGCCGCGGGGGCGGGGGCCATCGTCGCCGACCACACGCGCACCGACCTCTCCGCCGTGCCGGAGGCCCACGTCGTCGCCGCGAAGGCGTCGCTGCACGTCGCCTACGGGCACACGTCCCACGGCAGCCAGATCATCTCCGGGATGGGAGCCTCCGGCGGCCAGGAGCTCGATGAGTTCATGACCGGCCGCGGCTCGACACCGGGGCTGTTCCGCTGGAACGCCGGGGGGGCGGGGGGAGCGCTCGACCTGAGGGACCAGCCCTTCTCCGGGGCGCAGGACCTCGGGAACCCGAACCGCACCGCCTGGGCCGGAGCCACCCGGAACTACCTGAACGCCCACCCGGAGGTCAACGTCGTCATGTGGTCGTGGTGCGGGCAGGCGGAGACGGGCGCGGACGACATCGATCTCTACCTCGGTCTCATGGATGGCCTCGTCGCGGACTACCCCGGCGTGCGGTTCGTGTTCATGACGGGGCACCTCACGGGCAGCGGACCGGACGGGATGCTGAACCTCGCCAACGAGCGGATCCGCGATCACTGCGACGCCCACGGCCGGATCCTCTACGACTTCGCGGACATCGAGTCCTACGACCCCGACGGACTCACCGACTACATGGCGCTCGGCGCGGACGACAACTGCGACTACGACGCCGACGGGAACGGCTCGCGGGAATCGAACTGGGCCCTCGCGTGGCAGGCCACCCACGCGGAGGGGGTGGAGTGGTGGCCCTCCGGCGCCGCCCACAGCCAGCACCTGAACGGGAACCGGAAGGGCTACGCGGCGTGGTGGCTTCTCGCCGAGATCGCGAGGCAGGGCGTGGATCCGCCCCCCGGCGTCGTCCCGAAGGTGAAGCGGGTGCAGGTCGTGGGCGGGCGGAGGCAGGCGGGTCCCGAGGTGCTGCTCGACGCGCTCGTGAAGGGGCCCTGCACGGGGTGGCGGGCGTGGGAGGACGTCCCCGGCGCGGTCCCGCCGGAGTTCGGCAAGACGCCGCCCGCCGGCGGCGTCTGCGCCGGGGTCCCGGTGACTCTGTCCGACGATCCGGGCCTGCCTCGCCGCCGGACGGTGTGCTTCCAGGGCGCGAACGGGACCGCCACCTCGAAGATCCGCCGGGTCCGCATCCTCCTCGAGTAGGCCGGCCCCCCCTGTCAGGTTGTCGCGGGGCCATCCGCCCGCCCCCTGCCAATGTGTCACGGGGCCGCGCCGCGCCCGCCCGCCCCCGGAACGGCACGCGTTTTGTTGCCTCGGGGCGTCCCTCCGGGGTCCTCAGGGCGTCCCCGGTGGACTGGACTCAAGCACTCACGGGAGGCTTTCCACCATGGCGAAAAGGCTCGCATTTGACCAGGAAGCCCGGGACCGGATGCGCCGCGGGGTGACGAACCTCGCCCGCGCCGTGAAGTCCACTCTCGGGCCCAAGGGCCGCAACGCCGTCCTCGACAAGAGCTGGGGCGGGCCCACGATCACGAAGGACGGGGTGACGGTCGCCGAGGAGATCGAGTTCCGCGACAAGTTCGAGAACATGGCCGCCCGGCTCGTCCGGGAGGTGGCCAGCAAGACCTCGGACATCGCCGGCGACGGCACGACCACCGCGACGGTGCTCGCCGAGGCGATCTACGTCGAGGGGCTGAAGTCCATCGTCGCCGGCATGGACGCCATGTCGCTCAAGCGCGGCATCGACATCGCCGTCGCCGCCGTCGTGGAGGAGCTGAAGGCCCGCTCCCGCACGGTGCAGGACGACAAGCAGAAGATCGAGCACGTGGCCACCATCGCCGCCAACGGCGACCGCGAGATCGGGAAGATGATCGCGCAGGCCATCGAGAAGGCGGGCAAGGACGGGGTCATCACCGTCGAGGAGGGCAAGACCCTCGAGACGACGGTGGACGTGGTCGAGGGCATGCTCTTCGACCGCGGGTACCTCTCGCCGCACTTCGTCACCGACCCGGACAAGATGGAGGCGGTCCTCGAGGATCCGCTGATCCTCGTCCACGAGGACAAGATCGGCGCGGTCCAGAAGCTGATCCCCCTCCTCGAGAAGGTCAGCAAGCAGAACCGCCCGCTGCTCATCATCGCCGAGGACGTGGAGGGCGAGGCGCTCGCCACCCTCGTGGTGAACAAGCTGCGCGGGATCCTGAAGGTCTGCGCGGTGAAGGCGCCGGGCTACGGCGACCGCCGCAAGGCCATGCTGGAGGACATCTCGATCCTCACGGGCGCGACCCCGATCATGAAGGACGTCGGCCGCGACCTCGAGAAGATCGGCCTGCGCGACCTCGGCTCCGCCCGCAAGGTCATCGTGGAGGCCGAGCAGACCATCGTGGTGGACGGCAAGGGCGATACGGCGGCCCTGTCCGGGCGCATCCGGCAGATCCGCAAGGAGATCGAGGAGAGCACCTCGGACTACGACCGCGAGAAGCTCGAAGAGCGCCTCGCGAAGCTCGCCGGCGGCGTGGCGGAGGTCACCGTCGGCGCGGCCACCGAGACCGAGATGAAGGAGAAGAAGGCTCGCGTCGAGGACGCCATGCACGCGACCCGCGCGGCGATCGCCGAGGGCATCCTGCCCGGCGGCGGCGTCGCGCTGCTGCGCGCGGCGGAGGTCGCCCGCAAGTCGAAGGCGAAGGGCGACGAGAAGCAGGGCGTCGAGATCGTGGCGAAGGCCATCGGAGTGCCCATCCGGGCCATCGCGGAGAACGCCGGCACGGACGGCGCCGTGGTGGCGCGGAAGGTGCTCGAGAACGCGAACTACGCCTTCGGCTGGGATGCCGCTCTGGACCGGTTCGGCGACATGCTCGAGATGGGCATCGTCGACCCGACGAAGGTGGTCCGCAGCGCGCTCCAGAACGCGGCGAGCGTCGCGGGGCTCCTGCTGACGGCGGACTGCATGATCGCCACCATCCCCGAGAAGAAGAAGAGCGCGCCCGGCGGCCACGACCACGGCATGGGCGGCATGGGGGGGATGGGCGGCATGGGCGGTATGGGCGGCATGGGCGGGATGGACGACTTCTAGGAGGAAGCGATGGCGACGAAGAAGGACAAGGACACCCCGAAGGCGAACATCCGCATCCGGCCTCTCGACGACCGCGTCGTCGTCCGGCCCCTGGAGGCGGAGGAGCGGACGGCGGGCGGCATCGTGCTGCCCGACACGGCGAAGGAGAAGCCCCAGATCGGCGAGGTGCTCGCCGTCGGCCCCGGCCGCATGCTCGAGAACGGAGATCGCGCGGGTCTGTCGGTGAAGGTCGGCGACCGCGTGTTCTTCGGGAAGTACTCGGGCAGCGACGTGAAGGTCGAGGGCGAGGAACTGAAGATCATGCGGGAGTCCGACCTGCTGGGCATCGTCCAGTAGCGGCCCCCCTAGCGGAGCGATACCCATGGCCAAGCAACTCATGTACGACCAGGACGCCCTGAAGAAGATCCTCACGGGCGTCCAGAAGCTCGCCGGCGCGGTGAAGGTCACGCTCGGACCCACCGGCAAGCACGTGATCCTCGAGAAGAAGTGGGGCTCGCCCACGGTGACCAAGGACGGCGTCACCGTGTCGAAGGAGGTCGAGCTGCCCGACCCGTTCGAGAACATGGGCGCCAAACTCGTGAACGAGGTGGCCTCCAAGACCTCGGACGTCGCCGGTGACGGCACGACCACCGCCACGATCCTCGCGGAGGCCGTGTTCCGCGAGGGGTTCAAGATGATCGTCGGCGGCGTCAATCCCATGGCGCTCAAGCGCGGTCTCGACATGGCCGCCGAGGCCGTGGAGGGGCACGTCCGCCAGGCCAGCCGGCCGGTGGGCACCGACCGCAAGCGCGTGGCCCAGGTCGGCACGGTCTCCGCGAACCACGACCGGACGATCGGCGATCTGCTCGCCGAGGCGGTCACCAAGGTCGGCAAGGATGGAGTCATCACCGTCGAGGAGGCCAAGGGGACCGAGACGAAGCTCGAGTTCGCCGAGGGCCTGCAGTTCGACAAGGGCTATCTGTCGCCCTACTTCATCACCAACGCGGAGAACATGCGCGTCGAGCTCGAGGACGCGCTGATCCTCATCCACGAGAAGAAGATCGGCAACCTCCGCGAGATGCTCCCGGTCCTCGAGGCCGTGGCGCAGAGCGGGAAGCCGGTGCTCATCATCGCCGAGGAGGTCGAGGGCGAGGCGCTGGCCGCGCTCGTGGTGAACAAGCTGCGCGGCGTGCTGAAGGCCTGCGCGGTGAAGGCCCCCGGGTTCGGCGACCGGCGCAAGGCCATGCTGGAGGACATCGCGGTGGTCACCGGCGGCAAGGTGATCTCCGAGGACCTCGGCATGAAGCTCGAGAACGTCACGCTCGAGCACCTCGGCCGGGCGAAGAAGATCACGGTGACCAAGGACGACACCACCGTGGTCGAGGGCGCCGGGAAGCGGTCCGAGATCGAGGGGCGCATCGCGCAGATCCGCGGCCAGATCGAGAAGGCCACGTCCGACTACGACCGCGAGAAGCTCCAGGAGCGGCTCGCGAAGCTCGTGGGCGGCGTGGCGGTCATCAAGGTCGGCGCCTACACCGAGGCGGAGAGCAAGGAGAAGAAAGCCCGCGTCGAGGACGCGCTCCACGCCACCCGCGCGGCGATCGAGGACGGCATCGTCCCCGGCGGCGGCGTCCCCCTGGCCCGGGCGACGAAGGCCCTGGAAGAAGTGCGCACGAAGGCCCGCGGCGACGAGAAGCTCGGCGTCGAGGTCCTGAAGCGCGCCATCACCGTCCCGCTCGCCACCATCGCCGAGAACGCGGGCCTCGACGGCCGCGTGGTGGTGGACGACGTCATCGCCGCGAGCGACAAGGAACTGGGGTTCGATGCGATGACCGGCAAGATGGTGAACATGTTGGAGGCGGGGATCGTCGACCCGACGAAGGTCACGATCACCGCGCTCCGCAACGCCGTCTCCATCGCCGGGCTCATGCTCACCACCGAGTGCCTGGTCACCGAGCTGAAGGAAGATGCCGAGCCGGTGGAGGACTCGGTGTCCTAGCCGCCGGTTCACGAGGACGGATCGGGCGTCCTCCCGCCGACGGCGGGGGGACGCCGGGGAAAGGGCCGCGACTCGCGGTCTTTTCCCGTTTCCGGGGGACGCGATTTGAAGCGGGATTACTACGAGGTCCTGGGGGTCGGGAAGGACGCCTCCGCTCAGGAGCTGAAGTCCGCGTACCGGCGCGAGGCGCTGAAGCACCATCCCGACCGCAACCCCGGGGACAAGGACGCCGAGCGCCGCTTCAAGGAGGCCGCGGAGGCCTACGAGGTCCTCTCGGACGCCGAGAAGCGGCAGGCCTACGACCGCTACGGACACGAGGGGCTCAAGGGCGTTCGCGCGCCCCACGGGTTCTCCTCCACCGAGGACATCTTCTCGGCGTTCCGGGACATCTTCAGCGGGGGAGGGCTGTTCGAGGGGCTGTTCGGCGGCGGCGGAGGCCGTTCCGGGGCCCGCCGCGGCCCGTCGCTGCGCTGCGAGGTGCGCATCTCGTTCTCCGAGATGGCGCGTGGGGTGAAGAAGACGCTGAACCTCCGGCGTGGCGAGCCCTGCGAGGCGTGCCGGGGCACCGGCGCGCGCGCCGGCACTTCGCCCCGGAAGTGCTCCTACTGCCACGGACGGGGCGAGATCCAGCAGGTGCAGGGGTTCTTCGCGATCCGCTCGGTCTGTCCGCGTTGCGAAGGTGAGGGGGCGACGATCGAGAGCCCCTGCCCGGAGTGCCGCGGGCAGCGGAAGGTGATCCGGGCGCGCGAGATCGAGGTCCGCATCCCCGCGGGCATCGAGGACGGGATGCAGATCCGCCTCAGCGGCGAGGGCGAGGCGGGGGAGCGCGGGGAGCCCCCGGGCGACCTCTACTGCGAGGTCCGGGTGGGGCGGCACCCGCTGCTCGAGCGGGACGGGAACGACCTCCTGTGCGAGGTGCCCATCTCGTTCGCGCAGGCGGCGCTCGGCGCCACGGTGCGCATCCCCGGCGTGGAGGGGGAAGAGGACCTGGTCGTCCCGCGGGGGACCCAGTCGGGGACGGTGCTGAAGCTCCCCGGCCGGGGCCTGCCGGACGTGAACGGGGGGGGGACCGGCGACCTTCTGGCGCGGGTTGCCGTGGAGACTCCGAAGAGGCTCAGCAAGCGCCAGGAGGAGCTGCTGCGCGAGTTCGCCGAGGCGGACGAGGTGTCCGTCAACCCGCGCCGCAAGGGGTTCTTCGACAAGCTGAAGGAGCTGTTCGGTCAGGATGGCCAGTGAGAACGAAGTGACACCGACGGGTCCCGACATGCCGGCGACACCGGCCCCCGAGACGCCTCCGACGGAGGCGGCGCCGGCCGGGATCGAGGCCCTGCGGGCGGAGAACGAGGGGCTCAAGGACCGGGTTCTGCGGCTCGCCGCGGACCTGGAGAACCTGCGCCGTCGGACGGCGAAGGAGCGCACGGAGTGGGCGGACCGGGCCGTGGAGGGAGTCGTCCGCGACCTGCTGCCGACCCTCGACGCGTTCGACCGCGCCCTGTCCTCCGGGGAGACCGGCGCCGACGCCGCGACGCTGCTCGAGGGAATGCGACTCACGCGGCGCCTGCTCGACGGGGCGCTGACCGCGCGGGGCGTGGCGCCTGTCGATGCGACGGGCGAGCCGTTCGACCCCGCTCGCCACGAGGCGGTGACGATGAGGCCCGCGGCGGGTGACGAGAAGCCCGGGGACGTCGTGGCGGTCCTCGAGAAGGGCTACCGCCTCGGGGACCGGACGGTACGGGCGATGCGCTGCATCGTGGCGTCCGCGCCGCCCGCGCCCGAGCCGGAGCCCGGGACGAAGGAGGCCTAGATGCCGACTTACGAGTATCTCTGCGAAGCCTGCGGGCACGAGCTGGAGATGTTCCAGCGGATGACGGACAATCCGGCGCGAAAGTGTCCGCATTGCCGGAAGATGAGATTGAAGCGGCGCCTCGGGACCGGGGCGGGCATCATCTTCAAGGGCAGCGGCTTCTACGAGACCGATTACAGGCGGGCGGCGGGCGGCGGCGCCCGCGCCGCGAAGGACTCGGGGGGCGCGGACGCCCCGAAGGCGGAGCAGCCGGCGAAGGCCGCGGACAAGGGGACCGCGGACAAGAAGGGGAAAAGTGGCAAGTCCGACTGAGCCGGGGAAGGCCGGGCCGGGGGGCCGCTGTCCGTACTGCGGTCGCGCCGTGAAGGGCGACGAGGGCGACCGGGGGCCGGCGTACCCGTTCTGCAGCCTGCGCTGCCGGATGGCGGATCTCGGGCGGTGGTTCAACGAGGACTACCGGGTGCCGGGCGCGCCGGCGGACCAGGCCGAGCAGCCGGGGGAGGACGCGTGATGGACGGCGGGCGGACCGGGTCCATCCTCGAGGGCGCCCTGCGAGCGGCGGGCGGTCGCGCGCCGCGCGGCGTCATCGCGGGGGCGCTGGCCGTCAGCGGGGCGGCCGCCGCGTTCCTCGGCGGGCGCGGGGTCTTCGTCGCGCCGGCCGACCATGCCGGCCTGCTCGTGGGGACGGGGGCGGCCCTGTGGCTCCTGTGGGCGTTCGCGGGCGGGGCGGTGACCGTGCACGCGGGTTTCGCCGCCGCCGGGCGGGCCCAGGGCTTCCGGGCGTCGCTGTCCCGGGCGTGGCGGCGCCTCTTCGCGCTGGCCTTCGCCCCCGTGTTCGCGCTCCTCGCCGCGGCCACGATACTGGGGTTCGCCGTGCTCCTGGCCCAGGTGGTCCGGGTCCCCGCCGTGGGCGTGATCCTCCTCGCGCTCCTGTCGCCGGCGATCCTGTTCCTCGCCGTCGCGGGGTTGCGGATCGTCCTGTCGCACGTCCTGGTCGGGTCCCTGGCCGCGGCCGATCTGGCGCTCGGCGAGCGGGGGGGCTTCGGCGCGCTGGCGGGCGCCTACGGGCTTCTGCGCCGTGGGGGCGCGGGGACTCTCCTGCGGCGCGCGCTCTGCGCCGGGCGGGCGGTGCTCGCCGGCGCGCCGGGAGCCGTGCTCACCGCCGGCGGCGCGGCGGCGGTGGGGCTCGCGCTGTGGTGGACGGCGAAGGGCGCCCTGTTCCCCGTCGCGTGCGCCCTGCGTCACGGACACGGTGGGGTGTGGACGGCGGAGGGCCTCGCCGCCACGGCGGCGGGGGCGGCCATCCTCGGCGCGGCGGCGTGGGCCCTGGCGTGGCCCGTGGCGATGCTCTTCGGCGCGCGGGCGGCGTTGTTCCTGTCCGAACGCCGGCGCCTCGACGGCCTTGAACCGGAGAGCGCCGTCCCCGCGGCAGCACCGGGGAAGACGCTCGCGGAACTGGGCGTGGAGCTCGTGGAGCGCCTGCGGCGGGACGGGGAGGAGGCGCGATGACTCCGCTCGTCGCCATCGTCGGGCGTCCGAACACGGGGAAGTCCACGCTGTTCAACACCCTGGTGGGGCGCACGATCTCCATCGTGGACCCCACCGCGGGCGTCACCCGCGACCGCGTGACGGCGCCGGTGACGTGGCAGGACCGGACCTTCACGCTCATGGACACCGGCGGCATCGGCCTCACCGACGTGGCCGACATCGCCGAGCACGTGGAGCGGCAGATCGAGGCCGCGCTGGCCGAGGCGGACCTCATCGTGTTCCTCGTGGACGTGCGGGAAGGCGTGACGCCCCTCGACCGGAGGGTGGCGGGCGAACTCCGGCGCTTGAACCGGCCGGTCATCCTCGCCGCGAACAAGGCCGAGACGCGGGAGCTGGAGTACGCCGCCGCGGAATTCCACGCCCTCGGGCTCGGGGAGCCGCTGACGCTCTCGGGGCAGAACCGCATCAATACCCAGGAGCTCCTCGACCGGATCGTGGCGCGCTTCCCCCCGGACGGCACGGTCGCCGACACGGCCGAAGGAGTCCGCATCGCCGTCGTCGGGAGGCGGAACGCGGGGAAGTCGACATTCGTGAACTCCGTGGCCGGACAGGAGCGGGTCATCGTCTCCGAGCACCCGGGGACGACGCGGGATTCCGTGGACGTCCGCGTGGAGGTGGAGGGGAAGGTCCTGACCCTCATCGACACGGCCGGCGTCGTCCGGCGGAGCGTGGCGGCGGGGACGCTCGACTACCTCTCGCAGCACCGGACCGAGCGTTCGGTGCGCCGGGCGGACGCGGTGCTCGTGCTCGTGGATGCCACGGCGGACATCGGGGAACTCGACAAGAAGATCGCCGACTACTCGCTCAAGCACGGGAAGCCCACGGTCCTCGTGGTGAACAAGTGGGACCTCGTCACGGGGCGCTCCGACACCACCGCCTACGACCGCTATCTGCGCGAGGCCATGCCCGGCCTGTCCTTCGCCCCGATAGTCTTCATCTCGGCGCTGACGGGAGAGCAGGTGCTGTCCTGCCTTCGCATCGCCGGCGAGATCTCCGAGCAGTCGAAGGTGCGGGTCACCACGGGGGAGCTGAACCGGGTCGTGCGGCATGCTCTGGAGTCCCGGTCTCCACGCCGGAAGAAGAGCCGCCTGCCGAAAGTGTTCTATGCCTCCCAGACCGGTGTGACGCCGCCGACGTTCGTGTTGCACGTGAACGACCCGCGGCTGTTCGAGCCGGCCTACCGGAGGTTCATCGAGGGGCGCCTGCGGGCCGCCTTCCCGCTCCCCGAGGTCCCCCTGCGCCTGGTCTTCCGCTCCCGCGGCCGCGCCGCCGCCGACTAACCCCTTCCACCGGTGCCAGGTCAAATTCTTAGGACTTGCCGTGGCCGGCCTTGCGGGGCGGTTGCGGGCACCAAGTCCTCAGAATCTGACCTGGCACCAGTCAGAGGAGCAGCAGGTCGGGGGGGTGGCGGAGGAGGGCGCGGGCGCCGGCGGCGCGGAGTTCCTCCTCGTCGCGGAAGCCCCACAGCGCGCCCACGGGGCGCATCCCGGCAGCGAGAGCCGTGCGCATGTCGGTGTTCGTGTCGCCGAGGTAGAGGAAGTCCGCACAGGCGATGCCCAGGGCCGCCGCGATCTCGATCGCGCCGTGCGGGTCGGGCTTCACCGCCTCGCCCGGCCGGACGCCGCGGACGGCGGCGAACGGGAATCCGGGCAGGAACTTCGCCACCGTGAGCCGCGTGAAGTCGTCCTGCTTGTTGGAGAGCACGGCGAAGGGCACGGCCCGCTCGGCGAGCGCCGAGAGGAGCTCCGGAACGCCGGGATAGGGACGCGTCTTCGCCATGCAGCGCCGTCCGTACTCCTCGCGCATCCGCTCCACGGCGAGGGCCACCGTCGCCTCGTCCCGGCGCCCCGCGGGCAGGGCCCGCGCCATCAGGGTCGCCACGCCGTCGCCCACGAACCGCCGGTAGGCCTGGACCGGATGGCCGGAGGCGCCGAGGGATGCGAGCACGGCGTCCGCGGATTCGGCCAGGTCCTCGAGCGTGTCGAGGAGCGTGCCGTCGAGATCGAAGAGCACCGCGCGGAAGGCCATCGGGTCCCCGTCAGTCGCCCAGTTTCTCGAGGAGGTCCCAGGCGGCAACCTTGTAGACCCGGGAGAGCGTGGGGTAGTTCATCACCATGCGCACGAAGAACAGGTAGGTGGCCTCGTACGTGATGGCCATCTGGGCGAGGTGGACGAGTTCCGCCGCCCCGGTGCCGAGGAGGTGGGCGCCGAGGATCTTCCGGCTCCCGCGGTCGACGACCAGTTTCAGGATCCCGGAGCGGTCGCCGATGATCTGCCCGCGCGCGGTGTCCTCGTAACGTCCGAGCCCCACGGCGAAGTCGAGGCCCTTCTGTTTCGCTTCCTTCTCCGTCACCCCCACCATGGCGATCTCGGGGACCGTCCACACGCCGTAGGGGAGGAGCGGCTCGAGGGGGCGGCAGTTCACCCCGAGGGCGCGGCAGGCCGCGACGCGCCCCTGCTCGCGGCTGACGCTGGCGAGCGAGGGGTACCCCACCACGTCGCCCGCCGCGTGGATGTGGGGCACCGCCGTGCGGAACTCGGCATCCACGGGGAGGCACCCCTTCGCATCGGCGCGCAGACCGGCGCGCTCCAGGTCGAGCCCCGGGGCGGATCCGATGCGCCCCGCGCAGTAGAGGACGGCCTCCGCCTCGAGCGCGGTGCCGTCGGAGAGATCGAGACGGACGCCCCGCTCCGCGGTCGTGTACTTCGAGACGGTCACGCCCTTGCGCAGCCGGACGCGCCGCTCGTCGAGGTTCGTCTCCAGGGCCTCGATGAGCGTGTCGTCCACGAACGACATGAGGTTCGCGGAACGGTGGATGAGCGTCACCTCCATGTCGAGGAGGGAGAAGATCGAGGCGTACTCGCATCCGATGACGCCGCCACCCACCACCACCAGCGACCGCGGCAGCTCGGGCAGGCCGATGATCTGGTCGCTGTCGAGAATCCGCCGGCCGTCGAAGGGGATCTCCGGCGGATGGTGGGGCTCGGAACCCACGGCCAGGAGCACCCGGTCGCCGCGGACATCGACGGTCCCCTCGGGGCCCTCGACGCGGAGCGTGTGCGGGTCGAGAAACCTCGCCTCCCCGATGACCATGTCGATGCCGCGCGCCCCGAACAGACGGTGCTCGAAGGCGACTTCCGCCGCGATGACCTGCTCGCAGCGCTCCCGGAGGGTCGCCATCGCCACGCGCGGCCGCGAGCGCGGGGAGGCGCCCTCCGGCGACCACTGGCGGAAGCCGGCGACGTCCATGACCGCCTGGCGAAGGGTCTTGCTCGGGATCGTGCCGGTGTGGACGCAGCGGCCCCCCACGAGGCCGCGCCGCTCGATGACCGCGGCGGTGCGGCCCGCCCGGCGGGCCCGGATCGCCGCGTAGGTCCCGGCCGGCCCGGACCCGACGACGAGCAGGTCGTACGTGCGCATGGGTTCATTCTGACCGGCGAGAACGCGTCCCGCTATCCTTTCTCCGCGTGCTCCGCCGGTTGACCGTTCCGGGCGTCCTCTGGCTCGCCGCCTGCGCGGTGGCGCCCGTTCCCGGTGAGCCGGCGGCCCTGGCCGGGGACGAGATCGTCGTCGCCGGACGCCTCTTCCACACCGGGGCGCGCGTCGTGAAGTGGTGGGAACCGCCGTTCTTCGACGCCTACCGGCCCCACGCGCGGTTCGACCCGTCGGGGACGACGCCCCGGGACGCTCCGCACCGCACCGCCCGCTACGACCGCCTCCGGCGCGGCCTCCCCCCGGCGGTCGCGGACCGGGTGGAGCGGGACGGCTGGACGGTCGAGGACCTCCGGGGGACCGTGCGGCAGATCGTGATCCACTACGACGCGGCGGGTTCCTCGCGGGAGTGCTTCCGGATCCTGCAGGACGTCCGCGGGCTCTCCGCCCACTTCCTCCTCGACACCGACGGCACGGTGTACCAGACCCTCGACGTGGCCGAGCGGGCCTGGCACGCCGGGATCGCCAACGACCGCTCGGTGGGGATCGAGATCGCGAACCACGGCGCCTGTCCGGCGCCGGAAGCCGCCGTGCGCCGGCCGGCGGGGCGGTCCGGGCTGGTCTCGGGGACCGTCCGCGGGCAGACGCTCTGGCAGGAGCCGTTCACCGACGAGCAGTACGAGGCCCTCGGCCGCCTCGTGGCGGCCCTTGCGAGGGTGCTCGACATCCCGGCCGACGTCCCGCGCGACTCCGGCGGGCGGGTGCTGGCCGACACGCTGCCCGCCGAGGACGCGACCGCCTTCACCGGGCTCCTCGGCCACCTGCACGTCTCCGGGGCCAAGGTGGACCCGGGGCCGGCCTTCGACTGGGAGCGCTTCCTCGGTCTCCTGCCGCGGCCCGCGGCGCGCTAAATCCGTGCCCGCCGTGGCCGGGCGCGGGATACTCCGCCGTCCGAACGGAGGCCGCCCATGCGATCCCTTGGCACTCTCGGTGCACTCTCCCTCCTCCTCGCCGCCTGCGAAGTCCCGAGCGGCCACCGGCCGGAGGAGCCGGAGATGTTCGTCTCGGCCGTCTTCGAGGGCCTCGACCCCGAGATCGTCTGGACCGTCCTCGAGTTGGAGTTGGGGAAGAAGGGCTTCGAGATCGACCCGCACCTGACGAACCGCAAGACGGGGGACTTCGAGACGAGGTGGACGGAGTACCTGATGCCGTTCCGGTTCGAGGGAAAGCGGAAGAAGCTCGTCGGCAAGATCGTCGAGGTCCCGGAGCGGCCGGGCTGGTTCCAGGTGAAGACGCTCATGTGGGTCCAGCGGAACGCGGACCTCGAGAACCCCATGGACTCGCGCAAGGCCATCTGGCAGGACGAGGCGCCCGACACCGTGGCGAGCGAGGTCTTCCTGTTCGCGGTCGAGCGGCACTTCCCGGCTCCGGGCGGGGGCGCGTCGCCCGTGAGGCCGAGCCCGGCCGGGCCGGCGGGCCCCTACGACCGCTGAACCACCGCCTCTCGGGAGCCTCTCATGCCGCGCAGAACCGGGAGGCAGCGAGCACCGCAGGCGTCCCCCGCCCGCGGGGCGGCGAAGCAGGGGAGCCGGGGCGCGGAGCGCACCGGCGTCGCGGGGGAGGGGCCGCCGTCGCCTCGGACGACGAACCGCGCGGGACGCGCCCGGCGCCCCCCGCCCCGGGTCGCGGACGCGGCCCGCGCCGGGTGCGGGGGTTCCTCGCACCCCCCCGAGGCGCGCGTCGTGACCGGCCCCCGACGGCCCGCCGGACCGGCCATCCGGCGGGCCCACGAGACGATGTCGGCTTTCTACGGGCCGCTGCGCTGGTGGCCGGCGGAGACGCCCTTCGAGGTCGCCCTGGGCGCGATCCTGACCCAGAACACCGCGTGGCGCCGCGTCGAGGCCGCCATCGCCGGCCTCCGTTCGCACGGTCTGCTGGAGGCCCGGACGCTCGCCACCGTGCCGGAGGGGGCCCTCGCCGAGCACCTGCGGCCGGCGGGCACGTTCCGGGTGAAGGCGCGCTACGTGCGGGCGTTCCTCGAGTGGCTCCTGGGGCGGTATGGAGGGGACCTCGGCGCCGCGCTGCGGGGCGACTCCGCCGCGAAACGGGAGGAGCTCCTCGCCCTGCGCGGCATCGGCCGCGAGACGGCGGATTCGATCCTCCTCTACGCCGGTGGTCACCCGGTGTTCGTGGTGGACGCCTACACCCGGCGGATCTTCTCTCGCCACGGGGTCGTGGGCGGCCGGGAGGACTACGACGAGATCCGCCGGCTCTTCGAGGCCGCGTTGCCCCGCGATGCCGCCGTGTACAACGAGCTGCACGCTCAGATCGTCATGACGGGCAAGGACTTCTGCCGGCCACGGTCGCCGCGGTGCGAGAGCTGTCCGCTCTCCGTGCTGCCGTTCGCCGCCTCCGCCCCGGCGGCCCCGGGCCGCCCGCCTCAGCGCCGTTCGCGGTAGAGGGTGGGGTTCACCACGGCGGCCATCCGGGCCACGTCGAGGCCGCCGCCGAGGAACTCGTCGATGCGCGCCGCGTGCTCCGCCCCCTTCTCGAACATCTGGTTGTAGGACACGTAGAGGACCCGGAAGCCCGGCGCGGTGGAGAGCCAGCGGGAGGTCTGGTCGAGGTGGCGGAGCAGGATCCCCAGCATCCGCTCGTCCTCCTCGGCCGTGGGCGCCGGAAGGCCCCGGCGCACGAGCATCTTCGCCTGGGAGGCGAGGACCTCCTCGACGCGCCGCATGAGGAACACGACCCGGTAGGAATACCCCGTGGGGAGGTGCGGCAGGAGGTCGGAGATGACCTTCACCGCCCTGCCCCGGGCGATGGGGAGCCACGAGGCGTCGGTGGCGAGGCTCTTCACCGGCTCGTACTCGTAGTAGCCCTCGGGGTTGCTCTCGTCGGCCGTCCGCCGGCCGTCGGTGAGCAGGGGGACGCCGCCCGCCTCGAGCATCCTCATCATCATCGAGGTCCCCGAGCGGGGGAGTCCGGATACGACGACGACCTCGTCCTTCATGCGGGCCTCCGGGCCGGGCGTTGAGTCTAGGCGGCGGCGGGCGGGGACGCTAAGTTAACCGCTTTGAGGGAAGGTTCGATGGCGGGTCCGGAAGACCATCTCCACGTGGCGAGCCTCGCATTCGCCGAGGAACGTTTCGCGGCGTTCCTCGCCGATCCCGCCTCCGTCTCCCCCGAGTGGGCCGCGTTCTTCCGCTCCCTCCCCGCCGGCGCCTTCGCCCGGGACCCGAAGCTCGGACCGACGTTCCGGCCGCCCTCCGTTTTCGCGGGCGCGCGACCGGACGCGGTCCTCGCCCGCGCGGCGAGCGAGGTCGCGGCCCTGCAGGACCGCGTCGACCAGCTCATCCGGGCGTACCGTGTGCGCGGGCACCTCGTCGCCCGCCTCGACCCCCTCGGCCGCCCGCGCCCGGAGCAGGTCGAACTCGACCCGGGCTTCTACGGCTTCTCCGAGGCCGACCTCGACCGCAAGTTCTCCACGAACACCATCCGCGGCACGGGGCGTCTCACCCTCCGGCAGATCCTGACCCGCCTGAGGAACACTTACTGCCGCTCCATCGGCGTCCAGTTCATGCACATCGACAGCCTCGAGGTGAAGAACTGGCTCACGGACCGGATGGAGAGCACCGAGAACCGCGTCGTCCTCACGCGCGACGAGCAGCTGCGCATCCTGCGCCGCCTCACCGACGCCGTGAACTTCGAGGAGTTCCTGCGGAAGAAGTTCATGGGGGCGAAGTCCTTCTCGCTCGAGGGCTCGGAGAGCCTGATCCCGCTGCTCGACCTCGCCCTGGACCGGGCCACCGAGCAGGGGGTCCGGGACATCGTCATCGGCATGGCCCACCGCGGGCGCCTGAACGTCCTGCGCAACATCCTGAAGAAGGGGCTGCGCGAGATCTTCCGCGAGTTCGACGACCCGGACCCGGACCGGTTCATCGGGCAGGGCGACGTGAAGTACCACAAGGGCTTCGAGACGGAGTACGAGACCGCCTCCGGCAAGACCTCCCGCGTGTCCCTGTGCTTCAACCCGAGCCACCTCGAGTTCGTGAACCCCGTCGTCCTCGGCCGCGTGCGGGCGCGCCAGGACCGGAGGGGCGACTCGGAGCGGACGCGCGGCCTCGCAGTCGTGATCCACGGCGACGCGGCCTTCGCCGGCGAGGGCATCGTGCAGGAAGTCCTGAACATGTCCCAGCTCGCCGGCTACACGGTCGGCGGGACGTTGCACATCGTTCTCAACAACCAGATCGGTTTCACGACGTCGCCCGAGGAGGGCCGCTCCACGGCCTACGCCACGGACGTGGCGAAGATGCTGCAGAGCCCGGTGTTCCACGTCAACGGCGAGGACCCGGAGGCCGTGACGCAGGTCGTGCGCCTCGCCCTGGACTTCCGCCGCACCTTCCGGCGCGACGTCGTCATCGACATGTACGGCTATCGCCGGCACGGCCACAACGAGGGCGACGAGCCCGCATTCACGCAACCGCTCCTCTACCGCGCCATCCGCGAGCGCAAGACGACCCGGCAGGGCTACCTCGAGCATCTGCTGGCCCTCGGCGAGGTCAGCGCCGCGGAGGCCGACGCCCTCGAGATCCGGTTGCGCGACCTTCTGGAGCGGGAGCTGGCGGCTGCGCGCAGCGCCACCTACGAGCCGCCCGAGGAGGGCCTGCCGCGGGTGTGGACCGGCTACTTCGGCGGCCCCGAGAAGTTCGCGGAGGACGCGGACACGGCCGTGGACGCCGGCCGTCTCGCCGGCCTGCTCCGCGCCATGACCGTCCTCCCGGAGGGGTTCCGGCCGCACAAGACGATCTCCCGCCTGCTCGAGGCGCGGCGCGAGATGGCCGAGGGCCGGCGACCTCTCGACTGGGCCGCCGCGGAGGCGCTGGCGTTCGCGAGCCTCGCCGTGGAGGGCTCCCGCGTCCGCCTCTCGGGCCAGGACTCCGGCCGGGGTACGTTCAGCCACCGCCACGCGCTCCTCTACGACATGGAGACGGGCGCGGTCCACGAACCGCTCCGGCGCCTCGATCCCGGGCAGGCCGCGGTGGAAGTCGTGAACAGCCCGCTGTCGGAGAACGGAGTCCTCGGCTTCGAGTACGGCTACAGCCTCGAGACACCCGACGGCCTCACGCTCTGGGAGGCGCAGTTCGGCGACTTCGTGAACGCCGCGCAGGTGGTCGTGGACCAGTTCGTGGCCGGCGGCGAGGACAAGTGGCGGTGGTTCTCCGGTCTCGTCATGCTCCTGCCGCACGGCTTCGAGGGCATGGGCCCGGAGCACAGCAGCGCGCGCCTGGAACGCTTCCTGTCGCTCGCCGCGGAGGACAACATCCAGGTCGTGAACCTGACGACGCCCGCGCAGTATTTCCACTGCCTGCGCCGGCAGGTCCGCCGGCCGTGGCGCAAGCCGCTCGTGGTCATGAGCCCGAAGAGCATGCTGCGGCATCCGCGGTGCGCGTCGCCGCTCGCCGAGTTCGCGGCGGGCGGTTTCCGCCGCATCCTGCCCGACGAGGCCGGCCCCGCCGGGGCCGGCGTGCGGCGGATCCTCCTGACGAGCGGGAAGGTCTGTTACGACCTCGCCGCGCGGCGGGAGCAGACGGGGGCGACGGACGTGGCGATCCTCCGCCTCGAGCAGATCTACCCGCTGCCCGAGGCGACGCTGACCGCCGCGCTGGCGCCCTACGCGCCGGGGGTGCCCGTCGTGTGGGTGCAGGAGGAACCGGTGAACAACGGGGCGTGGCCGTACCTGCGCCTCCGGTTCGGGGACCGCCTGCCGGACGGCCGGCCGTTCTCCGTCGTGGCGCGGGCGGAGTCGGCGAGCCCCGCGACGGGCTCGCACTCGAGCCACGAGCGCGAACAGGAGATGATCCTCGCCGAGGCCTTCCGACCGGCGTGACGCCGCATTCGAGGAGACGACGATGTCCTTGGAACTCCGGGTGCCCGAGGTGGGCGAGTCGATCCGGGAGGTCGTGCTCGGCAAGTGGCTGAAGAAGCCCGGCGACCCGGTCCGGCGCGAGGAGGGCGTCCTGGAGATCGAGACGGACAAGATCTCCTTCGAGCTGGCCGCTCCCGCCGACGGCGTGCTCGAGAAGTGCCTGAAGAGCGCGGGCGAGAAGGCGGCGGTGGGGGTGGTCGTCGGGCTGATGGCGGCCGGGGCCGGGGCGACCGCGCCCGCCGCCCCCGCGGAGCCCGCGGCCGCCCCGGCGGCCCCGGCC
>JADHED010000560.1_pt1 | contig 42122 bp, 30 predicted proteins | sample 8952041 | NCBI WGS metagenome assembly JADHED01 (sample SAMN16124423, study PRJNA663239) | bioreactor sludge metagenome | isolation source: sludge (control) | place: India:Bengaluru | collected 2018-09-08 | reverse complement strand
GTTTGTTCCCGCGCGCGAATCGAAGCGACGGAACCGAGGGCACCGCTTTCCTCCGCGCGCCGCGCGTCGTACCATCTCCTCGCCCGCCCCGCGGGCCCGATGAGAAGCTGAAGACCCGCCTCCCCCGATCGCATCCGCCGGTCGAGCGGCCCGCCGCTCCCGGCTCCCGAGCGAGGTCTTCATGCCGTATTCCCTCGTCGCCGAAGGCGTCTCCTTCGTCCTGCCCGACGGGACGCCGCTCCTCGAATCCGTCGACCTGTCCCTCCCGCGGGGCTTCACGGCCCTCGTCGGGCCGAACGGCTCGGGGAAGAGCACGCTCCTCTCGCTCCTCTCGGGCCGTGCACGGCCGTCGCGCGGGCGCGTCGTCCGGAACGGCGCCGTCGCGCTCCTCCCGCAGGAGGCCGCGCCCGCGCGCGCCGGAACGGCGCGCGATCTCCTCGAGGCCGGACTCGCACCCGCCTGGCGGGTCGACCGCGCGCTCGGAAGCGTCGGCCTCACCGGTCTCGACCTTTCCCGCGCCGCCGCCACCCTTTCGGGCGGCGAGACGACGCGCCTCCGCCTCGCGAGCCTCCTCCTCGACGAGCCGGAGACGCTCCTCCTCGACGAGCCGACGAACCACCTCGACGGGGAGGCGCGCCGCGCCGTCCACGAGCTCGTCCTCTCGTTCCGCGGAGCCGTTCTCGTCGCGACCCACGACCGCGCGCTCCTCGCCCTCGCCCGCCGCGTCATCGAGCTGGGCGGCGGTCGCCTTCGCACGTTCGGCGGCGGGTGGGCCGAGTTCGTCGAGGCGCGCCGGGCCGAGCGGGAGGCCGCCGAGCGCACGATCGTCTGCGCGGCGCAGCAGCTCGACGCCGTCCGGCGGGCGGCGCGCGCGGCCGCCGAGAGGCAGGCGCACCGCGCGGCGCGCGGCCGCCGGGAAGCGGCCCGGGGAGGAATCCCGAAGATCGTCGCCGGCGCGATGAAGCGCTCGGCCCGGGTCTCGGCCGGGCGCCTGAAGGGAGTCCACGAGGAGCGGGTCGAGGCCGCGCGCGCGGCGCTCGCGCGGGCCCGCGCCTCCGCGCCCGACGATCCGTCGGTCGCCGTCGACCTCGAGGCGACGCGCGTGCCGGCCCGCAAGCGCCTCGTCGACGCCGAGGGGATCAACGTCCGCCTCCCGGGCGGGTGGCTCTGGGCGAGCCCGCTCTCCTTCGCGGTCGTCGGCCCGGAGCGGATCCGACTGCGTGGCGCCAACGGCGCCGGGAAGTCGACGCTCTTCGCGCTTCTCGCCGGCCGCGCGCCCGACGCGGGGACGCTCCGGATCGGCGCGGCTCGCGTCGCGCTCCTCGACCAGGACGCAGCCGTCCTCGGTCTCGAAGGGACGCTCGCGGAGACGCTCCGGCGGCTCGCGCCCACCCGACCCGAGCACGAGCGAAGGCTCCTGCTCGGGCGATTCGGCTTCGTGCAGGAGGCCGGGGAGAAGCCGGTCGCGGCGCTGTCGGGGGGCGAGCGAATTCGCGCCGGTCTCGCGGCGCTCCTCGCGTCGGAGCAGGCGCCCGAGCTCCTCCTTCTCGACGAGCCGTCGAACCACCTCGACCTTCCCGGCCTCGAGGCGGTCGCCTCCGCGCTCCGCGCCTACCGGGGGGCGCTCCTCCTCGTCACGCACGACGAGGAGTTCGCGCGCGACGTGGAGGTGGACCGCGAGCGGACGCTCCCGCCGAGGGAGTGAGGGCCGGTGGCCTCCACGGCCTCAGTCGAGCTGCACGGAGCGCTTCGTGAACGCCCCGTCCATCCACCAGCCGGTGATCGGGAAGGCCACGGCGGGCGTTCCGTCCGCCGCGGCGCCCGCCGCGACGAGGAGCGGCGCGTAGTGCTCCCAGGTCGGGAGCGCGGTCCGGGCGGCCGGGGCGCGCCGCTCGAAGTCGAGGAGGGCGTCGACGTCGAAGCGCGAGATCGCGTCCTCGGCCCACGCGTCGAACTCGCGCGCCCACTCCGGCACCCCCGGGCGGAACGCGTAGCGCATGTTGTGCGTCAGGAAGCCGCTCCCGAAGACGAGGACTCCCTCCTCGCGCAGCGGCGCGAGCGCGCGGCCGAGCGCGAAGAGCTCCGCCGGGTCGAGGCGGGGCATCGAGATCTGGAGGACGGGGACGTCGGCCGCGGGGTACATCGCCACGAGCGGCACGTAGGCCCCGTGATCGAGGCCGCGCGCCGGATCGTCGGCGTACGCGACGCCTCGCTCCTTCAGCAGTGTGCGAACGCGCGCCGCGAGCGCGGGAGCGCCGGGCGAGGGGTAGACGGTCCGGTAGTACTCCTCGGGGAAGCCGTAGAAGTCGTAGACGAGAGGGACCGGCGTCGTTGCGCCGAGCGTCGCCGGGCGCGCCTCCCAGTGGGCCGAGACCATCAGGATGCTCTTCGGCTTCGGCATCGCGCGCGCCCACGCGGCGAGCTCCCCCATCCAGGCGGCGTCGTCGAGGAGGACCGGCGCGCCGTGCGCGGCGAAGATCGCGGGCATCCGTCCGTTCGGCTCGCTGCTCATTCCTTGGCTCTCCTCCCGCTCTGGCGCCGCGAGGCTCATCCGAGACGTCCGTCGCGGTAGTCGCTCACCGCCTGGTAGATCTCCTCCTGCGTGTTCATGACGAACGGGCCGTACTGCCCGCGACGAGGAGCGCCTTCGACGCCTCCGCCGCCTCGAGGACGACGCCGTCGGCCGCCGGCTCGTTCGCGAGGACCGCGAGCTTTCCCGGCTCGAGCGTCTTCCCGCCGACCGTCGCCGAGCCGCGGTAGACGACGAGGAACACGTTGTGGCCGGGAGGCAGCGGCTGCTCGAACCGGGAGCCCGGCTCGAGCCAGAGGTCGAGAACGAGCGGCTCGGTCGCCTCGCGCCTCACCGCGCCCGCGACGCCGTGGCTCTCGCCGCCGATGACCGTGGCCGTCACGCCGCCCAGCGTGAAGCGCGGGAGGTCGGCCGCGCCGAAGTCGCGGTACCAGGGGGCCTGCATCTTGTCGCGGCCGGGGAGGTTCAGCCAGAGCTGGAACCCCTCCATCACACCTTCCTCCTGCTGCGGGATCTCCGAGTGGACGACGCCGCGCCCGGCCGTCATCCACTGGACGCCGCCGTTCTCGAGGAGCCCCTCGTGCCCGGCGCTGTCGCGGTGCCGCATCCGCCCGGCGATCATGTAGGTCACCGTCTCGAAGCCGCGGTGCGGGTGGTCCGGGAAGCCGGCGATGTAGTCGTCCGGGTCGTCGCTCCCGAACGCGTCGAGCATCAGGAACGGGTCGAGCCGCCGCTGCAGCGGCTGGGAGAGGAGGCGCGTCAGCTTCACGCCGGCGCCGTCGGAGGTCGCCGTCCCGGCGACGAGGCGCTCGACGGAGCGGGACGAGAGGACCTTCTCCTCCCGCGGGGCGGCGGTCGGCGCCGAGATCGGCGTCGTCGGGGACACTGTGTTCGCGGTCTTCGTCATGCTCGTCTCTCCCGTTCGGCGCCGTCAGGCGGCGAGCGCCAGCTCGAGGTCGGCTTCCGCCTCGGCGAACCCCTTCCGGGTCGCCTCCTCGCCCATGTTCAGCCCCTCGGCGTAGATGAAGCGGACGTCGGTGACGCCGAGGAATCCCAGGATCGTCTTCAGATATGGCGTCTGCGCGTCGGTCGGCGTGCCGCGGTAGCGCCCGCCCCGCGCGAATGCGACGTACGCGGTCTTTCCCTTCAGGAGGCCTTCGGGACCGCTCTTCGTGTAGCGGAACGTGACGCCCGCGCGGGCGATCGCGTCGATCCACGCTTTCAGCTGCACCGGGTTCCCGAGGTTGTACATCGGGACGCCGAGGACGAGCGCGTCGGCTTCCTTCACCTCGGCGATGAGGGCGTCGCGCGCCGCGACCGACGCGGCCTGCTCCGGCGTCCGCCCCTCGGGTGGAGCGAAAAGGGCGCCCAGCTCCGCGGCGTCGAGGACCGGGACCGGCTCCTTCGCCAGGTCCCGCACGGTCAGGGAGGAACCAGGGTTCGCCGCGAGCAGGCGCTGGACGACGGCGTTCGCGACCCGGGTGGAGTTTGCCCCCTCGCTCCGGGCGCTCGCGTTGATCTGCAGGATCTTCATCTTCGTCTCCTTGAGGCCCTGTCTCAGTGCCACGGAAAAGATACGGTCCATTCCAACGGAACTATAGGCGTCGAATCGGATATAATTGTTCTGTCAATGAAACAATTAGACCCGAACGACCTCCTGATCTTCGCCCGGGTAGCCGACGGGGGAAGCTTCAGCCGCGCCGCCGAACGGCTCGGCCTTCCGAAGTCGACGGTCTCGAGGCGGATCTCGCTCCTCGAGGAGACGCTCGGCGAACGGCTCATGGTCCGGACGACCCGCCGGCTCCGGCTCACCGAGCTCGGCGAGCGCGTCCTCGAGCACGCGCGGCACGTGGCCTCCGAGGTCGAGGACGTCGCCGCCCTCGCCGAGCACCGGAAGGAGGCGCCGGTCGGCCGGCTGCGCGTCGCCATGCCGAGCGACCTCGCGATCCTCTTCCTCGCCGACGCGCTCGCCGCGTTCACGGCGATGCACCCGGCGGTCTCGCTCGAGATGGATCTCTCCGCGCGCCGCGTCGACCTCCTCGGCGAGAACGTCGACGTCGCGGTGCGGATCGGCACGCCTCCCGACGACGCGCTTCTCGCCACGCGCCGCGTCGGCGTCTTCCCGATCGGCCTCTACGCTTCGCCCGCGTACCTCGCGGAGCGAGGAGACCCCGCCTCGCCCGACGACCTCGCGCGGCACGACGCCCTCCGGCTCCTCGGGCGCGACGGCGAGCCGGCCCGCTGGAGGCTCCTCCAGGGCGATCGGAGCTGGGAGGGAGTGCCGCCGGGGCGCGTCGCCGCGAACTCGCCCGAGCTCCTGATCCGGCTCGCACGCGCCGGAGCCGGGATCGCGTCCGTCCCCGACCTCCTCGCGGCGCCCTCCGTGAAGCGCGGCGACCTGCGCCGCGTCCTTCCCGGCTGGTGCCTGCCGCCGCACACCGTCTGGGCCCTCTTCCCGGGCCGGCGCCTCATGCCGGCGAAGGTCCGCGCGTTCGTCGACATGCTCGTCGGCGCCCTTCCGGGCACCGTCCCTCCCGCAGACCCCGCCGCGGCCCCCTAGAATCGAAGACGAGGCTCCCGATGGACCACGCCCAGCGCGTCCTCTTCGTCGACCCGTCGACAGGGTTCTACCGGTTGCGGCGCTACCGCGTCGGCGACTACTTCGGGCCGGTGGACCTCGGCATCCACCTCTCCGACAGGCACCGGAGCCTCAACTTCGGCGCGGGGCTCTTCGCCGGGTCGATCCTCCCCGGCTCGAACCGCCTCGTCGTCACCGGCTTCTCGCCCGCATGGCGCGGTTTCTACGTCTCGAGCCTCGGGGGCGCCGCGCTCGTCTTCGACAACCTCGGCCTCAACATGCTGAGCCTCGTCGGGAAGGCGCCGACGCCGTCGATCCTCTACCTGAACCGCCGCCACGGCGAGGAGGTCGACGTGGAGGTCGCGCCGGTCGACCTCGCGCGGGCGTGGGGCCGCGGGCGCGGCGGCTTCTACGGCCTGATGGAGGAGGTCCTCGAGCGGTTCGGCTCCCGCTACGAGACCGACCCGCGCGTCCTCGCGGTCGGCCCGGCCGCCGCGTCCACCGACTTCGGCGCGATCGGCAGCGCCCCCGTCGTCAAGGGGAAGCTCACCCACGCCGACACCTGGGCGGGCCGGGGCGGCATGGGCTCGAAGATGCTCCAGGAACACGGGATCGCCGCGGTGATCTACGGGGGGACCTTCGTCGACGAGGACTTCCGCGACCGGACGGTCGCCGACTCCTGGTTCCGGGAGCGCTACGAAAAGAAGCTCGCGACGAAGGACTTCGAGGCGACGACGAAGTACCGCTTCGACCCGAAGTTCGAGACGGGCGGGACGTTCGGCGTCAACTTCGCGACGGTGAAGGGGCGCCTCATGGCGTTCAACTACCGCTCGCTCGCGCTCCCGGAGAGCGAGCGGGTCGCGCTCTGGGAACGCCTCGTCGTCCCGCACTACCTCGCGCAGTTCAACGAGGAGACGATCGCGAAGCGGCAGCAGTCGACCTGCGGCGAGCCGTGCGCGGCGGTCTGCAAGAAGCTGCGCGACGAGTACAAGAAGGACTTCGAGCCGTACCAGACGATGGGGCCGCTCAGCGGCGTCTTCGACCAGCGCGCGGCCGAGCTCCTGAACGGAGCGGCCGACGCCGCGGGGTTCGACGCGATCTCGGTCGGCGGCGTCCTCGCGTGGCTCATGGAGTGTCTCCTCGAGGGGGAGCTGACGCCCGAGGAGCTCGGCGTCACGCGCCTCCCCCGCTGGGACGCCGCGGGCTTCGACGTCGTCGCCGACTCGAGGCACAACGCCGAGCTCGGCGTCGAGCTGATCGGGTCGATCCTCGGGAAGCGGGGCCTCCTCGACCTCTCCGAGGGGCCGAGGAAGTGGGGGCGGCGCGTCGCCCGCGGGAAGGGGACGCGGATCCTCGACCGATTCGTCTACCTCGCCTCCGGCCGCCGCGGCTGGATGGTGCCGAACCAGTACTGGACCCCCGGCGCGCTCGCCCCGATGCCGATGATGGGGAAGTACTACATGTTCTACGGCCCCGAGTTCTTCCCGCCGCGGACGCTCGGGACGGTCTGTGCCGAGCGGATGATGGCCGAGCTCGCGATCGACGACCTCGGCGTCTGCCGCTTCCACCGCGGATGGGCCGAGGAGATGCTCCCGGAGATCGTCGGGTCGGTCTACGGGATGAAGGACGAGTACCTGAAGGCGATCGCCGTCACGGCGAGCCGGATCAACAGCCGGAACGCTTCCGTCTTCTGGGAGTCGGAGCGCGATCTCGACTTCGTCGCGTCGTATCTCGCGCGGCGCCGCGACGTCGAGAAGGACCCCGACCCCGAGCTCGCCCGCTGGGCCGAGGCGTTCGAGAAGGACCGGCACGAGGCGGCTCTCTCGTTCTGGTACGAGATGCGCAAGGGGATCGACGAGAGCCTCCGGGCGTTCCTCTGACCCTCGCCCGGTCGCGGCGGCCTTTCCCGTGCCTCCCGAAGCTCCTATGCTTCCGACCGGGGGTGCCGCACCCGTGATCCATCCGCCGGAGCGCCGGCGGAGTCGCGCGCCGCGCGCCCGCACGAGGATCCGCGATGACGACCACGATCGTCCTGTTCGCCCTGGCGCTCTATCTCGGTGCCTACTTCACGTTCGGACGGAGGCTCCGCGACCGGCTCCTGAAGAGCCACGAGGCTCCCGCCGCCCCCTCGCAGCGCCTCTCGGACGGCGTCGACTACGTCCCGACGAGCAAGTACGTCCTCTTCGGGCACCACTTCGCGTCGATCGCCGGGGCGGGCCCGATCACGGGACCGGCGATGGCGGTCGCCTGGGGGTGGCTTCCCGGCCTCCTCTGGATCTGGTTCGGGAACGTCTTTCTCGGCGCGATCCACGACTACCTCGCCCTCGCGGCGTCGGTCCGCTACGACGGGCGCTCCGTCCAGTTCGTCGCGCAGGACGTCCTCGGGAGGAAGGCCGGCCGGACGTTCAGCTGGTTCCTCCTCTTCCTCTGCGTCCTCGTCGTCGCCGCGTTCGGCGACATCGTCGCCGGCCAGTTCGCCGAGGACGGGCGCGTCTTCTTCTCGTTCGTCTTCTTCTGCGTCGCCGCGGTGATCACCGGCGTCCTGATGTACAGGACGCGGCTCGGGCTCGGGTGGAGCTCGCTCGTCGGGGCGGGGCTCATCCTCCTCGCGTTCGAGGCGGGGAACCTCTTTCCCGCCGCCTGGCCGAAGGACCTCTACTTCGTCCTCGTCTTCGTCTACATCCTCCTCGCCTCGACGCTCCCGGTGAACCTCCTCCTCCAGCCGCGCGACTACCTCTCCTCCTACTTCCTCTACTTCGGCCTCCTCATCGGCGGCGTCGCGGCCCTCCTGAGCTTCCGGGGCCTCGACGCGATTCCCGCCTACACGGCCTTCAGCGCCCCCCTCATCGCGGGCCAGCCCTCCCCGTTCTGGCCCACCGTCCCGCTCATCATCGCGTGCGGGGCGCTCTCGGGCTTCCACGCCCTCGTCGCCTCGGGGACGAGCGCGAAGCAGCTCGCGAAGGAGAAGGACGCCCTCCTCGTCGGCTACGGCGCGATGCTCGTCGAGGGGTTCCTCTCGACGCTCGTCGTCGTCGCGATCGCGGCCTTCGGGGCCGAGGCGCTCGGCGCGAAGCTGATGACGACTCCGGCGCTGAACCGCTTCGTCCAGTCGTTCGCGGCGATGGTCACCGCCGAGCTCCCGTTCCTCTCGATGAGCTTCATGACGCTCTTCTCGGCCGTCTGGGTCTCGACTTTCGCCCTGACGACGCTCGACACGACGAACCGCCTCGGCCGGTACATCGTCCAGGAGATGGCGATGCCGCTCCGCGAGACGCGCCCCGCGCTCTACCGGCTCCTCTCGAACCGGTGGGCGGCCTCGTTCGTCATCGCCTTCCTCGGCATCTTCCTCGCGCGCTCCGGCGGCTACGCCGTCCTCTGGCCCGCCTTCTCCGGCGCGAACCAGCTCCTCGCCTCGATCGTCATGCTCACCGTCGCGGTCTGGGTGAAGAGGAGCCTCGACCGGAGGTACACGACGGCCGTCCTCGTCCCCGCGGCGTTCCTCTGGGTCACGGTCACCTGCGCGCTCGTCTGGTACGAGGTCGTCGCCGTCCCCACCTTCTTCGCCGACCCGTCGAAGACGGCGAGCGTCGTCACCGGCGTCGTCGTCGGCGCCCTGAACCTCGTCATGCTCGTCCTCAGCTTCTCGATGGTCGGGAGCTTCTTCCGGAGCTGGAAGGTCGATCCGGCCGGAGCGCCCGAGCCGGCCCGGGCCTGAGGGACGACCCGCGGGCCGCCCGATGACGCACGTGCTCGATTCGATCGAGAGGGCCGTCCGCACCGTCCGCCGGCTCCAGAGGGAGCGGGCGACGGCGGTCCTCGAGCTCGAGCTGAAGGAGCTCGAGAACGTCTTCGCCCTCCTCGTCTTCGGAGGCTTCGTCGGACTCCCCTCGCCCCCGGCCCCTCTCGCAGCGGAGCTTCTCCCCCTCCTCGAGCGCGAGCTCCGCGTCGCCGCCTCGCGCGCCGATCTCGCGCACGACCCGCTCGCCGCGCTCGCCGGCACGCTCGACGCCGGCTGAGGTGGAGGGACGCGTGGCGCGGAACGCGTTCTTCCTCGGCAAGGGGGGCACCGGCAAGACGACGCTCTCCGCGTCTCTCGCGGTCTCGCTCGCCCGCGCGGGGCGTCGCGTCCTCGCCGTCTCGCTCGACCCGGCGCACAACCTCGGCGACCTCCTCGGCGTTCCGCTCGGGACGGAGCCGGCACCGGTCGAGGAGCGGCTCCTCGCCCTCGAGGTCGACCTCGGCGCCTGGGTCGAGCGCCACCTCGCCTCGAGCCGCGAGGAGCTGAAGGCGACCTACGCCCATGCCTCCGCGCTGAACGTCGACTCCCTCTTCGACGTCCTCCGTTTCTCGCCCGGGACGGAGGAGTACGCCGTCCTCCTCGCGATCGAGCACGTCGACCGCGTCCTCGCCCCGTCGTACGACGTCGTCGTCTGGGACACGCCCCCGACCGCGCTCTCCCTCCGCTTCCTCGCGATGCCGTCCGTCTCGGCCCGATGGGTCGCCGAGCTTCGCGGCCTGCGCGAGAGGATCCTCGGCCGCCGGCAGGCGATCGTCCGCGTGAACCCGGAGTCGGCCGCCGCCGCCGGCGCCGTCACGCCGGCCGACGATCCGGTCCACGCGAGGCTCGGGACGATGAAGGAGCGGCTCGAGCGGCTCCAGGGCCTCTTCGCCCGGCGGAGCTTCCTCGCCGTCGTCGTCAACGCCGACCTCCTCTCGGTCGCCGAGGCGGCGCGGATCGCGGAGGCGCTGGCCCGCCTCGACATCTCTCTCTCCACCGTCTGCCGGAACGAACGCGACGGCGCGGGCTCCCCGGCGCGCCTCTCCCTTCCGCTCGCGGGCCTGCCGCTCGTCACGGCGGGCCACGTCCCCGGCGCGCTCCGCACCCGCGACGACCTCCTCCGCCTCGACCTCGCGCCGCTCGCCGCCCGGCTCCTCGCGCGCCCGGAGGTCGCCCGGTGAGCCCTCCGCTCGTCGCCGGGCTCGTCCTCCTCGCGATCGCCGCGACCCTCGGCCACTTCCGGGGCACGAAACGGAACCGCGCGATCGCCGCCTCGATCGCGGGCGGCCTCGAGGAGGCGCTCCGCCCCGTCTCGACGGAGTACGTGAACGTGGGCGGGGTCATCGGCCACAACTTCACGTTCCGCCTCGCGGGGGACTGGACCGAGGCACGGGGCGTCTTCACGCTCAGCCCGCGTCACTCGCTCCTCTACCTTCCCGTCTCGCGCCTCCTCGGGGTCCGCGACCGCCTCTTCCTGAACGTCTTCACCACCCGCCCGTTCCGGGGCGAGGGGCACGTCGTCCGAGCTTCCGACGAGCGACGCGCCGGAATCGCCGCGAGCGGCGAGATGGAGCGGCGAGAAGTCGACGTCGCGGGCCTGCGGTTCCTCCTCCTCTGGCGCGGGGCCGACCTCTCCGGCGCTCTCGAGGACGTCCTTCGCGGAATGCCCGACCCGGCGCGCCTCCGCCACTTCTGCGCCTATCCCGGGACGGGCACGTTCTTCCTCCGGACGGAGCCGGCCCCGGGCTCCGTCGCCGAGGACGTCTCCGCCGCGCTCCTGCGGACCGGCCCCTTCCTCTCGGCGTCGCGCGAGTCGTAGCGTTCGCGCGTCCGGCGCTACGGTCGGCCGCTGGACTTCCGCGCCCTCGCCGCCGCCCGCTACAGCGTCCGCGCCTTCCGCCGCGATCCCGTTCCCGAGGAGCTCCTCGAGGAGGTCCTCGAGACGGTCGCCGCGTTCGACCCGGCCGCGGCGCGCGAGGTCCTCGCCCTCCCGGACGGGATCGTTCCCGTCGCGTTCACGCCCCTCGGGTGGCCCGCCGATGCCCCGCGGCCGAAGGAGCGGCGACCGCTGTCGGAGCTCGTGATCCGGAAGGGCGAGGCGGCGAACGGCGCCTGACGGGTCAGCGCTCCCCGAGCCGAATCCGGAGCGCCGTCTCGAGCTCGCTCCGCGTCCCGCCGAAAGCGGCGCGGAAGAGCCCCTCCGCGTCGTTCGACGACGTGAAGCTCCGGAAGTAGCCGAGGACGGCGTCGACGCCGTGGCGCTCGACGAGGAGGTCGACCGCCAGATACGCGTACGGGTAGAGCGGCAGAGCCGGTCGCTCCGCCTGGTAGCGGACCCACGCGTCCCAGGTCGCGAGCTCCGAGAGAGCGGGGAGGCGGGCCGCGCCGGCGAGCGCCACCGCCCGACGCGCGTCGCCCCGTCTCCGGCCTTCGCTCGCCAGCTGAAGGCGGGCGAGGACCCCGAACGAGATCCACTCCGAGAACCCCTCGCGGAGCCACTGGTCCGACGCGCTGCGACGCCCTCCGACGAGCTCGTACTGAAGGACGTGACCGAGCTCGTGGGCGAGGATCGCGACCCGGGTGGTCCAGCCGGCGCGCGCGAGCCGACGTTCGTTCACGTAGACGCCGTCCGGCCTGCCGACGGCGTCGAACGTCGCAGCCGCCCGCCGGGAGATCTCGGGCGCGCTGCCCGCCTCGACGAGGCCCCGTTCGAGGGCCTCCCTGCCGTCGAAGAAGCGAACGGAAAACCCGGTCAGCGGCAGCCCGAGCGGACCCCTCATCGTCTCCGCGACGGAGGAGACGGCCTGCGGCCAGCTGCGGATCCTCTCGCCGTGCGCCGCGGCGGGGGCGCCGCCGCCGGGCCAGGAGATCGTGTGAGGCGCGGAACCGGCGCACGCGGAAAGGAGCCCGGCGACGGCCACGAGGGCCGGACCGCGCCGGGCCGGCCGGAGCGCGCCGAGGCGCCCGCGACGCGAGGTCGCCTTCACGTTCTCCACGGTCCCGGAGGATACGAGGTCCGGGCCCGGCTGACGGGCATCGGCGCCGCCGGCGCGGATGCTAGCCTCCCCCGATGCTGCCCCGCCCCTTCCGCCCGTCCCCCCGGCCCGGCCGGCTCGCGCTCGCCGTCGCCCTCGCCGCCCTCTCGGGTCCGCGCGCGGCCGAGGCGTGCACGAGCTACCTCGTCACGCGCGGCGCCTCGGCCGACGGCTCCACGATGATCTCCTACGCCGCCGACTCGCACGTCCGCTACGGCGAGCTCTACTTCCGCCGCGGGGGGACCTGGCCGGCCGGCAGCCGCGTCGCGCTGCGCCACCGCGACGACGACCGGCCGCTCGGAGAGATCCCGCAGGCCGCGAGGACGTACGACGTCGTCGGCTTCATGAACGAGAACCAGGTCGCGATCGGCGAGAGCACGTTCGGCGGGCGCGAGGAGCTCCGGGACCCGACGGGCGGCATCGACTACGGCAGCCTCATGTTCCTCGCGATGGACCGTTCCCGGACCGCCCGCGAGGCGATCCGGACGATCGCCGAGCTCGTCGCCGAGCACGGCTACGCGAGCACCGGCGAGTCGTTCTCCATCGGCGATCCGGACGAGGTCTGGATCATGGAGATCGTCGGGAAGGGCTCCGACCTCGTCGAGGACCGGAAGGCGAAGACGAAGGTGAACCGCGACCGCGGCGCCGTCTGGGTCGCCGTCCGGATCCCCGACGGCCACGTCTCCGCCCACGCGAACCACGCCCGGATCACGACGTTCCCCCTCGAGAACGGGACGACCTCGATCAGCTCGCGGAGCTTCGAGAGGCTCGCCGACCCGCAGGTGGAGGTGATCCACGCCCACGACGTCGTCGACTTCGCCCGCCGCAAGGGGTACTTCACCGGGCGGGACGAGGAGTTCCGCTTCGCCGACGCCTACGCCCCGATCGACTTCGGCGCCGCCCGCTTCTGCGAGGCGCGCGTCTGGAGCTTCTTCAACGGGCTCTGCGGCGGAATGGACGCCTGGCTCGACCACGCGAAGGGAAAGGACCTCGCGAAGCGCCTCCCGCTCTCGGTGAGGCCCGACCGGAAGGTCTCCGTCTCCGACCTGATGGCCGCCAAGCGCGACCACTTCGAGGGGACCGAGCTCGACCTGCGCCTCGACGCCGGCGCCGGGCCGTTCGGGCTCCCCTACCGCTGGCGGCCCCTCACGTTCGAGCACGACGGGAAGACCTACCTGAACGAGCGGGCCACCGCGACGCAGCAGACGGGCTTCTCGTACGTCGCCCAGATGCGGCGGTGGCTCCCCTCCCCGATCGGAGGGATCCTCTGGTTCGGCGTCGACGACGCCGCGAGCAGCGTCTACATGCCGATCTCCTGCGGCATCACGCGGGTCCCCGCGAGCCTCGCCGTCGGGAACGGAGACCTCCTGACCTTTTCCGACACCTCGGCGTTCTGGACGTTCAACAAGGTCGCGAACTTCGCCTACCTCCGCTACGACCGGATGAGCGCCGACGTCCGGCGCGTCCAGCAGGAGCTGGAGACGAAGTTCCTCGGGCAGGTCGCGGCGATCGACGCGGCGGCCCTCGCGCTCCACGAGAAGGACCCGGCCCGCGCCCGCGAGCTCCTCACGGACCGGGCCTCGGCCGTCGCCGCGGAGACGGTCGGGCGCTGGGAGGAGCTCTTCCGCTACCTCCTCGTCAAGTACCTCGACGGCAACGTGAAGAAGGAGCGCGACGGCCGATTCGATCTGAACGAGTGGGGCTTCCCGAAGCCCCCCGACCACCCGGGCTACCCGGAGTCGTGGAAGCGCCGCGTCGTGGAGGACGCCGGGGAGAAGCTCCTCCACCCGAAGTGACCGCTCGCGACCCGCGGACGGCCGGGCTCCTCTCCCCTACGCGGCCTGCTCCGCCGGCCGGTCGCTGACGATCCGGCCCTCGCGGATCTCGACGATCCGGCTCGCGCGCCGGACCATCGACGGAACGCCCCGGGGCACCGGAGAACGCAGGCTCACTCGGCCTCCCGGGTGCGACGAAGGCCCGGCACGACCAGGACGTCACACGCCACCTCACGCAGCACGTCTCCGGCGACCGTGCCGAGGAGGACGTGGGCGACCCCGGAGTAGCCATGGGTGCCGAGCGCCAGGAGGTCGACCTCGGCCCTCCTGACGAACCTCTCGATCACGAGCCGCGCGGGGCCGCACCGAACATGGGGCTTGCCGGTCGGCGCCTCTGCCGGCGACACGCTCGCCCGCGCCAGCGAGGCCGCGACGAGCCTCGCGAGCCGCCGTGCCGCTTTCCGCCCGAGCTCGTCGCGCCACGCCTCTGCGTCCTCCTCGGAGAGGCTCGGGTAGATCAGCTCCCGATAGGGCGTCTCGAAGGCGTGGATCGTCGCCACGCGAGGTCTCGGGGGCGGAATCAGCCGGAGCATCAGCGCGAGCACGTCCTCCGACCCCGGGTTGAGATCGAGGGCGGCCGCGGGCCGGCCGTACGCCGCGCGTGGCCCCAGGCGGACCGCGAGAACGGGCCGCTGCCCGCGGCGGATGACCCGCTCCGCGGTGGAGCCGAGAAAGGTGTCTCGGAGCGCGCGGCTGCCGCCCCGACCCATGACGACGAGCTCGGCCCGCGTCGAGGTCGCGCACCGGGCGATCTCTGCGGCCGCGCTGCCCACCCGGACCATCGTTTCGACGTCCACGCCCTTCGGGAGCGCTCTTGCGAGCTGCCTCGCCTCGTTCCCGAGGAATCTCCGGGCATCCCGCTCGGCGCGCTCCCGGACCCGGACGGGCAGGTTACCGGGAACGACGTGAAGCAGCGTTACGAGAGCTCCATCGGCGAGCGGCAGGAGCGCGACTCGACCGAGGACGCGGTCCGAGATGGCCGTCAGATCGATCGGAACGAGCAACGAACGAAAGCGGTCGCGAGAGCCCGCCTCGGCCCCTCGGCTGGCCACCGGCCTCTTCAGCCTCCCGGTCATTTGCTCTGGCCTCCTCTCCCGTGGTCTTCGTCCTCGCCGGATGCGCGTGACGGTCGCCCGGATCACTCCGTGATCGTCATGAAGCGGGCTCGAGATCGCCTCGAGGCCCTGCCGGGTCGGGCGAGCAGCCGGCGGAGCCGTCGGCCGCGGTCGCGTCCGGATGGACCAGGCGCTCGATCGTCCGCGCCTGGCCGATATTCGCCAGCACGAGCAGCACGTCCTCCGCGCGGATCGCTGTCTTTCCTCCGGGCACGATCACCTCGCCCGCCCGCAGGATCTCGACGACGAGAGACCCGGGAGGGAGGGCGAGATCCGCGAGCCGCTGGCCGACGGCGGGGGACGCCGGCGGGACGGGGATCTCGATGAACCGCCTTGCCGTGGTGCCCGGCACCTCTCGCCGCGCGTCGATGATCAGCGCCTCGGTCTCGACGGCGTTCATCCCGGACGCGAGCAGCATGGACCTGGCCATGGCGTACGCGAGCTCGACGTCGCCCTGCACGACCCACGTCCGCGGAAGGGCCGACAGGGCGCTCCGCAGCGACTCGTGGTGTACGCGGGCGATCACCTCGAGCCGCGGGTTCATCCGGTGCGCGTGCTCGATCGCCCGGCGAGCGGACACGGGCTGGGTCGCGGTCACGAGGAGCATTCGCGCGTCCTCGATGCCGGCCCGGGCCAGGAGGTCCGGGTCCTCACCGCGGCCTCGCAGGACACGCACGCCCTGATCGCGCAGGGCCGTCGCGGTCGTGTCGTCCTTCTCGATCACGACGAACGGGACCTCACGCAGCCGCAGGAAACGGGCGAGCACGCTCCCCACCTCGCCGTGACCGAGGAGCACGACGTGATCGCGTAACGGCCCGTCGTCTCCGGCCCCGGCGGGCTCGGACGGCCCGGGGCCGAAAGCGCGCGTCACGGGCTCCTCTCCCGCGTCGGCCCGGCCGAACGGCTCGAGCAGCGCCGACCGGACGTCGGCTTCGTCCCCGCCGTGCGCGAGGACCGTGACCTGATCCCAGCCGAGCAGCCTCGTATTGCTGGTGGGAGCGACGACCTCGTCGTCTCGTGCGACGAGGACGAGGATCGCGCCGGGAGGCAGGGCGAGCTCTCGGATTCGTGGTCCGGGACGCCCCTTCGGACCCGGCAGATCGACCACGATCAGGTCGAGATCGCTGTGCGCCATGGTCACGAGGTCGAGGCCGTAGCGCGGCTGCGGCCGGGACGGCGTGGCCAGCCCGAGCCGTCTCGCCAGCAGGCCGAGCGTCGAGCCCTGGATCCCCACCGAAAGGAGCACCGCGAAGAAGACGAGGTTGAACACGTCCTGCCCCGCAGGGATGCCGGCCGCCATCGGGTAGGTCGCGAGGACGATCGGGACCGCGCCGCGAAGGCCCGCCCAGCACATGAAGTGGCGTTCCTTCGCCCCGAAACCCATCCCGAGCGTGCCCAGCCACACGGCGGCGGGCCGGGCGACGAACGTCAGGACGAGAAACAGCACGATGCCGTCGAGCCACAGGCTGCTCCACTGCCTCGGAAAGACCAGGAGCCCCATCATCACGAACAGGCAGACGTTCGCGATCATCGACAGAGCCGCCGAGAAGTTCCGGATGCCCTGCTGGTAGATGAACTTCCGGTTCCCCATGACCAGGCCCGCCGTGAAGACCGCGAGCATCCCGCTGGTCTTCGCCGCCTCCGCCAGGCCGTACGTCAGCAGCACGACGGCGAGCAGCAGCACGTAGTAGTAGCCTCGATCCTGCGGGTTCAGCCGGTCGAAGATCGCGAGCGCGAGGCGCGCGAGCAGCCAGCCCAGCACCGGCCCGGCGACGAACTTCCATGCAAACACGGGCAGGATCGTCCAGCCCAGGCCGTTGCCGGCGGTCAGCGCCTCGACGACGACGAGCGTGAGAAGGATCGCCATGGGGTCGTTCGCCGCGCTCTCGACCTCGATCGTCGAAGCGAGGCGCGGCCGAAGGGACTGGCGACGGAGGATCGAGAAGGTCGCGGCCGCGTCCGTCGACGAGATCACGGCGGCGAGGAGGAGCGAGCGTTCGAACGCCCATCCCAGACCGAGATGAAGGATGCCGAACATCGTGGCCGCCGTCAGCACCACACCCCAGGTCGCCATTCCGCCCGCCGGGAGCGCGACCGTGCGAAGGACGCTGCCCTTCGTGACGAGCCCGCCGTGGAACAGGATGAACACCAGGCCCGCGTTCGCAACCTGGTTCGCCAGGTCGACGTCGTCGAAGTGCCACAGGCCGAGGACGTCGCTGCCGGCCAGCAATCCGAGCCCCAGAGCCACGAGGATGACGGGCACGCTGAACCGATCGAGCCACACGGCCGCCAGGACGACCCCCAGGAGCAGCAGCGGAGCGATGACGTAGATTGTCACCATCAGGGTTTCATCCGGCTCACGCGAACGGCCCGGCGGCGGAGGAGCCCGCGCGGAAGGAACCCGTTCGACGGGTCCGACGAGGATCCTAGCATCGCGGTCGCTCACGGCATCCGCTCGCCGAACGGAGCGCGGACGATCGGCGAAAGGGCTGCGACGTCTCGCGGGGTGACGCCCTACGCCGCTTCCTCCGCCGGCCGGTCGCTGACGATCCGGCCGTCGCGGATCTCGACGATCCGGCTCGCGCGCCGGGCGAGCGCCATGTCGTGCGTGATGACGACGAGCGTCGAGCCCGACCTCCAGAGGTCGAGGAAGACCCCCATGATGTCGGTCCCCGAGGTCGTGTCGAGATTGCCGGTCGGCTCGTCGGCGAGGACGATGTCGGGGTCCATCGCGAGGGCGCGGGCGATGGCGACGCGCTGCATCTGGCCGCCCGAGAGCTCCGTCGGCTTGTGGTCCATCCGGTCGCCGAGGCCGACCTTCCCGAGGAGCTCGGCCACCTTCGCGCGGCGGACCTTCGGCGGGACTCCGCCGAAGACGAGCGGCATCTCGACGTTCTCGAAGGCGCTGATCTGCGGCAGCAGGTTGAAGGCCTGGAAGACGAAACCGACGCGCCGGTTCCGCACCTCGGCGAGGGCGTCGCGCGTCAGCCCCGCGACCTTCTCGCCGCCGATGAAGTAGTCGCCGCCGGAGGGCGTGTCGAGGCAGCCGAGGAGGTTCATGAGGGTCGACTTGCCGGAGCCGGACGGCCCGACGATGGCGACGAACTCCCCCTTCTCGATCTTCAGGTCGACGCCCTTGAGCGCCTCGACCTTCACCTTCCCGGTGTCGTAGACCTTCCGGATCCCGGCCATCTCGATGATGGCGCGACCGGTCGGGAGAGGGGTCTTCTCTGCACGGCTCGACATGGCGGGCTCCTACTCGTAGCGGAGGGTGGAGGCGGGGTCGATCGCGGCGGCGCGCCGCGCCGGGAAGTAGCCCGCGAGGAGGCCGATGACGCCGAGGATCGAGGCCGTGGCGGCGCCGATCGCGGGAGAGAGCTTCGGCGTGCCGAGGAACTCCATGACCTGGTTCCCCTCGGTCGGGATGAAGCTCATCCCGAGGATCATCAGCGTCGCGATGAGCATCCCGGCCGCGCCGCCGACGAGGGTGTACGAGAGCCCCTCGAGGACGAACGGGCCGGTGATCCAGCCCGCCTTCGCGCCGAGGGCCATCTTCACGCCGATCTCGCGCGTCCGCTCCTTGACGACCGCGTACATGATGTTCGCGACGCCGACGCCGCCGATCAGGAGCGTGAGGGCGCCGATGATCCCGAGGAACATCTGGATCCCGACGGTCATGTTCCGCGTCATCTTCTGCGACTCGACCGTGTCCCACGTCGGCAGGGCCCGCTCGTCGGAGGGGTCGAACCCGTACTTGGCCGCGATGACCTCCCGGGTCCTCGAGATCGCGTCCTTCATCTTCGACGGGTCGCTCACCCTGAGGACGAGGTTGTTCACCGTCGGCCGGCCGAAGAGCGCCTTCCAGGTCGAGATCGGGATGATGGAGTGGTCCTTGTCCATCCCCGCGTAGGCGCCCATCTGCGTCTTCTTCTGCATGACGCCGACGACGGTGAACGGCGCGTTCGCGACGAGGAGCGTCTTTCCGACCGGGTCTTCCTTGCCGAAGAGGTCGTCGGCGAGCTCGTTGCCGAGGAAGATCACGCGCCGCCGCTCCGCCTCGTCCAGCGGGGAGAGGAAGCGGCCGCCGGCGACCGGGTACTGCTTGCGCGCCTCGCCGTAGGGATGGCTGACGCCCTTGACGCGGCCCGCGACGGTCTTCTTCCCCGCGGTCAGGTTCGTCCGCCACTGGATCGCCTCGCCGATGAGGTCCTCGAGCTCGGGGAGCCGGGACTTCAGGACCGGCAGGTCGTCGATGCGGACGCGGATCGGCCGGCCGGGGTTCATCCCCTTCCAGGCCTTCGTCGTCTCGCTCATCCACATGACGCCGATGTTCTCGCCCATCGCGCGCGCGTTCGACCCGAGCTGCCGCTTCAGCCCCTCGCCGAACGCGAGGAGGAGGAGGATCGCGACGGTTCCCCAGGCGATCGCGGCGATCGTCAGGAACGCGCGCTTGCGGCCGAGCGTGGCCGACTGGAGGAAGAGGTGGAAGATCACTTTCACGGCCCGCCCCCTACATCTTCATCGCCACGACGGGGTCGAGGCGCGCGGCCGAGCGCGCCGGGAACCAGCCGGCGAGGAGGCCGATGACGCCGAGGATGCCGACGGTGATCCCCGCGACGAGCGGGGAGACCTCCGGCCGGCCGACGTACTCCTCGAGGCTCGAGGGGAAGACGGCGCAGATGCCGAGCGAGATCGCGAAGCCGGCGAGGCCGCCGATCGCGGTCACGATGAGCGTCTCGACGAGGAACTGCCGGAGGATCGCCCCCGACTTGGCGCCGAGCGCCATCTTGATGCCGATCTCCTTCGTCCGCTCGTCGACGACGACGTTCATGATGTTCGAGACGCCGATCCCGCCGACGACGAGCGTGAGCGAGCCGACGATGCCGAGGAAGAGCGTGAAGGCGAGCATGAAGACCTCGAAGAACTGGAACTGCTCGGTGACGTCCCAGACCGAGAAGGCCTCCTTGTCCTCGGGGTCGAACTTGAGCCGCCGCGAGAGCGCCGACCGGAGGCTCTCCGTCACCGCCTTCGACTCGAGGGCCGAGGCGGGCTGGTAGACGAAGTTCGAGAGGTACTTCCGTCCGGTCAGCGCGCGGAACGTCGTCCCCGGGATCCAGGAGAGGTCGCTGTCGCGGCTGTTGTAGCTCGAGTCCTGCTGCTTGGCCGTCAGGACGCCGATGACGAGGAAGGGCGAGCCGTTGAAGAGGACGGTCTTCCCGACGGGGTCCGTCCCCTTGCCGAAGACGTCCTCGGCGACCTTGTTGCCGAGGAAGACGACGCGGCGCTGGTCCCGCATGTCGAGGTCGTTCAGGAACCGGCCGCCCGGCACCGGGATCAGGTTCCGCATCTCGCCGAACTCGGGCGAGACGCCGGAGACGTCGACGGGGAAGGTCCGGAGGTTGTAGACCATCTTCCAGCCGTCGCTGTACTCGCTCGACATCCGCTTCAGGCCGTCGACGCGCGGCCGCACGGCCTGGAGGTCCTCGTCGGTGATCCGGATCCGCCGCCCCTTGCCGAGCCCCTGGTAGGGGATCGACGTGAGGCCGGGCCAGGAGATGCAGATCCGGTCGCCGAGGCCGGCCGTCGTCTTGATGAGCTGCTTCTTCAACCCGGTGCCGAAGGCGAGGAGGAGCGTGACCGCGACCGTCCCCCAGACGAGCCCGAAGACCGTCAGGAGCGTCCGGAGCTTCTGGCTCTTCAGGTCGCGGTGGAGCTGCAGCAGCGCGTCGCGGAGCACGTCGAAACCTCCCGTCGATTCCCGGCTTCAGCTGATCGTCTTCGGAGGCCGCTGGACGACCTGGTCGCCCTTCTTCAGGCCCGAGGTCACCTCGATGTTCAGGCCGTCGGAGATGCCGGTCTGGATCTCGACCTTCTTCGGCTCGGCTTTCGGGTCCTTGCCCGGGAGCTCCACGAACGCCTTCTTCCCGCCGTCCTCGAACGTCACGAGGCGCTCCGGGATCGTCACGACGTCCTTCTTCTCCCGGATGATGAGGTCCGCGTTCGCCGAGTAGCCGGCGCGGAGGACGATCTTCTGGCCGGGGTCGAGCTCGATCTCGACGTCGAAGAGCGTCGCGCCGTCCTTCTGCTGCGCCTGCGGAGCGATCCGCGCGACCTTGCCGGTGACGACGTCGGTCGGGAGAGCGCCGACCTTGATCCGGGCCACGAGGCCGACGTGGAGCTTGCCGACGTCGATCTCGTCGACCGTCCCCTTGAAGATCAGATCGTTCATGTCGGCGATCGTCGCGAGCTCCGTGCCGGGCTGGTACGACGTGAGCGGGACGACGGGGTCGCCCGGGTTGACGGCGCGGGTCAGGATCGTCCCGGCCGCGGGCGCCCGGATGATCGAGTCGATGCCGGAGGCTATCGACGTGATCTTCCCCTTCCGGGTCAGCTCGCGGTCCTGGTCGGCCTTCGCGACGGCGATCTTCGCGAGCTCGAACGCCTCGCGCTTTACGTCGACGTCGGACCGGGCGGTGATCCCCTGGCGGTTCAGCTCCTTCGCCCGGTCGTACTCGGCCTTCGCGCGCTCGAACGACGCCGTCGCCGATTCCAGGCGGCGGTCGACCTCGGTCACCTCGAGCGGCGTCGGGTCGGGCTGGATCTCGAGGATCGGGTCGCCCGCCTTCACGCTGTCGCCGACCTCGACCCGGCAGCTCTTCACGATCCCGGAGATCTTCGACTTCACCGAGAACTTCTGGCGCGGCTGGATCTGCCCCACCGCGAGCGCCTTCTCGGTGATCGAGCCCGACTCGGCGACGACGATCTTGACGCCGCCGTCGTCCTTCTTTCCCGAGCTCGCGAGAGCGTAGATCCCGGTGACGACGCCGCCCAGGACGACGAGCCCGAGAAGGACCTTGAAGAGCTTGCCCATGCCCGACCTCCACGACCCCGGAGTGGGGCGATCCGTCCCATCGGAGACGTTCGATTCAGGGGTCATGCCGCAGTTACGATGGAGAGCCGGGAAGGTTCCGCGACGACCGGATGTGCGACACAAAGTCACAGGCTGGCCGGAGGAGCCGGCCCGCTCCCGGGTCGAGGGCGGCCGGGGGCGGCCGCCCGTCAGCGGACGACGACGCGGTTCCGGCCGGCCTGCTTCGCTTCGTAGAGCGCCGCGTCGGCCCGGCGCAGGAGCCCGTCGAGGCTGGTGTCCTCTTCCCGGAGCGTCGCGACGCCGACGCTCACGGAGGCCCGGTCGCGCGTCGTCGCCCCGGGGACCGGCGCCGACAGGTGCACCGCGAAGACCGCCCTGCGGAGACGCTCCCCGACCGACGCCGCCCCCTCGGCGTCCGTCAGCGGGAAGACGGCGAGGAACTCCTCTCCGCCGTAGCGTCCGAGGTCGTCCTCGGTTCGGAGCCCCTCCAGCATCCGTCGGGTCCCTTCGACGAGCAGCCGGTCTCCCTCGGCGTGCCCCAGCGTGTCGTTGATCGCCTTGAAGTGGTCGAAGTCGATCATCGCGAGGGCGAGGGGGATGCGGCGGCGTCGCGCCAGGGAGAACGCTTCGGAGGCCGAGTCGAGGATCGAACGGCGGTTCGGGAGACCGGTGAGCGGGTCCGTGATGGCGAGCTCCGTGAGCTGGGCGTTCAGCGTTCTCAGCTCTTCCGTCCGCTCGGCGACCGTCTTCTCGAGGCGCCTGCGGGCTTCGACGAGCCTTCGCTCGCGGCCCCGCAGGACGACGGCCAGGCCGGCGAACGCGGCGGCGAGGCCGCCCAGGACGACCGGCAGCCTCCCCCACCAGGGGCTGGCGACGTTCACGCGGACGGAGGCAGGAGAGTCGGGCTCGCGCCCGTCCACGGTCGTCGCCGTCACCTCGAAGAGGTACGAGCCGGGTCCGAGCCCTCCGTACGTCGTCTCCGACTGTCCCGGCTCGACGGCGATCCAGGAGTCCGAGAGGCCGACCAGGCGATACCGGAAGCGCGTCGCCGCCTCGTCCAGGAACGAGAGCGCCGCGAATCGGAACGTGAGCGGCTCGTGGCGGGCCGGGAGCTCGACGAGACGGGAGGGGACGACCCGGGTCGCTCCGACCCGGACCTCCGACACGGCGACGAGCGGGGTCACGGACCGGCGCGGGGCGGGAAGCCCCCGGAAGAGGGAGAGGCCGTCGGTCGTGATCCAGACGCGGCCCTGCGAGTCGGCGAAGAAGCCATCCTCGTTGCACTCGTCCGAGCCGAGGCCGTCGTTCGTCGTGAAGACCCGGACCTCTCCCGACGGGGCGATGCGCGCGGCCCCCCGGTTCGTGCCGGCCCAGACGTGCCCGTCCGCCTCCTCGCCGATCCAGTAGACGTAGGAGTCGGGAAGGCCGCTCCGCGCGTCGAGAACGCGGACCGCGCCCTCGCGCGTCCGGTGGAAGACCCCGCGGTCCGTGGCGATCCAGAGCCCGTCTCGACGGTCCTCCAGGATCGACGTGACGACGTTCGAGGGGAGCCCCTCCGCCGTGCCGAGCGCCTGCGGCGGAGCGTCGTCCCGTAGGGCGACGGCCCCCCATCCCGGCCCCCCGATCCAGACGGTCCCCCGCCGTCCCGCGTGGATCACGGAGACGGAGTCGCCCACGGGCGGGCCGATCCTGGAGAGAGCTCCCTCGCGCACGACGAAGAGCCCCTGCCGCGCCGAGCCGAGGAGGAGCGTCCCGTCCGCGCGGAAGGCGATCTTGTCGATCGCCCTCGGCGCTCCCTCGGGGAGCCGGAAGGGAAGGACTCGATCCCCTGCGATTCGGACCGCTCCGCGGAACGTCGTCGCCACGAGGTCGCCGTCCGGCGTCACGCAGAACGAGCGCACCTCCGTGTGCGGCAGGCCGTCCCGGTTCGTGAAGAGGCGAAACGTGCCGTCCGGGTTCCGCCGGAGCAGACCCCGGTCGTGCGCTCCGAACCAGAGGACGCCGCCGGGCGTCTCGGCCATCCCGTAGAGGGGCGAGGCTTCCGGAAGCCCGTCTTCCGGGCCGAACGTGCGAAAAGCGGTCGCGCCCCGCTTCGCGAGTCCCGAATCGGTCCCCATCCAGACGATCCCCTCGCGATCGACGAGGACCGACCAGACCCGCGCGTCGGGGAGTCCCTCGGACGGACCGAGATGCTCGAAACCCGTCCGTCCGTCCCAGCGAAACGCCCCGCGATCGCTCGTGGCGATCCAGGTCCCGTCGCCGTCCGGCTCGTGGACGAGACCCGAGACGTTCCGGCCGGGCACGACGTCGTCGCCGACCCGCACCGCGGCCCCCGTCGCCGGGTCGAGGGAAAAGAGGCCGAACTCGGCGATGCCGACGAGCAGGCCTCCCTTCCGACCCGGAGCGATGACGCTCGCGGAGCCCCGCGGAAGATCGCTGGAGGCATATCGCGTGAGCGCCCCGCCCGGGAGCATTCGACCGAGCCCGCGCACCGTCCCGACCCAGAGCGTCCCGTCGGAAGTCCGATGCAGCGCGACCGCCTCCGCTCCCTCGAGCCCTGCGACGGTCGGCACCGCATCCCACGGCGCATCCGGCGACGGGGCCACGAAGAGGCCTCCCGCGGCGGCGGCGAAGAGCCGGCCGTCCTCGAGCGCGAGGAGCGCGTTCACGGCCGGCGTCGGCCCCGGCGGCGCCGCGAGAGTCGACCACGCCCCGCCCGAGTAGACCGCGCCTCCGTTCGTGGTGCCGACGAAGACGTCTCCTCCGGCGCTGCAGGAGACCGACGCGATCGAAGAGCCGGGCAGGCCGGTCGCCGCGTCGACGGTCTCGAACCGCCTTCCGTCGTACCGGCCGACTCCCCCCGCGAGGGTCCCGACCCACAGGTACCCGGATCGGTCCTGGCAGAGGGCCGTCACCTGGAGCTGAGGAAGCCCGTCCCGCGGCGTGTAGACGCGGAGCGCCGAGCGGACCGCCTCGGCCGGCGGCGCCGGGAACGCCAGGAAGAGGACGATGGAGGCGGCCGCGAAAAAGGGGTGCCTCACCTCCGGAGAACGACCTCCACGATCTCGGATCGCCGGAAGAGCCTCATCGGAGGCCCCCACGTCCCGGTGCCGCGCGAGACGACGAGCGTCATCCCGTCCACCTCGTAGCGTCCCGCCTGGAAGGGATACGGAATCGCCGAGAGGTAGACGAACGGCCAGAGCTGCCCGCCGTGAGTGTGGCCGGAGAGCATGAGACGCGCGCCCCGGGCCGCCGCCTCGCGGACGAGGAGAGGAGAGTGGGAGAGGTGGACGACGACCGCGTCCTTCGGGACGCCGTTGAACGCCCCATCGAGGACGCGGCCGTCGAGGCCGAGTTGCCGGCGCGCCGTGAAGTCGTCGACTCCGGAGAGGACGACGCCCGGCGCGGCCTCGGCCCACTCGTCCCGGAGGACGCGGATGCCGCCCGCGGCGAGGACCGAGAGGCACTTCTCGAGGCCGGCGTAGTACTCGTGGTTCCCCGTCACCCCCCAGACGCCGAGAGGCGCCGTCAGCGTCCGGAGGACGGGAGCCAGCGGCTCGACCGCGCGCGCCTCGCCGTCGACGAGGTCCCCCGTCACGACGACGAGGTCGGGAGAGAGCGACTCGACCTGCGCGATCCTCCGCGCGAGCCAGCGCTCGCCGAGGAGCGAGCCGAGGTGGAGGTCCGAGAGCTGGACGAGCTTCAGCTTCTCCCGCTCCGCCGGCAGAGACGGGACCCGGACCTCGTGCCGGACGACGCGCGGGCCGCGCGCCGCCTGGACGAGCGCGACGACGGAGAGCGCGAGCGCCACGCCCAGCGCCACCGACCGCGCGGGGACCGCTCCGGCCGGCCAGAGCTTCCCGAAACCCGTCACGAGATCGGCCGCGAGGAACGCGACCACCAGCAGGAAGAGCGTCCCCATCCAGACGGCGCCTGCGAGCTCGACGGCCCGGGCGACCGCTCCGGGAGCCCTCCGGGCGAGGACGCGACCCAGCGGGTAGGAGAGCCAGAGCAGCCCGAAGAGCACGGCGCGCCCGACGAACGGGACCGCCCGCGAGAGCGCGGGGATCGAGAAGGCTCGCAGGAACGCGTACGCGTGGAACGCGCTCCAGACGGAGAGAACGATTCCCAGGAAGAGGGCCATCCGCCCCGCCGCGCCCATCCGGTCGAGTCTAAGGCAGACGCGACGCCCGGCGCCCCTCTACAATCCCCGATCGTCATGACCGACGAGAAGCAGAACCGCTTTCCCGCCGTCTTCTGGACCGCAAACGTCACCGAGCTCTTCGAGCGCGCCGCCTACTACTCGATGGCGAGCTTCGTCGTCATCTACCTCGGGCAGCTCGGGCTCGGCGAGTACTGGCCCTCGAACCTGAACAGCGTCCTCTGGACGCTCGTCTACTTCCTCCCGATCCTCTCCGGCACGATCGCCGACCAGGTCGGGTTCCGGAAGTCGCTCCTCGTCGCGTTCGTCCTGCTCGCCGCGGGTTACATGCTGATGGGGTCGCCCGTCTGGTTCGGGGGGGCGAAGCTCTCGGCGACCGTCGGGAAGGAGTTCACGGCGTCTTCCGGGCTCGTGGGCGTCCTCGTCGCCGGCATCCTCCTGATCGGCATCGGCGGCTCGGTCATCAAGCCCTGCATCTCGGGGACCGTGCAGAAGACCTCGGGCGCGCTCGCCACGCTCGGATTCGCGATCTTCTACATGATCATCAACATCGGGTCGCTCTTCGGCCGCGGCACCGCGTACGTGGTGAGGACCCGGCCCGACGTCGTCCTGATCCTGGCCGTCGTCGCCGTCTGCGGCATCGCCGCGGCGCTCCTGACGCTCCTCGTGAGGTGGAACGTCACGAACCGCGAGAAGCCCGGGACGATCGCGAAGACGACGCTCGGCGCGTTCGCGATCATCTCGGGGGCCGGGCTCGGCATCTCGCAGGCCCTCCGGCTCCGCCCCTCGCCCGAGCTCGCGGAAGGAAGCGGCGCCCTCTCGTACATCTTCGCCGTCGCGACGGCCGCCTCGGTCGTCGCGTTCTTCGTCGTCCTCGTCTTCTACAAGGAGCCGGCGGTCGCGGCGGACGCCCCCGTCAAGCCGAAGCGGACCCCGGGCCGAATCCTCCTCGACATGGTCCTGGTCCTGAAGAACCCCCGCTTCGCGCTCTTCCTCGTCGTCATCAGCGGCTTCTTCTTCCTCTACAACCAGGTCTACAACGTCATGCCGCTCTACGTGAAGCGGGTCGTCGAGACGAGCCCGGCGATGGACCTCTACACCGCCGCGAACCCGTTCGTCATCGTCGTCTTCCAGCTCCTCGTGACGAGCTTCTTCGGGAAGATGAAGCCGGTGAAGTCGATGATCGTCGGCTGCGTGATCATCGGCGTCTCGATGGGGATCAACCTCTGGCCGCTCTGGTCGGCCGGCGGGCTCCGCGCCCCGGTGGCCGACCTCCTCCCGATCGCCTCGATCTTCATCATCCTGACGGTCGGCCTCATCGCGTTCGGCGAGCTCTACACGTCTCCGCGCATGTACGAGTACATCGGCGCCCTCGCCCCGAAGGGGCAGGAGGGGCTCTTCCTCGGCTACGCGAACCTCCCGCTCGCGATCGGCTCGCTGACGGGCGGCCCGGTCGGCGCCTGGATCTTCAACGACGTCATGGCGAAGGGGGCCACGACGCGACCCGACGGGCTCCTCGAGCTGGACCGCGTCGCGGCGTCGCGCGGCTGGCTCCTTCTCATGGCCATCGGCTTCCTCTCGGCCGTCTCGATGTGGGCCTTCAACCGCTGGGTCGAGAAGCAGGAAGCGAAGGACCGGGCCGCCGCCTGAGGCGGACCGGGCGCGCGGGCGAACGCCCCGTCGCGCCCGGTGGAGAAGACCCCCTCAGGGGTCGTCGTAGAAGGGGCGGGCGAGGACCCGCCCCTTTTTCGTCCGGAGCGAAAGCTCGATCGCGTGGCGGCCGGGCGGACGGTCGGGGCGATTGAAGATGACGACGTAGCGACCTTCGATCGCCCGGAACGCGAGGTCGAGCGCCTGGCTCGAGAAGACGTGCGTCTTCGCGTACGTCCCGCCGGTCAGGTCGGCGAGCTTCATCAGCGTCCCCTCGAGCGTGTGCCAATCGGCGTCCGAGATGTCGAGCGTGAAGACGTTCACGCGCGCGACCTGAAGCGCGTTCACGGCGAGGGCATGCCACTTCCAGTCCGCGGGGGCGCGGTTGACGTGGAGCCCCCAACCGAGGAAGAACATCGACTTGCCGCCCGGGATCTTCTCCAGCGCCTTCGCGACGACGTAGAGCCCCCGCTCCACGTTCGCGGCGTCCCGCGCTTCCTTCACGTCGAGGTGCGCCGCCAGGGAGGGGAACGGCTTCGGCGGCGGCATGTCGGGCGCGCCTCCGATCTTCAGCGTGTCGAAGAGGGCGCGGTGGATCGCCTTCCGGTCGTCGGTGAAATCGAGCCGGAGCTTCAGGTGCGAGTCGTAAGAGACGACCGCGACGCGGTCGGTCGGCAGGAGGCGGTCGAGGAAGCGGACCATCTCGTTCGCCATCCGCATCTGCCCCTTGACGCGATGCCGCCCGAAGTCGGCCTGGAAGAAGAGGACGATCAGCCGGCCGTCCGGGAACTCGGGGGTCCCCGGCTCGATCGCTTTGCCCGCGGGCGGGGGCGGGAGCTCGGACCGGTCCGCCGGGACGAACTCCACGTCCTCCACCGGCACCTCCTCGCCGCCGACCTGGAGGAGGAAGTCCGAGGGCGTCAGGCCGAGGAGGGTCCCGCCGCCGGGGGCGAGGACGTGCGCGTCGACGAGGACCTTCTCCACCCCGGCCTTCGCGGTGATGCTCCCCTTCCGGGACGGCTCCTGCGCGGGCAACGGTCCGGCGACGAGGACGGCGGCGAGGAGAGCGGGGGCGGCGCGGAGGAGCCTCACGGCCGCCATTCTCTCCCGTACGATCCCCGCCGCATGAAGGCCGAAGCCGCGCCGCCCGATCGGGAGCTCCTCGCCGGCCAGGTGGAGCGGGTGACGTTCCGCTCGGAGGAGTCGGGCTTCGTCGTCCTCCGGGTCCGCGTCCGCGGGAGGCGCGAGGCGGTCACCGTCGTCGGACACGCCGCCGCGGTCTCGGCGGGCGAGGAGGTGCGCGCCTCGGGGAGCTGGACGAGCGACCCGAAGCACGGGCCCCAGTTCCGGGCCGAGACGCTGACGACGGTGGCCCCGACCTCGGCCGAGGGGATCGAGCGCTTCCTCGCCTCGGGGCTCGTCCGCGGTGTCGGGCCGCACTTCGCGCGGCGGCTCGTCGAGGCGTTCGGGACCGGCGTCTTCGGGGTGATCGAGTCCGAGCCGGCGCGGCTTCTCGAGGTTCCGGGCGTCGGTCCGCTCCGGGCGGAGCGGATCGTCGCGAGCTGGGCCGAGCAGAGGGCCGTCCGGGAAATCATGCTCTTCCTCCACGCGCACGGGGTCGGGACCTCGCGCGCCGTGCGGATCTACCGGACCTACGGCGCCGACGCGATCTCCGTCGTCTCGGAGGACCCGTACCGCCTCGCGCGCGACGTCCGCGGGATCGGCTTCGTGACAGCCGACGCCCTCGCGAGGAAGCTCGGCATCCCGGAGGACGCGATGGTCCGCGTCCGGGCTGGCCTCTGGCACGTCCTCGCGACGGCTCTCGACGAGGGGCACTGCGGCCTGCCGCGGGAGACGCTGATCCCGCGCGCCGCCGAGCTTCTCGGCCGGCCGGAGGCGCAGGTCGCCGAAGCGCTCGAGCTCGAGCTCGCCGAGAAGCGCCTCGTTCCGGAGGAGGCGGGGGGCCGGCCGTGCGTCTTCCTGCCCGCGCTCCACGCGGCCGAGCGGAGCGTCGCCGCCCGCCTCGCGAAGCTCGCCGCCGGGACGCCGCCGTGGCGGCGGATGAGCCCGGAGGAGGCGGTCCCCTGGGTGGAGGCGCGGACCGGAATCACGCTCTCGGCGAGCCAGAGGGCGGCCGTCGCCACCTTCCTCCGCTCGAAGGTCCTCGTCCTGACCGGCGGGCCGGGCGTCGGGAAGACGACGCTCGTCGACGCGCTGCTCCGGATCGTCCTCGATGCCTCGGTCCGGATCGCCCTCGCCGCGCCCACGGGCCGGGCTGCGAAACGACTCTCCGAGAGCACCCGCTCCGAGGCGAGGACGATCCACCGCCTGCTCGAGGTCGACCCGTCGACGGGGCGCTTCCGCCGCGGCCGCGAGAACCCGCTCGACGCGGACCTCGTCGTCGTCGACGAGGTCTCGATGGTCGACGTCCTCCTGGCCCGGGCGCTCCTCGAAGCAGTCCCCGACGGCGCGGCCCTGCTCCTCGTCGGCGACGCGGACCAGCTCCCGAGCGTCGGTCCGGGCCAGGTCCTGCGCGACCTCCTTTCCTCCGACGCCCTCCCGTCGGTCCGCCTCGCCGAGGTCTTCCGGCAGGCGGCCGAGAGCCGGATCGTCGTCGGGGCCCATCGAGTCCGGGAGGGGCACCTTCCCGACCTGACGAACCCGGCCGCGACCGACCTGTTCTTCTTCGACGCGAAGGAGCCCGAGGAAGCCGCGCGCCGCGTCGTGGAGGTCGTCTCCGAGCGGATCCCGCGCCGCTTCGGCCGCCGCGCGCCGCGTCGTGGAGGTCGTCTCCGAGCGGATCCCGCGCCGCTTCGGCCTCGACCCGCGACGGGACGTCCAGGTCCTCGTCCCGGTCCACCGCGGGCCGCTCGGCGCGCGGGCGCTCAACGAGGCGCTCGGGAAGGCGCTGAACCCCGACGGCGCGCCCCGCGTCTCCCGCTTCGGCCAGGAGCTCGCCCCCGGCGACCGCGTCATGCAGGTGGAGAACGACTACGACCGCGAGGTCTACAACGGCGACCTCGGCCTCGTCACGGCCGTCGACCCCGTCGAGGGCGAGCTCCGCGTCTCCTTCGACGGCCGCGAGGTGGCCTACGCGTTCGACGAGCTGGACGTCCTCCAGCTCGCCTGGGCGACGACGATCCACAAATCGCAGGGGTCGGAGTACCCGGCGGTCGTCATCCCGCTCGCGATGACCCACTACGCGATGCTCGAGCGGAACCTCCTCTACACGGCGATGACGCGGGGACGGAAGCTCGTCGTCCTCGTCGGCGACCGGAGGGCGATCGCCGTCGCCGCCCGGCGCTCCTCCGCGGGGAGCCGCGTGACGCGGCTGGCGGAGCTGCTCGCTCAGAACTCGAGATTCGGCTCGATGTAGGTCGACGGGAACGGCGCGTCCAGAACGACGCGGTAGCGGGCGGGGAGGAGGAGCACGGCTCGGGTCATCTCGGACACGTTCTCCGCCCCGAGGCGTGCGCCGGCCCCGAGGAAGACCAGGCCGCCCGGATCGGGCTCGAGCGCGACGCCGTCGACGAGAAACCGAATCGCGAGCGGGTCCGGAGAGCGGAGCCTCGTGACGTCGACGCGAAACGCCGCACTCGTCGTCGGCCTCTGAAACGGGAACGACCAGGGGCTTTCGAACCAGGCGTCCAGCGCCTGCAAAGGCAGCTCGACGACCCGGTGGGGGCCATCCGTCATGACCGTCCACTCGGCCCTCTCGCCGGGGCCGAGCCGGGCATTCGGCGCCGGCGCCCAGACGAACCGCTCCAGCGGGAAGAAGCTCCGCGCCAGGAAGGTTCCGAGCCTCTCGTCCCCCCTCGCGGTTTCCAGGAGCCGGCTGTCCGCGACCACCAGCGCGATCCGCCGCGATTCGAGGTCCGCCACCTTCGGAGACTCGATGAGTCCGGCCGCCATGAGGTCCCGCGCCAGCGAGGGGAGGAACCAGGTCTTCATGGCAGGCCGTCGGTTCACCGCGAAACCGCAACCCTCGAGAACGACGCCTTCGGCGGGAGAGAGCCGCTCCACCGTCCTGAGGACGTGATCCTGGTGCGCGAGCGTCTCGGACAGGACGGGCCACCGGACCGCACCGACGGCGTGGTACGCCCCCGCCGCCGCGAGGATCGTCACCGCGCTCGCGGCTCCCATGGCGGCACGTCGACTGATGCGCATCACGGCATCGAGTGCCAGGGCCGCGAGGAGGGCGAGGAGCCAGAAGAGGGTCTGGAACTGGTACGGGAACGGAGAGCGGATCGAGGCCAGGAACGCGACCTGGGCCATCGCGAGGATGACGACGACGGCGCTCAGCGCGCGAGTCCTGACGTTGAGGACGCCCTGGACGCCGCCTCCGATCCCGAGAGCGACCAGGGCGACGGCCCCGGGTCGGAGAAGGAATCGACGGGCCCAGTCGAGAGCGGAAGGGCCGCGAGCGTCCCGCTCCGAGAGCCGCTCGTAGAGGAAGTTCTGCCGGAAGCAGTCCTCCCAGAGGGCCGGAAGGGCGCCCAGGGCCCACGCCACCACGAGAGCACCGATTGCGATCGTCGCGAGGCCGGCCGCGGCGAAGAGCGGACGCCGGGCGAGGGAGCGCAGCGAGAGCGGCGTTCCCGAGGCCAGCTCCGGGATCGACGACGCCGCTGCGGCGACGAGTGCCATCGGAATCGCCCTCTGGGACGCGAGGCAGGCGAGGCCGAGCAGGACGCCTCCGAGGAAAGGGAGCTCGGGACGGCGGGCGCGGGAGTCACCGCCCGTCGTCAGGACGAGGATTCCGGCGAGAAGGAAGAGGTTCATCGTGACGTCGATCCGGATCTCGACGGCGGAGCGATGGATCGCGAGAAAGAAGAGCGACAGGCCGAAGAAGCTCGCTGCTCGGCTCACACGCGCCCGAAGGAGCATGCGCACGGCGAGGAAGGCCGTGGCCGCGAGCAGGGGAAGCTGAGCGAGCCTCAGGACGAGGAGGCTATCGACCGTCGCGGGACGCGTCAGCGGCGCGAACGGGGCGAGGAGGACCCAGTGAAGCGGCAGGTGGTGCTCCCAGAAGTCCCGGAAGGGAACCAGTCCCGACGCCACCCACCGCGACGCACGGAAGTACTCCACCTCGTCCGGGTTAAAGGGCGCGAGGAAAAGGAGGAGGGCCGGCGCGAGAAGCGAGAGCACGACGGCCGCGCCGGGGAACAGGCGCAACCCGTCCACCTCGAGAAGGAATGCGTCCGGCGTCTCCCGTACGCTCTTCCCGGCCTCCGATCGCCCGTCGTTCCGAATCCCCTCGCTCGCTGCCATCGGCTGCTTCGGGGAATCGTACGCCGGGCGACACCGACGGCCCAGCGCGACGGCTGGTAATCTCCGCGACAGAGATCCGCATGAGCCCTCAGGTCCGAAGTGAACGCCACGATCGGGCGCCGCAGGCGTCCGGCGGAGAGCTCGTCGCGGAGGTCCTCCTCCGCCACGGCGTCCGATTCCTCTTCACGCTCTGCGGCGGGCACATCTCCCCGATCCTCGCCGCGGCGAAGGCCCGGGGCGTGCGGGTCGTCGACACCCGGCACGAGGCGACCGCCGTCTTCGCCGCGGACGCCGTGGCGCGGCTCACCGGGACGCCCGGCGTCGCCGCGGTCACCGCGGGCCCCGGCGTCACGAACGCCCTGACCGCGCTCCAGAACGCGCGCCTCGCGCAGACGCCGCTCGTCCTCCTCGGCGGCGCCACGGCGACCGTCCTGCGCGGGCGCGGCGCCCTCCAGGACGTCGACCAGATCGCGCTCGCCTCTCCGGCCGTGAAGCGCGCGCTCCGCGTCGCGAAGCTCCGAGAGCTCGTGCCGGCGCTCGAGGAGGCGTTCGCCGTCGCACGCGAGGGCGTGCCGGGACCCGTCTTCGTGGAGTGCCCCGTCGACCTCCTCTACCCCGAGAGCGTCGTCCGCGGGTGGTACGCCTCGAAGGCGGACGCGCCGGCAGGGTTCGTCGCGAGGGCGACGCGCTGGTACCTCGAGCGGCATCTCGACGCGCTCTTCGCCGGCGTCGAGGGGACCGGCCCGCGGGAGCCGGCGCCCGTCGCGCCGACGCGTCCCGAGGCCGGGAGCGTCGGGACGGCCGCGTTCCTCCTCGGCCGGAGCGCCCGCCCCGTCCTCCTTCTCGGCAGCGGCGCGCTCCTCGCTCCGGCCGAGGCCGACGACCTCGCCCGCGCGGTCCGCGCGCTCGGCCTTCCGGTCTTCCTCTCGGGGATGGCGCGCGGGCTCCTCGGCCCCGCCTCTCCCCTGCAGTGCCGCCATCGACGGACGAACGCGCTCCGGGAGGCCGACCTCGTCCTCCTCGCGGGAGTCCCGTGCGACTTCCGGCTCGACTACGGCCGGCAGATCGGCCGGAGCGCGGCCGTCATCTCCGCGAATCGAGATTCCGCGGCCCGGTCGCTCAACCGCCGGCCGACGCTCGGCGTCGGCGGCGACCCGGGCCTCTTCCTCCGGGACCTCTCCGACGCCGTCCCGGGCGGCTTCCCCCGCCCGGAGTGGCTCGCGCGTCTCCGGGAGCGCGACGCCGCCCGCGACGAGGAGATCTCCGCCGCGCCGGATGGGGCGCGGGGCGCGCTCGACCCGGTCGCGCTCTGCCGCAGCCTCGAGGAGTCCCTGCCGGGAGACGGCCTCGTCGTCGCCGACGGAGGGGACTTCGTCGCCACCGCCTCCTACGTCCTCCGCCCCCGGGCGCCCCTCTCCTGGCTCGACCCGGGCGTCTTCGGGACGCTCGGAGTCGGCGCCGGCTTCGCGCTCGGAGCTGCGCTCTGCCGTCCCGGGGCGCCCGTCCTCCTCCTGTGGGGAGACGGCTCGGCCGGCTACGGCCTCGTCGAGATCGACACGTTCGTCCGGCACGGACTCGGCGTCGTCGCCGTGATCGGGAACGACGCCGCGTGGACGCAGATCGCCCGCGAGCAGGTGGAGGTGCTCGGGGACGACGTCGGGACCGTCCTGCGCACCACCGACTACTACGCGGCGGCCCGCGGCCTCGGCGGCGAGGGTCTCCTCCTCGACGACCCGGCGCGCCGCCGCACGGTGCTCGCGGAGGCGTTCGGCCTCGCCCGGGCCGGCCGGCCGGTCGTCGTCGACGCGCGCCTCGGGAAGACGGCGTTCCGTAAGGGTTCGATCTCGATCTGAGCCGTCGCGGCGCCACGCCGCGTCGCCACGCTCGCCCCGCCGTGCGACACTCCCCGTGGGGCGTCGCCGCCCGACCTCGGGCCGGCAGGCCCTCCCGAAGAGCGCACGCAGATGACCGACACCTCGACCGATCCGCAACCGCTTTCCCTCGTCGTCGTCGGCGCCGGGCCGGCGGGGCTCACCGCGGCCTGGGAGAACGCCCGCCACGGGGGAACGGCGACGGTCCTCGAGCGCGACGACCTCGTCGGCGGGATCGCCCGGACCGTCGAGCGGCGCGGGTACCGGTTCGACATCGGCGGCCACCGGTTCTTCACGAAGGTCCGCGAAGTCGAAGAGCTCTGGCACGAGATGCTCGCGGACGATTTCCTGCGCGTCCCGCGGCAGTCCCGCATCCTCTACCGCCGGAAGCTCTTCTCCTACCCGCTCAAGCCGTTCGAAGCGTTCTTCGGCCTCGGCCCGTTCGAGAGCTTTCGCTGCGGCCTAAGCTTCCTCGCGGCCCGCCTCGCCCCGCGCAGCCCCGAGGAGGACTTCGAGACGTGGGTCTCGAACCGCTTCGGCCGGCGCCTCTTCTCGATCTTCTTCAAGACGTACACGGAGAAGGTCTGGGGCGTCCCCTGCACGCAGATCCGGGCGGACTGGGCGGCCCAGCGGATACGCGGCCTCTCCCTCTGGAAGGCGGTCTGGCACGCGGTGAAGCCCGACCGCAGCGTCAAGACGCTGATCGAGGAGTTCGACTACCCGCGCCTCGGCCCGGGGCAGATGTGGGAGCGCTTCACAGCCCGCCTCGAGGAGCGGGGCTCTCGGGTCCTCCTCGGTCGGAGCGTCGCGCGGATCGCCTGGCAGGACGGCCGGGGCGTCACGGCGATCGAGACGGACGGCCCCGCCGGACGAGAGTCTTTCTCGGGCGATGCCTACGTCTCCTCGATGGCCCTCTCCGACGCCGTCTTCGCCCTCGACCCGCCGCCGCCGCAGGAGGTCCTCGATGCGGCCCGCGCCCTCCGCTACCGCGACTACATCCTCGTCGCGCTGATGTTCGAGGGGGAGCGCTTCTTCCCCGACAACTGGGTCTACATCCACAGCCCCGAGGTGCGGATCGGCCGGGTCCAGAACTTCGGGAACTGGTCGGCGGCGATGGTTCCCCGACCCGGCGTCACCTGCCTCGGCCTCGAGTACTTCTGCTTCGACACCGACCCGGTCTGGTCCGCGTCCGACGACGAGCTCCTCGAGACGGGTCGGGCGGAGATCACGAAGACGGGCCTCGTCCCGGAGGGGGCCCGGGTCCTCGACGGCGCCGTCGTGAGGATGCCGAAGACCTACCCGATGTACGACCCCGGGTACTCGGAGAAGGTCGACGTCGTCCGGCGCTTCCTCGAGGAGCGGCTCCCGAACCTCCAGCAGGTCGGGCGGAACGGAATGCACCGGTACAACAACCAGGACCACGCGATGGTGACGGGGCTCTACGCCGTGCGGAACCTCTACGGCGCCTCGAACGACCTCTGGGCCGTCAACGTCGACGACGAGTACCACGAGGAGGCGCGCGAGACGCGCGCGGCGGGCACCGCCGACGGAGAGCATCGCGCCCCGTAGCGGCTGCTCGAACGACCGTAGGAGAATGCCCGGGTGGAACCGGCTCCCGCGCAGCGCCAGCCGAGCCGGCTCGTCCTCGCGGCCGGCGGGCTCGTCCTGACCCTCGCGCTGCCTCTCGCGCTCCTGCTCAGCCGCGCCGTGGCTGTGGACGAGTCCGAGTTCGTGGCCGCGACCGTCCGGGTCCACGAAGGCCTCGTCCCGTATCGGGACTTCTGGGAGCACCACTTCCCGCTCCAGTGGTACGCGATGGCCGCCTGGGTCCGGCTCGGGGATCCTCCCTCCGTCGCGGACGTCGTCCGGCTGCGCGCCCTGCAGTCCGTCCTGTGGATCGCGTTCGGCGTCGCGTTCGTCCACCTGCTCCGTCGTCGCGGATGCCCTCCCGCCGCCTCCTTCGCCGCCCTGTCGCTCCTCGCCTCGTCCGTCCTGTTCTCCACGTTCGCCGTGGAGTACCGGATCGACGTCCCGATGAACTGCTTCTTCGTCATCGGCCTCCTGCTCGCGGAGAGGAGCCTCGGGAGCCGCGGCCCCGGAGCCCGGCGGGAAGCCTTCGCGTCCGGGGCGGCCTTCGCCCTCGCCGCGCTCTCCTCGCAGAGGATGGTCCCGGGCGTCGCCGTCGCGCTCGTGCTCTACGCCCTCGCACGAGCGGACGCGCGGCTCGGACCGAGACCGGGCTTCCCGGGTGTCTGGCTCGGCGCGGGCTCGCTGGCAGCCGTCGTCGCCGCCCTCCTCGCCAGGGCCGGCGCGCTCGAGGCGTTCCTGGAACAGAACATCCTCCAGAACGCCTTGTACGAGAGGCTCGCGACGCAGGATGGCGCCGCCTCGCCGTCCGCGATCTGGCCGGCGACGCTCGCGATCGAGGTGTCCGACGTCGGCTCGTTCCTCCTCGCAGGAGCGGGGGCCGCCGCGCCCTTCCTCGCGTGGCGGGACGTGAAGGCGCGTGCGTTCACCCTCCGGCTCCTCGTCCTCCTCGGGACGCAGGTCTTCCTGGTCTCCGGGATCCGCTCGCCGTACCCCTATCACCTCGGCACGGCCCTCATCCTCCTCGCGCTGCTCGCCGGCGTCGCCCTCGCGCAGGCGGAATCGCGCCGACCGGGCTTCGCGGTCCCCATCGCGGTTCTCGCCGCCGTGTCCTGCTCCGCGCTGGCCTGGAGCATGTCGGACTTCCGGATCCAGTCGAGCATCGCTCGCTACCAGGACCACACGCTGTCCGTCGTCACGCGCGTCTCCGGCCCGGGCGAGAAGGTCCTCGACGGCTGCGGCCTGGCCTGGCACAGGAGAAGCGCCTTCGACCTGTGGTTCCTCCGCCCGATCGCCATGAGCCTGACGAAGCACGGGCTCTTCGCCCCGCTCGGCGCCGACCTGATGGTCCGCGAGCGTCCGGCCGCCGTCGTCGCCGACTTCGGGCTCCTCGCCTACCTCCCGTACGCCCCCGGGCTCGCCCCCTTCCTGGTCCGGAACTACCTCCCGCTGGAGCGGGCCGTCTGGGTCCCTGCGCCCAACGCCCGTCTCGCTCCCGGAGAGGCGGCGCGATGGACGGTCCTTCGGTCCGGCGCCTACGCCTTCGCCGCGGACACGCGGCTGGAGGGCCACCCATGGTTCCGGAACCCTCTCGCTTTCCCGGCGATGGGAGCCCCGCGCGTCGACGCGTTCGCCCTCGATCTCGGGTCGGCCCGACGCGACCCGGCGCTTCGAGTCGCGATCGACGGCCGGCCGATCGAGGGCGCCGCGAGCGGCGTCCACCTCACCGCAGGACAGGTGGTCGAGGCGCGCAACCAGGCATCGGCTCCCATGGGGGTCGTCCTCCGGCCGGCCGGAGAGCGCGTCTTCTTCCGCGACCCGTTCCCGTCCGTCCCGCTCTGGGGGACGCCTTAGACGGAACGATCGGAGCCGAACGGCCTCGGGGATCGCAGATCCGGCGCGCCCGGTCACGACGACCGGTGCGGCGCGAGGCCGCTGGTTCGAGCGACGCCCTGAACCCGTGGGGGCCGCGCGCGGCCTTCGCAGGATCGACGTCGACGACGAGCGATTCGACGGGGTCCGCGAGCCCCGCCCGGGACAGGCGCTGCCTCGCGAACCCGATCACCCCGGCACCGCGCCGGAGCCGGAGCCCGCGCTCCGGCCTGCCGGGCGAGTCGACCTCCTTCCGCCTCAGAGCGGCGCGAAGCGGGCCGAGAAGTGCCGGAGGACCTTCGGGGCCTCCGTGATCCGGTAGCCGCGCAGCTCGTCGCGCTTCCGGAAGACCTCGAGGACCCCTTCGGCGACGAGGTCGATGTGCGACTGCGTGTAGACCCGGCGCGGGATCGCCAGCCGGACGAGGTCCATCGGCCCCGGCGCCTCCGTCCCGTCCGGGTGGAGCCCGAACATCACGGTCCCGATCTCGACGCCCCGGATCCCCGCCTCGAGGTAGAGGGCGTTCGCGATCGCGATGCCGGGGTACTCGAGCGGCGGCACGTGAGGGAGCATCGCCCGCGCGTCGAGGTAGACCGCGTGCCCGCCGGGGGGCTGGATGATCGGGACGCCGCCGGCCGTCAGCTTGTCGGCCAGGTAGGCCGTCGAGCGGATGCGGTAGCGCAGGTACGGCTCCTCCACGACCTCCTCGAGGCCGCGGGCGATCGCCTCGAGGTCGTACCCGGCCAGGCCGCCGTACGTCGGGAAGCCTTCCGTCAGGATCAGGAGGCTGCGGCACGAGGCGGCCAGCTCGTCGTCGTTCAGCGCGAGGAAGCCGCCGATGTTCGCGAGGCCGTCCTTCTTGGCCGACATCGTGCAGCCGTCCGCGAGCGAGAACATCTCCTGCGCGATCGCCTTCGGCGTCCGGTCGGCCTGCCCCGCCTCGCGCTGCTTGACGAACCAGGAGTTCTCCGCGAAGCGGCAGGCGTCGAGGAAGAAGGGCTTGCCGTACTTGTCGCAGAGGGCCCTCACGCCGCGGAGGTTCTCGAGGGAGACGGGCTGGCCGCCCCCGGAGTTGTTCGTGACGGTCACCATCACGAGCGGGACGCGGTCACCGTCCTCGGCGAGCGTCTTCTCGAGCTTCGCGAGGTCGACGTTCCCCTTGAACGGGTGGATCAGCGACGGGACCTTCCCCTCGGCGATGACGAGGTCGCGCGCCTCGGCCTCCTCGACCTCGATGTTCGCCCGCGTCGTGTCGAAGTGCGTGTTGCTCGGGACGACCATCCCCCGCTTCAGGATCGTGTGGAAGAGGATCCGCTCCGCCGCCCGCCCCTGATGGGTCGGGATGACGTGCTTGAAACCCGTCAGGTCCTGGATGACGTCGCGGAAGCGGAAGAAAGAGCGGCTCCCGGCGTAGCTCTCGTCCCCCTGCATCAGCGCGCCCCACTGCGCGGACGACATCGCGCCCGTGCCGGAGTCGGTCAGGAGGTCGATGAGGACGTCCTCCGCCGGGACGAGGAAGACGTTGTACCCCGCCTCGACGAGGGCCTTCTCACGCTCCTCGCGCGTCGTGAACTTGACCGATTCGACCGACTTGATGCGGAAGGGCTCGATGATGGTCTTGAACAGCATGGCAACCGGGGATTCTACCCGGCGCCGCCCACGTCCTGCATCTGGGAAAGCCTCCTGCGGACCGCTTCCGCCGCCGCGGCCGGCCATTCGGAGCCGAGGCTCCCCAGCTCGCGCCCCGCGAGGGCGAGGAGCGAGAGCGCGCCCGGGAGCGGCGGGAGCGAGAGCGCCGCGTTCAGCTCGGCTCCGAGCCGCGGGAAGGCGCGCTCGAAGCGGCGGAACGGATCGAGGTCGTCGAGAGGGGCGGGTGCCTCGGGACCGACGTGGCGCGAGAGGAGCCGGAGCAGGTGCCCCGTCGCGTGCCCCGCGACGAAGAGCCGCGCCGAGAGGATCTCGCCCCGCGCCGCACGCCCCCCCCCGACGAGGAGGTTCCCGAGGAGCTGACCGCAGAGCCACCGATCCGTCGGCGTCGGGACCGGCTTCGCGGCGACGGCGGCCATCCTCTCCGCGACGCCGCCGCGATCGAGGAGGACTCGGTATCGGTTCGCCCGGGCGACGAGCAGCTCCTCGAGGTCGAAGACGGCGAGCTCGAGGAGGTGCCCGTCGTCGAGGATCACCTTCAGCCCGTGCTCCGTCTCCCGGTGGACGAGGACCGCCCGCTCCGCGCCGGGAAGCCAGCCGAGTGCCGTCCGGAGCGCCTCCTGCGTTCCGCCCGCCGTGACGACGAAGAAGTCGTGGTCCGAGAAGGCGTCGGGCGCCGGACCGTCGCCGGACATCGACCCGAGCGCGACGAGGCCGACGACGCGCGGGTCGCCGTCGAGCCGGCGGACGAGGGAGTCGGTGAAGGCCGAGTAGGAAGCGGCGTCCATGCCGCGATTCTCCCGCTTCCGGGGGCCGGAGACCCGAACGGCCCCCGGATCTCTCCGGGGGCCGTCTCGGAAGCGACCGCGTCGCCCGTCGCCGTCAGTGCGTCGAGAGGGCCGCGACCTTCTCCGGAGCCTTCGGCGCGGCCGGCGCGCCCGCCTTCTGGAGCGGCTGCGGCGTCGCCGGGAGCGCGCCGCGGACGGCGAGCTGCCCCTTGCGCGAGGCGTCGATCGACTGCGCGAGGATGCGGGCTCCCTCCTGCGGAGCGTGGAAGCCGGTGGAGTTCTCCGCCTCGGCGAAGTCGAGGAGGAACGTCGCCCGGCGCTGGAAGTTGCGGGCGGCCGCGAGCTCCTCGTCGCTCTTCCCGGCCTCCTTCGCCGCCTTCACGTCGTCGATGAGCGACATCAGGGCGTCCATGGCCAGGTTCCGCATCTCCATGTGCCGCGTCTGGATCGTCTCGGCCCGCGCCTTCAGCTCCTCTTCCGACCAGCGGTGACAGGTCTGGCAGGCCTTGTTGATGTTCAGGAGCGGGCTCCGCACGTGGTGGTCGGAGACCTTCATCGCCCCGACCTTCGTGTACGGCATGTGGCAGTCGGCGCAGGCCACGCCCGACCGGGCGTGGATCCCCTGGTTGTACATCTCGAACTCGGGGTGCTGGGCCTTCAGGTTCGGCGAGCCCGTCTCCGCGTGCGTCCAGTCCTTGAAGCCCGCCTCGTCGTAATAGGCGAGGATCTCGTCGGCCTTCAGCCCCTTGTGCCACGGGTACGTGAGCCGCTTCTCCGCGCCCTTGAAGTAGTACTCGACGTGGCACTGCCCGCAGACGTAGGTCCGCATCTCCTGCCGCGTCGCCATCGTGTTGACGTCGTAGTCGGCGACTCCCTGGGACGCCTTGTAGGCCCGGATCCCCTCCATGAAGGCCGGGCGCGTCACCCGGAGGGCCATCGTCTTCGAGTCGTGGCAGTCGATGCAGGCGACCGGGTGCTTCACGAGCTTGCGCGCGTCGAAGTACGGCATCTGGTTGAGCGCCTCGAAGCCCTTCACGAGGTCGCCGTTCCCGAGCTTCTTCATCGTCACGTACGTGGAGGCGTGGCAGTTCATGCAGGTTCCCGGCTGCTTCGCCGCGACCTGACGCTCGGTGAACGTCTGGTCGTCGAGCATGTAGGCGTGGCCCCTCTCCTCGCGGAAGTCGACCGCGAAGGCGTAGCCGAGCCACATTCTCTTCAGGCGGGGGTCCTCCTCGATCTTCGAGGTCGTCACGAGGCTCCGCGGGTCGCGCTCGGTCGGCGTCCTCGGCAGCGCCTCGCTGCCGCCGAACTTCGTCCGCTCCATGTCGACGGTCCGCTTGTAGGTGTCGTACTGGAACGGGAAGTTCTTCCCCCAGACCGCCGGGTCCTCCGTGTCGTCGTCGAGCTCCACGACCCGGAAGAACGGGTTCCGGGCCTCCTGCTTGTGCTCCATGATGTTGACGAGGAGCGCCGTCACGCCGACGGCGGCGAACGCGGCGATCGCCGCGATCACGAGGATCGTCCTCGCGGTG
>JADHED010000559.1_pt1 | contig 42290 bp, 33 predicted proteins | sample 8952041 | NCBI WGS metagenome assembly JADHED01 (sample SAMN16124423, study PRJNA663239) | bioreactor sludge metagenome | isolation source: sludge (control) | place: India:Bengaluru | collected 2018-09-08 | reverse complement strand
AGATCTGGCCGTCGGTGATCGAGATCACGTTGGTCGGGATGTAGGCCGACACGTCCGAGGCCTGGGTCTCGATGATCGGCAGCGCCGTCAGCGAGCCGCCGCCGTTCTCGTCGCTCAGCTTCACGGCGCGCTCGAGCAGGCGGGAGTGCAGGTAGAAGACGTCGCCGGGGAAGGCCTCGCGTCCGGGCGGGCGCCGCAGCAGCAGCGACAGCTGGCGGTAGGCGTTGGCCTGCTTGGAGAGGTCGTCGTAGATCACCAGCGTGTGCTTGCCCTGCCACATGAAGTGCTCGGCCATGGCGCAGCCGGCGTAGGGCGCGATGAAGAGCATCGGGGCGGGCTCGCTGGCCGAGGCGGAGATGATGGTCGTGTAGGCCATGGCGCCGTGCTCCTGCAGGGTCCGGTAGACCTGCGCCACGGTCGACTGCTTCTGGCCGATGGCCACGTAGAAGCAGTACACGCCCGAGTCCTTCTGGTTGATGATCGTGTCGATGGCGATGGCCGTCTTGCCGGTCTGGCGGTCGCCGATGATCAGCTCGCGCTGCCCGCGGCCGATGGGGATCATCGAGTCGATGGCCTTCAGGCCGGTCATCAGCGGTTCCTTCACCGGCTGGCGCGCGATCACGCCCGGCGCCTTGACCTCGATCTTGCGGGTCTGGGTGCTGGCGATGGGGCCCTTGCCGTCCAGCGGCTGGCCGACGGCGTTGACCACGCGGCCGATCACGGCGTCGCCCACCGGCACCTCGGCGATGCGCCCGGTGCGGGTGACCTGGTCGCCCTCCTTGATGTGGGTGTCGTCGCCGAAGATGGCGGCGCCCACGGAGTTCTCCTCCAGGTTCAGGACCATGCCGAAGATGTCGCCGGGGAACTTGATGAGCTCGCCGGCCATCACGTCCTGCAGGCCGTAGATGCGGGCGATGCCGTCGCCCACCTGCAGGATGGTGCCGACGCTCTCGACCCCGAGGTCGCGGTCGTACTTCTGCAGCTCCTGCGAGAGGACGGAGCTGATCTCTTCTGGCCTGAGTTTCAAGGCTCTCTCCTCGTTCTAGCGAACGTTGGTCCGGAACAGTTGCGCGCGCAGCTTGTCCAGGTTCGTCCTGACGGTCCCGTCGATGACGCGGTCGCCCATGGTCACGCGGACGCCCCCGAGCACGGCGGGGTCCACGGTCTTGGTCAGCAGCAGCCGGCGGCCGGTCAGCTTCTCGAGCCTGGCGGTCAGGTCGCGCTCGAGGTCGTCGGGCAGCGGCACGGCCGTGACGACGGTCGCGCGGGACAGGCCCTGCGACTCCTCGACCATGGCCGCGAACTCCCGCTGGATCTCCGCGACGTGCTGGACCCGGTTCTTGTCGATCAGCAGCAGCAGGAAGTGCAGCAGCGTCGCCTCGACGCGGCCGGCGAACAGCTTGCGCACCAGCGCGGTCTTCTCGTCGTGGGCGACCTGGGGGCCCTCGAGGAAGGCGACCAGCGCCGGGTTCCGCCCGAGCGCCGCGATCACTCCGACGAACGACTCGGCCACGCCGTCCAGCTCGCCGGCCTCGCGGGCGGCGAGCATCAGGGCGCGGGCGTAGCGCGTCTCGACGCCGCGGTCACGCATGCGGCATCTCCCCGAGGCTGTCGATGTACTCGCGCACGAGGCGCCGGTGCGTCTCCGGGTCGAGCTTCGTGTTCAGGAGCATCTCGGTCGAGGCGACCGCCAGGGTCACCACCTCGTCGCGCAGGACGACCTGGGCCTTGTGGGCCTCGACGTCGATGTCCTGGCGCGCCCGGTCGAGCGTGGCGTCGGCCTTCTCGCGGGCCTCGGCCCCGATCCGCGCGGCGATCTCCTCGCCGCGCTTGACCGCCTCCTGCACCCGTTCGCGCTCGATGGCCTTGATGTCGCCGATCTTCGACTCGAACTCGCCGCGCAGCGCCTGCGCCTCGGTCTTCGCCGTCTCCGCCTTGGCGAAGTCGTCGCGGATCTTGGCGCGCCGGGCGTCGAGCAGGTCGAGGATCGGCTTCCAGGCGAACTTCGCGAGCACCCAGACGACGATCACGAAGCCGATGATGTTCGTCAGGATGACCCTGATGTCCAGATGCATGTCCGAACCTTTCACGGTCTAATGGACGCCGTCGAACGGCCCGCAACGGGCCCCGCGGACCGCGGGCGTCCCGGGAACCCGGCGGCGGCCTGTCAGCCCAGCTTGCCCATCAGCAGGATGACGGACAGCAGCGCGTAGATCGTCAACGCCTCGATGAAGGCGCAGCCGATGATCATCGCGGTCTGGATCTGGCCGATGGCCTCGGGCTGGCGGCCCATGGCCTCCATCGCGGAGCCGATGGCGCGGCCCAGGCCGAGGCCCGAACCGACGGCGGCGATGCCGACGCCCAGGGGCAGAGCCAGTCCCAGCAGGTTGTTCTCCATGTCTCCTCCTCACCTTTCACGGTCGTGGTTGACGGGTCGGACTAACGGGATCAGTGCCCGTGCCCCGCCGCGGCGTGCTCGTGCTCGCCGTGCGGCAGCATCAGGGCGATGTAGATCGTCGACAGCAGCGTGAAGACCAGCGCCTGGATGGTGCTGGTCAGCATCGCCAGGAACATGATGGGCACCTGGATCGGCAGCCCGAAGGGCAGGTGCGCGAACGACAGCATGCCCGCGCCCAGCACCACGAACACGGCCAGCAGCTTGTCCTCGCCCATGATGTTGCCGAACAGTCGCAGGCTCAGGCTCAGCGGCTTGATGAACTCGCCCAGCACGTGCAGCGGGAACATCAGGGGCACGAAGCCCCACTCCAGCCCGCTGCGCGGCGAGCCGGCCAGGTGGTGCAGGTAGCCCAGCGGGCCGTTCTCCTTGATGCCGATGAACTGCACGTACAGGAAGGTGCAGAGCGCCAGCGAGACGGTCGTGTTGATGCTCGAGGTCGAGGCGTGCAGGAAGGGCACCAGGCCCATGAAGTTGTTGATCAGGATGAACATGAACAGCGTGCCGAGGTACGGCGTGTAGCGGCGCGCGCTCGGCCCGATCGCGCCCTCGACCAGGCCGTACAGCCCGTCGACCAGCATCTCGATCGCCACGTGGAAGCGCGACGGCTCGTTCGTGGGCCGCGAGGCCACGCGCAGCAGCACGGTCATGATGATCAGCGCCGCGATCGCCGAGAACAGCGGGTCCAGGTAGCCGGCCCGGTCGCCGGCCAGCCGGTCGCCCCAGAAGATGCTGATGAAGTTCGGCAGGTGGTAGGGGTCGTGCGCTTCGGCGTGCGCTTCGGTCGCCGCGTGCTCTTCGACAGCCGCATGGCCGCCGCCGTGCGCCTCGTCGGCCGCCGCCGCGGGCAGGGCCGCGAAGGCGAGCACGGCCAGGGCCGCGGCGAGGAACGTCAGGCGCTTCAGCTTACTCGTCATCGCGACTCCGCGGCTCGGTGCGAGGGAGCTGCAATCCGGGCCGGAGCACGATCCCGACCACGACCAGCATGACCAACAGGAGCGAGAACCCCAGGGCGCAGGCCTGCAGGGAGGCGACGCCGGACAACAGGACCCAGATGCCGGCGGCGTACAGGGCAGCCTTCCCCGCCATGAGCAGGAGCAGGGCGCGGCGGTCGCGCGGCTCGCCGGGCGCCCCGCATTTCGGAACCAGGGCCTGCCGGACCAGCCGTTCGAGCAGCCAGAACCCCGCGACGCCCCAGAGGGCGGCGCCCAGGAAGCTCAGCGCGGCCCGCGGCGTCGCCACGAGGAACATCAGCGCGGTGCCGGCGGCGGCCGCCGCCAGGGTCCACCGGCGGGTCCGGGCCAGGATCGACGTCGTGTCCAAGCCATCCCCGCTGCGCTTGCGCGCGTGTTCACTTCCGTGACAGCAGCAACCAGATCTGCCGGGCCGACGCCGCGAGACCCAGCATCGCGCCGCAGGCTTCGAAGAGCGGCGAGCGGCCCCAGCGGCCCGCGGCCAGCGTGCCCAGGAAGTAGCCCAGGGCCGGCCCCGCGATCAGCATCATCGGGATCGTGGTGTAGGTCCCCACGTCCCGCAGCTGGCGGCCACGCTCCTGTTGGGTCGGGCGGCGTCTCACATCAGCCCCCCGCGCGGCGGCGCCCACAATGAGTTACCGGCCACGCGGCTTGTCAACCGGATATCGGAGTCGTTTTCACAATTAACGGCGTTCCGCGGGACCGGACGTCACTTCTGGGGCGCGGGGGCGCCCGGCTGCTGCGGCCGCGGGGTCGCCGCGGGTCCACCCGGGGCCTGCTTCGGGCCGCCCATGCTGCAGTTGCCTTCGAAGAAGACGCCCTCGTCGATGACCAGACGCTTGGTCTTGATGTCGCCCTCGACGTGGGAGCCGCTCTGCAGCTCGATCTTGTTCTCGGCGATGATGTTGCCGAAGAGCTGCCCGGCAATGACTGCATTCTTGACCCGCACGTTGGCCTGGACGGCGCCGGTCTTGCCGATCACCAGCATCTCGGGGGTCTCGATCTCGCCCCGGAACTCGCCCTCGACGCGCAGCGTGCCGACGGCGTGCACCTTGCCCTCGAAGCGGCAGCCCTGGGCCAGCACCGAGGTCTGGCCGCCGACGTTCTCGTGCGTGTCCGATTCTTTGCCCAGCATGTCCACGTCCTCCTCGACCGGTGACCGGCGGCGGCGTTCGCCGAAGACCGCCGCCGCGCGTAGGTTACCCGAACCGCGCGGGAATTCAACCCCGATGTGCAGCCGTCACGGCGATCCCGGCTCCGGACCGGCGGGGCCGTCGGGGGCGGTCGCCGACGCCTCACCGTCCACCCCGCCCGCGCCGGGGCGCCAGGGCGGGAACACCATGTGGAACCGGGCGCCGGCGCCCTCCAGCAGGTCGATGTGCCCGCCGTGCTCGTGGACGATGCGCGCCACGATCGACAGGCCCAGGCCGGTGCCCTTGCCGTATTCCTTGGTCGTGAAGAAGGGCAGGAACACGCTGTCGCGGGACTCGGCCGGGATGCCGGGGCCGCTGTCCTCGAACAGCAGGCTCACCTCGTCGCGGCCGCCGCCGGCGATGGTGATCGTCACCGCGCCACCGCCCGGCAGCGCGTCCAGCGCGTTGGCCAGCAGATTGAAGACCACCTGCTCGATCTCGTTGCGGTTGCCGTAGATCTCGCCCGGGGCGCGGTCCGCCAGCACGACCTCGACGTTCTGCGTGCGGATGGTCTTGTCCATCAGGAAGATGGTCTCGCGCGCGACCTCGGCCAGCGACAGGCGCGTGCGCTGGCTGCCCGACGGCCGCGCGAAGTTCAGCAGGCCCTTGATGATGGTGCGGCACTGTCCGGTCTGGCGGATGATGCGCTGGATGTCCTCGACGTCGTCGGGGTTGGCGGCGTTCTCCTCCAGCATCTGCGCTGACAGGAGGATCGAGCCCAGTGGCGTGTTGAGCTGGTGGGCGATGCCCGCGGCGAACTGCCCGATGCCGGCGAGCTTCTCGGTCTCGCTCATGCGCTCCTCGAGGTGCTTCTGCGACGTGATGTCGCGGGCGATCACCACGAAGTGGCCGCCGTCCTCGTCCGCGCCGCGCCGCGCGCCGGGCCCCGCGGCCACCGGCGAGACGGTCAGCGAGATCTGCCCGGATTCCTGCTGGCCGCGCCGGCGCAGGGGGAACTCGTAGGTCATGCTGCGGTTGAGCCGGCCGGCGTCGACCATGGCGCGGTCGATCTCCACGGCGCAGCACAGGTGGATGTCGCGGAACGGCCGGTGCAGCACGTTGCGGCGCGGCGCCGCGAACAGGCCCTCGGCCGCCTTGTTCCACTCCAGGACACGGCCCTGGTCGTCGAGCAGGAAGATCGCCTCGCCGGCGTGGTTGATGATGTCGCGGTAGCGCCGCTCCGAGCGGCGCAGCCGCAGCTGGTCGAGCTGGCGGCGGCGGCCGACGACCCAGATCCCCCAGCCGACGGCCACGAACAGGACCATCGAGGCCACGGCCCAGGCCTGCGACCACAGGCCCAGCGGGCCGGTCGCGTCGGCGTCCGCGGGGAAGGCGCCGCCGCCGCGCATGTGCGCGACCAGCCGCGAGAGGCCCGCCACGACGAACACCAGCAGCACCGCCGACACCGCGAGCAGCAGGGCCAGCAGGGGGTCGGGGCGCCGGCGCCGCACGAAGCCCGCCAGCCGGGAGTAGCCCGGCAGGTTCGCCGCCTTCACGGCCGCGCGCCGTTCACGACAGGTCCGTGTCCACGCCGAGGACCGCGAGGATCCGCAGCAGATCGTCGTCCGAGAAGAAGCGGATGGTCAGCTCCCCCTTCGCGTCGGCGCCGCGCTCGATCTGCACGGGCGAACCGAGGGCGGCCTCCGCGCGCTCGCGCAGCGCGCGGATCTCGCGGCTCTCGCCGGCGGCGCCGCGCTTGGCGCGGGCGCGCGGCGCCTTGCCGTCGCCGTCGGAGGTGAGCAGCGCGCGAACGCGGGCCTCGCACTCGCGCACCGAGAGGCCGCGGGTGCGGCAGAGCCGCGCCAGCCGCAGCCTCGCGGCGGGATCCACGACGCCCAGCAGCACCTTCGCGTGGCCGCGGCTGAGCTGGTCGTCGCGCACCATGTCCAGGATCTCCTGGTCGAGCGCGAGCAGGCGCAGCGTGTTGGCCACCCCGCTGCGGCTCTTGCCCAGCATGACGGCGAGCTCCTCCTGGGTCGCACCGTAGCCGTCGAGCAGCTGCTGGAAGGCCGCGGCTTCTTCGACGGGGTTGAGGTCCTCGCGCTGGATGTTCTCGAGCAGGGCGACCTTGAGGGCCTCGGTCTCTTCGTAAGAACAGACGATGGCCGGGATCTCCGCGATGCCGGCCATGCTCGCCGCGCGCAGGCGGCGCTCGCCGGCGACCAGGCAGTACTCCAGCCTGGCGGCGGCGGACCCCGGACCGGCTTCCGGATCCAGGCGGGTCGCGAGGTGCAGCGGGGCGGCCTCGCCGGCCTTCAATCGCCTCACCAGGACAGGCTGCAGGACACCGACCTGCCGCACCGAATCGGACAATTCTTGTAATGTGTTGTCGTTAAATAACTTGCGAGGCTGGTCGGGATTCAGCCCGATCGCGGCGAGCGGGATCAGGCGCGCCTCCCGGTCGCCCAGCCCCGCCCCGACGCTGCCGCCGGCACGGTCGGCCCCCGAGATCAGGGCCGACAGGCCCCTGCCGAGCACGCGGTCCTGCCTGGGGTTCATGACGCCTCCTCACGGCTTACCAGGCTCGCCGCGGTCGCGGCGGCCGGCTTCTCGTTCCTGGCGATCAGCTCGGACGCCAGGTCCATGTAGCTCTGGGACCCCTGGCATTCGACGTCGTAGAGCAGGATCGGCTTGCCGAAGGACGGCGCCTCGCTCAGCCGGACGTTGCGCGGGATCCTGGTCCGGTACACCGTCTCGCCGAAATAGTCGATGGCCTCGTCGGCCACCTGGTTGGAGAGCTTCAGGCGCCGGTCGTGCATCGTCAACAGCACGCCTTCGATGCGTAGGCTGGGGTTTAGGCTCTTTTGCACAAGTTGTACAGTGCTGAGCAGCTGGCTCAAACCCTCGAGCGCGTAGTATTCACACTGGATGGGGATAAGGATGGCATCGGACGCCGTCAGGGCGTTCAGGGTGAGCAAGCCCAGGCTCGGCGGCGTGTCGATGATGACGTAGTCGTAGCGCTCGGTCGCGGCCTCCAGGGCGTTGTCCAGGAAGCGCTCCCGGCTGACCTGCGGCACCAGTTCGATCTCCGCGCCGGCGAGCCGGCGGTCCGCCGGGACCACGTCGAGGTAGGGGATCGCGGTGGTGCGGGCGCAGTCCGCCAGGGCGGCGTTGCCCAGCAGCAGCTCGTAGCTGGTCAGGTCGTACTCGACGATGCCGCAACCACTTGTCGCGTTCCCCTGGGGGTCGAGATCCAGCAGCAGCGTCCGCTTTTCGGCGGCGCCCAGGCTGGCGCTGAGGTTGACGGCCGTCGTCGTCTTGCCGACGCCGCCCTTCTGATTGGAGATGGCGATGATCCTGCCCATGGGGCCCCTCCTCAGCGTTGATCGGGTGGGGGACGAGGGTGCGATCAGGAAGATATTCCCTGTTCGGCGAGCACGTCCAGACGATTCTCTGGGTTATCCACAGCCATGAGTAAAAACTTGTTGATAAGGTTGGGGCGCCGGCCGCCGGCGGTCTGTTCCACGTGGAACAACCGGACCCAGCCCCCTGGGGGCGGGGCTGGTTCCACGTGGAACAGGGGGCCGGGATCAGGCGTCGGCGTGACGATGCAGGGCAGGGTAGTGCGAGATGAGGAGCGCGTCGAGGCCCGCGGGGTGACGGAAGGGAAGGCGGCAACGGAACGGCACCCCCGGCGTGCCCGGAGCCGTTGCGGCCGGCAGGCCCAACCCCGCGTCGGCCCCTTCCGCCGGGGGGCCGTCCTCGGCGGGACAGAAGCGGCAGATGGTGACCGGGCTCCCGCCGCCGGGGCGCTCGCGGCGCCACCCGGACAGGACCTCGTCATCGGTGAGGCGCAGGGCCTTCAGGGTGATCAGGTCGTGGGCCGGCGGCAAGGGGCGGGGTGGCGGGGGCTGGCGGCGGCCCCAATGGGCCCGACGAACCTCGACCGGCCAACCGGCGGCGCGCGCAACCTGCTCGAGGAGCCAGGCACGCTTGTCGCGGGGCTCGACGAGCAGGGTCCCAACGGGCGCCATGCCGGGAAGGCCGACATCCTGGAGCCAGGCCTGCCAGATGAGCCCCGGGAAGCCGCCCCCGGACCCCAGGTCGATGTAGCGCAAGGGGATGGCGACCCCAGCGGGGATGGCGGCTCCTGACGAGCCCGACCGGAACCCCACCCAAGCGTCGTGCAGGGCCCGGAAGGCCGCGTCGCACTCTTGCTGGAGGGCGAGGAGCCGCTGCTCGGGAGCGACCCGGGAAATCAGGCTGAACTGGGCATTCCAGCGCAAGACCTCGGCGCCGTGGTGCTCCAGCGCGGCCCGCGCGGCGAGGGAAAGCTCGGGACAGCTCACGACGACCCCTCCTTCTCGTCCCGCCACCGCCGGGCCAGGACCGACAGCACGGCCAGGTCGGAAGCGCGCACGCCGTCGATCCGGGAGGCCTGGCCCAGGTTGGCGGGGCGCAGGCGTGCCAGCTTCTCGCGGGACTCCTTGCTCAGGGTCGTCATCCCCGCGTAGGGCAGGTCCTCGGGCAACTCGAGGTTGCCCAGGTGGTCCTGGCGGGCCAGCAGCTTGTCCTGCTTGGCGATGTAGCCCTCGTAGCGCAGGTCCACAGCCGCCTGCAGCAGGGCTTCCTCGACCAGGCGGGCCGGCAGCGTCGGTTCGTCGGCCGCCGGGAGCAGCGCCGCCGCGACGGCGTCGCGCAGCTCGTCCGGGATGTCGGCCGGCAAGGGTGGTGCGTCCAGCCCGCCGGGCGCCTGCAGGACCAGGTCCGACGCGGCCACGCTGCCGCCGTGCACGAGATCGCGGCAACGCAGGGTCCGCAGCACCCGACCAGCCCGCTCGGCGGCAGCCACCCGCGCGCGCAGCCGTCGCAACTCCGCCTCCGGCAGCAGGCCGATCGCTGCGGCCAGGGGCAACAGCCGCGCCGCCGCGTTGTCGCAGCGCAGGGCCAACCGCCGCTCGGCGCGGGACGTGAACATCCGGTAAGGCTCGGTGATGTCCTTGGTCGTGAGGTCGTCCAGCAGCACACCCAGGTACGAACCGCCGCGGGGCAGGTCCAGCGGCTCCCGCCCGTCGAGGCTGCGCACCGCGTTCACGCCGGCCGCCAGGCCCTGGGCCGCCGCCTCCTCATAGCCGGACGTGCCGAGGATCTGCCCGGCCAGGTACAGCCCCGCGACCGGCTTGCTCTCCAGGGACGCCCGGACCTGCCAGGACGGCGCGCTGTCGTACTCGACCGCGTAGCCGTGCCTCGCCAGGACGGCGCGCTCCAGCCCAGGCAGGGTGCGCACGAAGGCGTCCTGGACATCGCGCGGCAGGCTCGTCGAGAGGCCGTTGACGTAGATCTCGGCGGAGTCGCGCCCCTCCGGCTCCAGGAAGACGAGGTGACGTTCGCGGTCGGCGAAGCGCACGACCTTGTCCTCGATGGAGGGGCAATACCGGGGCCCCGTGCCCTCGATGATGCCGCCGAACAAGGGGGACCGGTGCAGGTTGTCGCGGATCAGGGCGTGGGTGCGCTCGCTGGTCCAGGTCAGATGGCAGGGGACCTGAATGGTCCATAACTCGTTGGTAATAAAAGAGAAAGGCTCAATGTGCTCGTCGCCGGGCTGAACCTCGAGCCGCGAGAAGTCGAGCGAATCGCGCCACAGCCGCGGCGGCGTGCCGGTCTTCAGGCGGCGCAGCGTGAAGCCGCAGCGCTCCAGGGCGCCGCTGAGACCCACGGACGCCGCGGCGCCCTCGCGACCGCCCTCGGTGCGCTCATCCCCCACGTGCATCAGGCCGCCCAGGAAGGTGCCGGTCGCCAGCACCGCACGCGGGGCGAGCAGCTCGCGCCCGTCGGACAGGACCACGCCCCGCAGGCGGGCCGGCGCCGGGCCCGCGGGAGCGTCCACCAGCAGGTCGGCCGCATCCCCCTCCACGACGACGAGGCCGTCCTGCGCGGCGACGACCGCGGCCATGCGCGCCTGGTAGGCGTGCTTGTCGGCCTGGGCCCGCGGCGCGCGCACCGCCGGCCCCTTGCTGCGGTTCAGCACGCGGAACTGGATCCCCGTCTCGTCGATGGCGCGGCCCATCTCCCCGCCGAGCGCGTCGAGCTCGCGCACGAGGTGGCCCTTGCCCAGCCCGCCGACCGCGGGGTTGCAGGGCATGCGGCCGATCTCGCGGCGATCGTGCGTCACCAGCGCGGTGCGGGCGCCCAGCCGGGCCGCCGCGAGGGCGGCCTCGATGCCGGCGTGGCCGCCGCCGATGACGATCACCTCGAACGCATCCACCTCGAACGATTTCATCTTGAATCTTCTTCGGCGTTTTCTACTTGCCGACGCAGAAACGGGCGAAGACCTCGCCCAGCAGGTGCTCGCTGAACACCCGGCCGGTCACTTCGCCCAGCTCCGCGAGGATCCCCGCGAGCAGCCCGGCGGCAACTTCGGCAGGCGCGTCGCGAAGCGCAACCTCGTCACGCAGGGCGGCGAGCTCTTCTCGCGCCGCGGCGAGGCGGTGCCGGTGGCGCTCGTGGAACGCGTGGCCGAGGTCCGCGACCTCGCGCAGGCGCTCCCCGTCGACCGCCGCCAGCAGGGCCGTGCGCAGCTCGTCGAGGCCGGTGCCGTCGCGCGCGGACGTCACGAGGCGTCCTTCCAGGCGGGCGGCCTCGCGACGCGCGGGATCGGCGAGGTCGGCCTTGGCGGCGACGCTCAGGACCGCGACGCCGGCGGGGACGTCGGCGACGTCGCGCCCGGCCGGTGCGGTCAGGTCCGACAGCAACAGCACGACGTCGGCGGCAGCGGCCGCCTCGCGGGCGCGCGCCATGCCGAGGGCCTCGACGCGCCCGCCGTCGGACCGCAGGCCCGCGGTGTCGTGCAGCACGAAGATCACGCCGCCGTGGCGAAGGCGCGCGGCGACGACGTCGCGCGTCGTGCCGGGCTCCGCATCGACCAGCGCGCGCTCCTGCGACAGCAGGGCGTTGAACAGGGAGCTTTTGCCCGCGTTCGGCGCGCCCAGCAGCACGACGTGCACGCCCTCGCGCACGCGGCGCGCGGCATCGGCGCCGGCCAGCAGCAGCGCGAGCGCGGCGAGCGCGGCGTCCAGGACGGCCAGCAGGCCCGCGCGCGGCACGGCGACGGCCGCGGCGTCGTCGCCCTCGAACTCCAGGCCGCCCTCTAGCCGGGCCAGCAAGTCCAGCAGCGGCCGCTCGATCGCCTCGACGTCGCGGCGCAGGCCGCCGCGCAGCTGGCGCAGGGCGGCGCGAGCCGCGAGCTCGTCCTCGGCATGGATCAGGTCGGCCACGGCTTCGGCCTGGTCGAGGCTCAGGCGGCCGTTCAGGAACGCGCGCCGCGTGAACTCGCCGGGGCCGGCCGGGCGCGCGCCGGCATCGCGGCAAGCCGCCGTCACGCGCCGCGCGCAGAGCGCGCCGCCGTGGCAGTGGAATTCGACGACGTCCTCGCCGGTGTAGGAGCGCGGCGCCAGCATGGGCAGCACGAGGCCGTGGTCGAGGACCTCCCCCGCTTCATTGCGCAGCGTAGCGGCGCGCGCCTGGTGGGAGCGCACGCCCTCGCGCGGCAGCGCGCGCGCGCCGGCCAGGCGGCGGGCGACCTCCAAGGCGCCGGGGCCGCTGAGGCGCACGATCGCCAGGCCGGCTTCCCCGGCCGCGGTGGCGATCGCGACGATCGTGTCGTTGGTCGTGGACATGCCCAACCCGTCATGAAAAGGGGCGGCGCGCCGCGCCGCCCCCTGTGTCCGCATCGGCGGTGCGACCGCGCGCCTAGGACTCGTCCTCGGTCGCGGGGCGCGAGCCGTCGTCAGGGAGGACGATCACGTGGCGATCATACCCCTCGCCCTCGGTCTCCGTCATCAGTCCCTCGCAGCGGGCGACCTCCATGTGCACGACGCGCCGCTCGCGGGGGTTCATCGGCGGCAGGTGCACGGGCTGGCCCTCGCGGCGGGCGCGGTCCATGGCCTCGGCCGCCATCGTCACCAGGCGCCCGTCGAGGCGCAGGCGGTGGTTGTTGATGTCCAGGTTCATCGAGACGTGCTCGCCCATGGCCACGGTCGCCATGCGGTCGACCAGGTGCTCGATCGAATCGAGCGCGTAGAACCGCCGCCCGATCAGGACGTCGGCGCTGTCCTCGTCGGTCACGAGCTTGACCTGGTTGTACTCGCCGGGGTTCACGGTGACGCGGCAGGGGAAGCCGCAGCGCACCATCAGCTCCTCGGTGAAGAGGCGCTGGGTCTCGGCGGCCTCCGCGGGCGGCACGCCGCGGCGGGGCTTGACCAGGTCGGCGGCGACGACGGCCTCGCCGGCGGCGGCGTCCCTGTCGAGGCGGGCGGCCGCGGGCGGCGCGGGCTGGTCTTCGTGGTGCATGTCCTGACGCTCCTCCTGGTGGGCTTCCCGGCGGTCCGCGTCGAAGGACTCGGCGCGGTCCGCGTGAACGGTCACCGGCTCGCGGACGACCGGGGCGGCGGCCGTCGCGGGCGCCTCCGCGCGGACCGGCGCGTCGCGATCGAACTCGATGCTCCCCGCCGCCTCCGGGCGCGGGTCGAGGCGCGCGGCGGGCGCGACGTCGCCCTCGGGACGCCGGCCGCGCGGGCGGCGGCGGCGGCTGGACCGGCCTTCGCCGTCCTGGCGGGGCTCGGCGCCGGGAGCCTCGCTGCGGCGCGGTTCGCCTTGGCGCCCCTCGATGGGGCGGGCTCCCGGACGGGCGTCCTGGCGGGGCTCGGAACGCGGGCGCTCGTCGCGGCGACCGCGGCCGCCGTCGCGGCTCCGGTCATTGTCGCGGCCTCTGGCGTCGTCGCGACCGCCGGCCGGCCGCTGCCGACCGTCGACGCGGGCCGCGCCGCGGTTGCGGTCGCCGCCCTGGCCGCGGTCCTGGCCGCGACCGCGGTCGGAGCCGCGACCGCGGTCCGAACCACGACCCCGATCGCCGGACGCGGCGGATCGCGGCGCGTCCTGCCGGCCGCGGGCGCCGCCGCGGCGGCGGACGCGGACGCGGGCCGAGCGGCGGCCGATCAGGCCGAACAGGCCGTCCTTGCCTTCGTCGAGCACTTCGATCTGGACCTCGTCGCGACGGGCGCCGAGCTGGAGCAGGGCTTCGGAGACGGCCTCGTCGACCGTGCGGCCCTTGCTCTCGCAGACGTCGCCTGGCAGTTTCTCGTTCTTCACGCTGGTGCACCTCCCGATGCGGGTGCGGACTTGTGGATCCTCCAGGTCTGCAGGGCCGTGACGGCCGTGTTGATCGTCCAGTAGATCACGAGTCCGGAAGGCATGTTGTAGAGGAAGAAGAGCATCATCACGGGCATGATCGTGTTCATGGCCGCCATCTGCCCGCCCGCGCCGCTGGTGGGCGTGAGCTTGGTCTGCCACCAGGTCACCGCCGCCATCAGCAGGGGCAGCAGGTTGAACAGGTTGCCGAGCAGCGGCAGGGAGAACGGCAGCACGAACAGCGCATCGGGTTGCGACAGGTCCTTGATCCAGCCCAGCCAGGGCGTCATGCGCAGGTCCACCATGTTGTAGAGCACCTGGTAGAGCGCGATGAACACCGGCATCTGGACCAGCATCGGCATGCAGCCCGACATGCCCGCGAGGGGATTCACTCCCTCTTCCTTGTAGAGTTTCATCATCTCCTGGTTGTAGCGCTGCGGGTCGCCCCCGTGCTTCTTCTTCAGCGCGTCCAGCTTCGGCTTCAGCCTGGCCTGCGAGTCCTGCATCTGCTTCATGGCCTTGGTGCCCTTGGCGGTCAGCGGCCAGAACACCAGCTTGCTGAGGATGGAGATGATGACGATGACCCAACCGTAGTTGGGGATGAACCCGTGCAGCCAGTTCATCAGGCGCAGCACGAGTTCGCTGATGGGCTGGATCCACTTCCAGCCCAGGTTCACGATCTTCTCGAGATCGTGCCCGTGGGCCCGCAGACGACGGTAGTCGTTGGGGCCGAGATAGAGCGACACCGCGGCGGTCGCGGCGCCGGCGCCGGGACGCGCGGGGACCTCGAACTCCCAGGCCTGGTGGCCCGTCTCGCGGTCGCCGCCGAGCTTGACGCGGCCCTCGGCGGCCGAGCGGCCGTCGTCGGGCAGGAAGCCGAGGATCGAGAAGTACTTGTTCTGCACGCCGGCGAAGCGGATGGTGCCGCGGAACGCCTCCTCGCCCTTGCCTTTGATGGTGTTGGCCTGCGGCACCGCGTGGAAGTCCTCCCCCACCTGCACGAAGGAGCGGAAGCTGCCGCGCTGCATCATGGCCTTGGTCGCGTGCTCGGTGATCGCGATGCCGCGCCGCCAGACGAAGCGCGCGCCGCGCAGCACGGGGCCGCCCGACGGCGTCTCGTAGCGCACGTCCACGATGTAGTCGCCGGGCCGCAGCGTGTAGATCTTGCGCACGACCAGGCCGCCGGCGCCCGCGGCCTCCAGCACCAGCTCGCGCGGCGCGGCGCCCGCGCCCAGCATGAAGCCCGCCTCGCCGACGGGCAGGAACGGCGCCCGGCCGACGTCCAGCTCGCCGTTCTCGCGCACCAGGACGTCGCCCGCAGGCGGTTCGTCGAGGGCGCCGGCGGGGGGCACCAGCTCCACGCCGCCGCCGTCGCCGTTGCGGTAGTCGTGCAGCTTGCAGCCGACGATCGCGCCGCCGGCCTCGGCGATGCGCAGCGTCATCAGCTCGTTGCCGATCTCGTAGACCGCGTCGCCCGGCGTCGCGAAGACGCCGTCGGCGGCGGTGAAGGCTGCCGACGTGTCGGTCGCGGCGAAGGCCGCGGGTCCCGCGGTTCCCGTGCCGGCGGCGGCGCTTTCGGCGACGCTTTCGGCCACGCTCTCGGCGGCCGGTCGAGCGGGCGCCGGCTCCGGCCGGTAGCGGTCCATCACCTTCGACCAGACCAGGAACAGGACCAGGAACAGCACCATGGCCAAGAGCGTGCGTCTATCCATGACGATGATCTCCGTGGTGGGAGGAGGCGCCCGCCGTGACGGGGGGCACCGGATCGTGGCCGCCGGCGCGCCAGGGGTGGCAGCGCAGGATGCGGCGCGCGGCGAGGACCGTCCCGCGCCGCAGGCCGTGCGTGCGCAGGGCTTCGGCGGCGTATTCGGAACACGACGGTTCGTAGCGGCACGTGGCGGGCAGCAGCGGCGAGAGCAGACGCTGGTAGATCCTGACCAGCAGGTAGGGCGCGCGCCACATGCTTCTAGTGACCCTCCGGCTGCTGCGGCCGAACTGCGTCGGGCTCGGTTCGGTCAGGCTCGATTCGATCGGGTTCGTCCAAGCGGGCGAGCGCGGCGCGCGCGTCCACGATGACGTCGTGGATGTCGCGCTCGAGGATCGGCCGCCGTCCCACCGCGACGACCCACAGGCCCGTCGCGGCCTCCCCGTCATCCTGCGGTCTCGCCCCGGCGCCGTCGACAAACCAGGCGGTCTTCTTCACGGTCGCTTCCGAGCCCGGGAAGAACACCGCCTGGAGCATGTGCCGCAGAAGTCGCTTGGCCCGATTGCGCTGGACGGCTCCGCCGACCTTCTTGCTGGCGACGACCGCCTTGGCGTCGTCCAGAGCCGGAAGCAGATGGAGGACGAACGTGCGGGTGACGAGTTTCCGGCCTTCCAGATAGACCTTTTGGAAATCCTTCTGCCGGGTCAGCGATCGCGGATTCACATCCGTCCTCGAGGCCCCGACATCAGACCCATCCCGACATCAGACGCTCACGCGCTTGCGGCCCTTGGCGCGGCGGCGCTTCAGGACGAGGCGCCCGCCCTTGGTGGCCATCCGCGAACGGAAGCCGTGGGTGCGGGCGCGCTTGAGATTGCTGGGCTGATAGGTCCTCTTCACGGGGGCCTTCCTTGTGCAACGGGTTTTCAGAGCAGAACCGATGAAGATTATGCCGGTCGCGGGGGAGTGTCAAGGAACTTCGCCGACGGATCGGCCCCGGAATGCCGCCGGGAGGCGGTTCCGGGGTTCGGCGGGTCCGGGGCACCGGTGGCCGGGCGCCGACCTGAGCCGGCGGTGGCGACCGGGCCCCAGGGGCGCAACTCTCTGAACGCCTGGGAGTTCAGGTCTTTTTATACCGCCCGGAAGAAAATCCTTGCAGCCCATTTTGGGCCATGCTAGCTTCGCTCCACGGCTGTTGAAAACCAAGGAATGGCACCCCAAGATTATCCACAATTCTTCAGTCCTGTGGATAACTTGACATAGAAATCCGGCGTCGGTTTTCGCAACTCAATGAAATTGTTGGATTTATCGTGGCGGCCCGCCTGTGCGTAAGTGGGCGCCGGTTGGGGAAGTCCGTCTCGCGATCAAGGAAGGGGCACCCACCTGATGGAACTGGCTCCCCTGACCAGCTACTGGGACGCGGTCCTCGACCTGATCCGCCAGAAGGTCTCCCAGCAGACCTTCGAGACCTGGTTCTCGCCCCTGCGCCCGGTGGCGTGGGACGCCGACGGGATCCGGATCCTGTGCCCGGACCGGTTCTTCCAGGACTGGTTCAGCGAACACCACTCCGCGACGCTCAGCCAGGCCCTGGCCGACCACTTCGGGCGGCCCGTGACCTGCACCTACACGTTCGACGAGACCGCATCGGACCGCCGGCGCGACCTGTTCGACGCCGGCGCCATCGTCGAGGAGGCCGAGGTGCTGCCCGCGGAGGAGCCGACTCCCCCGCCCGCCGCGGCCCGCCAGGGCCACGGCCGGATCTACCTGAACCGCGACTACACCTTCGACAGCTTCGTCATCGGCTCGGGTTCGAAGATGGCCTACGCGGCCTCGGTGGCGGTCAGCGAGAAGCCGGGCGGGGTCTACAACCCGCTGTTCATCCACGGCGGCGTCGGCCTGGGCAAGACCCACCTGATGCACGCCATCGGCAACGCGGTGCTGGCCGGGGCGCCCGGGCGCAAGGTCTGCTACATCACGGCCGAGCAGTTCATGAACGACCTGATCTGGTCGATCCAGAAGAACCGCACCTACGAGTTCAAGAACGAGTACCGCAACGTCGACGTCCTGCTGGTGGACGACGTGGCCTTCCTCGCGGGCAAGGAGTCCACGCAGGAGGAGTTCTTCCACACGTTCAACACGCTCTACAACGACAGCAAGCAGATCGTGCTGACCTCGGACCGCCCGCCCAAGGAGATCCCCACGCTCGAGGAGCGCCTGCGCTCGCGTTTCGAGTGGGGCCTGCTGGTGGACGTCCAGGCGCCCGATTTCGAGACCCGGGTCGCGATCCTCAAGAAGAAGGTCGAGACCAACAACATCTACATCTCCGACGACGTCATCGAGTACGTCGCCACGAACGTCACCAACAACATCCGCAATCTCGAGGGAGCGCTGATCAAACTCCTGGCGTTTGCAGGTCTCACTGGCAGCGAGATCAGTCTGGACATGGCCTCCGAAGTACTCTCCTCCGTGTTCCAGACGTCTCCGGTCAGGGCGGCGACGATCGCCGACGCGATGCATGTCTCCTGCGAGCATTATCGCGTCACGGTCGATCAGCTCAAGTCCAAACGGCGCACCCAGGACCTCGTCCTGGCCCGCCAGGTGGCCATGTACCTCGCCAGGGAAAAGGTCGGCGTCTCCCTCAACCAAATCGGCCGCGCGTTCGGCAACCGCGACCACACCACCGTCCTGCACGCGTGCCAGAAGATCAGGGGTCTCATCGAGGAGGACCCGCGCTTCCGCGGGACCATCAAGGACCTCTTCGCGCGCTTCTAGGACGACGCGCCCGGCCGGCCTCCGCGGGGAGGCCGGCCTCGCTTTCCCCCCCGGCGCGCCTGGGGAGAAACCTGTGGACGGGCGGTGCGCGAAACGTGCACGGACGCGGCCCGGTGGACGACGGGCCGCAAGCCCCCGGGTCATCCACGAACAGTCCACCGCCCGCAACGGCGCCGCAGGGCGCTCCTGGGCGTCGCCGGGCGGGAAAGGGGCGGAAACCGGGAAGATGTCCACCCTGTCCACCGCTCCTACTACCTCTCCTACTTCATCTATAAAGACTTGAAGAGGGAGAGCGCGGTTCCTATCATGGGCATCCCTCGCGAAGCGGCGCCGCCAGCGGGCACCCACCCAGATCCGGAGGACGACTCTTGAAGTTCACGATCCAGCAGGACGACCTGCAGAAAGCCCTGGCGATCGTCGCCAACGTGGTGGCCAACAAGCCGGTCATGCCCGTGCTGAACTGCGTGCTGCTGGAGGTGGACAAAGGCAGGTTGACGGTCTCGTCGTCGAACCTGGACATGTCCGTCACGACGTCCACCGACAAGGTCGCGGTCAAGGAAGGCGGCCGGCTCGCCGTGCCGGCGGCCAAGTTCGTCTCCTTCGTGCGCAGCCTGCCCGCGGGCGAGGTCATCGTCTCGGAGAAGGGCGGCCGCGTCAGCGTCGTGGCAGGCAAGTCGAGCCTCAGCGAGCAGTGCATGGACGCGGCGATGTTCCCCTCGCTGCCCGGCATGCCCGAAGGCGAGGGCCACGAGATCGACGCCGGTGTCCTGGCCCGCATGGTCCGCGCCACCAGCTACGCCGTCTCGCGCGACGAGACCCGTCCGGCCCTGCTGGGCATCCTCTGGGAGCTGAAGCCGACGTCCCTGGCCATGGTCGCCACCGACGCCCACCGCCTGGCCCGCATCGAGCGCAAGATGGACTGGACGGTCACCGAGGTGCGCAGCGTCATCGCCGACACCCCGGGCCTGCTGCAGTTCGTGCGCCTGGCCGAGGGCGTCGAGAACGCCCGCATCAAGTTCGGCGACAACCAGATCAGCTTCCGGCTGGGGGAGACCGTCCTGCACATCCGCCTGCTCGAAGGCCCGTTCCCCGACTACACGGCCGTGATACCGCAGGCCAACAACCTGCAGATGATCGTCGACCGCGAGGCGCTGAACACCGCGGCGAGGCGCGTCTCGATCACCGCCGACCGCGTGACCAGCCAGATCCGCCTGGGCATCGAGGCCGGCCGCCTCGAGCTGAGCGCCTCGGGCACCGACAACAGCCGGACCGAGGACGAGATGCCGGTGGAGTTCGACGGAGAGGCCATGGAGATCGGCTTCAACTACACGTACCTGCTGGACGTGCTGAAGAACGTCGGCGCCGACACGCTCCGCTTCTCCCTGCGCGACTCGCAGAGCGCGGCCCTCGTGCGCCCGGAGGGCGATTCCCCGGACGGCGACCTGCTCTGCCTGCTGATGCCGCTGCGCCTGACCTCCGAGTGAGGCCGCCGTGCGGCTGATCGAAGCTTCCCTGTCGGGCTTCCGCAACCTCGCGGAAGCCCGGCTCTCGTTCTCGCCCGGGGTCAACGTCTTCACCGGCGCCAACGGCCAGGGCAAGACCAACCTGCTCGAAGCGCTGAACTACCCCGCCCTGGGCCGCTCCTACCGCGGCGCCCGCGACGAGGAGCTCATCGGCTTCGACGCCGACGCCGCCCGCGTCGAGGTCGCGGCCGAGACCGAGAGCGGCCACCTCGAGAGCTACGAGTACGGCCTGGAGCGCGGGGGCGGGCGCCGCCTGCGCGTGGCCGGCGAACCGGTGCCGCGCAAGGCGGACCTGGTGGGCCGACTGGCCACCGTGGTCTACGACCCGCAGACCGTGACGCTGGTGCGCGGCGCTCCGGAGGGCCGCCGCCGCTACCTCGACCAGGGACTCTGCGGCCTGGACCACTCCTACTTCGTCGCGCTGCAGGCCTACAACCGCGCGCTGAAGCAGAAGACGAGCCTGCTGCGGGATGCGGCGGCCGGCGGCCGCGGACGCGCGGGTCTGCGCGACGACCTGCGCGCCTGGAGCGACGAGATGGCGCTGCACGCGGCGCCCCTGATCCGCGATCGCGCCCGCTACGCGCGCGAGCTCGGTCCGGTGGCGCAGGACGTGCTGGCCGGGTTCACCGGTCGGCCGGCGACGCTGGAGATCGTCTACGCGCCCGGCCTCGATATCGCCGAAAAAGAGGCCCCGGCGGCGGATTTAACCCGGGAAATTTCGTCGCTTCTCGACTATATTGGGGAGGCGGAAATCCGGCGCGGGCGCTGCCTCGCCGGACCCCACGCCGACGACCTGGCCCTGTCGCTCGACGGCGTGGATCTCAGGACGTTCGGTTCCCAGGGGGAGACCCGCTCGGTGGCCATCGCGCTGAAGCTGGCCCAGGGAGAACTGGTGTTCCGCAGGAGGCGGATCCGCCCCATCCTCTTCTTCGACGACATCTTCAGCGAGCTCGACCAGGAACGCGCGCGGCGGCTGCAGGAGGCGACCGCGCAGATGCACCAGGTGTTCATCGCGACCGCGCGCGCGGACGACGTGGCCGGCTGGCGGCCGCGGGACGCGCGCCGCTGGGCGGTCGAGGCCGGAAGGATCACCGAAGCTCCATGACGGGCGCGCGCGGCAAGGGCAAACCCCAGTCGGTGGGCGACATCCTGCCCTCGGCGCTGGCGGCGGCCGGCCTCGGGCGGCGCTTCGCGGAGCGGTCCGTGCTGGAGGACTGGGCGCAGATCGCCGGCGAGCGGGTCGCCGCGCACAGCCGCGCGGTGGACCTGCGGGACGGCGTGCTCGTCCTGGACGCGGACCACGGCGCCTGGCGCCAGGAGCTGACGCTCCTGTTCCCGACCATCGCCCGCAAGTACAACGAGCGCCACGGCGAGGGCACCGTGCGCGAGATCCGGTGGCTGCACCGGGACCGCGCCGCCGGCTGCCGCGGCGACGCGGGGAAACACCAGCCGTAGGGTTACACCGGCCGCGCGGTACGGAAACCGGCGGCGACGCCTAGGAGAGGTGACGGGCGATGAGCGCAGCGTCCCAGGAATACACCGCCAACGGCATCCAGGTCCTGAAGGGCCTCGAGGCCGTGCGCAAGCGCCCCGCCATGTACATCGGCGACACGGGGCTGCGCGGGCTGCACCACCTGGTCTACGAGGTCGTCGACAACTCGATCGACGAGGCCCTGGCCGGCTTCTGCCGCGAGATCACGGTCACCATCCTGCCCGGCGACGCCGTGCGCGTGGTGGACGACGGCCGCGGCATCCCGGTCGACATGCACGCCACCGAACACAAGCCGGCGCTCGAGGTCGTCATGACCAGCCTGCACGCCGGCGGCAAGTTCGACAAGGGCAGCTACAAGGTGTCCGGCGGCCTGCACGGCGTGGGCGTGAGCTGCGTCAACGCGCTCAGCTCGCACCTGAAGGTCGAGGTGCGGCGCGACAGCCTGGTCTACGAGCAGGAATACGAACGCGGAATCCCGGTCACCGAGGTGCGCCCCGTGCGCGCGTCGGAGAGCGACGCCACCGGCACCACGGTCACCTTCCAGCCCGACTTCGAGATCTTCCCCGAGCGCGTCTACAACTACGAGACGCTGCGCTCGCGCCTGCGCGAGCTGGCCTTCCTGAACCGCGGCCTGACGATCCACATCGCCGACGAGCGCCAGAGCCCGCCGCGCGGCGAGCGCTTCAGCTACGAGGGCGGCATCGTCGCCTTCGTCAAGTGGATCAACGAGAACAAGACGCCGATCTGCGACGAGCCGGTGCTGATCGAGGGCGAGAAGGACGGAGTCCAGATCGAGATCGCCATCGACTACAACGACGGCTACACCGAGAACGTGCTGACCTTCGCCAACAACATCCCCACCCACGAGGGCGGCAGCCACCTGTCCGGCTTCCGGGCCGGCCTCACGCGCACGATCAACGCCTACGGCCAGGCCGAGAACATGTTCAAGAAGGACCTGCCGGCCCTCAGCGGCGACGACGTGCGCGAGGGCCTGACCGCGGTCATCTCGGTGAAGATCCCCGAGCCGCAGTTCGAGGGGCAGACCAAGACCAAGCTGGGCAACACCGAGGTCAAGGGGCAGGTCGAGCAGCTCGTCAACCAGACGCTGGGCGCGTACCTGGCCGAGCACCCGACGGCGGCCAAGAAGATCGTCAGCAAGTGCATCGGCGCCGCGCAGGCCCGCGAGGCGGCCCGCCGCGCCCGCGACCTCACGCGCCGCAAGTCGGCCCTGGACTCCGCGGCGCTGCCGGGCAAGCTGGCCGACTGCCAGAGCAACGACCCCGCCGAGTGCGAGCTGTACCTGGTGGAGGGCGACTCGGCCGGCGGCTCGGCCAAGCAGGGCCGCGAGCGGCGCTTCCAGGCCATCCTGCCCCTGAAGGGCAAGATCCTGAACGTGGAGAAGGCGCGCCTGGACAAGATCCTGGGCAACGACGAGGTGCGCACGGTCATCACGGCCCTGGGCACCGGCGTCGGCGCCGGCATCTTCGACCTCAGCAAGCTGCGCTACCACCGCATCATCATCATGACCGACGCCGACGTCGACGGCGCGCACATCAGCACGCTGATCCTGACGCTGTTCTTCCGCTACTTCCGCGAGGTCATCGAGAACGGCCACATGTACATCGCCCAGCCGCCGCTGTACCGCGTGAAGAAGGACAAGCTGGAGCGCTACTGCTACACCGAGGACCAGAAGGACCGCCTGGTGGAGGAGTTCGGGGGCGCCAAGGGCGTCTACGTGCAGCGCTACAAGGGCCTCGGCGAGATGAATCCCGAGCAGCTCTGGGAGACCACCATGGACCCCGAGAAGCGCACGCTGACGCGCGTGATGCTGGAGGACGCGGCGCAGGCCGACCGCGTCTTCACCGTGCTGATGGGCGACGACGTCGAGTCGCGCCGGCGCTTCATCGAGGAGAACGCGGGCCGGGTCCGCTTCGACAACCTGGACATCTGAGCGGGGCGGGGGAGAGGACGCGATGACGGAGAAGAATTTCGGCACGGTGGTCGAGGTCGACATCAACGAGAAGATGGAGCAGTCGTACCTCGAGTACTCCATGAGCGTCATCATCTCGCGCGCGATCCCCGACGTCCGCGACGGGCTGAAGCCCGTGCACCGGCGCGTGCTGACGGCGATGAACGACCTGAACCTGCTGCCGGGCAAGCCCTACCGCAAGTCCGCCAAGATCACCGGCGACACCACGGGCAACTACCACCCGCACGGCACGGCGTCGGCCTACGACACCCTGGTGCGCATGGCGCAGGACTTCAGCCTGCGCTACCCGCTGGTGGACGGGCAGGGCAACTTCGGATCGGTGGACGGCGACAGCGCCGCGGCCGAGCGCTACACCGAGGCCCGCATGACCCGCGTGGCCGTCGAGGTGCTGCGGGACCTGGACAAGGACACCGTCGACTTCGTCCCCAACTACGACGGCTCGCGCACCATGCCCTCGGTGATGCCCGCGGCCATCCCGAACCTGCTGATCAACGGCGCCGACGGCATCGCCGTGGGCATGGCCACCAAGATCCCGCCCCACAACCTGGGCGAGATCTGCGACGGCCTGGTCGCGCTGCTGGACGACCCCGACCTCGCGCCCAACGACATGCTGCGCTTCGTGCAGGGCCCCGACTTCCCGACCGGCGGCGTCATCCGCGGCCGGCGCGGCATCGTCGACTACGTCAACACCGGCCGCGGCCGGCTGGTCGTGCGCGGGCGGGCCGAGATCCAGGAGGACGCCAAGGGGCGCGCCGTCATCGCCATCACGGAGATCCCCTACCAGGTCAACAAGGCGGCGCGGGTGGAGAAGATCGCGCACCTGGGGCGCGACGGCGTGCTGGAGGGCATCAGCGACCTGCGCGACGAGTCCGACCGCCAGGGCATGCACGTGGTGGTGGTCCTGAAGAAGGACGCCTACCCGCAGGTGGTGCTCAACAAGCTCTACGCGCACACGCAGCTGCAGCAGACCTTCGGCGTGATCAACCTGGCGCTGGTGGACAACCGGCCCCGGGTGATGACGATGAAGGAGACGATGCAGGAGTTCCTGAGGTTCCGCGAGGAGGTCGTGGTCCGCCGCACCCGCTTCGACCTGAACAAGGCCGAGGAGCGCGCCCACATCCTCGAGGGCTACCGCATCGCCCTGGACCACATCGACGAGATCGTCGAGCTGATCAAGAAGAGCGACTCGCCGGAGATCGCGCGCGCCGGCCTGATGGCGGGCTTCGGCCTGTCGGAGAAGCAGGCCCAGGCGATCCTGGACCTGCGCCTGGCGCGGCTGACCGGGCTCGAGCGCCGCAAGATCGAGGAGGAGTACCAGGAGCTGTTGGCCCTGATCGGACGGCTCAAGGCGATCCTCGCCGACCGCGCCCTGCAGCTGCAGATCATCCGCGAGGAGATCGCCGAGCTGCGCGAGAAGTACGGCGACGCCCGCCGCACGACCGTCGAGCCGGAGGAGGACGACCTCGACCTCGAGGACCTCATCGCGGACGAGGAGGTCGTGATCACGATCTCGCACCAGGGCTACGCCAAGCGCCTGCCCTCGGACACCTACCGCACCCAGGGCCGCGGCGGCAAGGGCATCACCGCCATGGGCACCAAGGACGAGGACTGGGTCGAGCACCTGTTCGTGGCCACCACGCACCAGCACCTGCTGGTGCTGACGGAGAAGGGCCAGCTCTACTGGCTGAAGGCCCACCAGGTGCCGCAGGCCGCGCGCACGGCCAAGGGCCGGCCCATCGTGAACATGATCAACATCGCGCAGGACGACAAGGTGCACGCGGTGCTGCCGGTGCGGGAGTTCAACCCCGACCGCTACCTGCTGCTGTGCACCGACCAGGGCATCGTCAAGAAGACGTCGCTGGACGACTTCTCGCGCCCGCGCAGCGCCGGCATCCGCGCCATCAGCCTGCTGGACGACGAGCGGCTGGTCGCGGCGCAGCTGACCGAGGGCGACCAGGACGTGGTGCTGGCCAGCAGCGACGGCATGGCCATCCGCTTCCACGAGTCCGACATCCGGCCGATGGGCCGCACCGCCCGCGGCGTGAAGGGCATCGAGCTGAGCCCGGGCGAGCGCGTGGTCGGCACGGTGGTGGTGCGCGACGGCGCCACCCTGCTGACGGTCACCGAGAACGGCTACGGCAAGCGCACGCCGCTGGACGACTACCGCGTGCAGCGCCGCGGCGGCAAGGGCCTGATCACGATCAAGTGCAGCGAGCGCAACGGGCACGTCGTGGACATCCGCGAGGTGACCGACAGCCAGGAGCTGATGGTCATCACCCGCAACGGGATCATCATCCGCATGGCCGTGCGTGACATCTCGACCCTGGGCCGCAACACCCAGGGGGTGCGCATCATCAGCCTCAAGGGCGAGGACGACGCCGTGGTCGGGATCGCCGACATCGAGGCCGACGAGCAGATCGACGGAGAGGCGGGGGAGGAGGCCCGGACCGACATTTGACCATTGATGCGCCCGAAATTCACAGCGACGTGACTATTTTTGACGAATTTCAGGATTTCTACGCGCAGGCTACGGGCCGGCTTCTGGAACTTTGAGGCGTAACTCGCTGAATGAGCGTGCGTTGTCTTTAACATTATTTCCTTGTAGGTTGTCAGGCGTTCCCTTATAATCGTCTTATCATTGTTCAAGTCGATAACGACTCACCTGTGGATTTGCCTACGATGGAGCGTCAGTCACGTGTGGGGGGGACAGTCGTGAAATCCAGACTGGAACCGATCGAAGGAGCATGGAACAGCTTCATTGTTGAGTTTCCGTCCTATCCCAGGCAGCGTCGGGGCGACCAGGAGGCCCTGCAGAAGATCCTCTTCCTGTGCGCCGCCCCCGAAAAGAACCCCGCCGAGCTCTGTTTCGCGTTCTTCGGGCCCCAGATCCTCTTGCGCCCGGTCGTCGGCGGCGACGGGGCCGACCAGACCGAGGGCTCCCGGCTGATCTTCGTCTACGCCGCCGAGATCCCGGCCGATTTCAAGGCCACGATCGAACTGCTCCAGGAACGCTACAGCGCGCCGATGCTGGTGGCCCAGCGCTCCAACGTCCAGAAGTCGGCCCAGCACGTCCTGGAATTCCTTCAGGGTTCGGCCGGCCCCGCCCGCGGCGCCCAACCGCACGCCGCCGTCCACCACGCCGTCGGCCAGGACGCCCTCGGCGCGACCCTCGAGGCCGGCCTGGCGCCCCTGCCCGCCGACGTCTCCCTCTGGGACGGCCAACTGCCCCAGGTGATCCTGGAGCACGGCGGCGAGAACGGCGAGACCGTCACCGCGACGGTCGAGATCCAGGACTACCGCGCCGAGTACGCCTGCCGCTACGTGCTGCAGAACTACAAGGAGAACATCAACCGCGACCGCATGGCCGAGATGGTCTCGCTGTCGCCGGGCTACTTCTCCAACCTGTTCCGCGTCGAGACCGGCATGAGCTTCAGCGACTACCTGATCCAGATCCGCATCGACAACGCCAAGCGCCTGCTGCGCCGCTTCGACCTGTCGGTGGAGGAAGTCAGCAAGGAGTGCGGCTTCAACAGCCTGGCCCACTTCTCGCGCACCTTCAAGGACCGCTGCGGGGTGCCGCCGCTGAAGTACCGCAAGACGCCGAATCACGAAGCGCCGAATCACGAAGCGCCGGCCGGCGAGACGGCCGACCTGAAGGTGATGGGTCAGGCGAACTGACCCCCGAGCCACGCGACCGGGCCCCGGACCGAGCTCCGGGGCCCCACCCCCTCTGTTCGCCGGAGCCATGTCCCTCATCTCCCTGCAAAACATCGATTTCGACTTCGGCCGCGAGCCGATCCTGCGCGGCGCCTCGCTGACCCTGCTCGAGGGCGAGCGCTACGCCCTGATCGGCCAGAACGGCGCGGGCAAGTCCACCCTGCTGAACCTGCTCGCCGGCGAGCTCGAGGCCCATGGTGGCGAACGCCAGGCCGCGGGCGGGGTGCGGGTGCGTCTGCTGCGGCAGTCCTCGTCGCTCACCGCCGGCCCCGACGCGGCCCTGACGGTCTACGACACCGTCGCCGCCTCGGCCTTCTCCCGCGAGCTGCACCTCGAGGCCGAGCTGGCGCGCCTGGCCGACGACTTGGCCGCGGCGTCTCCCGAGCAGGCCGTCGCCATCGCCCACGAGCAGGGCCGCCTGCAGGCCGACTACGAGCACCGCGACGGCTACACCTGGCGCGCGCGGCTCGAGCAGGCCCTGGCCGGCCTGGGCCTGCCGCAGGAAGTGTGGCGCCGCGACCCCGGCGTGCTGTCTGGCGGCGAACGCCGCCGCGCCGCCCTGGCGGCCGCCCTGCTGGACGACGCCCAGGTGCTGTTGTTGGATGAGCCCACCAACCACCTCGACCTCGACGCCTGCGAGTGGCTGGAGCAGCGCCTGCTGCGCCGCCCCGGCGCGGTGCTCGTCGTCTCGCACGACCGCTGGTTCCTGGACCGCATCGCGACGCGCACCGTGCACCTGCACCGCGCCAAGCTGACCGCCTGGGCCGGCAACTACACCGCCTGGCTGCGCAACTCGGCCGAGCAGCGCCAGCGCGACGAGGCGGCGTGGCGCAAGCAGCAGGAACGGGTCGAAAAGGCCGAGGACTTCATCCGCCGCAACCTGGCGGGCCAGAAGACCAAGCAGGCGCAGTCGCGGCGCAAGCAGCTGGCGAAGGAGGAGCGGATCGAGCGGCCGGTCGCCGGTCCGTCGTCCTACAAGTTCGACCTGGTGCCGGAGCGGGAGAGCGGCGTGACGGCCTTCGAGGCCACCGGGCTGGCCAAGAGCTACGGGGCGGCGCCGCTGTTCGAGGGGCTGGACCTGCGCGTGGCGCGCGGCGAGCGGCTGGGCGTGGTGGGTCCGAACGGCTGCGGCAAGTCGACGCTGCTGAAGATCCTCGCGGGGTCGGTGATCCCGGAGCGGGGGCGGGTCGTGGTCGGGCACAACGTGGACCTCGGCCTCTACGACCAGCACCTCGGCAACGTGACGGACCGCAACACGGTGCTGGAGGAGCTGGCGTCGGTGTGGCCGGCGGCGACGCAGGGGGAGCTGCGGTCGTTCGCCGGGGCCTTCGGGTTCGGGGCGGACATGATCGACCGGCCGGTCGGGCGGTTGAGCGGCGGCGAGCGCGGGCGGCTGTCGCTGATGCGGCTGATCAAGGAGGGGCACAACACGCTGCTGCTGGACGAGCCGACGAACCACCTGGACATCGGCGGGCGCGAAGCGCTGGAGGAGGCGCTGCAGGAGTTCACCGGGACGCTGGTGGTGGTGACGCACGACCGTTCGTTCCTGGACCGCATCGCGCGGCGGCTGCTGGTGTTCGGGCGGGACGGCGCCGGGAAGGCGACGACGGCGCAGTTCGCGGGCGGGTGGTCGGAGTACGTGGCGCGGCGGGAGGAGGCGGCGGCCGCGGCGTTGGCCAAGGCGGCGGAGGTGAAGGCGGCGGCGGGGAGGAACTCCAATGTGCGCGCGACTGTGCCGGCGCCGGCACAACCTGCCGATGGGCCGTTGAGCAAGAATGAGATCCGGCGGCGGCAGGAGTGGATCACCGAAGCCGAGGCGCAGATCGCGGCGCTGGAGCAGGAGAAGGAGCGGCTGCTGGCGGAGTTGGCGGATCCCGGGACGAAGCCCGAGGCGCGGGTGGCGGCGTCGCAGCGGATCGTGGAGGCGGAGGGGGAGATCGAGGGGCTGATGGAGAAGTGGGAGGGGTGGAGCCGGGAGATTTCCTGAGATGAGGTGACGATGGCGAACCCCGGACCGGGCACGGGGTTTGCGGCAGGCGCGACGATCAGTCGCGATGCAGGATCCCGCCAGCCCGGAGCCGATCCCCATGACGGAACATCGAGAGCCCAAGCTGCTGGACCGCGTGCGCAGCGCGATCCGGGTGCGGCATTACAGCCGGCGGACCGAGAAGGCGTACGTCTGCTGGGTGCGTCGCTTCGTCCTCTTCCACGGCTGCCGCCACCCGATCGACATGGGGCAGAAGGAGATCGCGGCCTACCTCAGCCACCTCGCCGAGGCGCGCAAGGTCAGCGCCTCGACGCAGAACCAGGCGTTGAGCGCGCTGCTCTTCCTGTACCGGGAGGTTCTGGAAACGGATCCGGGCTGGGTCGAGGACGTGGTGCGCGCCAAGCGGCCCGTGCGCGTGCCCGTGGTGCTGGCGGCGCCGGAGGTCGCGGCGCTGCTGGAGCATCTCCAGGGTGCGCCGTGGCTGGTGGCGAGCCTGCTGTACGGGTCGGGGCTGCGGCTGCTGGAGGCGCTGCGGTTGCGGGTCAAGGACCTCGACTTCCAGACCGGCGAGATCACGGTCCGGGACGGGAAGGGCCAGAAGGACCGCCGCACGATGCTGCCGCAGGCCGTGGCCGGGCCGCTGCGGGCCCACCTGCGGCGGGTGAAGGCCCTGCACGACCGCGACCTGGCTCTCGGGCGCGGGAGCGTGGCGTTGCCGGTGGCGCTGGCGCGGAAGTACCCCGGGGCGCCCCGCGAGTGGGCCTGGCAGTGGGTGTTCCCGGCGACGCGGTTCTACCGTGACTCGGAGAGCGGGGAACGGCGGCGGCACCACCTGCACGAGTCGGTGATCCAGCGGGCGGTCAAGTCGGCGGTCCGGGAGGCCGGGCTGGCCAAGCCGGCGAGCTGCCACACACTGCGGCACAGCTTCGCGACGCACCTGCTGGAGGACGGGTACGACATCCGGACGATCCAGGAGCTGCTCGGGCATCAGGACGTCGGCACGACGATGGTTTACACGCATGTGCTCAATCGCGGGGGGAGGGGGGTGCGGAGTCCGTTGGATCGGTGAGGGAATTCGCACTTGCCGGCATTTTACAATGTAGGTACAATGTAAATACGGCAGATCTGAAGATCGCCTGGGACGCACGCAAGGCGGCGTCGAATCTGAAGAAGCACGGGGTGTCCTTCCAGGAGGCGGCGTCCGTGTTCTCGGACGAGAACGCACGGCTGATCCACGATCCGGATCATTCCGATGATGAAGATCGATTCGTTCTGCTCGGGCTCAGTTGGTCGTTGCGTGTCCTTGTCGTCTGTCACTGCTACCGCGAAACCGCGGACGTGATCAGGATCATCTCCGCACGCAAAGCCAACGGACCCGAACGGGATCAGTACCGAGGGGGTTGAAATGCGCAAGAGCTACGATTTTTCGCACAGCACAAAGAACCCCTACGCAGGTCGCCTCAAGAAGCAGGTCACGATCCGGCTCGAGGAGGGCACGGTCGCCTACTTCAAGGCTCTGGCGGGCGAGCTCGGAATTCCATATCAGACGCTGATCAACCTCTATCTTCGCGACTGTGCGTCGACGGGGCGGCGTCTGAACCTGGCGTGGAAGCCGGAGAGTTGAGTCAGGCGGTATCCAGGTGGCTGTGCATATCCATTTACACTGCACAGGGCGCAGTGTATCCTCATGGCTACAACGACACGATGGAACCTGATATCGGTATCGCAGATGATTAACGCACCATGTCTCCAGCGCACTGAGAGATAATCTGTGGCGGTATCTGGTTCTGTGGAACTGCATACTTCATGTTAAAGGTACAAGCGTCGCGGTAGCCAATCAGAGAAGAATTCGGAATCTTAGGGTTTGGCCCAGGCCTTAACGCGCTCCCGGTGACCCGGAGCTCAGTAGTGTTGCCGGCGGCCGCAGCCCTGCATAAGAGATCGCAACGAAGAATAGGTGGTGGCATACTCGTGGTGCTGAACGCCGCATCGCAATGCAGAGCTGACGGCGGCTCTTTGCGACGGTCGCGGTAGCCGGGGGTGCGACCTTTAACAGACCGTTCGAGCAGCCGGATCGGCCTTGTCACGGCTTTGGCTTGCGCCAAACCCGCGCCAAGCCCGCCCGCAGCTCAACGCTGATGTTATAGAGTCAGAGGTGTGAATGAATATTTTTCGAGGGCCAGAAAGTATTCCTGAACTACAGCAATACGAACCACGCGTGCGTCGCCAAATATGGCAACAGCACTATCAAAGCAGCATCATCTCCGCCAAAGGCGGAGTCCTGGTTGTTGCATACGCGTTCTGCATATTTTGTGTGATTCTTGTCGGCGATATTCTGTCTGCACCTCGTTGGGTTGGACTAGCTGTAGGCAACTTGGTCGGGTCATTCGCATTTCACGTGGGCCTGGCTTGGGTGGCGCAAAAGCGGATTCGCATTTTCGCATCAAGCTGAAGCGGGCTGTTGCGAATCTGCGCTATAACAGTCGCTTCCACCTGACAACCGCGCCAGTCACGCAGCTTGCTTGCGCAACCTGCGTGCCTTGCCGGCTGCGCCGGCCGCGGTTGCAGGTGAAGCTGATGTTAAACCTGCGTGCCTTGCCGGCTGCGCCGGCCGCGGTTGCAGGTGAAGCTGATGTTAAAGGTACAAGCGTCGCGGTAGCCAATCAGAGAAGAATTCGGAATCTTAGGGTTTGGCCCAGGCCTTAACGCGCTCCCGGTGACCCGGAGCTCAGTAGTGTTGCCGGCGGCCGCAGCCCTGCATAAGAGATCGCAACGAAGAATAGGTGGTGGCATACTCGTGGTGCTGAACGCCGCATCGCAATGCAGAGCTGACGGCGGCTCTTTGCGACGGTCGCGGTAGCCGGGGGTGCGACCTTTAACAGACCGTTCGAGCAGCCGGATCGGCCTTGTCACGGCTTTGGCTTGCGCCAAACCCGCGCCAAGCCCGCCCGCAGCTCAACGCTGATGTTAAGCATGCTGAATGCGTTGAAATATGCCACAATCGGCAGAGAGTTGCTATGAACATATCAGAAATCCACAAAGCAACAAAACCTCGGCATAAAGTGCTAATCTCATTGAGCACGGTTCACGGCCTCATGAGCGGCATAAACGGTTGGACAGTAGCAAGTCGCTACAGTGGAGGCAATTATGATATCGCAAGCGGTAGCATTGTGCATATTGGCGGATATATAGTAAGCGCTCTTCTGATCCTAGTGGCGCTATTGTATTGGCTCGGTAACCGCTATTTGTACTTATTGGCATTGTTTCTAAATGTGGGAGTAGCTGCCACGTGGATAACAATGACAGAGTTAAAGGGTTCTCTAAATTTAGCCGCCGACGCATTTGCCGAGATCATACTGATAGGGTGGACATTATTGTGGTTCACATCGGCACTTGCAATGGTGTTTTATCTTTGTATCGAGTTTATGCCAGTTGAAATCAAGAAGAGGGAAGCAGAGTTCATTGTGGACGATGCTTAACAGCCGCTTCCAGCTGACGGAGTCAGTTATCACGCCCTGTGCAGGGCACAGGGCGCGCCAACCGACTCCGCAGCTGAAGCTTATGTTATGTGAGCAAGGGAGCGATTTAAAAGATTGCTAAAGCCAGCCACCAGAAGTGAGGGGTTATGAGAAAAGTGATTGCTTCTATAATTCTACTTATCGCGCTTCTGATTGTCTCAGCCTCGGATGAGCCGTTCGCCCCACCCAAGGTCTGTGTTGATGATGGCTCGTTTAGGACGTTTTTCAGCACGACAGGGGCCCACAGAGTTTCAATTCGATCTGAACTGGGTGTCGTGACTGTACTCGAAGTGCCTGATGGTGTACTATTAAGCATCTTTGGTGATGCTGGGGCAACACGCAGCAAAGTTGGAGAAACAGATGATTCGGCTTCATTCACCGGAGACCTGACATTGCGGGCCAGGCGTAGAGATGAAATTATTGAGGGAGAAAGTCGAACAGCAGATGACATCATGGCGAAGGCTCCACTGGAAATGAAACTAATACGCGTATCGGTTACCGTGGAGACCGTCGCACCCTAGGGATAAAGATCAACGATTTGGGCCGTCCGGATCGTCGCATAACAGAACGTTGGAGCAGACGGATCGGTCTTGTCACGCCGCTGGCAGGAGCCAGCGCCGCGCCAAGACCGCCCGCGGCTCAACGCTGATGTTAAAGGTACAAGTGTCGCGGTAGCCAATCAGAGAAGAATAAGAAATTTAGGGTTTGGCCCAGGCCTTAACGCGCGCCCGGTGACTTGGATCTCGGTAGTGTTGCCAGCGGCCGCAGCCCTGCATAAGAGATCGCAACGAAGAATCGGTGGTGGCATACTCATGGTGCTGAACGCTGCATCGCAATGCAGAGCTGACGGCGGGCTCTTTGCGGCGGCCGCGGTAGCCAGGGATGCGACCTTTAACCCCACACTTCACCAGACGGTCCGCTTCGCGGCCCGCAGGTGACTGTGCTCGTTAGGACGACTGGAGGGCGAGAGTGGAACATAGTGTGTTTTCTGCTCTTTCCGCTCTCGGGGGGGCGCTCGTTGGCGGGGCAATCTCCCTTTTACTGCAAAGAGAACAGTTTAGGCAGAATAAGGAAATGCATAGACAAGGGAACAAGACTGTCTATGCCGCTGAAGACACGATCCACCGTATGCTCAGTCACAAGAAATATGAGTGTCGTCGTTTCAGTGCGCTACGTAAAGCGCTGCTGGGATTTGAAGACAATGAACTCAGGAGACTTCTGGTCCACGCGGGCGCCTGCTGTGTGGACAGGGGTGATGGCGACGAATGGTGGGTGTTAAGCGAACGGGAGCCTGACTACTTCGCCTCACTGCATGCGAAGGAAGGGCGTTCCTAACGCTTGCTTGCACCCGACAGCCGCACCGGTCACGCGGCTTGCAGGCGCAACCCGCGCGCCCTGCCGGCTTCGCCGGCTGCGGCTGCGGGTGAAGCTGATGTTAGAGGGGTAAAGAAAGTAGAGTTCATCGTGCGATTTGTAGGGTTAGTCATCGCGGCATTTCTCAATGTGGCGATTTGCTCGGCCAGCGAACTGGTATTCAAAGAATATAGAGTCGATGCGCCTGTGGCCGACCTTGCGATCCAATTCATGTCAATCGGCGCCCCCGCCGACTCTGTAGTTTTGCGCGTGTCTCTTGGGAACACTTCCGGTAGGTGCTGCGGTACTTCATACATTATGATAGAGGAATTGAAGTGGCCCACATACACGATTGTACTCGACTCTGAGCTTGATCCGACCGATAAATATTCTCATAATAAAATATGTCAACAGCGCTTGTGGAAATGCGGGACGCGTCTGGATATTCAGTTGACGGACAAGCGCCTGCGATTTGGGTTGTCTCCCTTTAAATTCGGTGAGTGGATTTCGCCATTTGAGTTTTCGGTTTCGAGCGAAGGTGGATTGCTCATAGTTCGAAGGGTATCAGCAGGGAAATATGAGGTACAAATTAGCGAGAAGAACTAGCAACCGTCTAACAAGTGCTTGCACCCGACAATCGCTTTTGTCGCGCTTTGTGCTTGCGCACAAACCGCGCCAAATCGGCTTCGCCGAACGCGCTTGCAGGTGAAGCCAATGTTATGCAAATTAAAGGAATGAGGATCGAGTGGATATTACAGGTATAATCGGTATCTTGGGGTTCTGCTTGGCTCTAGCGACGTTCCTATTGACTCGCTGGGAACGTCGGCGACAGCTCGCCGTCGAATTCTTCACGGATCATGGAAACATGTTCAAAGACGAACGTAGCGATGGAGATGAACACATAGTTTTGGTAGCACGGATTATCAATACCGGCGATAAGCTGGTCATAATTGATCGCGACAGTTTCGTTTTCTACGGAAACGGGCAGCCTGTCAAATGGCACCAAGCCGGAGATTTCTTCGGCCGGAACGACTTGCCGTCACCCCTGCTTCCCGGCGATCGAGCGGAGGTCGGAATGTATGAGGAGGCGTTCAAGGAGTGCATTGGTGCTGAGTGGAATGAAAGACTAGCCTTAGGCCTCGAGATAAATGACACTTCCGGTCGTCGGTACAGATTGTCCGGAAAATTTACGCTATTGCTCGATGTTGGTGAAGTCTCGACGGAGTTCTGATCACGTCGCATTGCATAATTGCATAACAGCAGCTTCCAACTGACGAAGCCGCTTATCACGCTCCGTGCGAGGCACACTGCTGTCCAAGACAATCTAACTTTCCCTCGATGCCGTCTGATTCTCGGCTCTGAACTTTGATTTCGGACGGGTTCCGGCAGTACCCTCGAATCAGGTTCCCCCTGCTGTCCAAGAGCCTACCACACCAGTTCCATCTGTTGCACCCCCGGTGTCACTGGCGGCACCCCAAACGGATCGTTGAGCCAATCCCATAGGTCACGATATGTGAAGAGGTTCCACTTCAACAACGCGACCAGGTTCGAAAGAGACCACCCCCACCGGGCACGCAGCTGCAGGTACTTCAGCAGTAGGATCGCAATCAATGCTGTCCAAATCTGAATCTTCAACGCGTTGAGCGTCGTGCCCACGAATGTCTTGATCCGGAGGTTCTGCTTCAACGCCTTGAAGAACAACTCGATCTGCCACCGGTCCTTGTAGATCCGGGCGATGGTCGTAGGCCCGAGATCCAGGTTGTTGGTCAGAAACTCGAACTCCTGGCCGGTCTGCGGATCACGGTAGCAGACGATCCGCAACGGATGAGGGCAGGTGTACCGGCTGTCCTTCCTGGTCAGCCGGATGATCTTGTCGGATAGGATGCCGCGGTCGCGGGTCGTCAGGTTGATCGCCGTGACGAGGTAGGCGGCATCCTTCTTTAAGCGAGTGACGAAAAAGACACCACGGGCCGTCCAGTCACCGAACAGCCGGTAATCGTTATAGCCGCGATCGAAGACGACCACGCTGCCTGGCTGCAAATCCAGGAGTCTCGCGATCTTCAGGTCCGGCTCGTAGCAGCCGGTGATATGGGCGAATGTCGGCAGATAGCCGTCGTGATCCAGCAGTAGGTGTAGCTTGATGGCTCCCTTGGTCTGGCGAAACCGGGCCCAATCGAACAGCGAAAGCGACAGATCGATCAAGGTCGCATCCAGCGAATACAGCTTGTTGCGGAAGCGGAAGCGGTGGCCGGGCGCCTGTTGGCGGCATCGCTCCAGGAGTTGATAGAAGACGTCCTCGTAGAGCTGCCAGGGCCGCTTGCTGTTCGCGTACGCGAGCGTCGACTTCTTCGGCGCCTGCTTCATGCCGAGGTGAACGACCTTGCCGAGGCAGCTCTCCAGGCCGCCGCAGATCTCACGCAGGCTGTGGGCTTGTGCCAACTGGCAGAACATCATAGCGACGAACTGGTCCCAGCAGGAGAAACCCTTGGTGGCGTGCTCGGCGTTGGCGCGACGGACGGCGCGCTGGAAATCCGAGCGAGGGAATAGCTGTAAAAGCTGGCCAAAGAGGCTGGTAACGCGTACCATCAGTCTGCCCTCCGATCGCGTGGTCCTGAAAGTCTGTGGTGGACTCCAGAATGCCATGCCGGAGGGCATCTTCAAATATCGATCACGAAGTTATCTTGGACAGGTGTGTGCGAGGCACGGGCCGCGCCAACCGACTTCGCAGCTGAAGCTAATGTTATACGGGTAATTGAGCAAAGAAAAGACGTAGCATGAGCTCTAATCTCTATACTGATCCAAGGCAATTGCGTGATCGATTGTTGGAGCTTCGCAAAGAACGCGAGCGACGTAAAGAAATCAATGGCCGGCGTCCGCGGTCTCAGCTAAGTGAACGAAACCGTCAACTGGTATTGGAAGCAACGGATGGTCGGTGCCATATCTGTGGTGGCGATGTTGGTGCACAATGGCAGGCAGATCACGTACTGGCGCATAGTGGCGGCGGGTCGAATGACCACAAGAACTTCCTGCCAGCGCACGCACTATGCAATAATTACCGATGGGACTATTTGCCTGAAGAATTTCAGCTCATCCTCAAGTTGGGAGTGTGGGCTCGAACTGAAATTGAGAAAGGCACTCGCAACGGAGAAGCTATTGCCGCGAGCTTTTCTGCAAAAGAAGCCAGCGTTAAGTCACGGCGAGTTTCGAGGAAGTAGCAGTACACGCATAACAGACCGTTCGAGCAGGCGGATCGCCCTTGTCACGTCGCTGGCAGGAGCCAGCGCCGCGCCAAGACCGCCCGCTGCTCAACGCTGATGTTATACTCAACAGGGTGGATGCTTTAATGAAATTGTTTTTAGTTCTCGGAGCTATCGCGATTGCTATATATTTACTTACTAAGCGAAGAGTGTCTCCCGAACCAATTCAAGATCCAGATCGCATGAGGCGCGCCTGTGGAGATGATTACGACATTTTACTAAATATCTTCAAGAGCGAGAAAGCGAATATCAAGGAATTTGAATTATTCGGGACAAAGGCCGCAATTGCATGGAATAATGGAGATAGAGAGGTAGTAGTCATTTGCATTACCTCATTCCGTAATGGTAGTCCAGTCACATCGAAATGGGACTACTATGACTTCAATGTGCGAGAAAAATACTGGTCTGGTGCGCAGCCTAAAGGATCTCCTGCCCGCATCCGAGAGGAGCTAAAGAAACTCGGCCTGATCTGATTGAAGGATGATAAGTTACGAGACGCTAAAAAATGGCGAGAAACTCAAACACGCCATAATTGGATCGATTACAATGGACAACGATACATGCTAGCATAACCAAACGTTGGAGCAGTCGGATCGGCCTTGTCACGTCGCTGGCAGAGCCAGCGCCGCGCCAAGTCCGCCCGCAGCTCAACGCTGATGTTAGGTTGAATGGAGGCCATGAAGAAGTCGAATTTGTATTTCCTCATTGGGTTTCTTATGGTGAGCTTACAAGTGACGCCAGCACCGGCAGCTGAACCAATCACGGTGACTCAGGCTGGTGGTGCGGTTGCTCCCCCTTGTGTGACGTACATGACGTTGGGATCTCCGACAGATACCTTCGCGTTACGGGTTTCGCTATGCAGCACCAGGAACATGGTACAAGAGCCGTATTCATACATAATCGTTGAGGAGCTATTATGGCCCCCTCCAGAGCCGAAGAGAACCGTAGAGGAGACTCCCGATGGCTTCCGCATTACACTTGAGGACATCGAGGAGGCGTGGCTGATATGCTCTTCCAAAATCGACGGGAAGGTTCTCAATCAGGCTAGACGCAATCTACCTCTGTTACCAGCATCGACAGACGATTCAAAGAATGTGATTAGGGGAGAATACAATGACCACTGGTTACGGCCGTTTCAATTTACGGAGTGGATATCACCTATTGAATTCATGATCGAAGACAGTCGCGGGCGCTTCGTGATTAGGAGGAAAGGGCCGGGAGAGTTCGAATTGGCTGAAGTTGTTCGCATCAAATAGCATTAACCTAGTGATGCGTGCAACTGCAGGTCACGGCCTTGGAAACCTAACAGATCGTTGGAGCAGACGGATCGGCCTTGTCACGGTTTTGGCTTACGCCAAACCCGCGCCAAGACCGCCCGCGGCTCAACGCTGATGTTATACGAGTAATTGAACGCGGGAGGACGGGGGATTGCTACAGGTAACGCGCAAGATCGGGCTCATAGTCCTGGTTATGGGCAGTTTGGTGAAGGTCCAATTATGTGCCGCTGCGGCTCCCGGTAATCCTCCGGGCTGGGCGTGGCTGATCGAGCCGAAGCCGACAACCACTTCAGTTTGGAGTGAACGTGGCGTACTCGGGCTCACGGCGCTATCGTCCGATGGCGGTCTCGATATCGTTATTGCGCTCAAGCCATCAGCAGGTTCGACGTATCGCGTCGTCGCGTTCGATTCTGATGGAAAGCGTCACGAACTTCATGGCATGGGGAGCGGCAACGGCGAGTTTTCTCTCAATCGGTACATGTCTTCTGTAGATTCACTGCCGTTTTCCAAGGCTACGAGTTTTGGAGTCGAGGTGCTGTCCCCAGATGGGTGGGAAACGGCTTCAGCGGCCGCAGCAATTGAAGCATCAGCCGCGGGATTGCAGCCTCTTCCGTTGCCTGTCGTTGGCCAACCCTACGAGTTCGATTTGTTGGGAGTCGATGGACAGAGGATCGAGAGCCAATCTGTGCTTGGCAAAGTTGTCCTCATCGACTGCTGGGCAACTTGGTGTACGCCGTGCATGAAGAAGATGCCCGCGTTGAAACTGATGTATGAACGCTGGCACGAAGCAGGGCTCGATATAGTTGGCGTGAACTTCGATCAAGATGCGGGCAAAGCGCAGGAGGTCGTGGCAGATCTCAAGTTGCCTTGGCCGCAGGTTAGAGTACCCTCAGATGTGGATTCACGGAGATTGTGGTGGGAGGTTTCTAGCATCTCTACCCTGCCCCGGTTGCTGGTCGTCGACCGGCGCGGCATTCTCGCAGCTGACTGCAGTAATCCGGATGAACTGGCCGCCGTTCTGGAGGATCTAGTTGGTGGAGATCGTCAGTGATCTCGTATAACAGACCGTTGAAGCTGACGGATCGGCCTTGTCACGTCGCTGGCAGAGCCAGCGCCGCGCCAAGGCCGCCCGCAGCTTAACGCTGACGTTAGAGAGACGGAGTGATTTCCATGAAATTCGTGTTCATCATTCTATTTCTGCTCGTATGGCAGCCAGTACAAGCAGAAACCCGATTAGAAATAGCAAAGTGTGTCACGGATGTGGCTGGCATGAGACGTTTGGCAAACGGCGAATTTGGACAGATGTACCCAGACACGGCCGATGTCTCATTGTTTTGCGAAGGTGTGTTCGAACCACCCGGCTTCTACTTTCTCAACATATCTCTTACATCCGGCGTTCTCTCCGGGGAGGCGTTCGTTTTCCAAGGCACTCGAGATCAACTGAAGCTCCGGGCTTACCTTCCTGCAAGGGCCTGGGTTTGGCGAAGAGCGGAGTGGGTTGATGGTGTTCTCGTGATCAGCGAACAGCCCTATACCGGTATAGATATGTCAAGCCTTGAAGCTGAATGCGCATGGAATCCGATCATCGAGTTACTTCCATGACGCTCTCTAACAACCGGCTTCAGCGGGCAGCGAAACGCCGCCGCTGATCCGGAGCGTTAGGCGCGATATGGCATCCGGAGGCTAAATGCAAGACACTGACTGGCATGTCGGACACACGAGTTACGGTCCGAGAATTAATGTCAAGAAAACGCTTAAGCAGTTGAGGCGTGAACCTTTGTCCCCACTGCTGGCAAAGCTTCATAACGGCGAATATGCAATACTCGAAGATGAGTTTTCGCGATACATGGAGGCGTATGAGCTTTACTACCTCAGTCTTGAACGGTTTCTTCCTGAAATGTCGCTAGCCGTTCGGTGGAGTAAAGGTCCGTACTATGTCCGTAAGTATGGCGGGAGATATACAGACAGTGAAAGACAACTCGCTCAAGAATATAACAAAATTGCAAGGTACCTACATCTCGACTTTTTCAATTGTCTTCTCTATGCAAGAATATTGCTTGACCGTGCGATAGCGTTCTCGAAGTACTTTTTGCAAGACGGAGATATGCCGAGCTATACCTCATTCTCGGAACACAAAAAGTACTTCAAACGTCTCAAACACTCCTTTGGTGCCCACGAGGCGTACGCAGCGTATATGCGAGACCAGACGGCCTGGTTTGATATGCCACTGAAAATTGTGCGAGATAAGTTTCTGGTTCACACGGGGCCAAAGCACATCCGAGTTTTCGGATACACATGCGGCGGACATGAGTTCGGTTTGATGTTGATGGTGCCTACCGGATCCGAACCTAACAAACCGCTCGCGAACATACAGACAATCACGGTTAGCGTTCCGCAAATGGCCGCCGACGTTGGTCAGTTTCTGGCGTGGCTTAGTGCCTATGGGTTGGAGGCTTTGGGAGAAAGTGACAGATTTGTCCCAGCTAGATGACGGGGCTTCTTGGCTGGAGTTGTCAAGGAGAGTCAGAGTTGCAGGGCACCTAACAGAGCGTTTGAGCAGACGGATCGGCCTTGTCACGCCGCTGGCAGGAGCCAGCGTCGCGCCAAGACCGCCCGCAGCTCAACGCTGATGTTAAAGGTGCAAGCGTCGCGGGGAACATATCAGAGAAGAATAAGAACCTTAGGGTTTGGCCCGAGCCTGAACGCATGCGCGGCAACTTGGAGCTCGGAGGCGCCGCCGGCGGCCGCAGCCCTGCATAAGAAGTCGATTCGAATCATCGGTGGTGGCATACTCATGGTGGCTGACTACAGGTCGCAATGCAGAGCTGACGGCGGGCTTCTTGCGGCGGCAGCGGTAGCCAGGGATGCGACCTTTAACCCCCCGCTCCACCAGTCGGTCCGCTTCGCGGCCCGCAGGTGAGCGCGCATGTTAGGTGTACAGAACAGAGGACACGAACTTGAGGTTGTCGAGAGCCCTTTGCGCAGTTGTTGGTGAGGTCCTTGTAGGTTCTCACGCGACTCTCAATGCCCTGTTCATCAACTCCGGTGCGCCAGGCGAGCCCCCGGATCTCGCCCATCACTTCAAGTGGAAGGAATGGCTGTTTCGAGCGGGCCAGGACTCCACAGTGGACAGCCTTGCTGTGCTTGGCAATGTGCTTGAGGAGTTCATGGATCTGGCGCAAACGGAAGGGACGCCCGAGTACGACAATTGGAAGGAGAAACGTGAGCGTGTGGAGCGTGCCCTTGAGGAGAATGGCCTACGGTACTACCGCTTTGGCCGGGTGCTGCCGCAGGGCGATGGCCATCGGCTTGAATCTCTTGACACGGCTGCAGCGCGCCAGTCCGGCCCGACAAGGCCGGCAAGGGTCGAGGAACTTCTCGAGGTAATGGTCCGCGGACTCCGTCGAGCCATGCACCCGCTCACCCATCGTCGGAGGGGAACCCAACCACTTTCCTTCGGCAACGAATACGATGTCCAAGACTTGTTGCACGCCCTTCTGCGGCCTTGGATCAGCGACATCAGGCCAGAGGAGTTTACGCCAAGCTACGCCGGGTCGAGCACCCGTATGGACTTCCTTCTGCCGGCGCACCGCATCGTCATCGAGACTAAGATAGTCCGTGATCGTGCCCACGCGCGACGCGTTGGCGACGAGCTAATCGTGGATATCGAGCATTACAGGCGGCATCCGCAATGCTCGTCGCTGTGGTGCGTCGTGTACGATCCCGATCAGCTGATAACCAACGCCGAGGGCCTCAGGAACGACCTTCAGGGTGACCGGTCAACACCGGACGGAGCGGTGGCCGTTCGTGTATTCGTGTTGTAGATGATGTCGGAGCTCAGGCAGACGCCTAACAATAGCATGCAGCGGACGGCGCTGCGCGCCGCGGCTGATGCCGAACGTTAGGCATATTAGGAAGTTAAGAACCGTATTGTGCAAGTAGTGCCATACAAAG
>JADHED010000557.1_pt1 | contig 42515 bp, 34 predicted proteins | sample 8952041 | NCBI WGS metagenome assembly JADHED01 (sample SAMN16124423, study PRJNA663239) | bioreactor sludge metagenome | isolation source: sludge (control) | place: India:Bengaluru | collected 2018-09-08 | reverse complement strand
GCAACTGACCGTGCGTGCGGGGGAGCACCGGGCGGACCCTCGCGCGCCTGCGGCGCGCGAGGCCGGCCCCTACGGCTGCCGCGTAGCAAAGGCTCGCGGCGGAGGCAGATCAGGAAAAGGAACGACCTACGGGGTCGTCCTCGCGCGCAGGTCGTCGTCGCGCGTCGGGTGTCGTCGCGCGCATTACCATAGGCGGATGGAAACGCAGCTGCCCCCCGCCGCCGTGGACGCCCTGCAGCGCGGCGTCGTCATCGAGGCGATCAAGATCGTGCGGACCGAGCGCGGTCTCGGGCTGAAGGAATCGAAGGACGCGGTGGATCGCTGGCTCGCGGAGCACCCGGAGTTGAGGCAGCGCCTCCACGGCGAGCAGCGGGCCGCCGAGCGGCGCGTCCTCGCGCGGCTCGGGCTGCTGCTCGCGGCGGTGCTGGTCGCGATCCTGCTGTCGTTGCTGATGAGCCGCTGAGATCGCGGCCACAGGGCGGACCGGGCGGACCGGGCGGACCATCCCGCTGCGCGGGAGGTCCGCCCCTACAGGTGTACGGGTCCCTACGGCGTGCGGATCAGGCGCCCGGGCGCGGGCGGCTCTTGGTGCGCGGCTTGGCCTTCCGGGTGCCGATGGCCGAGCTCTCCGCGGTGGACTTGCCGGACGCCGTCGCCGACGTGTCGGACTTCAGGAAGGCGTCGAGCTCGCGCTCGGCGCGGTCCTTGGCCCAGCCGTAGCGCTCCTGCATCCGGCCGACCAGGACCTCCCGCTCGCCGTCGATGCGGGTCAGGTCGTCGTTGGTCAGCTTGCCCCAGCGCTCCTTGAGGCGGCCCTTCATCTGCTTCCAGTTGCCCTTGAGCTGGTCCGTGTTCATCGGATCGTCCCCAGGTGGATGTCATCCAGGTGGATGCAATCCGGGCACTTCCGATATTAGTCGAACAAGAGCGGAGGCGCTGCGGCCGCGGACGACGCCGCCGGTTCAGGCGCCCGGAACGGACGGCTCAGGCGCCGAGGCTGGCCGCGACGAGGTCCACGCAGGCGCGGCAGATCCCGTGGGAGAGCTGGGGGACCTCGGCCCGTTCGAACAGGCGCAGGCGCAGGACCGCCTCCTCGACCTCGATCCAGGCGTCCGGCGGCATGTGGACCTTCTTGCACCAGGAGCAGATCCGGACGACCTCGACCCCGCGGGGCGCGTGGGCGTCCAGGAGCGCCACCGGCGGCCGCATCTCGACCCGCAGGACCTCGGTGCGGAACTGCACGTGGCCGTCCCGCAGCGGGGTGACCCGGATCCCGAGGTGGCGCCGGCAGTGCGGGGCGTCGCAGCGGATCTCGAACGAGACCGGGACGCCCCCGCGCGCCCGCCGGAGGATCATCCGGTAGAGGTCGCGGACCGCGAACCCGCTGACGAAGTCCCAGAGCTGCCGGCCGAGCACCTTGTCGGGGGCCAGCTCGCGGCCGCCGTTCTCGAGGGCGAACGGCTCCCAGCCGTCGCACACCTCGACGATCCGGTCCGCGCCGTCGATGGTGTACGCGAGGGCCCCCGCGGCCCGGGCAGCGTCCTCAGCCTGGCTCATGCGGGAAATCTAGCGCAGCGGCATCGGATTCAGCGGTTCGCTGTTACGGGTTAATCGGAGGGCGGGACGGGCGCCGCCCCGGGGAGGGGCAGGACGGCCACGGTCAGGCGCGAGATGCACGTCAGCCGGCCGGCCTCGTCCTCGATCCTTATGTCCCAGACGTGAAGGGTCCGGCCGAGGTGCAGCGGCCGGCAGGTGCCGAGCACCCACCCGGACGCGACCGAACGCACGTGGTTGCAGTTGATCTCGATGCCGGCGACGCGCTGCCGGGCCGGGTCGACGACCAGCGAGGACGCGATGCTCCCCAGCGTCTCGGCCAGCACGGCCGAGGCGCCGCCGTGCAGGATGCCGTAGGGCTGCCGGGTCCGCGCGTCCACGGGCAGGCGCGCGCGGAGAGAGTCGGCCCCGAGTTCGAGGAACTCGATGCCGACGTGCTCCACCATCGTGCCGCGCGCCTTGCGCGCGACCGCCTCGAGCGTCGGGTTCCCGAACCAGAGCGCCATCCGCGCCGGATCGTACAATGCTCCGCCCGATCCTCACAGGGAGAGCCGAAGCATGGGCAAGCCGTTCGAGGTGACACACGGGCCGCGCCACGCGGTGGGCCGGGCCGGGGCCTTCGCCGACATGCTCGAGCACACCGTCGAGCTGGTCCCCGGCAAGGACGTCCGGGGCAAGCTGTTCCTCGGCGACGCGCTCGGCCTGACCGGCATGGAGGTCTCGCTGAACAGCCTGCCTCCCGGGCGCGAGGTGCCGTTCCTGCACGTCCACGAGGAAAACGAGGAGCTGTACGTCTTCCTCGGGGGCACGGGCCAGATGGTGATCGATGGCGCCGTGATCGAGGTCGCCGAAGGCACGGCGGTGCGGATCGCCACCGGGGCCGCCCGGTCCTGGCGGAACACCGGGACCGTCCCGCTGCACTACATCGTGATCCAGGCCCGGGAGGGCACGCTGCGGCAGAAGAACGCCGCCGACAGCGTCGTCCCGCCCGACCGGCCGAAGTACGCCTGAACCGAAGTACGCCTGAACCGACGTACGCCTGAACCAAAGGGCGCCGGCACGACGCCGCGCCCGCGAAGGAGTGGGAATGCGCGTGATCGTGAAGCTGGCGGCGCTGGCCGCCGTCGTGGTGGTTTTCGGCGCCGGTGCCGGCGCCGGCGTGGCGCTCGCCGACGACTCGGCGTTCCTGGCCGCGGCCGCGAAGGAAGAGGGCGCGGTGCGGACCGACTCGGGCCTCGTCTACCGGGAACTGCAGGCCGGCACCGGCGCGCAGCCGAAGGCCACCAGCCGGGTCACCGTGCATTACCGCGGCACGCTGACGAACGGCAAGGAGTTCGACAGCTCCTACGGGCGGGGCGAGCCCGCGACGTTCGGGCTCAACCAGGTCATCCCCTGCTGGACCGAAGGGCTGCAGCGGATGAAGGTCGGCGGCAAGGCGCGGCTGGTCTGCCCGTCGCGCATCGCCTACGGGCCGAGCGGCCGGCCGCCGGTCATCCCCGGCTCGGCGACCCTCGTCTTCGAGGTCGAGCTCCTCGACGTCAAATAGACATCCCCCGATCGTAGGGGCGGCCCTCGGGCCGCCCTCCCCAACGAACCAGATGTAGCGTCGATCAGCTCGAGGCGTTTCGAACCGGAGGGCGGCCCAAGGGCCGCCCCTACCGGCCGCCCCCACGGGTCGATGGGTTTCGGTGTTGCGCTACGGTCCCAATGATCGTACTCAGCGGTCACCTGTAGCTCCTCCGGAGGCTTCGCCATGGGATCGGTGCGCCGTTGCCCGGGGCCGTTCGCGGCCGCGCTCGTCAGTTGTGTCGTCGCCCTCGCCGCCCTCCCCGCCGCGCGCGCGGCCGACGTCACCCGGCCGGCCGAGGTCGGCGGGGTGACCGCCGCCCGCGCGGGCCAGGACGTGGCGCTGGCCTGGGACCCGGTCACGACGGACGCGGCCGGCAACCCGGAGGCGGCGGCGTCGTACCAGGTCTACCGCGGCACCGCGCCGGACTTCGTCCCCGACCGCGCCGGCGGCTCGAACCGCATCGGGTCCGTGCCGGGCCCGGCCTTCACCGACGCCGGCGCGGGCAGCGTCGCGCTGCCGTACTTCTACCTCGTCACCGCGCTCGACGGCGCGGGCAACGAGTCCGGGACGAAGCCGTCCACCGTCACCGTGCCGCCGGTGCTCTCGGGCGCGTGGACCGACACCACGATCGACCTGACGTGGACCCCCGCGGCCCCGGCGGCCAACGTCGCCGGCTACCGGGTCTACTACGGCACGGCGACGCGCCGGTACGACTTCTCCAAGGACGTCGGCACGGCGACCAGCACGTCGCTGACCGGCCTCGAGACCTTCGTGAACTGGTACGCCGCCGTCGTCGCGATCGACGCGAACGGCAACGAGTCGGCGTTCTCCAACGAGCACGTCGACGCCGTCGCGGGCCGCGTGCGCACGCGCGCGCACAACGACGACTACCTGTGCTGGGGCGCCGGCAACTGCCCGCCGAAGCCCGGGCAGGTGCAGCGCGCCGACGGCTGGCAGCTGATGGTCCCGACCGACTTCCCGGCCGGCGACTGGAAGCGCGTGCTGGTCACGTTCACCATCGACTCGCGGCTCTGCAAGAACGGCCAGAGCGGCACGACGGACAAGTGCGGCGGCAGCAACCCCGGCGGCTACAACCCGTGCGGCGACCCGTGGGACCGCATCGCGAACCTGTTCCTGGTGCTCGACGACTGCATCGAGACCGGCGGCAGCTGCATCACGCAGAACAACCTCGAGCTGATGCGCGCGATCACGCCGTTCGGCACGGACGCGCCCCCTCCGCTGGGCGACGGGCTGGTGCCGCCGCGCCGCCTCACGCTCGACATCACGCCGTACGTCCCGCTGCTGAGCGGCCGCAAGTACGTCGGCGTCGAGATCGGCCACTACGTGCAGGCCGGCTGGCACGTGACGGTGGACTTCGAGTTCAGCGAGCGGCCGGACGAGGCCTCGGCGAAGAAGCCTGCCGCCGGGATCCAGGTGGTCGGCTACGGCGGCGCGCCGCTTCCGACGAAGACCGTCACGATCCCGTCCTCGGCGACGAAGGTCTACCTGCGCCTGTTCACCACGGGGCACGGCGGGACGCAGTACTGCGACGGCGGCGCCAACAACGGCCAGGCCTGCACCTCGAGCGCGGGCTGCCCGGGCGGCTCGTGCCAGAACTGCGACGAGTTCTGCCACCGCACGAACCAGATCCTGCGCAACGGGACGGTCATCCACTCCGTCGTGCCGTGGCGCGGGGACTGCGGCAACGAGGCGGGGAAGAACTGCTCGGCGTGGAACGCGTGCGGCTTCCCGTCCTGCCTGTTCTCGCGGGCGGGCTGGTGCCCGGGCAAGATCGCCTGCACCTCGGCGGCGCCCTGCGACCAGGACCTCGACATGACGTCGCAGCTCGCCCCGGGCGGGACGTACAACCTCGACTACCAGGTGCTCGTGCAGCGCGGGAGCTGGCTTGTCAGCCTCGCGCTGTATTGGTATACGAACTGACGCGAGGGGACCCCCCGGGGGCGGGCCCCCGGCCAAGGTCCCGGACATGTCGAAAACGAAATCGTGGCGGCGCCGGCTCGCGATCGGCGCCGTCGCCGTCGCGGGCGCGGTCCTGCTGTGGGCGATCGTGGGCGCGTACGCGCTGCCCGCGCTCGCGCGCCCGCGCGCCGAGCGTGTGCTCTCCGCGGCGCTCGGCGGCCGCGCGGTCCGCATCGCCGGGGTCGCGTTCCACCCGTTCACGCTGCAGCTGCGCGTGTCGGGCCTCGACGTCGCCGACCGCGAGCCGGGCCGGACGCTCCTGTCCGTCCGCGAGCTGCTGGTCGACGTCCAGCTCTCCTCGCTCTGGTACCGCGGCCTCGTCGCCCGCGAGGTGCGCGTCGACGGGCCGAGCCTCCGGCTGGCGCGCACCGGCCCGGGCGCGTACAGCGTCTCGGACCTGCTCGCGCCCGCGCCGCGGCAGGACGCGGCCGCGGAAGGCGGCGGCGGCGCACGCTTCTCGCTGAACAACATCCGGCTCGGCGGCGGCCGGATCGAGTTCGAGGACCGCCCGCTCGGGCGCACGCACGTCGTCGACGCGATCGCCGTCGACGTGCCGTTCCTCTCGAACCTGCCGCTGCACCTCGAGACGTTCGTCACGCCCGCGGTCGGCGCCACGGTCAACGGCACGCCCTTCGCGTTGAAGGGGCGCACGCGGCCCTTCCACGGCTCGCTCGAGACCGTCTTCGAGCTGAAGGTCGACGACCTCGACGCGCCGAAGTACCTCGACTACCTGCCGCAGCGCCCGGCAGCCGCGGTGGACGCGGCGCGGCTCGACGTGGACGGCACGCTGTCGTTCACGCGCAACGCCGCGGGGGAGCCCGCGCTGCTCGTCGCCGGCCGCGCCGCCCTGCGCGGGCTCGCGACGCGCGACGCCGCCGGCCGGCCGCTCTTCGCCGCGCGCCGCCTCGACCTCGACCTGGCGCAGCTCGACGTGTTCCGCCGGGTCCTCGAGGTCCGCCGGATCGCGCTCGACGGGCCCGAGCTGAACGTGATCCGCACGGCCGCCGCGACGAACGTCGCGGACCTCGCGCCGCGCGGCCCCGAACCCGTGCCGGCGACCGGCGTCGATCCGCGCGGCCCCGGCGTGGCCCCGGGTGAACCGCGGCCCGAGGCCGGCGACAGGAGCAGCGACTGGCGGGTCTCGATCGACGAGATCCGGCTGGACGGCGGCAAGGTCGCCGTCGCCGACCTCGCGGTGCGGCCCGCGTTCGAGCTCGTGCTCGACCCGGTCGTGGCCTCGCTGCGGGACTGGCGGCTCGCCGACGGCGCGCCGTCGCCGACACTGACCCTCGAGGCGCGCGCGGCGAGCGGCGAGGTGCTGACGCACGAGGGCCCGTTCGACCCCCGCCCGCCGCTCGCGTTCGCGGGCCGGACGGGGCTCGCGGGCCTGCGCGCCGCGGCGCTGCGCCCGTACGTGCGCGACCTCCTGCCGTTCGACCTCGCGCGCGGCACGCTCGGCTTCGAGGGCGCGTGCACCGGCGCGCTGCTCGAGCCCGCGACGATCGCCTGCCGCGACGCGCGGATCATCGCCGCCGACGTGCGGCTCGGGGTGAAGGACGGCCCGGCGGACCGGGTCGTGGTGCGCCGCGGCGAGGCGGACGTGGACGAGCTGTCGCTGGCGACGGCCTCGCTGCGCGTCGCGCGGCTCGCGCTCGACGGCGCGCGCGTGGACGCGACGCGCACGGCCGAGGGGATCGACGTCGTCGCGATGTTCCTCCCGCCGGCCATTCCCGGCGCGGCCGGCTCAGAGACGGCACGCGAAGTGTCGTCGCCCGGCTGGACCGTGGACCTCGGCGTTCTCGCGTGCCGCGGCTGCGCCGTCCTGCTGCACGACCTCGACTGGCCGCAGCCGGTCGAGCTGGCGCTGGAACCGCTCACCCTCGACGCGCGCGGCCTGTCGACGCGCCCGGGCACCCGCGGGTCCGTCGACGCGAAGGCCGTGTTCGGGGGCGGGGGGAGCGTCACGCTGAAGGGGCGGCTCACGCTCACGCCGTTCGAGCTGGACGCCGCGACCGCGGTGTCCGGCGCCGACCTCGTGCGGCTGCAGGGCTACCTCGCGCCGTTCGTGCGGCTCGTGCTTGCGGACGGCGAGCTGACCGGCAAGGGGCGCCTCACGCTCCGCCTGCCGGACGACGGCGACCTGGTCCTGCGGTACGAGGGGGACGCGAACTTCGTCAACGTCGTCACGACGGACGCCGACCACGACGAGGAGCTGTTCGCCTGGAGTTCGCTCTACTTCGACAAGCTGCGGCTCGGCTACAACCCGTTCGTCCTCGAGGCCGCCTCGATCGCGGCGACCGACGCGCGCGGGCGCCTGTCGATCGACCCCGACGGCAGCATCAACCTCTACGGCGTCAGCGACGCGCTGCGCCCCGCCCCCGAGGACGGGTCGGCGCCGCCGACACCCCCGCCGTCACCGTCGCCGTCCGATGCTGCTGCGGCCGGAGCCTCCGCCGGCCTGCCGGTGACGATCGACGCCGTGACGGTGCTCAACGGCGAGCTCCTGTTCGTGGACCGTTCGGTGGACCCGCCGTTCGAGATGCCGTTCACCGAGCTGAACGGCAGCATCCGCGGCCTCTCGTCGGACAGCGCGGCGACGGTCGAGCTGCGCGGGCGGCTCGGCGCGCACGCGCCCGTGGAGATCACCGGGCGCATGAACCCGCTCAGTCCGTCGCTGTACGCGGACATGAAGATCGCCTCGCGCGACGTCGACCTCTCGCCCTGGACGCCGTACTCCGGGCGCTGGCTCGGCTGGGCGATCGCGGGCGGGACGCTCAGCACCGAGATGACCTACGTCGTGGACCAGCGGCTGCTCGACGCGAAGCACCGCGTCGTCATCGACCAGCTCACGTTCGGCGAGCGCGTCCCGAGCAAGGACCGGATCCGCGTGCCGATCAAGACCGCCGTCGCGCTGCTCAAGGACCGCAACGGGCGGATCGACCTCGACGTGCCGGTCAGCGGCTCGATCGACGACCCGCAGTTCCGGGTCTGGCCCATCGTGTGGAAGATGGTCAGGAACGTCTTCTCGCGCGCGGGCTCGGCGCCGTTCTCGATGTTCAAGGGCGTGGGCGGCGGCGCTGGCGACGAGCTGTCGTTCGTCGAGTTCGCGCCCGGCCGTGCGGCGCTGGACGAGACCGCGACGGCGCGCCTGGCGGCGCTCGCCGCGAACCTCGCGGAGCGGCCGGCGCTGACGTTGCTGGTGACGGGCTTCGCCGACCCGGAGCGCGACCGCGAGGGGCTGAAGCGGCTGATCCTCGAACGCAAGGTCAAGGCGCGGAAGGCGGCCGACCTGGATCTCGCCGGGGAGGACGCCGGGCCCGCCGCGCTCGACGCGCTGCCGCTGACGCCGGAGGAGTACCCGCGGTACCTTGAGAAGGCCTACCGCAAGGAGAAGATCCCGAAGCCGCGCACCGCGCTCGGGCTGGTGAAGGACCTGCCGCCCGGCGAGATGGAGCAGCTGATCCTCACCTCGATCGTGGTCGCGGACGACGACCTGCGGCGCCTCGCGGCCGAGCGCGCCGGCGCGGCGCGGGAGCGGCTGGTCGCGAACGGCGTGGACGCAGCGCGGCTGACGGTCGTGGAGCCGAAGGACGGGACGGCCCCCGCACCCGGGAAGGGGACCTCCCGCGCCCTCGTCGAGTTCGCGATCCCCAGCGCCGACCCCGAAGACTGACCTCGCGAGGAACGCGTGAGGGCCGCCTCCGTTTGGTCGTAGGGGTGGGCCTCCGTGTGGGCGGGTAGGGGCGGGCCTCCGCGAAGCGGATGGTCCGCCCTCCTACGAGCCGCCCCCCCCCGATCAGAACTTGATGACGAGCGACGTGGTGAACAGCGAATCGAACTCGTCCAGCTCGTACGGCACCTTCTCGGCGCCCGGCACCGGCACGCCGTCCTCGTCGACGATCTCGACCGGCACCGTCGCGGGCACGTTGTCGTAGTAGATCGTCAACGCCACCTTCAGCGCCAGGTGCTCGTTCATCATCACCGAGACGCTGTTCATGAACTCGACGCGCCAGTCCGACGTCTCGTCGAGGTTCTCGTCGATCGTGGTGACGTTCTGGTATTCCGAGTTGGGCGTGAACTTCCACAGCAGGTCCGACCCGACGCGCAGGCCGAAGAAGTTCGTGGAGTCGCCCAGCACCGGCTCCTCGCTGGTGGCGCTCAGCTGGTAGTTCGTCTTCCACTTGAGCGTGTCGGTGTTCTTCCACTGGTTACCGACACCGGCGGCGCCGATGTAGCGGTTCGCGATGCCCACGGGCTCGTTCCGCTCCCAGCCGCCGGACACCATCCAGAAGAAGTTCGGCGAGATGTTCTGCTGGTACTCGCCGTTCAGCTGGTACCGCTCGGCCGCGACGCGCTCGTCCTCGTCCTCGACCAGCACGTAGTCGTCCGGGGTGCCGACGGCGAAGCGGGTGAAATCCGTCACCTTCGACTTGATGGCGAGGGCGCGGAAGGTCAGCTTCGCGTCGGCCCAGATGCGGGCCGACTCGCCCTTGAACCCGAGCGTGCTGCTCGTGGCGTTGCCGCCCGACCGCACGTAGCTCAGTTCCGCCGTGTTCTTCCAGCCTTCCTTGGGCGGCTCGTCCGCGCGCGCGGCCGTGACGGCGACGCCGAGGACGCAAGCAACGAGGGCCGCCGCCGCGACCGGGCGCGCCGTGAAACGGGTCTGCATGGGGGTCTCTCCTCGGGCTTTGTCGGGGCCTCTCCCCGGAACCCGCGGGAGTGTAGCGACACGGGTATGATCCCGCCATGGGCGCCATGGGCATCGAGGAGCCGGGCGGGCTCGTCCAGCTGATCCAGCTGTCGATTTCGCCGGTGATCCTGATCTCCGGGGTCGGCATGCTGCTGCTGACCCTGACCAACCGCTTCGGCCGCGTCGTGGACCGCACCCGCGAGCTGAGCGTGACGATCAGCGGCGAGACGGACGCCGCCAGGGCGGGGATCCTCCGGCGAGAGCTCACGATCCTCCATCACCGCTCGCGGCTCGTCCGGCTGTCGATCCAGCTCGCGGCCGCCAGCATCCTGACGACCGGCGTGCTGATCCTCGTGCTGTTCGTCTGGGCCGTGACCGGGCGGATTCCGGCGATGCTGCCCGCGGGGCTGTTCCTGGCCGCCGTCGGGCTGCTCGTTGCGTCGGTCGTGGTCTTCCTGCGCGACCTGCGCCTGTCGCTCGAGGCCCTCGACATCGAGATCGGCGGCCCCCCCTGACACGACCTGTAGGGGGCGGCCCTTGGGCCCGGTCGATCCGGTCACTCCTCGAGCGGCGCGTCGCGCGCGAACGGCGGCCGCGCGTCCTCGTACCCGCGCTGCTCGACGTCGTACACGTACTGCTGCTTGGAGATGAGCGTCCCCCGGCACAGGTTCGGCCGCTCCGTCGGCCGGGCGTTCTCCACCAGCAGGCGCTCCGACAGCTCCTCGAGCAGCCAGTCGGGCACGGTGCCGCGCCGCCCCGGGTAGACGAAGCCGAAGAACACGAGGTGGCCGAACAGCACGCGCCAGTGGTCGCCGTAGCGCTGGAGCAGCCGCTGCCAGTCGAGGGTGGCCCCGGCGTCGTGGATCAGGTGCGCCACGTCCGCGCCGTCGAAGCGCTCGCGCTCCATCACGAACGACTTGGCGTAGATCATCTCCTCGGGCGGCGCGAGCAGGACCGGCACGCCGAGCACGTCGCCCGGAGTCGCGTGTCGGAACCACTCGTCGTCGACTTGGCCGACGCCGTTGCCGAGCCCCATGATGATGTCCACGAAGTCGTCCCCGCTGTAGGCCTTGCAGAGCCAGTGGAGGACGAAGGGTTGAATGGAGCAGCCCGCCGCCTCCAGTGCCCGCCAGGCGGCCTCGGCGTGCTCGGGCCGGACGAAGACGTCCAGGTCCTTGGTCTTGCGGCTGAAACCCGTGTAGCGATTGAGCGCGAACGCGCCCTCGACGAGGAACGGGACTCGGGCCTCGACGAGGCTGCGCAGGGCGAGCTGGTAGAAGGCGGTGACGTCTTCGGGGAGCGACTGGAGGTCGTGGGTCACCGGGGGCTCCTGGTGGCGGCCGGACCGAAGGGGACACGGGAACTCGGCGGCGGAGGCGTCATGCGGATTGCGGCGGTGGCCGATATCCACGTTTCGCGGACGACGGGCAGCGAACTCGGGGCGATGTTCGCCGCGGCCGCCGAGCAGGCGGACGTGCTCGTGCTCTGCGGGGACCTGACGGACTACGGGCTGCCCGAGGAAGCCCAGAAGCTCGCCGCAGAGCTGCGGTCTGCGGTCAATATCCCTGTTGTGGGGGTGCTCGGCAACCACGACTACGAGTCGGGGAAGGCGGAGGACGTCCGGACGGTCCTCTGCGAGGCCGGGATGATGATCCTCGATGGCGACGCGTGCGAGATCGCGGGCGTCGGGTTCGCCGGGGTGAAGGGGTTCGGCGGCGGATTCGGCCGCGGCACGCTGAACGCGTGGGGCGAGAAGGTCATCAAGGACTTCGTCCAGGAGGCCGTGGCGGAGCAACTGAAGCTCGAGGCCGCGCTGTCGCGCCTGCGCGCGGGGCGCCGGGTGGCCCTGCTTCACTACTCCCCGATCGAGGCGACGGTGGAAGGCGAGCCGCGCGAGATCCACCCGTTCCTCGGCTGCAGCCGGCTCGAGCGCCCGTTCGAGCGCTGGCCCGTGGACGCCGTGTTCCACGGCCACGCCCACGGCGGCGCGCCCGAGGGCGCCACGAAGAACGGGATCCCGGTCTACAACGTCTCGATGTCCTCGCTGCGCAAGGCGTTCCCCGAGAAGCCCCCCTTCCGCATCGTCGAGCTGTAGGGCCTCGCGCGCGCCGCGGCGTAGGGGCGGGCCTCGCGCGCGCAGCGCGCGATGGTCCGCCCTGGGCCACGTCGACTCGCCCAGGCCGCCTGACAAACCAGTCGCGGTGCCACGTCGCCGCCCAGATATGTCAGCTGATCGACGAAGATGATGTGCAAATGTCGCATTTGCATTGACGACAGCCTCTGAAACCACCTAGCATCCCGCAACCCGAGGGGGCCGTCCTGGCCATCCACAATCGCGATCAGCACAGGTGAAGGTTCTTCTTTTCGCCGATACGTGCGGTGCGCGACATGTCGTCCCGACCCTCAGGAGGTCTGTCGATGAACGTCTCGCGCATCGCATCGAATCTTCCTCGTCCGCGCCGTCTCATGACGTTGTGCTCTCGCCGCATGGCAGGTCGGGTCGCTGCCTGGGCTCTGCTCTCCACCGTGTTCGGGCCAGCGCTGGCCCAGCAGCCGCCGAAGACGGCGACGATCGACTCGCCGGCGACCGTACTGACGCGCGGCGTCGCGCTCCATCACGACGTCTCGCCGCCGCTTCGGGAACTGATGTCGCTGCCGATTCCCGTTCCTGCGATGGACGCCTCCCGATTGGAGGCGTTGCTCGCGAAGACGAATCTGTGGGCGGGATTCGGCGGACCTTGCGGGGTCGGCAACGAGGGCGCGGCCACCGTCGTGTTCGATGCTGGCGCCCGGCGGTGGGTGATCGGCAAGGTGGCGGGGGATCTCCGCTGCGTCGCCGTCTCCGGCACCGAGGATCCGACCGGCTCGTACGATCGTTCCTCGTATTCCGCCTCGGACGCGGTGCTCGGTTGCGACGCGGCCTGTCAGTCCGCCTTCCTCGCCGAGCACAACCGGGTGCGCACCCGGCTCAACGATCACAAGATGCCGGCACCTGTCGGTTTCCAGCCGATTGCCGCTCCTCCGCTCGCGCCCCTGTCCTGGGACACGACGATCGCCAGCGGGGCCCAGGCCTGGGCCGACGGATGCAGCCACGAGCACAGCGGCGCCCCCGGCCTCGGGGAGAACCTCTACTACTCCGCCGGCGGCGCGCCGACGCCCGCGACCGCGGTGGCCAGCTGGGAGAGCGAGTCGGTCGATTACACGTACGCCGCGATCGGCGACCCGGTCAACAACCAGAGTGCGATTGGTCACTACACGCAGCTCGTGTGGGCGAACACCAGCCTCGTCGGCTGCGGGAGCACGCACTGCACGACGAACACGCCCTTTCCGGGGTTCCCGGAGTGGGACTTCATCGTGTGCCGGTACTCGCCGCCCGGGAACTTCACGGGCCAGTTCCCGTACGTCGCCGGGATCGTGTGCTCGAGCAACGCCGATTGCAGCGACGGCAACCCGTGCACGGACGACATCTGCAACAGCCCCGGCACGACGGCGTCCGATTGCACCCACACCGGCAACACCGCCGCGTGCGAGGACGGCAACCCCTGCACCGGTCCGGATGTCTGCGCCCCCCCGCCGGGTTGCGGCGCGACGCAGAACTTCGACGGGGTCACGGCCCCGGCCCTTCCCGCGGGGTGGACGTCGACGCTCACCGGCACCGGCAGCCTGTGGACCACCGTGAACACGAGCAGCGACACCGCGCCGAACTCGGCGTTCGGGTCCGACGGCAGCGCGGTCGCCGATCAGCTGCTCGTCAGCGTGCCGATCTCGATCAGCGCGCCGAATGCGACGCTCACCTTCAGGAACCGCTGGAGCTTCGAGGACGCGACGGGCTGCTTCGACGCGGGCGTCCTCGAGATCAAGATCGGGACCGGGGCGTTCACCGACATCCTCGCCGCGGGCGGGAGCTTCGTCTCCGGCGGGTACACCGGCACCGTCGCGACGGCCTACGGCAACCCGCTCGGCGGCCGATCGGCGTGGTGCCAGGCGTCGGCGGGCTACCCGTCGTACGTGACGACGTCCGTCAACCTCCCCGCGGCCGCGGCCGGCCAGACCATCCAGCTGCAGTGGCGCGTCGGGACCGACTCGAGCCAGGGCGCCGTCGGTCAGAACATCGACTCGATCGTGATCGCCGACTCCTGCGCGGCCGTATGCAACCCCGGCCCCGGCATGTCGGCGCCCGCGGAGGCCCAGAACCTGCTCGTCTCGGCGGACAAGCGAACCATCAGCTGGTCTGCGGTCGCCTCCGCCACGCGGTACGACGTGGTCCGCGGCAGCACGGCCGCCCTTCCCGTCGGACCGGGCGGCGGGGACGAGGTCTGCTTCGACAACCTCCCGGGACCCTCTCTGGTCGACACCGCCGTTCCGGCTCCGAACGCCGGCTTCTGGTACGTCTCACGCGCAGAGAACTCCTGCGGCAACGGAACGTACGGCACGCAACGCCCGAACGGCGCGCCCAGCTCGCCGCGCGTGACGACGACCTGCCCATAGCGGGGGCACGGGCGCGCCGTGAGGCGGGGTGATCGCGAGCCTGCTGAAGCTCTCGCGCAGAGGCCGTCGCGGTACACGTCCTGTTGGAATGAACCATGACCTCCGAGGCGGCGCGCGAGTCGCCTCGGTCAACTGCCGCCTCGGCCAAGCCAGACCGCGCCGTGACTTTGGTGGCGCGCGCTCAAGCGGCCGACCGCCAGCCGTCCCTCGTTGGTGCGAAGCGGGCCGGCTCGGTCGGGGCGGAACCGGCGGCATCGTTAATCTCCGCGAGGCGGTCGAGCGAGTAGTCCGGCGCCGGCTTGCCGAAGAGCACCATCAGACGGAGCAGCCGGTCGGAGGTTCCGCCGATCGGCTCTCGCTCGTTCTCCCAGCGCGAGACCGTCTCCGCGCTCACGCCCATGTGCTTCGCGAAGTTCTGGCCGGACCAGCCGAGCCACTTGCGGAGAAAGCGGACCTCCGTCCCCTGGAGCCGACGCGAGTGCTTCACGAAGTGCAGCGCGATCGCGCGATGGAGCTCCTCGAGGTGAGGGATGTCGACTTCGTAGTACTCGCACTTCGTGCAGCGATAAACGGAGACGCCGACCAGCACCACCCCCGGCAGCGACGGATCGAACGGCACGTCCTCCACGTGACGCTGCATCTCGCTTCCGCACTCGAGGCAACTCGTCTCGGTCAGCATCTGTTCCTCACGATTCTCCGGCCCAAGCGGTCACGACCACGAGCAGCGTCTCGCCGCGGAACGCGACGACGACGGTGTAACCTCGCGGTGTGGACACCGGGTAGCGCCACGATCCGTGTTCCCACTCGGCGGCCCCGACGATGCCGCCGCGGAGCACGTTGAGGCAGTCGGCCATGTCGAGTTCCCGCGCCGCGATCCTGTCGAGCGCGTGACGCGAGAAGCGGACATGGCCAGAACTGACGAGCGCCACGATGCGTCGTCGCGCGTCGCCGGGCGCCAGTGGTTCATCCGGCATGGTTCAAGGTGGCGCGACATTGAGGAAATGTCAAGAGTCTCTCGTGCGAGGGGTCGGAGAGCGAGCGCGACGCACGGAACTCAAGTCGCTGACAAAAATAGGCTTAGGACGCTGATGGCGTCCGACTTCAGGGCCGCGGACCGTCCCTTTGGGGGGACCCGTCCAGGGTTCAGGGGGATCGGTCCGAGGCCGCGACGCCCTCGGCCTGCCACTCGCCGAGCGCGGGAAGAGCCGGAAGCGCGGGGAGCGGCGGCAGCCACGCCGCCTTCGCGACCACCACCGACCGGATGCGCGCGAACGCGCCGGGCTGGCGGGCCTCGACGCAGAAGGTCGGCGGCTCGTAGCTCCAGCCCGCCGCCAGGCGCTCCGCCTCGCGGCGCAGGCGGCGATGGATGTACGAGCCCACGACCGGCGCGGCGAGACGCGCCCGGACCCCGAACTCGCGGTAGACCTCCCGCAGCAGGCCGTCGAGCCGCGCGGCGAGCGCGGCGTTGCGGCGGAACCACTTCCGCGCCGCCCACAGCGCGCCGGCGAAGCCGGTGGCGAGGCCGCGCGACTGCTCGCGGATGCGCGCCCGGACGCGCGGGTCGGCGTGGCGGCGGTGGCGGCGCCAGCCCTCGAGCAGCGTGCGCGCCATCCGGACGACGCTCGGCCCGTTGACCTCGAAGTCGCGCTGGAACGCGCGCAGCAGGTAGCCGGTCTCGGCGCCCGGCGGGATGTTCGCGTGGCTGTAGTTGAAGCGCAGCTGGCCGTGCGTGTCGGCGGCGTCGCGGCAGTCCGGGTCGGTCAGCAGCCCCTTCGCCCTGGTCTCCTCCCACAGCGGCGTGCCGGCGATCGGCGTGTAGAGCATGAACTGGTGGAAGTCCGTCTCGTGCGCCACCGCGTAGTCGATCGCCGCGTCGATGTTGCCGGGCGTGTGCTCTTCCATGCCGATGATCGAGGAACCGAGGACGCAGATCCCGTTCGACTGCAGCTCGCGCACCAGCCCGAGCGTGTCGGCCCCCTTCAGCTTGCCGTACTGGCTGTCCTTGCCCTCGAGGCCCATCCAGATCCAGGCGACGCCGAGCCCGACGATCTGCTCCATCGTGTACGAACGCACGACGTTGGCGGACGAGAAGACGTACAGCGACCACGCCTTGCCGTGCTGCCGCATCAGCTCGAGCAGGCGCAGCGCGCGCGCGCGGTGCAGCAGGAAGTTCTCGTCCATCATGAAGAACGAGCGGGCGCGGAGGTCGCGCTCGAGCCCGGTCATCACCTCGAACAGCTCGTCCCCCGTCCGGTAGAAGTCGATCGACCGGCCCTTGCCGCCGAACATCGCCGACGTCGAGCAGAAGTTGCAGCCGACGGGACAGCCGACGGACGGGATCACCGTCGCCGCGACGTCGCCCGGCCCCGACGGCAGCCGGACGCCCATCGCGCGGGCGCCGTACCCGGACACGATCCGCGGGTGGCGGATCGGCCGGTCGGTGTCCTCGCCGAGGAACGCCCTGAACCAGGCGACGCCCTCGCCGCGCACGACGTGGTCGGCGTCGATCCGGTCGCGCAGCCCCTCGAGGTTCGCGATGTGGCCGCCGACGACGATCGTCGCCTGGGGCTGGTGCACGCGGATCAGCGCGCACATGCGCCGGACCTTCTCGATGTTGGGGATGATCGCGCTGATGCCGACGACGTCGTACGCGCGGGACTTCAGCTCCTGCACGAAGCGCTCGAGCTGCGGGAAGTCCAGCAGCGTGCAGGGGGCCAGGATGTTCTCCTGGATCATCATCAGGCCCCAGGAGCGGTGGAACATGCGGAGCGAGAACGGGCCCTGCACGCGCGTCACCTGGTTGTGGTACAGCTCCATCGGGTTGATCGCGCGGCTGCCGTCGTCGTCGTCGCGGCCGTAGGGCCCGTAGACGCTGGTCAGCAGCACCCGCGCGGCGTCGCCGAGGGGGTGGACCGCGGGGGTCGCCACGCAGGAGACGGACGACGACGCTTCGGGGACGCTGACTTCCGGCACGGCTCGCTCCTCGGCGGGGCTGGGGGCTCCGCGAGGGGGCCCCATGAGGGGGCTCCGCGAGGGAACTCCATGGCTGGGAGCGTAGCGGGCGGATGTCACGGATCTGCCGGGATCCGCGTTTCGTCAGGGCACCGGCTCGGCCCTCACGGGCGCTGGTCGGGCCGCGCACCGCCCGGGCGGCGCGGCTTCGGCTTGCTCGCGCCGCCCCGCGCGGGCGCCGCGGGCACCGCTGGCGCCGCGTTGAGCGCGACCGCGGCGCGGACGAGATCCGTCAACGCCGCCTCGTCGATCGACTCCCCCTCGTGGATGTCGATGGCGCGCCGCACGTTCCCGTCGAGGCTCGAGTTGAAGAGGCCGGATGGGTCGGGCAGCGAGGCGCCCTTGGCGAAGGTGAGCTTGACGACGCTCTTGTAGGTCTCGCCCGTGCACACGATGCCGGCGTGGGACCAGACGGGAGTGCCCCTCCACTTCCACTCTTCGACGACGTCCGGGTCGGCCGCGTGGAGGATCGCGCGCACCCGCGCGAGCGTCTCCCCGCGCCAGTCCCCGAGTTCCCTGATCCTCGCGTCGATGTGGGCCGACGCCGACTCGCCCGGTGCCGATCCCGCCGGCGCCGGCGCCGCGGGGACGGAGGGGACGGACCGCTTCATGGGGGGCTCCCGATCGCGGTGCCGCTCGTCTCGACAGCGCTTCACCGCGTCGCGTCGAGGGCGCCACACCGCAGGGCCCGCCGCCGGGCGAAGGACGGGCCGCGACGTCCGAGACGCCGATGATCACGCAATAGGCCGTCGGTTGGCTAACGGGATCACCGCGCGGAGGCAGCCAGCCCCGAATCCCACACCTCGCGGGGGAGAACCCCCTTGTTCCCACACTTCGCCACTCACGTCCGCCCGAAGCGGCTCAAGGACCGCGAGTTCAGCCGCGTTTCGAACCGCCACGAACGTTGGCGAACTCACCCCCGCGCGCGAAACCGCCCGTCGCTTCCCAGATGCGGGCCAGGTGTGGGAAACAGACCCCTCTCCCCCCCGAGGTGTGGGAATCGGGAGGGTCTCCCGTCGAGGCGGCCCTCTCACAATCATATTTGGTATGAATCCAGTTCTGGACAACATCCAGAATCGCGACTAAGCTCCGCGCCATGCCTGAACGCACGACGGCGGATTTCGAGGCGCTGCTCCGGGGCCACGGCCTGCAGGTCACGGCGCAGCGGCTCGCGGTGCTGCGCGCCCTGGCCGCCGCGCCGCACCTCACCGCGGACGACGTCGACAAGGCGGTCCGGGCCGAGATCGGCGCGGTCTCCCGCCAGGCGGTGTACGACGCGCTGACGGCCTTCACGGACAAGGGCCTGGTTCGGCGCATCCAGCCGGCCGGGTCGCCGGCACGTTTCGAGAGGCGGGTCGGCGACAACCACCACCATCTCATCTGCCGCGCGTGCAACCGCACGGTCGACGTGGACTGCGCCGTCGGCGAGACGCCGTGTCTCACGGCCGCCGACGACCGGGGCTACGAGATCGACGAGGCCGAGGTCATCTACTGGGGGCGCTGCCCCGATTGCCTCGCGGCCGGTCACGCCCGAACGGGCGGGCCGCGAGTGGATCCAGCGACGGAGGAGGACCGACATGCCTGACGACAGGACCCGCAGCAACAGTGAAAGCGAGAACCCGGTCATCCCGGCGCCCAAGCCGAAGACCGGCGGCCGTCCGCGCACGAACCGGGACTGGTGGCCGAACCAGCTCGACCTCAACGTGCTGCACCAGCACGAGCGGCGCGGCAGCCCGCTCGGCGACGACTTCGACTACACCAAGGCCTTCGAGTCGCTCGACGTCGAGGCCCTCAAGCAGGACATCGTCAAGGTGATGCGGACCTCGCAGGACTGGTGGCCCGCCGACTACGGCCACTACGGGCCGCTGTTCATCCGGATGTCCTGGCACCAGGCCGGCACGTACCGCATCGAGGACGGCCGCGGCGGCAGCGGCGACGGCGCGCAGCGCTTCGCGCCGCTCAACAGCTGGCCCGACAACGCCAACCTCGACAAGGCGCGCCGCCTGCTCTGGCCCGTGAAGCAGAAGTACGGGCAGAAGGTCTCGTGGGCCGACCTGCTCGTGCTCGCCGGCAACGTCGCGCTCGAGGACATGGGCTTCAAGACCTTCGGCTTCGGCTTCGGGCGCCCGGACGTGTGGGAGCCCGAGGAGGTCTTCTGGGGCCCCGAGGACACGTGGCTCGGCGACGAGCGCTACAGCGGCGACGAGGAAGACCGCCTGCTCGCGAACCCGCTCGCGAACGTGCAGATGGGCCTGATCTACGTCAACCCCGAGGGACCCGGCGGGCGGCCCGAGCCGAAGGCCGCGGCCCGCGACATCCGCGAGACCTTCCGCCGGATGGCGATGAACGACGAGGAGACCGTCGCGCTGATCGCGGGCGGGCACACCTTCGGCAAGACCCACGGCGCCGCCAGCGCCAAGCACGTCGGCACCGAGCCCGAGGGCTGCCCGGTGCACGCGCTGGGCCTCGGCTGGAAGAGCACGTACGGCACGGGCAAGGGGCCCGACACGATCACCAGCGGCCTCGAGGGCGCGTGGACGCCGACGCCGACAACGTGGGACAACAGCTTCTGGGAGACGCTGTTCGCCTACGAGTGGGAGCTGACGCAGAGCCCCGCCGGCGCCAAGCAGTGGAAGCCGAAGGGGGACGCGGGTGCCGGCACCGTGCCCGACGCGCACCGCCCGGGCGTCCGGCACCAGCCGATGATGGCGACGACGGACCTCGCGCTGCTGCAGGACCCGGAATACCGGAAGATCTCCGAGCGCTTCCGCGACAACCCCGACCAGTTCGCCGAGGCCTTCGCGAAGGCCTGGTACAAGCTGCTGCACCGCGACATGGGCCCGCTCTCGCGCTACCTCGGCCCCTGGGTGGCCCCCCCGCAGCTCTGGCAGGACCCGGTGCCCGAGGTCGACCACGAGCTGGTCGACGGGCGGGACGTCGCCGCGCTGAAGGCGCAGCTGCTCGGCTCCGGCCTGACGCCCGCGCAGCTGGTGAAGACGGCGTGGGCGGCGGCGTCGAGCTTCCGCGGCACCGACATGCGCGGCGGCGCCAACGGCGCGCGCCTGCGGCTGGCCCCGCAGAAGGACTGGGACGTCAACGAGCCGGCCGAGCTGGCGCGGGTGCTGCCGGTCCTCGAGCGCGTGCAGCAGGAATTCAACCGCAAGGCGGCGGGAGGGAAGAAGATCTCGCTCGCCGACGTGATCGTCCTCGGCGGCTGCGCCGCGGTCGAGAAGGCCGCGCGGGACGCCGGCGTCGACGTCACGGTGCCGTTCGCGCCGGGGCGCACCGACGCCTCGCCGGACCAGACCGACGTGGAGTCGTTCTCGGTGCTCGAGCTGAAGGGGGACGGCTTCCGCAACTTCCACCGGCAGGGCGACCCGCTGACGCCGGAGCAGCGGCTCCTCGACCGCGCCAACCTGCTCACGCTGACCGCGCCGGAGATGACGGTGCTCGTCGGCGGCCTGCGCGTCCTCGGCGCGAACCACGGCGGCTCCCGGCACGGCGTCTTCACCGACCGTCCCGGCACGCTGACCAACGACTTCTTCGTCCACCTGCTGGCGCCGGGGACGGAGTGGTCGGAGGCCGCGCAGGACGGCGTCTACGAGCTGCGCGAGGGCGCGAACGGGCCGGTCCGCTGGACCGCGACGGCGGCGGACCTCGTGTTCGGCTCCCACTCGCAGCTGCGGGCGATCGCGGAGGTCTACGGCAGCGACGACGCGCGCGAGAAGTTCGTGCACGACTTCGTGAAGGCCTGGGACAAGGTGATGAACCTCGACCGCTTCGACCTCCGCCGATCCACCCGCTGACCAACCGTAGGGGCGGGCCTCGCGCGCCGAAGGCGCGCGATGGTCCGCCCCAATGACCGAGCGTCCGGTGGTTACATGTGGGCGATGATCGCGTCCCCGAACTTCGACGTCGAGACCTCGGTCGCGCCGTCCATCAGCCGCGCGAAGTCGTACGTCACGGTCCGCGCGCCGATCGCGCCGTCCATGCCCTTGACGATCAGGTCGGCGGCCTCGGTCCAGCCCATGTAGCGCAGCATCATCTCGCCGGAGAGCACCACGCTGCCCGGGTTCACCTTGTCGAGGTTCGCGTACTTCGGCGCCGTCCCGTGCGTCGCCTCGAACACGGCGTGACCGGTGACGTAGTTGATGTTCGCCCCCGGCGCGATGCCGATCCCGCCGACCTGCGCGGCCAGCGCGTCCGACAGGTAGTCCCCGTTGAGGTTCAGCGTGGCGATCACGTCGAACTCGTCGGGTCGCGTCAGCACCTGCTGCAGCGTGATGTCGGCGATCGCGTCCTTGACCAGCACGCGCCCTCCCGCCAGCGCGTCCTTCTGCTCCGCGTTGGCCGCCGCCTCGCCCTTGGCCGCGCGGGTCCGCTCCCACTGGTCCCAGGTGTACACCTTGTCCCCGAACTCGCGCTCGGCCACGGCGTAGCCCCAGTTCCGGAACGCGCCCTCCGTGAACTTCATGATGTTGCCCTTGTGCACGAAGGTGACGCTCTTGCGCCCGTTGCGGAGCGCGTACGCGAGCGCCGCCCGGATCAGCCGCTCGCTCCCCTCGCGCGAGACCGGCTTGAACCCGACGCCGGTCGTCTCCGGGAAGCGGACCTTCTTGTACTGCTGCGGGAAGTTCTCCTTGAGGAAGCCCAGCACTTTCTGCGCGGACTCGGAGCCGGCCTCGAACTCGATCCCCGCGTAGATGTCTTCCGTGTTCTCGCGGAAGATCACCATGTCCACCTTCTCGGGGCGCTTGACCGGCGACGGCACGCCCTGGAACCAGCGCACCGGGCGGAGGCAGACGTAGAGGTCGAGGATCTGGCGCAGCGCGACGTTGAGCGAGCGGATCCCGCCGCCGACCGGCGTCGTCAGCGGGCCCTTGATCCCGACGAGGTACTTGCGGAAGGCGTCCAGCGTCTCGTCCGGCAGCCACGAGCCGGTGCGGTCGAACGCCTTCTGGCCGGCCAGCACCTCGAGCCACCGGATCCGGCGCTTCCCGCCGTAGGCCTTCTCGACCGCGGCGTCGAACACGCGGACCGAGGCGCGCCAGATGTCCGGGCCGGTCCCGTCCCCCTCGATGAACGGGAGGACCGGGTGGTCGGGGACCTGCAGCACGCCGTTGCCGATGGTGATGGTGTCGCCTGTCGGGGTCATCGCGGTCTCCTGATCGTCGTCGTAGGGCGGTTCGTCCGTTCGTCCCGTCGTCCCGTCCGGTCGCTGCCTCCGGCCGTTCCGCCGGGTCGCCTCGGCGAAGGCGGAGATTCTAACCTCACCCCCTCCGCTCCGCGGGGCCCTCGCGGCGCCAGGGCAGCCGCCGCTCGGGGCGATAGGGGAGGATGTCCGGGGCCCTCGCGGCGCCAGGGCAGCCGCCGCTCGGGGCGATAGGGGAGGATGTCCGGCACGCGGCCGGCGCGGTGCTCCTCCTGCATGGAGCGCCAGAACGCGGCCGTGAGCAGTTCACCGTGCCGGTCGAGGAAGGCCTGCCGCAGCGGCCCCGTCAGGCCGAGGAACGGCAGGAACTCCTGGGGGAAGACGTCGTTCTCGCCGACGTGGTACCAGGGCTCGGCCGACATCTCCTCGCCGTCGTCCCGCGCGGCCGGCAGGTCGCGGAAGACCATGTCGGTCAGGAACGAGATCTCGTCGTAGTCGTAGAAGATCACGCGCCCGTGGCGGGACACCCCGAAGTTCTTGAGCAGCATGTCGCCCGGGAAGATGTTCGCCGCCGCGAGGTCGCGCAGCACCTGGCCGTAGTCCAGCACCGCCGCGATCGCGGCCTCCGGCGGGGACTCGCGCACGTACACGTCGAGCGGGATCATGCGCCGCTCGGTGTAGACGTGCCGCACGTCCACCTTCTCGCCGTCGACCGAGACGCTCTGCGAGGCGGAGCGGCGCAGCTCCTCGAGCAGGCCGGGCTCGAAGCGCGAGGCGTCGAACGCGAGGTGCTCGAACTCCTGCGCGTCGACGAGGCGCCCCGCGCGGTCGTGGCGGAAGACCAGCCGGTAGCGGGACATCACGTGCTCGCGCGTCGTCGTCTTGGGGTAGTCGAACTCGTCGCGGATCACCTTGAACACGACGTCGTACGAGGGGAGCGTGAAGACGATCATCACCATGCCGCGCACGCCGCGGGCGAACTCGAAGCGGTCGTCCGCGTGGCCCATGTGCCGTCTCAGCGCGCGGTAGAACTCGGTCTTGCCGTGCCGGTTGTGGCCGATCGCGTTGAACAGCTCGCTGACCGGCTTGCGCGGCATGATGGCGCGCAGGAACGAGACCAGCTCGATGGGCCGGTTCGTGTCCACGAGGAAGTACGAGCGCGCGAAGCTGAAGACGATGCTGACCTCGTCCTCCTCGAGGAGCACCGCGTCCACCTCCACGCCGCGCCCCTCGTTGAGCAGCGCGATCACGAGCGGCAGGTGCCGCGCGCCGGTCCCGGCACCGTCGCCTCCGTCGCCCCCGTCCCGCCCGTCTCGTCCGTCTCGTCCGCCGTCGCCGTCGCCTTCGACGGCGAGGCGTCCGACGATGTACGCGCCCTTGCCGCGGAAGAAGACGGGCCGGGCGACCTCGAGGTGCCGGACGCGGCCGTGAACCTGCTCCTCGACGATGCGCCCGACCGCGCGGGCATCCCGCGGCGCGTCCGCGTAGCCCGGCGCGAAGGGGCGCGCGGCGAAGAGCGCCGCGAAGAGCGCCGCCAGCCCGTCCGCCGCGGGCCCGTCCGCCGCCGGGAAGTGGTCGACGACGGGGGCGTAGTCGGTCAGCGGGCACGGCTCGTGGACCACGAAGTCGATCTCGGGATCGATGCCGACCGTGGCGAACACCCGCCGCGACACCGAGTTGAAGAACGTCTGCGCGAGCGGCGCCTCGACCTGCCCCGCGATCGACGCCTCGTAGCGGGCGCGGATCAGCCGCCAGGTCGCGCGGTCGCGCAGGCCGGCGCCGAGGCGCCGGCGCAGCTGCTCGAGCACGTCGGCGAGCACGCCGGGGTAGAGGTCGAGCCGCTCGGCCGTGTCCCGCTGGATGCCCGGCCAGTCACGCGCCTCGAAGCGCGCCTGCGCGCGCCCTGCGAAACGGTGGAACTCCGCGCCGAAGCGGTCGAACGCCGCGAGCACGACCTGCGCCGCCTCGCGCGCGAGCGCGCCGGTGGGCCCCTCGCCCCCCGTCCCGATCGTCTCCATGCCCCAGTCTACCCTAGGGCGCGGAGGGGCCCGGAACGAGCGCACGCGCGAGGAAGGCGTCGATCGCCGGCCAGTACTCCGCGGGCGGCGGGTCGTTGTGGTCGCGGTCGTGCAGCACGAGCGTCGGCCGCCGCGCCGCCGCGGCCAGCGCGTGCGCGTGTGCGACCGGGATCACGCGGTCGGGCCGGCCGTGGAGGATGAGCACCGGAAGGTCCAGGTCGCGGAGCGCGGCGACGTTGTCGAAGCGGTCGCGGACCGCGAAGCGCGGCACGAGGAAGCGGCGCGCGAAGTCCGCCACCGACGTGAACGTGGACTCGAGGACCACCGCCGCGGGCGCCCGCTCGCGGGCCAGCGCGAGGACCACGCCGCCGCCGAGAGAGCGGCCGTGGAAGACCACCCGGCGGGGATCGACGTCCGCGCGCGCGAGCGTCGCGTCGAGGAACGCCGCGAAGTCGCGCACGAGCGCGTCCTGCGAGGCGGAGCCGGGGGTGCCGCCGTAGCCGCGGTACTCCGGCAGCAGGACGTGGACGCCGCGCGACCGGTAGGCCTCCGCGACCTCGAGCCAGCCCTCGATGGTCTCCGCGTTGCCGTGCGCCGCGACGACGAGCGGCGCCGCGCCGTCGCCGGCGGCGGGGACGAACCACGCCGTGCGCTCGCCGAGCCGGAGGACCTCGACGCCGGCGGGCGGCGTCCCGAGCGGCCGGGTCATCCGCGCCAGGAACACCATCGGGCGCTGCACGAAGAACGCGAGCGCGAGCCAGATCGCGTACGCGACCGCGACGACGGCGAGCGCACGCAGCACCCTCAGGGGGCCTCGCCCTCTTCGCCGCCGAAGAGGTCCGCGAGATCCGGCCGCTCGGCGTTGTCGAGGGCGAGGCGGCCGACGCGGTCGAGCAGGCCGGTGAGCTTCCCGCGGACCTGGACCACCGAGAGCGTCTCCCGGCCGTCCACGATCAGCAGGACCTCGTCGATCCTCTTGCCCGGGCCGCGCGACAGCAGCAGCACGCCGTCGCCGGCCCGCGACTGCCGCGCCGCCAGCGGGTCGTAGCCGCGGAAGTCCTCGAGCCGCAGCGGGGAGGAGCCGCGCGGCGCGCCCTTCGCGCGGTAGGTGCCGACGCGGATCTCGTCGATGCCGGCGAGGGTCGCCTCGTCCGCGGGCGAACCGGACCCGGCGCCGGACATTCTCTTCAGCAGGGCGAAGGTGTGCCGCCCGACCTGCCACGAGCTCTCCGGCTCGTAGGCGGTCCCGCGCAGGCGGCCGACCCGCGCCGACACCGCGTCGGGGCCGGGCAGCGAGGCGCACCCGGCCGCCCCGGCCAGCACCAGCAGGAGCGCGAGGACGGAGCGGACGACGGCCGCCGTGTCGCGCATCGAGGTCATCGGTCTGATCTTCATCGGTCCCACCGGAGATCGAGTGTAGTACGGGCGCGCCGCGGGGGCCTCGCCTAGACTCGACCATCGCGCGCCCGGTCCCGCGGGTCGCCCGACCACGGTCCGCGCCCCCGGGCGCGACCCCGGCAGACGCCCCTCGTGGCCGCTCCCCAGGACCTCCCGCAGGACGTTCGAGATCGGGCCGAGGAGTGCCCGGTCGCCGCCGCGCCGGCCGACGAGCCGCGCAAGCGCTCCCGCCGCTGGCTGGCGTGGGCCGGCGCGGCCACCCTCGTCCTCGCCGTCGTGGTCGCCGGGCGCTTCGTCGACCTCGACCTCGTGCTCCAGACCGTTCGCGGCTGGGCGCGTCAGTTCGGCCCCTGGGCCCCGGCGCTCTACGTCGTGATCTACGTCGCCGCCGTGCTGCTGGCGCTGCCCGGCACGCCGTTCACGGTGCTCGCCGCGTTCCTCTTCGGCACCACGTGGGGCTTCGGGGTCATGGTCGTGGCCACGACGCTCGCGGCGTCGGCGGGCTTCCTCGCGGCGCGGTACGTCGCGCGCGAGGCGATCGAGCGCCGCGTGCGGCGCCACCCGGCGCTCAACAAGGTCGCGGAGATGGTCGAGGGGAACGACTGGTTCGTGATCCCGTTCCTGCACCTGATGCCGGTGATGCCGTTCGCGCTGACCAACTACTGTCTCGGCCTGACGAAGGTCCCGTTCTGGCGGTTCCTCTTCTGGTCCGAGCTGGTGATGGTCCCGATGAACGCGGTGTGGGTGTTCGGCGCGGACGCGCTCTGGCGCGCCGCGACGAAGGGCGAGCCGGCGTGGGGGCTGATCGCCGCGACGGGCGCCGCCAGCATCGGCCTCCTGGTCCTGGGCGTGTTCATGAAGCGCACGATGAACCAGCGCCGCCCGAAGACGTAGGGGCGGGGCCTCATGGCGTAGGGGCGGGCCTCGCGCCCGCAGGGCGCGATGGTCCGCCCGGCCTGCGTGGGCCGACCATCCCGCCGCGCGGGAGGCCGGCCCCTACGGAGTGGCCCCTGGTCTGGTAGAGTCCCGGCATGACCGGCAAGAAGATCCTCTACGGGATGCTCGTGTTCGTGCCGATCGCGTTCTGGCTCGGCCTCAGCCACGCCTCGCCGACGGCCGTCTTCGTGGTGTCGTGCCTCGCGGTGCTGCCGCTCGCGGGGCTGATGGGCGAGGCGACGGAGCACCTCGCGCACCACACCGGGCCGGGCGTCGGCGGCCTGCTCAACGCCACCTTCGGCAACGCCGCCGAGCTGATCATCGCCTTCATGGCGCTGCGCGCCGGCGAGCTCGAGATCGTCAAGGCGTCGCTGACCGGGTCGATCCTGGGCAACATGCTGATGGTGCTGGGCCTCGCGATGCTGCTCGGCGGCTGGAAGCACAAGGAGCTGAAGTTCAGCACGATGAGCGCCGAGACGGGCAGCGGGATGATGCTCCTCGCCGTCACGGCGCTCGTGATCCCGACGATCTACGCCAACGTGACCGAGCACAAGCAGCCGGAGCACCTCGAGTCGATCAGCCTCGACATCTCGATCGTGCTCATCGTCACCTACCTCGCGAGCCTGCTGTTCCAGTTCCGGACGCACCAGCGGCTCTTCGCCGCCGAGGGGGACGACGCGTCCGACGAGGTCTCCACCAGCGGCAAGTCCTGGTCGGTCGCGACGAGCGGCGCCGTGCTGCTGGGCGCCGCCGTGCTGATCGGCTTCGTCAGCGAGTTCCTGGTCCACGCCGTGGACGCCGCCGGCGAGTCGCTCGGCTTCCGCAAGGTCTTCATGGGGGTGGTCGTGATCGCGGTCGTCGGCAACGCCGCGGAGCACTCGACCGCCGTGCTCGTCGCGATGAAGAACAAGATGGACCTCGCGTTCGGCATCGCGATGGGGTCCTCGATGCAGATCGCCGTGTTCGTGGCGCCGGTGCTGGTGATCGCGGGGCACCTGATGGGCCGTCCGCTCGGGCTCGAGTTCACGATCCTCGAGGTCGTCGCGGTGATGCTCTCGACGATGGCCGTGGCGCACCTGGCGCGCGACGGCCGGACCAACTGGTTCGAGGGGGTCCAGCTGCTGGCGGTCTACCTGATCCTGGCCTTCGCGTTCTTCTTCATCTGACGTCCGGCGGCAGCGGCGGGGCGCCGGGCGGGGCGGAGCCCCGCGCCCACCATCGCCGCCCCCGGGGAATCTGGCTAGAATGGGCGCTCACGCGGCGCCTCCGCCTCCCGACCCCGCGGCGCCGCCGGGGTGACCTGCCATGGCCCACACGCCGCATGTACCGACCGACGCCGCCGTCCGCGAGATCGCTTCCACCGTGCGCGAGGCCGACCCGCTCGTCGCGGACCTGATCGCCCGCGAGGACGAGCGCCAGCGCACCTCGATCCGGCTGATCCCGTCCGAGAACTACGCCTCGCCCGCGGTCCGCGCGGCGCTCGCGACGAACTTCACGAACAAGTACGGCGAGGGCTATCCGGGCCGCCGTTACTACCAGGGGCAGGAGTTCACCGACGCGCTCGAGGTCGAGGTGATCGCGCGCGCGAAGGACCTCTTCGGCTACCCGTTCGCGAACGTGCAGGCGCTCTCGGGCGCCCCCGCGAACCTGGCCGTCTACTCGGCGTTCCTGAAGCCCTTCGCCGGCAAGCTGATGGCGATGCGGCTCGACCACGGCGGCCACCTCACCCACGGCAGCCCGGTCAGCGTGACCGGGCAGTGGTTCGAGATCCGCCACTACGGCTGCAACGCGCAGGACGTGCTCGACATGGACGAGATCCGGCGCGCGGCGCTCGAGTTCCGGCCGGACATCCTGCTCTGCGGCTACACCGCGTACCCGCGCACGATCGACTTCAAGGCCTTCGGCGAGATCGCGCAGGAGTGCGGCGCGCTGTCGCTGGCGGACGTCTCGCACATCGCCGGCCTGATCGCCGGCGGCGCGCACCCGTCGCCCTGGCCGCACATGGACGTCGTGACCTTCACCACGCACAAGACGCTGCGCGGGCCGCGCGGCGCGATCATCCTGTCGAAGGACGAGAAGCACGCGGACGCGATCGACAAGGCCGTCTTCCCCGGCCTGCAGGGCGGCCCGCACTTCAACACGATCGCCGCGTTGGGCGTCGCCCTCGCCGAGGCGAAGACGCCGGAGTTCAAGCGCTACGCCGCGCAGATCGTCGCCAACGCGAGGGCGCTCGCCGCCGCGCTCGTCGGCCGCGGCTTCCACGTCACGTCCGGCGGGACCGACAACCACCTGCTGCTGGTCGACGTGCGCCGCTCGCGGAAGCTGCCCGGCAAGCGCGCGGCGCAGGCGCTCGAGCAGGTCGCGATCGAGCTGAACTTCAACACCGTCCCCAACGCCTCCGAGCAGCAGAAGCCGCTCTTCCCGGACGGCATCCGGCTCGGCACGCCGTCGGTCACGACGCGCGGCATGGTCGAGAAGGAGATGGAGAAGGTCGCGGAGTACATCGACCGCGCCCTCGCGCTGGTCAAGTCGGGGAAGCTCGGGCAGGGCGAGGACATGTGGACCGACGCGGCCGCGCGCGACGCGCTGCGCGCCGAGGTGCAGGAGTTCTCGGGGCGCTTCCCGATGTTCACCTACTGAGCGGCGGTCACCTGCCGGGCCGGTGACCCTCGGCGCGCCGCGTCGGCGCGCCGCCGGCGCGCCGCAGCGTCGCCGCGCCACCGGCGCGCCGCAACACCGCCAGCGCGCCGACCTCGATCTGCCGGACGCGCTCGCGGGAGAGCCCGAGCCTCGCGCCGATCTCCTGCAGCGAGAGCACGGGCGCGTCGTCGAGGCCGAAGCGGTGCCGCAGGACCTCGCGCTCCCGCTCGGGCAGCGCCGCGACCGCCGCGCGCAGCCTGCCGATCTGCTGCTCCTCGATGACGACCACCTCGGGGTCGGCGGCGCGCGACGGAAGCTCCCGGCGGGGCGTCTCGTCGGTGCCGAACCGGTCGTCGAGGCGCACCTCGAGAATGGCGGCCACCGGCGGCCGGCGCGCCCGCAGCGGGGCCCCGGGGTCGCTCTCCACCCGACGCGCGAGGCGCCGCTGGTACGGCGGGATCGACACGATGGAGGCCTGCCGTTCGATGGTCTCGATCATGGACTTCCGGATCCACCACACGGCGTAGGTCACGAAGCGGGCGCCGCGCGACGGGTCGTAGCGGCGCGCCGCCTCGATCAGGCCGAGGTGGCCCGCGCTGAGCAGGTCGTCCAGCGGCAGGCCGGAGCGGCGGTACTGGCGGGCGATCGTGACGACGAACCCGCGGTTCTGCTCGACGACGTCGTCGAGCGTGGCCCGGCCCAGGTCGACGTCCGACAGGGGGCGGGGCGCGGGGGCGGGACCGGTCGGGCGGGAGCAGGGCGGAGCGGACATGGTCACCTCGGGAGGGCCGCAAGGTACGCGCCCTCCCCGGCGCCCGCGTGACGTCCGGGTGACCGGGACGTGATGAACGGGGATAATCCGCGGCCGAGGTCCCCCGTGAACCAGCCGAACGTCCGCCCGGCCGCGCTGCTGCTGCTGCTCTGGGTCTGCCTGTCCGTCGTGCAGCTGCCCGTCCGTGAGGTCATGCCGCCGGACGAGTCCCGCTTCGTGCACCAGGCGCAGGTCATGCGCGAGCGCGGCGAGTGGATCGTCCCCTACATCGGCGACGTCCCGAACGCCGACAAGCCTCCGGTGATCTTCTGGGCCGCGAACCTGTTCTCGCTGGATCGCGACCGCGTGACCGAGGGGCGCTCGCGCATCCTCGCGTCGCTCGGCGCGCTGGCGGCGCTGCTGCTGACGCTGCGCCTGGGGCGCCGCCTGTGGGACTCGGCGGAGACGGGCCTGCTCGGCGCGGCGATCGCCGTCACCACCGTCGAGTTCTCGCAGAAAGCGCAGTGGATGTCGTGCGACATGCCGCTCGTCGGCCTCGTCTTCGGCGTGCTCGTCCTCTGGCGCGAGGCGCTCTTCGACGCGGACACGCGCACGCCGCCGCGGCGGCGCGGCCCGATGATTGCGGCGGGCTGGCTGCTCGCCGCGGTGGGTACGCTCACGAAGGGGCCGCTCGGGCTGATGTGGCCGCTCTGGTGGGTGCTCGCCGAGGCCGCCGCGCGCCGCCGCTGGCGCGCCGTGCTGGCGCTCGTCTCGCCGCCGGGCCTCGCCGGCGCCGCGGGCTACGCCGCGCTGGTGTTCGGCTGGCTCACGCTCTTCGGCCAGCGGTCGTCCGCGGCGAGCCGGCACGAGGCGCTCGTCACGCAGACGGTGGACCGCTACCTCCACAGCTGGAACAACGTCCAGCCCTGGTACTTCTTCGGCGCGCAGACGCCGATGGACTTCCTGCCCTGGTCGGTGTTCCTGCCGGGCGCCGCGCTGCTGGCGTGGCGCGCGTGGCGCCGCCCCGCGGACGGGACCGAGCGGGCCGCGGTGCGCGCGTCCGTCGTGTTCATCGCGATCGCGCTCGTGTTCTTCTCGATCTCCCCCGGGAAGCGCGGCGTGTACCTCCTCCCGCTGTTCCCGGTGCTCGGGATGCTGGTCGCGCGCCTGTTCACCGGCGGCTCCGGGTCGCGGGTCGGCGCCGCCTGGCGCCGCGTGCCCCTCGCGCTCCTCGCCGCCGCCGGCGTGGTCCTCGGCGTCGCGGTGCCGCTGGCGGTGGCGCTCGGCCGCGTGCCGCGCGCCGCGGCGCTCGCGGAACGCGTCGGCTGGTCGTGGCTGCCGGCGCTCGCGGTCGGCGGGCTCGCGCTCGCGGCGGGCTCCGTTGCCGCGCTGCGCCGGCGGGACGGCGCCGGTACGGGGGGCGACGACGCCGCGGCGTCGCGGGGCGCCCTCCGGCTCGCGGGCGGCGCGGCGGTGCTGCTCACGCTGCTCGGCCTGTTCGGCGGCGCGGCGTGGAGCCGCTACCAGGCGGGCGAGCCGTTCGGGCGCAAGGTCGCGCAGGTCGTCCCCGCGGGCCAGCGCCTGATCGTCGAACGGGGCAAGTTCGAGCTGGTGCTGTACTACGCGGGCCGGCGCGGGACGGAGTTCCGCGACGACGCGCACTTCCTGGAACTCGCCGGCGCGGCGCGAGGGAAGGGGGAGTACGCCGTGCTCGAGGAGCCGACGTACGAGCGGCTGAAGACGGAGCCGGTGCTGCGGGACGCGCCCGTGCTGCTGAGGGAGAAGGTCAGCCGCAGCACGTTCGTCGTCGCCGGGCCGCTCTGAGAGGCCGGGCGGACCATCCCGCTTCGCGGGAGGCCCGCCCCTACGGGTACGAATGGCGCCGGGCGGACCATCCCGCTTCGCGGGAGGCCCGCCCCTACGCGAACGAACGTCGCGTCACCTCACGGACAGGCGGGGTCGCTCCGGTCATCGGCCGTCACGCTGCACAGCCCGGCCGCGCTCCACGTGCGCTCGCCGCCCGAGGAGCGGCCGGGGTGGCCCGCCGTGCCGCCGCCGGTCGTCCAGAGGGCGTTGAACCACGCGTTGGCGTGCGTCTCCGTGATCGTCCCCGATCCCGCGCCGCCGCCCGCGAAGGCGCAGCCGCCCGGGGCCCACTGGTAGCCGCCGTAGCTGCCGAGGGCGCCCGCGACGATGACCACGTGGTCGTTGGAGCAGGCGGTGTTGTCGACCGTGACGTGGATCTGGTTGCCCGCACCGCGCGTCAGGCGCATCGGCTGCGTCCCGTTCTTCCCGTCGGCGACGGCGGGCGGGCCGGCGGACGCCGTCGTGCACGGCCCGGGCACGTACACGTTCGTGACGGCGACGTCGTCGATGTACGCCCCCGCGTTGCGCACGGCGCAGTCCGTGGTGAGGTTGAAGCGGAACTGCAGGGTCGCGTTGTCGAAGGCCGGCGGCAGCGTCGCCGTGTAGCGCGTCCAGGTCGTGTTGAAGCCGGTGAACGCCTGCATGCTGCTCGGGTAGTCGCAGTCGTTGATCCACTCGGTCCCGTCGCCGTTCGGGTACGGGTACGCGTCCCCGCAGATCTTGGCGCCGTTGCAAGTGCCGGTGACGCTCTGCGAGAGCGTGCTCGGGTAGTCCGGCGTCAGCTCGGCGTTGGAGACGACCTGCCAGGTGCCGATCGTGCACGCCGGGTCGCCGCACACCCGCGCCTCGAGCACCACGCCGTCCCAGTCCTGTTCCAGCTCGTACTGCGTCGAGAACGAGATCTGCACGCCGCTCGCCGTCGGGATCGGCGGCGACAGCAGGGCCGAGCAGTTGTCGTCGGGAACCGAGCCCGAGGGGTTGTCGGCGTCGAGGCCCATCACGGAGCGGTAGGCCCGCGCGCCGCCGGGCGTCGTGTTCTTCAGGCTGGAGATCGACCACGCCACGGGGCCGCCGCAGTTGCTGGTCGGGACCATCTTCGGGAGCCCGTCGTCGCCCCCGTCGTCGGTCCAGGTGCCCACGGCGGGCGGGCCGGTCGGCCGCCCGGAGCGCTCGACGAGGTTCGCCTCCTCGGCGCCGATCGCGGTGTCGACCGCGTGCACCACGTAGTAGTACGGCGTCCCGCCGGAGAGGGCGCTGGCGTCGCGGTAGGTCGTGCCGGCGACCGTCGCGATCAGGTTGCCCGGGCCGGGCGGGAAGCCGGGCGACGTGCCGCGGTACACGCGGTACTGCAGCGGTCCGCCGCAGTAGGCCGTGCCGGCGCTCCAGGCCAGGTCGAGCGTGCACGTGCTGCTGGCGGGATTCGTCACGCTCTGCAGGCCGGCGAAGACCGGCACCTGGGTGCAGGCCCCGGTCGTCAGGGCGTCGTCGCAGTTGCTGTGCACGGTCTCGCAGAGCCCGGTCGGGTCGAGCCCGGTGACCGCGTACGCGTAGGTCACCTGGCCGGAGACCGGCTCGTCCACGAAGCTCGTCCCCGCGACGTCCTGCGCGATCCTCGTGTAGCCGGTCCCGGGGCAGCTGCCGATCGCGCGGTACACGTTGTACGCGCTCGACGCGGGCGCGCCGTTCGACCAGCTCAGCGCGGTGCGGTTCGCACCGGACGGCGTCGCGACCAGCGACGACGGCGTGCCGGGCATCTGGCAGGGCACCGGCGTCGCCGGCGTGCAGTCGCTGATCGGGCCGTACGACCCCGTGCAGTTCGGCGGGTCGTCGTAGTACGGCTGGACGCGGTAGTAGTACGTGATGCCGTTCACCACGCCGTTGTCGGTGTAGGTCGTCGCGGGCGCGGCGACGCTCGCGACCCGCGTGAAGCCGGCCGCGCAGTCGGTCTCGTTGCGGAAGACGTCGTAGCGCTTGGCGTTCGGGACGGCGTTCCACTGCAGGATGACCTGGTTGTTCTGGCCGATCGCCGTCAGGTTCGTCGGCTTGGTCAGCGCGACGCACGCCGCGGACGTGTGGTTCTGGTTCTGCGGGTCGGTGGCCGCGCCGCAGGCGATGTTGTGCCGCGCCAGCGCGGCGTAGATGCCGGCCGCGTGCGGCGTCCCGTTGCCGACCCCGTCGCCGTCGTCGTCGATCGCCAGGAACAGGTTGTAGAGCGTGTCCCCGGTGCAGCCGTTCGAGTTCGGCAGCGAGCAGGTGTACATGTTGTCGAGCGACGGGTGGCTCAGCCAGAACAGGCGGTCCATCAGCTGCCAGCCGGACGGCACGTCGAGGCCGCACTTCGTGTAGAAGTCGCCGGACGGCTCGGGCGCGGTCCGCGGGCCCTTGACCATCTCCCACAGGGCCTGCGTCGCGATGCCGGACTCGCAGTGGTCCTCGAGCCCGCAGGGCCCCCAGTAGCTGCCGCCCGAGCAGCTCCAGAACGTGCCGTGGTTGGCGGCGGTCCAGGGCGTCTTGCTGTTGTGCTTCCAGTAGTCCGCGTCGCGGATGCCGCTGCAATTGAGGCAGGCGTCGCCGTAGCCGCCGCAGTTCCCGGACGGGTAGTAGAAGCCGCGGCCGACGCACGAGTCGTGGATGAAGGTGGCCGCCGTCCAGTCGGCGCGCGTCTCGAGCGGCGGGCTCCCGCCGCCCGAGCTGTCGAAGTCGTCCCAGCTGTGGCCCCACTCGTGGAGCGAGACCCCCGGGACCTCGCCCAGGTTCCAGCAGCCCGCGTCGGACTGGTAGAAGTTGAGCGTGCCGCCGCCGGAGGTCGCGTTGCACCACGGCCCCTGGTTCACGTTGACGTTCATGTGGCTGGTGTTGAGCCACGAGTTCGTCGGGTAGTAGCCGCGCGCCTTGATGTTCGCCATCGTCAGGTGGTAGTACTGCGTGCGCGCCGACATCGTGTTGCCCGCGCCGCCCGGGTTCGGGCTCGGCACCGCGCAGTTCGTGCCGACCGGGTCCGGGAACCCGGCGTACGTCGCGTTCCCGTCCGTCGTGGCGAGCGAGGTCGACCCGCACGAGTCGTTGACCCACGTGTACTTGCCGAAGCTCAGGTTGACCGTCGCCGCGTTCCCCGGGAAGCGCCCGGCCTCGTCGGCGAAGTCGTCCGGCGCGGGCAGGCTCGTCTGCGCGAACGGGAACGGCCGGTCGGCCGCGCCGGTGTGTCCGTCGCCGGGGTACACGCCGCCGTGCACGCGGCCGTAGCGGTTGGTGTCGACGAAGCGGAGCAGCTCGCCGGTGTGCGCGTCGACGACCGCCTCCCACGTGCCGGTCACGCCCTCGCGCTCGAACAGCACGCGGCGGGCGAGCGCGTGCGCCAGCCCGCCGCCCGCGGGGCCGTCGAAGCGGTCCGCGTCGGCGCCCTTCGGCGTCAGCGGGACCAGCATCAGCGAGCCGGCGTCGAGGATCCGGTCGGCGGGCTCGGGGAAGCCGCCGACGTGCGCGTTCACGATCCCGCGGGCCGCCGCCGCGTCGAGCGTCGGCGTCGTGCTCACCGTGACCGGCGCGAGGCGCGACGTCGAGACCTGCAGCAGGTTGCCGCGATTGATGTTGAAGCGCAGCGCGGCGCCCTCGACCGGGACGCCGTTCACGACCTGGCGGTAGGCCGCGTAGAACATGTGCTCGGCGGGGCCCACGCTGCCGGGGTCGAGCACCAGCTCACCCGGGTCGACGCCGAGCAGGCCGCGGTAGCGCTCGAGGAAGCCGCGCGTCAGCGCGCCGACCCGCGCGGGCGGCAGGCAGGAGGCGTCGCGGCAGGTCGCGCCGAAGTCCTCCCAGCGCAGCGTGTTGGCCGGGCCGGGCAGGAACGGGATCGCGCCCCCGTGGAGCAGCGTGACGACGTTGCGCCGCGCGTCGAGCCGCGCGCCCCAGACGGCGCCGTTCTCGGCCCTGAACGCGCGCAGCCCCGGGCCGTCGGCCTGGCCCGGCCGCAGGTCGACGAGGTCGACGACCGTCTGCGGGGTGCGGAGCTCCGGCCGGACGAAGACGAGTTCGTCGAGCCGGTGCCGGACCTCCTTCGGCGCGAACGCGCCGGCCGGCATCGAAAGAGCGAGAAACAGCACCGCGGCGCAGAACGACGTCAGCCTCTTCCCGTGAGCCATTCCCTGTCCCCCGGCGCCGCACACCCCCGCGCGTCGCCGGGCGGAGAATCGCCGGGCGGACCGTCGCGAGGGCGGCGGGCCCAGAGAACGTACGCGGAGAAGGCGGGTCCTGCTGCGCTAAGGGAGCCCCCCGGAGCGCCGGCGGGTCAGTTCGACAGGTAACCCAGCGCCCGCTGGGTGTCGGTGTCCATGTCCACCCGGAGGTGCATCCCGCCGCTCGCCGTAGGCACGTGGATGACACGGACCACGTCGTCGAGGTGCGCGAACTCCGGCGCCAGCCGCGCCAGCGCGTTCGGCGCGTGGCGCAGGAACCCCTCGTTGAAGGCGTTCTGCGGGTCGTCGGGGTAGAGGGCGAGGTACAGGATGTCGGACTCGACGAGGTCCTGGAAGAAGTGGCTGCCGAACGAGGCCTCGGGGACAAACCCGCCGCGGGCGCGCGCGATCTCGATCAGCATGCGCGTGTTGTCGATGTCGGCGTAGCCGACCTTCACGCCCATCAGGGGGTCGCGGCTGCCCCAGCGGCCGGGCCCCATCAGGATGAACGTCCGCCCGGCGAGCGCCCGGTTCAGCCGGGAGACCGCGCGGGCGACCTCGAGGCGGCGAGCCTCGTCCGGCAGCGGGTCGTAGTCCGCCGGGTCGATCAGGACGACGTACTCGATCGCCGGGACCGAGCCGCTCGTCACGTCGCGGCTGGCCGAGAAGACCGTCCGCGCGGCGGGGATCCCCTCCGGGACGTGGATCGGGCCGGTCGGGCGGCGGATCGCCTGCGGCCGGCACTGCAGCAGGTGGAAGGCCTCGCCGTCGAACGCGAACTCGATGTCCACCGGCAGGCCGTAGGCCTTCTCGAGCGTCTGCACGACCCAGCGCAGGAAGCCGGGCCAGGGCGAGCCGTGGACGAGCTTGTCGAACGTGATCACGAGGTCCTGCGGGTCGGCGTCCACCATCCGGCCGACCGGCTGGCGCAGGTAGCCCTCGCTGTGGATCGAGACGACGTGGTCGAGGCCGGGGAGCGGCTCGCCCTGCTCGAGCACGTCGCCGAGCGGCACGGTGGTGAACGCGTTGTGGTTCGAGAGGTCGATCGCGTCCACGTTGTATTGCGAGCGGCGGACGATGTCGCGCGTCGTCACCTCGGGGCGGATCGTCGGGGCGCCGAGCGGGATCATGCGCGGGAAGTCGGCGGCGACGCGGTCCACCGCGCGCGTGCCCAGGCCGAAGACCATGCGCGCGATGCCGTCCTCGGGCTTGATCCGCGTGTTGCGGCGGTACTCGTTGCGCGAGAACGCGACGCCCGACCAGACCGGCAGGAAGTAGCGGCCGCAGCGCCGGCCGACCACCTTCTGGATCAGCACGGCCATGTTCTCGGGGTAGTCGAGCAGGTCGTGCTTGCGCCGGTAGCTGATCGGGTCGGGGTGCAGCGTGGACGCGTACACCTCGGCGATCGCGCCCAGCAGGGCCGCCAGCCGCTCCTCGAGCGCGCCCTGGTTCGGCACGAAGATGCTGCGGTACTTGCCGGCGAACGCGGCCCCGAAGCGGTCCTCGAGCAGGCTCGACGAGCGGACGATCAGCGGGGACTCGCCCGCCTGGGACAGCACCGAACGCAGCTTGTCCACGATCCCGGGCGGGAACGAGCTGCCGCTCTTGAACATCTTGACCAGCACCGGGTACTCGGCGCGGATCTCGTCGACTTCCTTGTACTTGTGGCTCTGCAGCTCGGTCAGGCCGAGCCGCTCGAGGAAGCGCTCGATGACGTCCGAGCGCAGGTACCAGGAGTCGGGCAGGACGACCTTCGGGCGGCCCGGCTGCGGGTCCTCCTCGTCGGCGCGCTGCAGGATCCGGTGCGCGACGAGCATGCCGGCGGCCTTGCCGCCGATCCGGCCCATGCCGTCCTCGTCGCCGATGATCCGGCCGATCAGCTCGTCGAAGTCGCGGATCAGCAGGAAGCGCCGGGCGACGCCGATGAACTCCAGCTGGTCCGAGATGAAGTGCCGGGTCAGCGCGACGCGGACGGCCATCGCCTCGGACTCGGGGAGGCGCGGGCCGCCGCGCGGCAGGCGGCAGAAGTCGTGGACCTTCTCGGCCAGCAGGCGGAACGACACGGTGGAGAGGTTCGCGATCTCCTCGAGCGCGCGGGCCTCCTCGCGCTTGAGCGCGAGGTTGACCAGGTCGTCGATCTCCTCGGGCGAGAAGGCGAGGGCCGCCCGCTCGCGCGTGATCGCCGCGAGGTGCGCGCGCTCCGCCTCCGCGAAGCCGGTCGCCGTCTGGGTGTTGTCGTCGCCGGAGCCCCGCGGCGCCTCGACCGTGCGGGCGCGGCGGCGGGCCTCGTCGTGGATCTGGTCCACGCTGCACGCGCCGCCCGAGTGCAGGGCCACGAGGAGCGCGCGCTGGATGCGCTCGGCGATGCTGGCGTGGCGCGCGAGCGCCTGCTCGATGGCGGCGAGCGACGCCGCGGGGTCGTGGGACGGCATGGCGCGCATTCTACGTGCGGGTGGGCCACCCCGCCGATTCGAGACGTCTCGCGTTGATCGGAGCCGGGGCGAATCGAACCGGAGGGCGGCCCGAGGGCCGCCCCTACGTTTGTTTCAATTCGCGGCGTGTTGCGGCGGCGCGGCCGGCGCCGCGTCCGGCACCCGGTTCGCGATCGCCGGGATCGTCCGCAGGTACGCGTACATCGCCTTCAGGTCGTCGTCGGACAGCGCCTGCAGGGCCGGCACCGGCATCGGCGGCAGCAGCGGCCGCCCCGTGCCCATGTGCTTCCCGTTGCGGATCGTCTGGAGGAAGACGTCCTCGGTCCAGGAGCCGAGGCCCGTGGCCTCGTCGGGCGTGAGGTTCGAGGAGTAGGTCACGCCCCAGGGCCCGGACCACCCGGTGAACGTGGCCGTCGCCGCGACGTTCCACGCGCCCTGCGGCGCCGGCGGCGGTCCCGCGGCGAGGTCCGCCGGGTGCCCCGAGAGCAGCCGGTCCACGTCCTGCACCGGCCCGCTCGGTCCCATCTTCCAGGGTGTGTGGCAGTCGTTGCAGCCCATGGTGGTGACGAGGTGCTTCCCGCGCGCCACCTGGGCCTGGTAGCCGCCCGGCGCGCCGGTCGCCCCGCTCGACCCGCTGGCCCCGTTCGCCCCGTCGGCCCCGTGCGGCGGCCGGGCGCACCCGGCCAGCGCGGCGGCCGCGGCCACCGCCAAGATCCCGATCCGATTCAAGGTGTCGCTCCTCCTGGACGCTGAAGTCTCTCGAGCGGTCGTATGGTAACCGCGATCTGCTGCCGACTAAGATGGTCCAATTGGTATCCGCTCGGAGGGTCCAATTGGCCGGAATGAGCGGTCATTCGGGCGGCATACTTCCCGTGTTGCTGGTCCAATCGCCCGAATGGCCGGTTGGCCCCCGAGGGGACCGGATGGACCTTCCGCTCGACCGCGACAGCGACGTCCCGCTGTTCCGCCAGATCTCGCGCGAGCTGCGCCGCCGCATCCTCGACGGCCGGCTGCCCGGGGGCGTGCGGCTGCCGCCCGAGCGGACGCTGGCGCGCGACCTCGGCGTGCACCGCGGCACCGTCCTCGAGGCCTACCGCGACCTGAAGGCCGACGGCCTCGTGGACGCGCGCGTCGGCAGCGGCACGGTCGTCGTCGGGCCGCGGGGCGCCGAGCCGAACGGCGGACCCGAGCCCGTCGAGCCGTTCCCCTGGCGCCGCTTCGCGCGGCAGGACGGGGCGCCGCCGCCGGACCCGCTGCTGCGCGACCTGCTCGAGCTGACCGAGCACCGCGAGGTGATCTCGCTCTCGGTCGGCCTGCCCGCGCCCGAGCTCCTGCCGCTCGACGACGTCGCCCGCGTGCAGCGCGCGCTGCTCGACGAGGTCGGCCCCGCGGTCCTGCTGCACGGCCCCACGGAGGGCCTCACGCCGTTCCGCGAGACGCTGGCCGCGCTGATGGCCGGCCGCTCGGTCGACGCCGCGCCGGACGAGATCCTCGTCACCGCGGGCTCGCAGCAGGGGCTCGACCTCGTCGCCCGCGCGTTCCTCGACCCCGGCGACCTCGTGATCGTCGAGGAGCCGTCGTACTTCGGCGCGCTGCAGACCTTCCGCGCGGCGCGCGCGCGCCTGCTGGCGATCCCGATGGACGGCGAGGGGATGCGGGTGGACATCCTCGAGAGCGTGCTCGCGCGCAGCCACCCGAAGCTGATCTACACGCTGCCCACGTTCCAGAACCCGTCCGGCGCGCTGCTCTCGGCCGCGCGCCGCGCGCAGCTGGTCGAGCTCGCGGCGCGGCACCAGGTGCCGCTGCTCGAGGACGACCCCTACTTCGACCTCTACCACGAGCAGCCGCCGCCGCCCCCGCTCAAGGCGCTCGACCGCAGCGGCACGGTGCTCTACCTCAGCTCGTTCTCCAAGATGCTGTTTCCCGGCCTGCGCATCGGCTGGATCGCCGCGCCGCGCGACGCCGTGCGCCGCCTGACGCTCGCCAAGCAGACCGCCGACCTGCACAGCGGGACGCTGTCGCAGTGGATCCTGCAGCGCTACCTCGCGACGGGCTCGTTCCCGGCGCACCTCGCGCGCGTGCGCGCCGCCTACCGCGAGCGGCGCGACGCGCTCGACCGCGCGCTGCGGCGCGCGGCGCCGCCCGAGCTCACCTGGCAGCGGCCCTCCGGCGGGTTCTACCTCTGGTGCCGGCTGCCGGTCTCCGTGCCCGAATCGCGGCTGCTGGCGCGCGCCGCCGAGCGCCAGGTCGCGTACATCCCCGGCGGCCCGTTCTTCGCGGACCCGCCCGCGGGGACGTACCTGAGGCTCAACTTCTCGTTCCCCGCCCCGGCGGAGATCGAGGCCGGCGCGCGCCGCCTCGCGGCCGCGCTGCGCGACGAACTGGCCGCGGGGGGACCCCTCCCGCGCGAGACCGTATCGACCCCGCCGATCGTCTGACCGCCCGAGGACCGCAGGTCCGCAGGAGGACTCATGGAGCCGTCGTTCGCCCGCCGCATGCAGCACGTCACCGCGTCCGAGATCCGCGAGATCCTGAAGGTGACGGAGCGCCCGGGCGTCATCTCGTTCGCGGGCGGTCTGCCGGCCCCCGAGCTGTTCCCGGCGCGCGAGATCGCCGCGCTCACCGCGGAGATCCTCGAGCGCGACGGCGCCAAGGCGCTGCAGTACTCGACCACCGAGGGCCTGCCCCAGCTGCGCGAGCAGATCGCCGCGCGCGCGCGCCAGGCGGGCGCCGACGTAGACGCGTCCCGCGTGCTCGTGACCGCGGGCTCGCAGCAGGGGCTGGACCTCGCGGGGAAGCTGTTCCTCGACGACGGCGACGCGGTCGCCTGCGAGAGCCCGACGTACCTCGGCGCGATCCAGGCGTTCACGATCCACCGGCCGCGCTTCGTCGAGATCCGGACCGACGACGACGGGCTCGACCCCGCGGACCTCGAGCGGCGGCTCGCCGCGGGCGAGCGCCTCAAGTTCGTCTACGTCGTCCCGGAGTTCCAGAACCCGACCGGCCGCTCCTGGACGCTCGAGCGGCGCCGCGCCGTCCTCGACGTCTGCGCGCGCCACGCCCTGCCCGTGCTCGAGGACAACCCGTACGGCGAGCTGCGCTTCGAGGGCACGCCGCTGCCGTCGCTGCTCGCGCTCGACGGGGCCGGGGTCGTGATCGCGCTCGGCACCCTGTCGAAGGTCTTCTGCCCGGGGATGCGGATCGGCTGGGTGATCGCCCCGCCGGACGTGCTGCGCCGCTTCGTCCTGCTGAAGCAGGGGACCGACCTGCACACGGGCAGTCTCGTGCAGCGGCAGGCGGCGGCCTTCATCGAGCGCCACGGCCTCGACGACACCATCGCCCGGCTGCGCGAGGTCTACCGCGCCCGTCGCGACGCGATGCTGGCCGCGATCGCGCGCGAGTTCCCCGCGGGCGTGCGGGTCAACCGGCCGCAGGGCGGCCTGTTCCTCTGGGCGGAGCTGCCGGAGGGCGTGGACGCGCGCGCCGTCCTGCGGCGGGCGCTGGAGCAGGACGTCGCGTTCGTCCCGGGCGCGGCGTTCTTCCCCAACGGCGGGCACGAGAACACGCTGCGGCTGAACTTCTCGACGGCGTCCGAGGAGCGGATCGCCGAGGGGATCGCGCGCCTCGGCGCCGTCCTGCGCGACGCGATGGTGACGGCGGCCTGAGCGCGGGCGATCATGGGGACATGAACGAGCGCCCCTCCGACGCCCGGCTCTTCCGCCCCGAGCGGCCGCTCGGGCGGACCGGGTTCGTGGCGACGCGCATCGGCGCCGGCGACCTCGCGGACCGCTCCGTCCCGAGGGACACGTGCGTCGCGACGCTGCGCCGCGCGCTGGACGCGGGGATCAACGTCGTC
>JADHED010000558.1_pt1 | contig 42612 bp, 35 predicted proteins | sample 8952041 | NCBI WGS metagenome assembly JADHED01 (sample SAMN16124423, study PRJNA663239) | bioreactor sludge metagenome | isolation source: sludge (control) | place: India:Bengaluru | collected 2018-09-08 | reverse complement strand
CTGCTAAGCGTCATTTTGTTCCAACGGTCATCGTAAGCATAACCAATTACAAAGCCAGAAAGCGCAAAGAAAAAATCAACAGCCAAATAACCGTGATTGATGATTTGTTTTGCGTGGTCTCCGCCAGAAAATATTTCGAATAAATGAAATACAATAACCAGAATAGCAGCAATTCCGCGTAAAGCATCTAAAATTTCGTAATGTTTTTTGGTGTCTTGGAAGAAGGTAGATTTTTCCATTGGCTTTTGATTAAATTTTCACTAAAATAAACAAAAGGTTACAAAAAATCCGACTAACAAGCCGGATTTTTATCATATTTTAAGAAAATTATTTACCTTTTTTCTCTTTCAGTTCTTCTTTGTCTTTGTCTGATGGATTCCAAACCTTTACATCTGCATTTTTATCAATTCCAGATAGAATTTGAACGTTAATACCATCACTAGCACCTAACTTAACATACATTTTCTTGAAGCTTCCGTTAGGTTGTTTTACCTCTACAAAAGGTTTGTCTGTTCCTTTATCTTTTTCATATTGAATAAGACTTTCGTCTAGTAGAAGAGCATTTTTTTGTGAGCTCAAGACAATTTCTCCGTTGGCAGAAAAACCAGCTCTTATGTATTCATTATTAGGATTGAAGACATCACCTTCTATCGGGAATTTTATCGTTCCACTTTCGTCTTTTCCTTTAGGTGCAATCATAGTCACTTTTCCTGGGAATTTTTTGTTTTGAAGAGCGCCTATAATTACTTTCATTTCCATGCCTTCTTTTATTTTGCCAGCTTGCGCTTCGTCTATTTTTCCTTCAAAAATTAAAGAATTAAGGTCTGCTACGCTACAGATGGTAGTTCCGGCATTAAACTGGTTGGCTTCAATTACCTGATAACCTACTTTTACAGGCACTTCTAGTACAGTTCCGTTTGCTTTAGAACGAATTTGGGTGGTAGCTAAACTTTGTAAACCATCTGCCACACCAGTTCTAGCAATTTGTAGATTTTTTTGTGCTGTTTGAAATTGCTGATTAGCATTTTTCAATTGGTTTTGCATAGAAAGCAAATTCTGCTGAGCTGTTAAAAATTCTTGTTTAGAAATTACACCTTGGTTATACAATCTTTGTTGCATATTAAACTGCTGTTGTTGGGTAGCAAGATTCGCTTTGGCATTATTAATCTGTAGATTGGCATTTTGTACATCTTGTTGTGCAGCATTAACCTGAGATACGCTAGGTACTATTTTTAGAGTAGCAATTAATTGCCCCATAGTAACTTTATCACCTTCCTTTACCAAAATTTTGTCTATAATTCCAGACATATTGGGTTTAATTTCTATCTCTTCTCTAGGTACTATTTTCCCTGTTGCCATCACTTTGTCTTCCATATCCTGAAGCATTGGTTTTCTGGTTAAGAAAACTTCATTTTCTTTAGAATTGGATTTTACCAGATAGCTTATTCCCATAATTAATCCTAATGCAAATAGTAATCCTAAAATGATATAAATTACTTTTTTAACAGACAATTTTTTCATTGTATATGAAATATTTAGTTGATTATAATTGATTAAATTTTTTTAAACGCTTCTTTATTATTCGCTTCTTAATGCTTCTATTGGTCTTATTTTTACGGCTCGCTGTGCAGGAATCATCCCAATAATTAATCCTAATAAAATCATTACCGCCATTGCAGCAAAAACATGTGAATAATTAACCGTAGGATTATAAAACGGGAAGCTGTCTTGGTTTTTGGTAAGAATATCAATAATCATTAATAATAAAATTCCAAAAATAAAGCCTAGCAATCCTGATGTAAGCGTAATCACCACACTCTCTAGCAAAATCTGATTTCTAACTTCAGATGGTTTTGCTCCTAATGCTCTTCTGATGCCTATTTCTTTGGTTCTTTCTTTTACGGTAATCAATAGAATGTTCGAAATGGCAATTACACCTGCCAGAATGGTTAATGAACCTACAATAATGGTTAATAGTTGCATTCCTGTAAGAAAGCCTGTCATTTTTTCGAATATTTTACCAAGGTTGAAACTTCCAAAGGCATTGGTATCTTCTGGTGAAACGTTGTTTTTTTTCTTAAGTTCTTGTTTTATGTTTTCTTCTACCACTGCTAAATCTGCGTCTGGTTTACTTACAATAGCAAAAAAACCAACCACATCACCGTCATTATACATTTTAGTATATGTAGAAAGTGGGATGTATGCTGTAGTATCATTATTATTAGGACCACCAGCTTTTGATTCTTTGTAAACTCCTATTACATTGAAAAAAAGCCCTTTGATGTTGATTGATTTTCCTACTGGATTTTCGTTTTTCTTAGCATCAAAAAAGTTTTTATAAATAGCTTCTCCTATTACAGCTACATTTTTATTACCACTTACATCAGCATCATTAAGGTATCTACCAAAAATAAGTTTTTTTTCTGCAATTTTGTTTCCTACAGGATAATCTCCTGTTAGGGTATAGGTAGCTGTTTTTCCGTTGCAACTCATTTGTTCTCCTGGAGTTCCGAAGCCACCTCTAGAATTTTGAGGAGAGATATAGTCTATCTGTGGAACTTTCTTTTCTAATAAATCCATATCTGGCAGATGCAGGTTCATAGGTCTTCCTTTCGGGAAGCCATCATACGGGATAGAAGTGTTTTGCGCCCATAGAAATATAGAATTGGTTGCCATACCCGAAAATAATTTGTCAAAACCGTTTTCCATTCCTTTGGCAGCACCTAGCAAGCTTACAAACAAGAACATACCCCAACCAACCCCAATCATAGTGAGGAAAGTTCGAAGTTTATTATTCTTAAGAGAATAATAGATTTCTTGCCACGTATCTTTTTTGAATATGATATTCATTTAAATTCTAATTAAAAAATTAAAAGATTAAAGAATTGAAAATTCACATATTTTATTCCGCTCTCAGCGCTTCTATTGGTTTAATTTTTGCGGCTCTGTAAGCTGGTACAAATCCAGCAACTAATCCTGAAAATACTAAACTGATAAATGCTAGAATGATGATGCCCCAACCAACACTTGGGTCTTTTATAAAATATTTTTCAAGGCTATCTCCAATTAAATTTAAGGATAAAACGCCTAAACCAACTCCTATTAACCCGGAGATTACCGTAATTACAATACTTTCTTGCATAATCAGTGCAATAATACTTTTAGGTTTAGCGCCTATTGCTTTTCTTACCCCTATTTCTTGGGTTCTTTCTTTTACAATATAGACCATTATATTACTAATGCCTATAATCCCTGCCAATAGAGTTCCCATTCCTATAAATCCTACAATAATGGTGATAACGAACAAGAACATAAACGAATCTTTAAGACCTTCTGCGCGGTTGTGTACACCTACACCATTTTCGTCATCTGGAGAAACTTTTTTTCTCGCTTTTAATTCTTTTTCTAGCTGATTACTGTATTCTATAGCTTGCTCAGGATTTAATTTTTCGTCATAAGCAATAAAAACGGTACTTATAGTGTCAGAACTTTTTTTCATTTGTTGAAGTGTAGAAATAGGTACACTAATCATTCTTTCGTCCCAGTCTCCACCGTCGTCAGAAAAAACGCCAATTACTTTAAAATTACTTCCATTAATTTCGAGTTCTTTACCAATTGGGCTACCATTTTTAATAAGGTCACGCTGTACCATTCTCCCAATTACCGCTACATATTGATTATTATTAATATCTCTCGGAGTAAAAAATCTTCCGTCTAGTAGTTTTCTATTTTCTATTTGAACTTCGTCTTGGTTAGCCCCAGAAATTTGATAGTTTCCACTTTCTTTACCATATTTTACCAACATATTGGTAGAATATCTAGGTGTAGAATACTGTACTTTCTCTGGATGCGAATTAATAATAGCATCATAATCACTATTATTAAGGGTAACCGTTCTATCTGCCTGCAAACCACCGTATGCAATGTTGGTCTTGCCTGTATAGATGGTGATTAGATTTTGAGCATCTCTGGTAAAACCTTCCTGAAAAGCATTCTGAAGACCATTACCAATCCCGAAAAGTACAATAAATATGTACAAACCTAGCGCTACAGTAAAGCCAGATAGTATCGTTCGCAATACATTACTGCGAATAGAACTAAAAATTTCTTGCCAACGGTCTATATCAAACATTTTTAAGTTGGAAGCGGGAAGTTCGAAGTCCGAAGACAAAAAAAACCGCTTATTTTTTTAAATTTAATAATTAGGTTTACCTAAATCTTCCGTCTTCCGACTTCCGACTTCGGTCTTTTACAAAACAATCTGTTCTATATATTCATCTACTTCAATAAGTCCATCTTTTAGGTGTACATTTCTTTTGGTTTGTGCTGCTACATCTGGTTCGTGGGTAACTACGATGATGGTTTTTCCTTCGTTGTTAATATCTTGAAGAAGTTTCATAATATCGTGAGTGGTTTTGCTGTCTAGCGCACCTGTTGGTTCGTCTGCCAATATTACTTTTGGATTGGTAATTAAAGCTCGGGCAATGGCAACACGTTGTTTTTGTCCTCCCGAAAGTTCATTAGGAAGGTGGTTTGCCCATTGTGCCAATCCCACTTTTTCCAAATATTCCATTGCGCGAATGGTTCTCTCTTTTCTAGGAATATTTTGATAGTACAAAGGCAACGCAACATTTTCTAGAGCAGTTTTATATCCGATAAGATTAAAAGATTGAAAAACAAATCCCAAAAATTTACTTCTGTATTCTGCTGCTTTTATTTCGGTAAGATGTTCAATAGGGATGCCATCTAATTCATAAATTCCAGAATCTTTTTCGTCTAAGATTCCGATAATGTTGAGCAATGTAGATTTGCCAGAACCAGAACTTCCCATAATAGAGACAAATTCCCCTTCGTCTATATTAAGGTTAATCCCCTTTAAAACATGGAGTTTACTTTTTCCTGTGTCGTAGGATTTATGTAAGTCTTTAATTACTAACATTAAGTTTTTTCTGAATAAGTAGATTTTTGTAAGGATATGTTACAAAAGTTTTTACTTAATTTTATAATTTTAGTGTTTAATTGTAAAGCGCTTTATTTATTGAGTTTTTTAATAGTTGTTTAACGCTAAACTGTCAAAAATCATTGTTTTTTAGTAGTTTTATACGCTAAAGTCTTTGTTGGTGGTAGTTCTGTGTTATTGTGGAAAACTTTTCGGGCTAAAAATCAAAAAATTAACATTATAGGGGCATTTTGACTTTCTTTTTTTAAGTTCAATCTCTATTTTTGTATTCGTGTCTTGAGCGAAAATTGTTGAGGTAACACACAATTTTTATTTCTTTTAAGTTTTTGCAATTCAATAAATTGGAAAAATAGCTCAGGAAATAATCATTATTATAAAGAGAAAAGTTTAACACTAAAAACATTATTAGGCTATGGGAATTTTTGACAAACGTATCAGTTATAAACCTTTTGAATATCCTGAAGTTTTACAATTTATAGAAGCGATTAATAAATCTTTTTGGGTGCACTCCGAGATAGATTTTACAGCTGATGTACAAGATTTCCATTCTAATCTAGAGCCTTACGAAAAAAATGCCGTAAAACATGCACTTTTGGCAATTGCACAGATAGAAGTAGCGGTAAAAACCTTCTGGGGAAATCTTTATAACCACATGCCAAAACCAGAACTTAATGGGCTTGGTTCTACTTTTGCAGAATGCGAATTCCGTCATAGTGAAGCCTATTCCAGATTGTTAGAAGTTTTAGGTTATAACGATGAATTTAATGATGTAGTTTCTATTCCTGCGGTTAAAGAAAGAATAGATTATCTTACAGAAGTGTTGGGAAATGCCAAATCTACTAACCCGAAAGAATATGTTTCTTCTCTTTTATTATTCTCAATTTTAATAGAAAACGTTTCGCTGTTCAGTCAGTTTGCTACCATTTTATCTTTCACAAGATTCAAAGGATACATGAAAAACGTCTCTAATATTATTGCTTGGACTTCTATAGACGAGCAAATTCACGCCAATGCAGGTATTTATTTGATTAACAAAATTCGTGAAGAACAACCAGAATTGTTAACCGATGAAGATATTGAAAACATCTACAGATTGGTAGATAAATCTATTGATTTGGAAGCTAAAATATTAGATTGGATTTTCGAAGCGGGAGAATTAACAATGTTCTCAAAAGAAGATTTACTCAACTTTATGAAATACAGAGTAGATGATTCTTTGAAAAAAATCAACATGAAAACCCGTTACAACGTAACACCAGAACAATACAGACCAATGATGTGGTTTGAAGAAGAAGTTTTTGCCAATTCTATGGACGATTTCTTTGCAAAAAGACCTGTAGATTATACAAAACACGATAAATCTATCACTGCGAACGATTTGTTTTAAGAATTTGCTGGAAGATGGATGTCGGGAGATGGAAGCTTCTATGCGCTTTTTTGAAATAGGAAAAACTTTAGTGAAATTGATGTTTAAATGGCGCGAGCGAAGCGAGCGTCAATTATTTTCAAAGTTGAGAACGTTAAAAATAATCAGTAGGAACAGACTTTTGTATGCTGAGCTTAGTCGAAGTAAGTCAGTTTTAAAAATAAAAAACAAAAAATGCTTAGCTCCTCGCAATAACGTTTTACATGCAAAACTTGTAACATAACAAAACAAACAAAATATGACGCCAGAAATTATAGATGAAGTACAGTTCACAAGGTCAGAAGATTTCCATCTCGGAGAATACATTTACATGGCGATGGGAAAAGTGAACGAACAGACGGTTTGTATCGCAGTAGCTTATAAAATAGATTATTGCATTAAAAAAGCGTTGCAATTTGAAGAAGCAGATAGCAATGTAATTTTCACACACATCAACAAAGTGAAAGTTGGCGAATTAGAACGCTGTAGAAAATTTGATTGGAATTAATATAAAAATAGATAGGAAAATGGTGAAATTATAACACTCAAAATCCTAAAACTTGAAACGAAAAATTTATGGAAGAACAAAATACAGATATTTGGTGGTTAAATGAAGAGTCTGAGCAAATGCTAAACAGAGGTTACCTTCTGAAAGGAGAAACCGTAGAAGGCGCTATAGACAGAATTACCACCGCTGCAGCAAAAAGATTGTACAAGCCAGAACTCATTCCTGCTTTTAAGGAAATGATTACCAAAGGTTGGATTTCTTTTTCGTCTCCCGTTTGGGCAAATATGGGTACACAACGTGGTTTGCCTATTTCTTGTTTCAACGTTCATGTACCAGATAATATCGAAGGAATTACAGGGAAATTGGGCGAGGTAATTATGCAAACCAAAATTGGTGGCGGTACTTCAGGGTATTTTGGCGAATTGCGTCACAGAGGAACTGCCGTTACGGATAATGGTAAATCTTCTGGTGCTGTTTCTTTTATGAAATTGTTTGATACTGCCATGGATGTAGTTTCTCAAGGAGGTGTAAGAAGAGGTGCTTTTGCGGCGTATCTCGATATAGACCACGGAGATATTGAAGAATTTTTGAATATCAAAGAAATTGGTAGCCCTATTCAGAATCTATTTATGGGAGTTTGCGTGCCAGATTATTGGATGCAAGATATGATAGACGGAGATATGGACAAGCGTAAAATTTGGGCTAAAGTTTTAGAATCTCGTCAGAAAAAAGGACTTCCGTATATATTCTTTACCGATAATGTAAATCGCAATAAACCACAGGTTTATAAAGACAGCGGAGCTGTAATTAACGCAAGTAATTTGTGTTCAGAAATTATGTTGCCTTCCACCGCAGACGAAAGTTTTATCTGTTGTCTTTCTTCTATGAATTTAGAATTGTACGACGAATGGAAAGATACCAACGCTGTGAAATTAGCCATCTATTTCTTAGACGCTGTTTTGTCTGAATTTATAGAAAAAACAGATGGAAATTACTACTTACAAGGTGCCAGAAACTTTGCTTTGAGACACAGAGCTTTAGGTTTAGGCGTTTTGGGTTACCACTCTTACCTTCAAAAAAATATGATTCCTTTTGAAAGTATGGAAGCAAAAATGTTTAATGCAAAAGCTTTCAAACATATTCAGGAGCAATCTATTATAGCTTCTAAAGAATTGGCAAATATCTATGGCGAACCAGAAGTTTTAAAAGGTTACGGACTTAGAAATACCACTACCATGGCGGTAGCACCTACTACTTCTTCTTCGGCAATTTTAGGACAAACCTCTCCAGGAATTGAACCTTTTGCATCCAACTATTACAAAGCAGGTTTGGCGAAAGGAAATTTCATGAGAAAAAATAAATATTTAGCAAAACTTCTTGAAGAAAAAGGACTTGATAACGAAGATGTTTGGAGAGAAATTATGCTCAATCATGGTTCTGTACAACACATGACCCAATTGACGCAAACCGAGAAAGATGTTTTCAAAACCTTTAAAGAAATTTCTCCGATGGAGATTATTACACAAGCGGCGCAACGCCAACAATACATAGACCAAGCGCAATCTTTGAACTTGAATATCCCGGCTTCTTTAGCGATTAAAGATGTGAATAATTTGATGATAGAAGCTTGGAAAATGGGCGTAAAAACCTTGTATTATCAACGTTCTCAATCTGTTTCTAAAGAACTGATGGTGAATTTTGTGACGTGCAGTTCTTGCGAAGCATAGAAAATATAAATAAAAGGTTAAAAATTGAAAAGGGAAGCCGCAGGAATTTTTTTCTGCGGTTTTTTTATTCGATAGAGTCGGGCTTTAGTCCGATTTTTTAATGGAAATACAATTTGGCTTTAGCCAAAAGTAAAATTTATAATTTTTTAGTTTAGATTCCTACGGAATGACAAACATGATGGTTAATTTTTGTGTTCTCTGTGAAAAAACGCTGTGCTCTCTGTGTTAAAAACTCCAAAATTCAGCAAGAATTTTTTATCTTTAAAGTCTTAAATTTTTAAAAATGAAATTCGGACAAGTAGCAGACCCATCACAAATAGATTTTACGCTTCCTAAAGACCACCCTAAAACCAAAGAAATTTTAGCAAAATCTAAAGGAAAAGACTTTAATATTTTTATTGGTTGTGCCAAATGGAACAAAACCGACTTGAAAGGATTTTATCCCAAAGGGACAAAAGATGAACTGAAATATTATGCTACACAATTCAATTCTATTGAGTTGAATGCTACTTTTTACGGATTGCCAAGTCCTGAGCAAGTGCTCACTTGGAAAGAAAAAACCCCCGAAAATTTTAAATTCTTCCCAAAAATTACCAATACCGTTTCGCACTTCAGAAGATTGATTAACGTGACAGATGTGGTAACAGATTACGCTACTTCAGTGCAAAATTTCGGGGATAAATTAGGGATGGTTTTTTTGCAATTGCACGATAATTTTAAGCCAAAAGATTTTGACAGAGTAGAAAAATTTGTGAAAGACTGGCCTAGAGAAATACCGTTAGCGGTAGAAGTAAGAAGTGCAGAGTGGTTTGAGGAAGATAATTTCGAAAAATTCTCTCAGTTGTTAGAAGAAAATAATATTGCCAACATTATCGTTGATACCGCAGGTAGAAGAGATATGTTGCACATGAGATTAACTACAGACACGGCGTTTATAAGATACGTTGGTGCAAATACAGAAAGCGATTATGCCAGATTAGACGATTGGTTAGAGCGCATTAAGTTATGGAAAAAAGAAGGCTTAAAAAATTTGTATTTCTTTGTTCATCAAAATATAGAATTAGCCTCTCCGTTGTTGTCGGCGTATTTTATTGAGAAAATAAATGCAGAATTCGGGACAAATATTCACGTTCCCGTGATGGCAGAACAGAAGAATTTGTTTTAGAAAGAATGAAAATAAAAATATTTACTTTTCTTTTAAGTTTAGTTATTGTGATTATTGTTTGGTGGCTTTTATTTGTACCTCCAAGTATTTTTAATTATTTGCCTTATTCAATTTATCATGAGTTAGGAATAAAAATAGTTGAAGAATATCAATTTATAATCATTTTTGATTTAATGTTTTCCTTTGTGTTGTTTATTTTAATTTTAAAATTCTTTGATTCTTTAATAAAATAAAAAGCAATCTTTCATGTAGATTGCTTTTTATTTTTACGATAAGAACTTAATTTCTTTATCCTTAAAATTATTTTTCTCCACCAGTTTATTCATGGTTTTCATCATCTTGTGACGAAGTTTTGCCATTTTTCTGATGTTTTTGTCTTCGCTGTAATCAAAAATATTTTCCTTAAAGCTGAAGGTGTCTCCATCTTTAAATTCAATATTATTTTTTTTGAGTTCTCCTAAAAGCATTAGATTGGTCATGCTTTCTAGAAGTAAATGTTCAGATTTTCCTAATGATTTCAAGGATTTTAGCAATTGTTTTTTATATTTTTTCTTTCCCATAATTATTAATGTAAACTTATCGCAAATATCTGTATAATTTCTTATTTTTGAGCAAAATTTAAATCTAATATGAGTAAAGACATCATTTTTGAACTAATTGAAAGAGAAAGAGAAAGACAAACCAATGGTATAGAGCTGATTGCATCAGAAAATTTTGTTTCTGAAAATGTGATGAAAGCGATGGGAAGCGTCTTAACCAATAAATACGCAGAAGGTTACCCTGGTAGAAGATACTACGGAGGTTGCGAAGTGGTAGATGAGGTAGAAACTTTGGCAATTGAAAGAGCAAAACAACTTTTCGGGGTAGAATATGCAAATGTGCAGCCACACTCTGGCTCTCAGGCTAATGCAGCAATTTATTTATCGGTTTTAAAACCTGGAGATACCGTAATGGGAATGGATTTATCTATGGGGGGTCACCTTACACATGGTTCTCACGTTAACTTTTCTGGAATTAATTTCCGTCCTGTTTTTTATGGAGTAGAAAGAGAAACTGGTCTGATAGACTATAACCAAATGCGTGAAGTAGCACTAAGAGAAAAACCTAAAATGATTATTGCAGGATTTTCGGCATATTCTAGAGATTTAGAATATGCAAAATTTAGAGAAGTAGCAGACGAAGTAGGAGCTACACTTTGGGCAGATATAGCGCATCCTGCTGGTTTGGTAGCAAAAGGATTGCTCAATTCTCCTTTCGAACATTGCCACGTAGTTACCACTACTACTCACAAAACATTGAGAGGGCCTAGAGGCGGAATGATTATGATGGGCAAAGATTTTGAAAATACGTACGGGCATAAAACGCCAAAAGGGGAAACCAAAATGATGAGTGCTGTGTTAGATGGTGCGGTTTTCCCAGGAACTCAAGGTGGACCACTAGAACACGTGATTGCAGCAAAAGCAGTAGCGTATGGCGAAGCTTTAGACCAAAAATTCGAAGTATATGCAAAACAAGTTATTGCCAATTCTAGAGCGTTAGCAAAAGCAATGATTGATAGAGGTTTTGATATTGTGAGTGGTGGAACAGACAATCACCTGATGTTAGTAGACCTTAGAAACAAAAATGTAAACGGTAAAGAAACCGAAAAAGCATTGGTAAAAGCAGATATTACTTGTAATAAAAATATGGTTCCTTATGATGATAAATCACCGTTTATTACTTCAGGCATTAGATTAGGAACTGCTGCCATTACCACCAGAGGTTTGGTAGAAAAAGATATGGATACTGTAGCAGAGCTAATTAATGATGTGGTGCTAAACATTAATAATGAAAATGTTTTGGAAATTTCTAAGAAAAAAGTTCATGAATTAATGAACGGAAGAGCTTTATTTAATGCTTAATTTTTTTGGATAACACAAATTAAAGTAATTAATTTGTTAATTAATTGATTGACTGAAAACTTTTTAAGGGTAATAAATTAAAAAGTTTTCAGTTTTATATTAGATACTTACTTAATAGACTATATAATATGATGAGAAAATTTTATGTAATACTTTCATTTTTATTCTCTGTATTTTTCTTTTCTCAAGAATTCAAATGGGGGATGACAGGCAACGTACACTCTTCGTCTATAGAAGGGATTCATGATTTTTCTAGAGGTAGAATTGCTCCTTCATTAGGTTTTTTTGCAGAAATCCCTTTAGAAACCTTTCAGAGAAGTATCTATTCTCCACTTAGGTATTATATTTTCCCAGTACTAGAATACAGTATGGAAGGCGAAAAAACCATCTTAGAACAAGGCAGACAATATTACCGAAACGATTTTGTAGCATTAGCATTATATGGTAAATTCCATTTTTATAGAGGTTTTTTTGAAAATTTTTACTTTATGGTGGGACCTAGAGCTGCCTATGCGGTTTCTGTAGATTTTAAAGGCCCTGTTATCAATTATGAGTCTGGTCCTTTGGGAGATGATGTTACTAAAAAGTGGAGTTTTTCTGCCTCTTCTGCTTTTGGATATGTTGTAAGTGACAAAATGGAGGTTTACATAAGATATGATCAAGGATTAACCAAGGTATATCCTAATTATGATTACAGAAGAACCTGGAATAGACTTTTAGGGATTGGAGTAAGTTACTACTTTAATTAAGAATAAAAAAAATATAGAAACACAGTAAATATTGCTGTGTTTTTATTTACTACAATATTTTCAAAAGTATTAATATTTTATTTATATTTTTGTTTAACTAAATATGCTATTGTGAAGTTTATACATAAATTTTTTTCGATATTCATTTTATTGTTTTTGTTTTCGTGTGCCCCCAAAAAAGACATGATTTACATGGACAAAGACATAAACTACAACGCTGCAATTACCCAAGCTAAATATCTAGGAAACAAATTGATGGTAGGTGATATTCTAGACATCAAAGTTACAGGGTATGACGAGATTGCCATAAAACCATTTAACATAGGTACCATTTCTCAGATCAATAATAATGGCACTGGTGGTTCTTCTGCCGCAGATTTGGCTTATACAATTGATAAAGAAGGAGAGATTAATTTCCCAACTTTAGGAAAAATTAAAGCAGAGGGTATGACGGTTGATGAACTAAAAACAGATCTAGAACAAAGATTAAAAAAATATCTAGTAGAGCCTATTGTCATCATCAAACAGAATAATCTTAAACTAACTTTTTTGGGGGAATTTGGTGCTAGAGGTCAGATAGGTTATAGCAATGAAAAACTAAACATACTACAAGCTGTGGCTATTGGCGGAGGAACGAATGAAAATGCAGACCTTAAAAATATTAGATTAATTAGAAATGTAAACGGAATAGACCAGACTATTACTCTAGACCTTACCGATTATAACATTTCTAACTCTCCATATTATTATATACAGAATAATGATATTCTCTATGCATTGCCAGATAAAGATGCGCAGATTATGGCAAAAAAGACACCGGTACTTACCAAGGTATTTACTTATTCTGGTTTGTTAGGGTTAATCTTTGCAATGTATAATTTTATTAAAAATTAAAAATGGAACCTCTACAGCCTTTACAGACACTTCCGCAAAGAGCAAAAAAAATAGATATTAAAAAAGAACTTTTTAAGTATATAAGAGTTTGGTATTGGTTTGTTCTGTCTTTGATTTTTTTTATCATCTGTGCCAAAATATATTTAAGATATTCTACCCCTATATACAGCTCTCAGGCTTCTGTTTATTTCAATAATTCTACCAAAAAAAGCACAGGTGTAATAGGACTCAACGATTTACAAACCATGGGAACAGGAGGGGTGGCAAAAAATCCTATCTCAGATGAAATTGCTTTGATGAAATCTAAGCCTATTCTTAGAAAAGTAGTAAAGAAATTAAATCTGGACGTTACCTTTGTACAAGAAGCAAAAATTAAGAAAATAGAATTGTACGACCTTAGCCCTTTCAAAGGGGAGATACTATCCCTTAAAAACGAAAAACAGTTTGGGGGTGCTTCTTACAAAATTAAAGCAATAGGCAACAATAGCTTTTTACTGGCAAATTTAGAAGGAAATAATCCTAAAAAATACCTTTTTAATCAACCTTATGATTTAGGATTTGGAGTAGTGAAAATTTCCAAAGTTCCCGAAATCAATTATAACGATTACATCAATGTAAATTTTTTAAATTACAAAAATGTAGCTGCTGGTTTAGAAGGTGGTATTACCGTTACCAACCTTAATACAGATACCAATATAATGGATTTGTTTTACAGCAGTGATATTCCTCAAAAGTCTGAAGATATTTTGAATGAACTCATTGTGCAATACAATCAGGATGCTGATAATGATAAAAAAATTGAAGCCAGAAACTCAGCAGAATTCATCAATGATAGATTAAAACTCATTACCAGCGAATTGTCTTCTATTGAGGGCAGAAAAACAAATTTTAAAAGGTCTAATAATATTTTTGATATTGAAACCCAAGCGCAATCTAATCTTAAAGGATTAGACGAAGGTACACAAAGAACTTTAGAGCTTAGTGCTCAATTAGAAATGGTAAATTCGGTGCTTAGGTTAATCAATTCTTCTACAGACCAATTGTTACCTACCAATATTGGCATCCCCAATACCGCCGAGGGATTAATTACCCAATACAACGAATTGTTGTTGCTCAAAAACAAAACATTGAGACAGGCTACTCCTGCCAATCCAATGATTGTGCAGTTCAACAAAGACTTATCGCAACTCAGAAACCTTATTAAAGATAATCTTAATAAATCTAAAGAGTTAATTTCAAGTAATTTGGGCTATCAAAAAGGTAAAATTTCTCAGTACAAAGAAGAAATGTCTATGTTTCCGGAGCAGGAAAATTTCTTTAAAAATATAGACCGTCAACAGAAAATTAAAGAATCTCTTTATTTATATCTTCTTCAGAAAAACGAAGAAATATCTATGGCTTTGGCAGTTACCACACCTAAGGTTAAGACCCTCAATCCTGCATACACCAATGGTGTTATTTCTCCTAATTCTGGTAGAATAATGATGTATGCGTATGCATTAGGTTTGCTTTTGCCTTTGGTTTTTTTCTTTATTAAAAATAGTTTAGATACCTACATTTACTCTAAACAAGATATTCAGGCGATAGCTAAAGATATACCCGTAGTAGGAGAAATTCCGAATATTACAAAAGGAGCAGAGAATGTAGTTGGGAAAAATGATTTGTCGGTTTTTGCAGAATCATTCCGAATATTATTTTCGAATATCAAGTATTTTTTCAACAACCAAAGTTCGTGTCCGGTTATCCTTATTTCGTCTTCGGTAAAAGGCGAGGGCAAAACTACAATTTCGGTAAACACCGCACTTACGTTGGCTCAAACCAAAAAAGTTTTGCTTATTGGTGCAGACATTAGAAATCCTCAACTCAAAAGATTTATGCATTTAGAAGGAAAAGGGTTATCCGAATTCTTAAGCGATTATAATGCAACGCCCGAAAGCTATATTCAAGATACTTCACTCAATCCTAATTTAAAAGTAATTCATTCTGGGCCTATTGCCCCCAATCCTAATGAATTATTAGAAAGTGACAAATTTCTACATCTTTTAGAGGCCGCTAAAAAGACTTTTGATTATATCGTGATAGACTCTGCACCACTATTGATGGTAGGAGATACGTATAACTTAATCAAATATTCAGATTTACTCTTATTCTTATCAAGGTCTGGCTATACAGATAGAGAAATGATTCATTTCGCCAATCAGATTTACAGAGACCATGCCAAAGGTAAAATGGCAATTGTGCTGAATGATGTAAGTTACCTAAATCTTACCTACAGCAATAAATATGGCTACGGTTATAAATATGGATACGGATATTCTTACACCGCAGATCATGAAAAGAAACCTTGGTGGAAAAGACTGATATAAAAAAAATAAAAATGGGAGTCTATTTAAGGTTTCATTTGAATCAAAGTGCAGTCAAAGTGCAGTTTTGTTCGGAAAAAGTACCCGTTTTCCGAAGCAGACTCGAACGTGATTCGAACGTGATTCGAACAAAAGGGTAACTTTAAACGAATTATTTTATAAGGTGTCATTTTTATAGTTTCAATATATTAAAAAAATTACAAGTTGAATCCTCTTATTTCTGTTATCGTTCCTTGTTATAACCAAGCACAATATTTAGACGAGTGCCTTCAATCTGTACTAAACCAAACCTACCAAAATTGGGAATGTATTATTGTAAATGATGGAAGCCCAGATCATACAGAAGAAGTGGCAAATAAATGGCTAGAAAAAGACCCTCGTTTTAGATATATCAATAAAGAGAATGGTGGACTAAGTTCTGCTAGAAATTCAGGGATAGCAATAGCAGAGGGAGAATGGATTCAGTTTTTAGATTGTGATGATTTTATCTCATCTAGTAAGTTTGAAATAATTTTTGGAAATAGTGATTATCAATCTAAAGACCTAATTATTACCAATTTTAATAAATACAATAATGGGATTAATCCACCATATTGTAAATTGGAAACAATAAATTTTAGTTTAAAAGAAATATTGCAAAATTGGGATGTAAAATTCACAATTCCTATACATACTGCTTTAATAAAAAGAAAGTCAATTGAAGGTATTCTATTCAATGAAAAGATAAAAGCAAAAGAAGATTTTCTTTTCTGGGTAGAGGTGTTTGTTAGAAATCCAGAAGTCTTATTTATTAATGAGTATTTAAATTTTTATAGAGACCATAATAATAATATGACTTTAAACTATAATTTCATGTTAGAAAACAAAATTTTAGCATTTAAAGAAATTCATAAAATTCTTGATGAGGAACATAAAATTCTTTTTTTTAATTCGAGATTCGAGACGCTTTCTCTAGAAAACAAATATTTGTACGAATCAAAGCAAGAATTATTGAATAGCAAAAGAATGATAATAATTAATTTTTTGTTTAAATTATTCAAATATGAATAAAAAAATTATTTTTATTTCTCATGGTGATTCCAATGATGCATCTTCTTGGTCTAACATTCCTTTTCTTTTTTCTAAGACATTAAAAGAAAAGGGATATGATTTGGTAAGAGTCAATATTGAACCTAACGCTTTTTTAAATGAGTTTTGGAAAAAATACATTTACAGATATTCTAACATCATTTTCCCTAATCATCAATATTCTTTTGTTAGGAGTGTAACAAATCACCTTATTTCTTACTTTAAAATAGGTAAAGCTATTTTAAAAAACAAAGACGCATTTTATTGTATTTTTTTAACTTATGATTATCATAATATATTTAATAAAATTCCTTCTTTGCTTTTAAGTGATTGGACTTATGAAATGGTCATTTCTCAAAGACTAAAAAGAAAACCATATTTTTTTGAGAAATGGTTTATCAATTATCAGAAAAACGCAATAGTAAAATCAGAACTTGTAATTTCTTTGTTTAAAGATTGTGCTGAGTATATTACACTTAAACATCATAAGAATGTTTTGCATTTAGGCAATAATGTAATTAATGATTTAAACTTTAACATTTTATCAGAAGAGCATATTTTAGCAAATAAAACAAAATCAAATAGTATACTTTTTATTGGAACACCTAAATATTTGACAGGAGCAAAAAAACTTCTATCTGCTTTTAAAATTTTGCAAAAAAAATATCCTGAACTTCAATTGAATATGATTGGAATAAAAGAGGAAGAACTTTTTGAAAAAGATGAATTGGTAGAGAATGTAAACTGTTTTGGGTATCTCAAAAAAGATGTGCAAGAAGATAATAAAACCTACTACAACTTGCTCACCAATGCCAAAGTATTGGTCAACCCTTCTGAAATTTGGGCAGCGTATTCTTCTTCTATTGAAGCAATGAAATATTTTACACCAGTAATCATCAAACCGTATGAAGCGTTTGTAAAAGATTTCGGAGCTGAAAATGATTTTGGATATTATCTAGAAAATACAGAAATAGAAACCATAGTAAATGCAATAGAAAAAGTAATGTTTTCTGAGCACTATCTAGATTTGTGCAGGAATGCAAATAATAGGGTAAAAGATTTTACTTGGGAGAATTATGTAAATATGATAATAAATAAAATGAATAAATTAAAGAAAAGTAGTGTTTAATTCTCTTTATTTTTTTTATTGGTATATCAGAACAATACCTTTCAGAAAGCAATTTTTCTTTCCTAAAGTTTTAGGAATAGAAGAAACAATTTCTGAAATAATAAACCACAAAAAATCCATTTCCAGATTTGGAGATGGTGAATTCAGATTAATTCTGCCCAATGAAAACTTAAAATTTCAAGAAGAAAATCAATTATTAACAGAGCGTTTAAAAGAAGTATTGACTTCTCATCTAGAAAATCATTTGGTAGCCATTCCCGAAAGTTTTCATTCCGTAAAAGCTTTTAAAATTAACGTAAAATATTGGTGGATAGACTTCATTAATAAATTTGGAAACCAATTATCACCTTATTTTAAAAAAGGGAAAATTTATGGAAATGCTTTTATTTCAAGGTTTTATTTAGACTACGAAAATAAATCTCTGGTAGAGAAAACTATAAAAAATCTTAAAAAAATCTGGCAAAATAAAGACGTACTCATCATAGAAGGTGAGTTTTCTAGATTGGGAATAGGCAATGATTTGTTTGATGGGGTAAGTTCTTTACAAAGGCTCATTTGCCCTTCCAAAAATGCTTTCTCTCATTATACTGAGATTTTAGAAAAAGCCAAAGAATTAGGAAAAGATAAATTAGTTTTAATTGCTTTAGGACCTACTGCTACCGTACTTTCTTATGATTTAGCATGTGCTGGGTTTTGGGCAGTAGATATTGGTCATGTAGATATAGAATACAGTTGGTATCTGGAAAAAGCAGAATATAAAATTCCTGTAAAATACAGATTGGTGAACGAATCTACCAATCAAGACTCCATAGATTTACCAGAACATCTTAGAGAAAGTTACCTTAATAGTATTATTTATAAAATTTCAGAATGAAACTCTCCATCATCATACCGGTGTACAACGCAGAACAGTATTTGAAAAAATGTTTAGAAAGTGTATTTCAGCAAAATCTAAAACTTGAAGATTTTGAAGTGATTTGTATCAATGATGGCTCTATAGATAAAACGCAACAAATTTTAGAAGAATTTCAAAAAAAATACACCAATATCATTCTAGAAAGTCAAGAGAACTTTGGTGAAGCTATTTCAAGAAATAAAGCAATTTCTTTATCTAAAGGTGAGTTTATTACCTTTTTAGATTCAGATGATTACTATGATGCTCTCACATTATCCAAAGCATTACAGATAATAGCATCCCAAAATTTAGATATTCTTTATCTTAAAATGAATCATATTTCTGAAGATTATCAATTTATTCAAAGTTTACCAAACCTTAGCGAAAATGAAATCTTATCAGGACTAAAACATGAAAGAAGACCTTTCCCTGCAACTATTTATAAAAAAAGTGTAATAGGAGAAATTCAGTTCCCACTAAATATTATTGTAGGACCTGATTCAGTTTTTAATGCATTGGTACAAAGCAAGGCTAAAAGAGTGTCTTTTAGTTCAGATTTAGTTTATAATTACCTTGTCCGTCCCAATTCTCTTTCCAAAAAAGCCATTACCGAAGAAGGATATCAGGGATTTATCAATGCCATTAATATTTTAGACGAATATAAGAATCAACATTTCTCCCCAGAAAATAAAGAAGCTCAAGAGTATTTTGATAAAGTGATTTTGGTGTTTGTAACCAGAATCGTAGAACTGCATATTTTGCCAAACCTCTATCAACCCAAATATAAAGAGCTCAAAAAACTGCTTTCCGAAAAAGGATATTGGCATTTAGCAAAAACCATCGCCGAAAAATATCCCTATTTCGATACCTCATTCTCTAAAATGGCGAGACACCAAAAAAAACTCATCTTCAAAACAAAAGTCTATCAAATCATGAGGCACTTTGTCAAACCCCACGGAAAAAGTTAGGCACTTTGTCAAAGCACCATGGCAAAAGCAGGGAGCTTTGACAAAGTTTTCGGCAACACGAGAAAACCAATGCACTTTGTCAAAGCCCCACGGCAATTCTAAAGCGCTTTGGCAAAGTTTTGCACGGCAGAGGCAGAGTGCTTTGACAAAGTTTTTGGCAAACTTGACACCCTAAGAAGAAGGACACGAGAAAATCAAGGCACTTTGTCAAAGCCCAAGGCAAAAGCAAAGCGTTTTGACAAAGTTCCGCGGCAAAGAAAATCATTTTAGCAAAGTTTTCTGCGAAAGAAGAATACATTGACAAAGTTCATTAGATCAACATTTTCGGTAAAGATAAAATCCTTAATTTTGCGATATGCCAAAAATTTCCATCATCATCCCTGTTTATAATGCAGAACAGTATTTAGAAGATTCTTTACAAAGCATCAGCAATCAGTCTTTTCAAGATTTTGAGATTTTGGCAATTAATGATGGTTCTACCGACCTTTCTTTAGAAATTCTAAAAAAATACCAAGAAAAAGAACCTCGTTTAAAAGTTTTTTCTCAAGTAAATAAAGGCGTTTCTGCTGCTAGAAATTTAGGATTAGAAAACGCAAATGGCGAGTATGTTACTTTTGTAGATGCAGACGATTGGTTGCACCCAGAAACATTAGAAAAGTATATTGAAATTGCAAAACATGAACACCGTGACATCTTGATTTCACAGTTTCTAACCGAAAAATCAAATGAAAAGCAAACGCCTTCATCTATAAAAAGCTTAGATAGAAAAGAGATAGAGCAAAAGATATTTCCAAAGTTCATAGAAACAGATGTTTATAATTCGGTGTGCAATAAACTCTATCGAGCAGAATTAATCAAAAAAACGAATGCCAAATTTCCAATGGGGGTGAGAATTGCTGAAGATGCCCAATTCAATCATCAAGTTTTTTCTCTGGCTCAAAAAATTGCGGAAACTCCTTTCAAAACATATTTTTACAGAGAGGTACAAGGAAGTGCCACGCGAAATGTAGTGAGAAATGATTATTGGCAAAGCAATTTAGCCATCTATCAGTATGAGTATCAAAAATATTTTGGCAATGCACTCTCTGAAAATACCATCAATGAACTGAAAACCAAACGCTTTTTCAGAAGCATCATGGCTTTGATTTATATTTATTTTAACCCTAAAAATCAACTTTCCCTATTCCAAAGGTTTTCTAAAATCAGGGAAATCGTAAATCATGAAGTGGTGAAAAAAGTCTTTTCTGATAATACTTTACAAAAGGATTTAGGGCGTTATGATTTAGCAATTTTTAAAGCCATTAAGTCAAAAAATATTTTGAAATTGTATCTTTACACTTTATACAGTTATTACAGAAATTCATGAAAATACTCCTTTTCCTTCACGGAGGCAGTTTAAACAGAGGTTGCGAAGCGATAGTGAGAACTAGTGTCGCAGAAATTAAAACCCAATTTCCCGATGCGGTAATAGATTTGGCTTCTTATGAACCAGAAACGGATGCCCATCTCGAAAACATTCATCAGGTTTTTAGACACGAACAAAAACCGCCAAAGAAATTTTCTTGGGCAGGCTTGAAGTCAGCATTTTTTGTGAAATTCTTCCAAGACGAAAAATACCATCATCAATACACCCAAAAAGACATCATTTCCAAAATTAAAAATTATGACGTCTTTATTTCGGTAGGAGGAGACAATTATTGCTACGGTGAACAACCTGGATTTTATTTAATTAACCGACTCATCAAAAAAGCAGGCAAAAAACTCATTTTATGGGGAGCTTCCATTGGCGAAGAAGATTTAACGCCTGCCAAAATACAAGATTTACAACGCTTTGATTTGCTCTTGGCTAGAGAAACTTTAACAGAAAAAGTATTGAAAAATGCAGGATGCAAAAACGTGAAGTTGGTAGCAGATGGCGCTTTCTTAATGGAAAAGACAGAACTGCCATTGCCTGAAGGATTCATAGAAAATAAAACACTGGGTTTTAATTTTTCACCATTGATTTTTGGCAGAAACCCACAGTCTAAAGAAGCAGCTTTTCAATTGGTGGAGCACATTTTAGCAACCACAGATTTTAATATCGCTTTGGTTCCGCACGTGACCATAGCAATCAGCAATGATGAGGAAACCCTAAAAGAATTATTGGAGAAATATAGAGAAACCCAAAGAGTTTTTCTTTTACCCAATAACCTCAATGCTACAGAATACAAAGGCTACATAGCGAGAATGAGATTCTTTATAGGCGCCAGAACACACGCCACCATTGCAGCCTATTCTACAGGGGTGCCAACGATGGTACTGGGCTATTCTGTAAAATCAAAAGGCATTGCCAAAGATATTTTTGGTGAAGAAAAATTAGTATTGGGCATAGAAGAAATTTCAGATGCAGAAAAATTAATTGCTAAATTTGAAGAAATGAAGCAGGAAGAACTCATGCTGAAAGAAATTCTAAGAAATAAAATCCCCCACATCAAAGAAATGGCCCAAAAAGCCAAATCTTATTTAGCAGAAATAATATAAAAATTTTCCATCCTTTAGGAATGGGGAAAAGAAAATTTCAGAAATTAAGAGAGTGGGCTTCCGAATTCTTCCGATGACGAGGTAGTTATACCAAAATAATTGATGTAAAAAATGAAAAAAAAACTACTTTTTGTAATCCCAAATCTTGGAGCAGGAGGCGCCGAAAAAAGCTTGGTCAATTTATTGAACGAGCTTGACTACAGTATATATGAGGTAGATTTATTTTTATTTTCTAAGTCTGGTCTGTTTTTTCATCAGTTGCCACCACAGGTAAATATAGTAGAACCTCATGCAGATTTTAAAATCTTTCAGAAGCCCCTGCTCAAGTCTTTATGGGCTTTTCTGACGGATGGGAAAATAGGTCTTCTAATGAGCAGATTTTTATTTTTCTTCATAAATCAGTGGATGAAAAATAAATCAGTTGCCGAGCAAAAAACATGGAGTTTGGTTAAAAAAAGCATGAAAAAAGTGAATAAAAACTATGACTGTGGTATTGCTTTTTTAGAGAAATCTTCTATCTACTTTCTGGTAGATTTTGTAGAATCTTCCAAAAAAATAGGATATATTCATAATGATTACAACCAGTTAGGTTTGGATTTAAGTTTTGATCTTCCTTACTTTAATCAACTGGATGATATTGTTACTGTGTCTGAAAGATGTAAAGTGGTTTTAGAAGAAAAAATATCACCACCTAATAAAGTGAAATTAATATACAATATTTCTTCTCCTAAACTATTGAACAGTTTAGCAGATAAATATGTTGTTGAGAATACTGAATCTAAAATAAAGCTATTAACCATTGCGAGGCTCGAAAATCAGAAAGGGATTGATATTGCAATAGAAGCCGCCAAAATACTTAAAAATAAAAAGTTAAATTTTATCTGGGAGGTGATAGGTGAAGGAAGTGAAAGAGAAAAACTGAGTAAGTTGATTGAAGAGAATAATATAGAAGAATATTTCAAACTGTTGGGTTTACGAGAAAATCCTTATCCCTATCTTAAAAACTGTAATTTTTACGTACAATCTTCTAGATTTGAAGGGAATTCTATTGCGATAGACGATGCGATTATTTTAAAAAAACTTATCATTTTAAAAGATTTTTCTACAGCAGCAGACCAGATAAAGCACGGAAGAAACGGAATTATCGCTGAAATGAATGCTGAAGCGCTATCTGGTGAAATATGGAAACTTTATAATAATAAAATATTGCAGGAAAGTATATTGCAAAATTTAGATCATCAAGTATTTGATTATGAAGAGCAATTGGCAAAATTTAATCTTTTAGTGACAGCTGATTTATGAAGAAAAAAGTTGCTTTTTATATAGAATCTATGATTGTAGGAGGGGCTGAAAAAGTTCTCATAGATTTGGTGAATCATCTGGATCCCAATCAATTTGAGGTTTGGGTTATTTCGATGTTCAAGAAAAGTGTTTATTCTAATTATGAATTTCAGTTTTCAGAGCAGTTTAATGTTAACATTAACTATACTTTTCTAATTGACAATTCTAATCAATGGAAATATAAAGCCTTTAATTTTCTGTTTAATAAAGTCAACAAAAAATGGCTATACTCTTTTTTGGTCAAAGAAAAGTTTGATGTGGAAATAGCTTTTTATGAAGGTTTGCCAACTTTGTTTGTGGGGCATTCGGTTCAGAAATCTCAAAAAATTGCATGGCTACATACCCTGCAAAATAGACTTTATGAAAAATTTTCTGAGGCAGAATTGCAACAAACTTTTAAGGTTTATACTCAGTTTAATAAAATTATTGGGGTTTCAGAATCTGTTTGTACTTCATTTGTGAATTTTTTTCCTCAAGGAGATGCAGTATGTTGCTATAACCCTATTAACGAGAAGAAAATACTAGAACAAGCATATGCAGAAGAGGCAAAACACATCAATAAAAACATTCTTTCATTTGTAGCGGTAGGACGACTCATTGAAATTAAAGGTTTTGAAAGGCTGATTGATGTATTTTATAAAATAAAAAATAGAGGTTATCATTTTCAACTGAATATCATTGGGGATGGAGATTTAAAATCGGCATTACAAGAAAAAATAAATACACTTCAGTTGAATAACGAGGTTCAATTATTGGGTTTTAAAAACAATCCTTATCCTTATATTGCCAGTGCAAATGCATTGATATGTTCTTCCTTTCAAGAAGGGCTCAATACAGCTGTTATAGAAGCGTTAATACTTAATACACCTGTAATTTCTACAGATTGTGGTGGAATGGAAGAAATCATTGAAAACGGAAGCAACGGAATGATTTGTGATAATAGTGAAGAGTCTTTGTTGGATGCTGTTTTAAAGGTTTGTGAAAATCCTTCATTATTAGAAAATTTTAATCTTTTTCTTAAGAATAATACTTTTAAATTTTCTTTAAAAGAGACCATACAAGAAATTGAAAAACAGCTGATTTAATATTTTATTCAAATGATTACTGTATTTACCCCCACCTATAACAGAGCGCATCTGCTCCCCAATTTATACCAGAGTCTTTTGCAACAAAAAGCAGAAGATTTTGAGTGGTTGGTGGTAGATGACGGTAGTACAGATGGTACGGAAGAGTTGGTAAATCAATGGATTGAAGAGGCGGCATTTACCATCAGATATTTCAAAAAAGAAAACGGAGGAAAGCATACCGCCATTAATAAAGGGGTTCAGCTAGCAGAAGGAGATTTGTTCTTTATCATAGACAGTGATGATGTTTTAGCAGAAGATGCACTCCATAAAATAAAACATTACGGTGAGCAGATAAAAAAGAAAGAAGAAATCTGTGGTATTATTGGGCTTTCCCAATACTTGGGGCAAGAAAAAATAGTGGGAGACCGTTTTCTCTACAATGAATGGGAAGTGTCTTTTGCTGATGTATATTTAAAATATCACCTGAAAGGAGATAAATCTGTAGCTTTTAAAACAGAGGTGCTTCAACAATATCCATTTCCAGAAAAACAGGGAGTGCGTTTTGTTTTTGAAGCAGTAGTATGGCATGAAATGTCTAAAAAATATAAAGTTTTAGCCATAAATGAAGTTACCCAGAAAAAAGAATATCTGCAAGATGGATTAACGGACAGTTCTTATAAAAAATGGTATGTAAATGCCTTAGCTTTTTCTTATTTCCAGCTGATTAAAAACAGAACCTATCCGTTTGCTCAATATCCTTCTCATGCTTTATGGAACTATATCCATTTGGGCATAAATGCTTTGCTGTCTGGTAAAACTTATTTTAAAAAATTATCTTTGTTAGACCAACTGATATACGTTGCGGTGTATCCAAGAGCTTTTTATTCTTATTTAAAACTAAAAGACCGCTTACATGATTAAAAAAATAACAAATAAAATAAGGAAACTTTGGTATGGCATATCTAATGAGCAACTTTCTTTAGAAGCTAACATTAAAGAAGGAATGAATGTAGGCAAAAATGTATCGGGGCTTATTAATTGTACCATAGATCATAGCCATTGCTGGCTCATCGAAATTGGCAACAATGTAGTTTTTGCTCCACAAGTGTATTTGTTGGCGCATGACACGAGTGCCAAACAATCTACGGGCTATGTAAGAGTTGGGAAATTAGAAATTGGGGACAATTGTTTTATTGGTGCAAGAGCATTTATAATGCCAGGCGTGAAATTAGGGAAAAACTGTATTGTAGGTGCAGCAAGTGTGGTTACAAAATCTTTTCCCGAAAATTCTGTCATTGCAGGAAATCCTGCCAAATATATTTGCAGCGTAGAAGAATATGAAAACAGGTTAAAAAATCAATTTATGAGTGTACCTCATTTTTCAGGAGAATATACATTAGATAAAATTACTCCAGAAATGAAACAAGAAATGATAACTAAAATAGATAAATTTGGTTTTGTAAAATGATGATGTCTTTATTTTTTTTAACACTTTTTTTTCTATTGATTCTTGCAATAGATTTTTTTCCTGATTTTTGGATTTGGCAGAGCCGAATAAAAATTGGGCGGTACACCAATCAGAAAGAATGGCAAAAAAAAATTCTTGAAAAATCTCTTTCTTGGCTCAATGTCATGCCAAAAACAAAAATTAAAGACGAAAACAAACTCATTGTTTTAGATATTCTTAATAATAAATATACCAATAAAACATTACAATCTTGGCAAGAAGCATCTTTATTATTAGGATTAAATAAAGCATATCAAAAAAACGAAAATCCAAAAATAAAATATGAAATTCTAAAATTTGTAAACTCAAAAATAGATAAACAAGGAAATTGGATTGTAGAACCAAAAGAGGTAGATACAGCATTGTTAGCTTTTGCTATTTCAGAAATTCCTTTTTTAAGTAGAGAAATAAAACCTGCGCTAGATTCTATCTATAATTTAATTGTATCAAAAATAGGCGAAGATGGAACGATAATGTACAGAAATACAACCCATAATTATAGATACGTAGATACCATTGGTTTTATTTGCCCTTTTTTAACAAAATATGGAATAGAGTTTCAAAAAGAAGAGGCAATACACTTAGCCGTTTCTCAAATTAAGAATTTTGAAAAATATGGAATGTTAGAAAATAAAATTCCTTGTCATGCATACGAAGTTAACACTAAAAATCCTTTAGGTATTTTTGGTTGGGGTCGTGGTTTGGCGTGGTTTATAATAGGAACTTTAGAAACTTTTAAAATTTTACCAGAAAAACATTTAGAAAAAAAATATTTGCAAAATTTATTACAATTAATAGCAGAAACATTAATTAAATTTCAAAGAAAAGATGGGAGTTTTGCTTGGAATTTATTAGATGAACACTCAAGAAGTGATTCTTCAGCTACTGCAGTTTTTGCTTGGTTTTTTAAAGAAATGAATTTGAAAAACGAAGCTCAAAAATCTTTACAATATTTACAGTCTGTTACCCAAAGAAGTGGTGCAATAGATTTTTCTCAGGGAGACACCAAAGCAATTGGAGTGTATTCTCAAAATTTTGATATATTGCCATTTACTCAAGGCTTTGTACTGAAAACTCTTTATTAATGAAAACTCTTCTCTACATTACCAATGCCATAGACGGTTCCGGAGGTTTGGAACGAGTGCTTTCTGTGAAAACTAAAGTTTTGGCAGAAGATTACGGTTATGATATTCATGTAGTTACGCTTAATCAAAAATCTAAAGCCGACTTATTTTTTCCTTTTTCAGAGAAAATAATCCAGCACAATCTGGAAGTTTCAGGAAATACCATTCAGTATATTTCAAAATATATTTCGGGGATTAAAAACGTAATTTCAGAGATAAAACCTAATGTTATTTTGGTTTGTGATGATGGTTTGAAAGCTTTTTTCTTACCCCAAATTTTAGGAAATAAAATCCCAATTATTTATGAAAGACATGTTTCTAAACTCATTGAAATTTCAGAAAATCAAGGTTTCATTAAAGGCGTTTTCACGAAACTGAAATTTACTTTGATGGATTTTTTAGCCAAAGATTTTTCAAAATTCATTGTCCTTACAGAAGGGAATAAAAATGAGTGGAAACTTAAAAATTTACAAGTAATCCCAAATCCTTTGCCTTTTTTTTCTGCCGAAAAATCTTCTTTAGAAAATAAAAAGGTAATTGCAGTAGGTAAACAGTCTTACCAAAAATCTTATGACAGACTGCTAAAATCTTGGGCGCTTTTAGGAAAAGAATTTAAAGATTGGGAATTGCACATTTATGGGAAATTTGACGAAAATTTAGGTTTGGAAAATTTAGCCAAAGATTTAAAAATTGACAAACAAGTTTTCTTTCATCCTCCAGAAAGAAACATTGAAGAAAAGTATGCAGAATCTAGTATTTTTGTGTTGAGTTCTAGATACGAAGGTTTCGGAATGGTACTTATTGAAGCGATGAATTTTGGGATTCCTTGCGTAAGTTTTGATTGCAATTATGGACCTTCGGATATTATCAAAGACAATGAAGATGGTTTTCTAGTCAAAAATGGAGACGAAGAAACCTTTGCAAAAAAGCTTCAATTGTTGATGAAAGACGAAAATCTTCGCAAAGAAATGGGCAAAAATGCCAAAACAAATGTAGAATGTTTTTTACCCGAAAATGTGGTGAAAAATTGGAACGAATTTTTTAAAAAGATAGTTTTATAATAGCTAACCAATGAGCCACGAAGTGGCGAAATATATCAGCATCGGGTGAAGCCCGATGTACTTGAAAAACGGTTTGTTTGTGAAGCCACGAAGTGGCGAAATATTGAAAAATAAGATGAAATTTCATCAACAAATATGAAGAAAATTTTTATTTTAATAGACCAATTGCATTCTCACGGTGGAATAGAAAAATTAGTGGTAGAAAAAGCCAACTATTGGAGTGATTTTTTTGGGTATAAAATAAAAATCATTAGTACAGAACAAAGCAACAAACCATTTGTTTATGAACTTTCAGATAAAGTGAATTTTCAAGATTTAGCCATTAATTTTCATAGAGAAATTAGTTTTTTTCATCCTAAAAACTTAGGGAAGCTTTTTAAAAATTTCCTTCAAATGAAAAAAATAATAAAAGTCGAAAAGCCAGATTTTATTCTGGTAGCTTCACATATTCCGATGACGTATTTGTTGCCATGCATTAAAAATAATGCTAAAATCATCAAAGAATTTCATTATTCTAAATTCAATCAACCTCAGAATTACAAAGAGAATCTTTTTAATTCTATTGAAGGAAAGTATGATTATTTGGTAGTTTTGAGCCAAGAAGAAGCAGGTTTTTATAAAACAAAAAATACTGTAGTAATTCCGAATCCTGTCAAAATTCCGAGTTTTAGAATCCATAAAATTTCAGAAAGAGAAAATGTTACAGCAGCGGTTTTGCGTTTTGCACCAGTAAAACAATTAGAAAAAATGGTAACTATTTGGGAACGATTTACTGAAAAATTTCCTGATTGGAAGTTGCATTTATATGGAGCAAAAGAAGGAGATTACTACGAAAAAATTCAAAAATTAGTGGAAGAAAAAAATCTTGAAAATTCTATCCTATTCAAAGGAAAAACCAATAATGTTGCTTCAGAATTGAACAAAGCAAAATTACTGTTGATGACTTCTGAGCAAGAATGTTTCCCGATGGTGATTTTGGAGGCGCATTCTTCTGGTGTTCCTGTGATTTCTTTTGATGCTCCTACTGGTCCTAGAAATATCATTCATCATAATGAGGATGGGATTTTGGTAGATAACAATAATGAAGATGAATTTGTAGAAATTTTAGAAAATTTAGCTCTTAATCAAGAAAAAATTCAGGTTTTGTCTGATGGTGCTTTACAAAATTCTAAAAATTATGAACTCCAAAAAGTGATGAATCTTTGGAAAAACCTTATTTTTGATAAATCATGAGAAATATTGTTTATTTTTTCGGACAAATATTGTTTCTTCCACACGTTATTTTATTTCTTTTTTCTCGAAAAAAAGAGGAAATAGCCCAAGATATTTATGCAAGAAAGAATTTTAATCCATCTCAGATTCATCAAATGTATGATTTGTCTAAAGAATTATTAATAAATAAATATTTCCGAACACTTTTCTATCACAGAACCAATAGTTTTTTTTCTAAAATTCTAAGAGTTTTTTACCCAAAGCAATCTAGTTTTATCATTGATGTTGACACTAAAATTGGGGGTGGTTTACAATTGGCTCATCCTTATTCTACCATTCTAAATGCTGAAAAAATTGGAAAGAATGTATATGTAAATCATCTAGTTACTGTAGGCGAAAAAGATGGTAAAAAGCCCATCATAGAAGATGGAGTAGAATTGCATGCAAACTGTATCGTAATTGGCGGAATCACAATTGGTAAGAATGCCAGAATAGGAGCAGGAGCGGTAGTTACTAAAGATGTACCAGAAAATGCAACAGCAGTAGGAAATCCGGCTAAAATAATCCTAAAATAATGTTTGATTTCATCCCAGCATCAGATTATACCGCAATCTATTATCACGTGTTGTTAATAGTTACGTTGTATCTATTTATGCAATCTAGAGTATATTTTATAGAACAGATAGAAACTGTAAAAACGTCTCAGAACATTGGATATTTTCTTTTGGTTTTTGCAATTTTGTATATGGGCACTCGCCCTATTTCTTGGGCTTTTGGAGATATGGCAACTTACGCCGAAGGTTATCGCAAAATACAACTAGACCCTAATATTCCATTAAAAAGGGAAATTGTATTTGGATATTTTACAAAATGGTGTACAGGCATAATGAATGTTAAAGCCTATTTTTTGGTGGTAGATATAATCTACATTGTTCCATGTTATTTATTAGCAAAGAAATATTTTTCTAATTATTGGGCAATTCCTTTTCTAATGATGATGGGCTCTTTTTCTTTTTGGTCTTTTGGCACCAACGGAATTAGAAATGGTATGGCAACTTCTCTATTTATTTTTTCGTTGTTGTTCTACAATACCAACAAATGGATAATGTATGCCATTATGGCGTTGGCTTATGGTTTTCATAATTCCTTAATGATTCCTATAGCAGCTTTTGTTGTTTCGGGGGTTTATAAAAATCCAAAAATATATCTTTATATTTGGTTGGCTGCTATACCTCTTTCTTTAATTGGTGGCGGTTTTTGGCAAAGCTTTTTTGGCTCTCTAGGACTTGGAGACGATAGGGTAAATCAATATCTTGTGCAGAACAAAGAATATCAGGATTTAATGAGTAATACTGGTTTTCGATGGGATTTTGTTTTGTATAGTGGTTTTGCGGTTTTTGCAGGATATTATTATATTATAAAAAGAGGCTTCAAAGACGAATTTTATACCCATCTTTGGGGTACGTATATGATTGCTAATGCCTTTTGGATATTAGTGATTAGAGCCAATTTTTCCAATAGATTTGCCTATTTGTCTTGGTTTCTTATGGCAATTGTGATAGCATATCCATTGTTTAGAGTGAAATTTTGGGAGGAACATTATAAAATAGTAGGTAGAATTTTTCTGGCATATTATTTATTCACCTACATCATGTTTTTAAAAAGTTAAAAACAATCAATAAAAATCTCATCCCGGTGACTGAGCCCGTCGAAGCCAAAGAGAAGAAACAATAAATCAATCGGTGGCTGAGAACAGACCCAAGGTCTGCGGATGAAGAACAAGTGGATGATTTTTTGAAGATTTTCACATCCTTTAGGACAGGAGGCAATGAAAATCTTTAAAAACAATCAATAAAAATCTCATCCCAGTGACTGAGCCCGTCGAAGCCAAAGAGAAGAAACAATAAATCAATCGGTGGCTGAACACAGACCGAAGATCTGCGGATGAAGAACAAGAGGATGATTTTTTGAAGATTTTCACATCCTTTAGGATAGGAGGCAATGAAAATCTTCAAAAAACACAATTCAAATGCGTTTAAAAAAACGAACGCAATACATTATAGAATAAAGTGTTGGGGGAAAAGATTTTTTAAAACTCAATAGAAAAGTAGGTTTTAGCAAAAAGTATTAAATTTAACAAAAACTTTTAATGAAAAAACTTAAACCTAATCATGATGAAGGAATGTGGAAGGGTGCGCCTTCGGATTCATTTTCAAAAGCTCAGTTTCTTAGAAGAAATGAAACTAAAGCAGAAAAATTACTTTGGGAAAAATTAAGAAATAATCAGTTAGAAGGATTAAAATTTAGAAGACAACATCCTGTTAATATTTATATAGCAGATTTTTATTGTCATAAATTCAAATTAATTATTGAACTTGATGGTGACTATCATAATCAAGAAGAGCAAAAACAAAAAGATGAGGTTCGAACGGAAGTATTAAGATTGAATGGTTTAAAAATAATTAGATTTAAAAACGAAGAAGTAGAGCAAGATATTAATCAGGTTTTGACAACGATTAAAAATAAAATAGAGCAATTAAAAGAAAAATAAAATGATTTAGCCCCAACCCTAAAGAGAACTCATTTTATTGATAGAAGTAAGAATTTTTCCACCCTTTAGGGTTGGGGAAAGAAAAATTTTTAAACTGAAAAAAAATCTCATCCAAGTAATCCTAAGAGAAACCAAAAGAAGAATGAAAAAAATAAAATGATTTAGCCCCAACCCTAAAGGGAGTTCATTTTATTTTCTAAACCGATAAATTTTTCCACCCGGTGGCTGAGCACAGACCGAATATCTGCGAACGAAGAATAAGAGGATGTTTTTTGAAGATTTTCACATCCTTTAGGACAGGAGGCAATGAAAATCTTCAAAAAACAATCAATAAAAATCTCACCTAGGTGGCTGAGCCTGTCGAAGCCAAAGAGAAGAAATAATAAATCAACCGATGGCTGAGCTTGTCGAAGCCATACTTAGAGAAATGTTTTTTGTGTAATGAAATTATCCATCATCATCCCATGCTATAATGTAGAAAAATTTGTGCAAAAATGTGCAAATAGTATTTTAGTGCAAAAAGGTTTTGATTTTGAATTGATTTTGGTAAACGATGGTGCTACAGATAAAACGTTAGAAATTTTAGAAAATTTAGCTCAAACAGACGAAAGAATAAAAGTCATCAATCAAGAAAATAAAGGACTTTCTGGTGCAAGAAATTCGGGGATAGAAAACGCAAAAGGTGATTACATTATGTTTGTAGATGCAGATGATTGGTTAGAGCCTAATGCATTTGAACTCATTTCGAAAAATTTCAATAACGAAGATTTATTTTGCTTTTCTTACAATAGAGTTTTTGATCATAAAATTACGCCCAGAGATTTAAAAATAGAAGGAAGTTTTGATGCGAATTTCATTCAGAGAAGAATGGTGGGTTTAATAGGGAAAGAACTTTCAGACCCTTCTCAGGCAGATTCTTTGGTTACTGTTTGGGGTAAAATTTATAAATCAGATTTTATTAAAAAGAATAATATTCAATTTGTTGAAACTAAGATTTATGGTAACGAGGATGCCCTTTTTAATATCCAATATTTAGAATTTGCTTCTAATTCTAAAGTACTGAATTTACCCTTATACAATTATAGAAAGAACAATTACTTATCCTACACAAATCTCTACAAACCGTATCTTTTCCAGCAATGGAAAACGCTATACCAAAAAATTTCAGAAATAATAACAAACAAAGAAGACGAATTCAAAGTAGCTTTGGGAAATAGAATTGCCTTAAGTTTAATTGGTCTCGGAATTAATGAAACGTATTCAAATTTGCCTTTCTCAGCGAAAATTAAAAAAATAGCCATCGTTTTACACGACGACCTTTACATAAAAGCATATCAAAATTTAGAAATGAAATATTTTCCCTTGCATTGGAAATTATTTTTTTATCTGGCAAAATCTAAAAATGCTTTAGGAGTTTTATCTTTGTCGTATATCATGAATTTTTTAATCAAAAAATAACACCCATCATCCAACATCCAACATCAAACATCAAACATCCATCACCCAACATCCATCACCCAAATGAAACCCATCAAGATTCTTCAAATTTTTACCGTTCTCAATAAAGGTGGCGCAGAAACCAACCTGATGAACTACTATAGAAATATGGAGAGAAGTCAGTTTCAAATTGATTTTTTGGTGCATCGAGAAAGTGGTTTTTTTGAAGATGAAATTCTAAATGCTGGGAGCAAAATCTACAGATTGCCTCCAATTCTTCCTTGGAAATTAAAAGAATATAAAAAAGCGGTGTGTGATTTTTTTGATAAACATCATGATTTTGATATTATTCACGGGCAATGTTCAGAATTAGGCGTTTTTATTTACGAAGAAGCCAAGCGTAGAAATATTCCCGTAATTATTGCTCATGCTCACAACAACAAAATGGACAGAGATATAAAATTACTCTTCCGATGGATGTGGAAAAAAAGAATGCGAAAGTCTATCAATCAATATTTTACTTGTGGCAAAGAAGCCGCCGAAAATCTTTTTGGTAAAGAATTAGCGAAAAAAGCTTTTCAAATGAACAATGCTATAGAAGTAGAAAATTTTAAATTCAATGTAGAAGTTAGAAATCAAAAAAGAGCAGCATTAAATGCTGATGAAACCATTAACATCGTGAATGTTGGCAGATTTAACACTCAAAAAAATCAATTATTTCTCTTGGATGTTTTTGCCGAAATTATAAAACAGAACAACAATTACCAACTGTTTTTAGTTGGACTTGGCGATTTAGAAATCAAGTTAAAACAAAAAGTAAAAGACCTAAATCTTCAAGAAAAAGTCCATTTTCTGGGTTTGAGAAATGATGTGCCAGAATTGCTTCAGGCAATGGATGTTTTTCTTTTTCCTTCACTTTTTGAAGGATTTGGAATATCTTTTTTAGAAGCACAAGCATCAGGAATAAAATGTATTGTTTCAGAAACTGTAGCACTTGACTCTCATTTAATTCAAGAAAATGTTACCATAATTCCTTTAAAAGAAAATGCTAAACATTGGGCAAAAAAAATACTGGAAATCAATCTTTCAGAAAGAAAAGACGTTTCCGAGATTATTAAAAAATCTGGCTACGACATCAAAGAAAACGCCAAAAAATTAGAAAAAAAATATAGAGAACTCCTCACTTTGTCAAAGTTGTAAAATCTTTGACAAAGTTTAATAGTAATAAAAAATTAATCCTGCTTGGTAAGAAATTAATTATGAAAAATCTCTAGCACACGATGCAAAAAATTAAACATAAATACGCAAGTAATTATTTGTCAAATAATTGTGGTTTTATTACGCGAAGTTTTAACTTTGTTACCATTGAAAATCTTTGATTTTCTTGCGCCTTAGAGACAGTTTCAAAGAAAATTTTAATAGCGCCTTTGCGTTTTTTATTTTAATGAATAATCTGAATAAATTATGAAAATTGTTCACGTCTATTAAGAAATTAACGATTTAAAATTCAACCATTAACCATCAACCATCATCCATCAACCATCAACCACCAACCATCAACCACCAACCATCAACCATCAATCATCAACCATCATCCATCATCCAACAACCATCAACCACCAACCAACAACCACCAACTATCAACCACCAACCATACAATGAAATCCCTCACCATTTTTACCCCAACTTTCAATAGAGCTCATTTGCTCCCAAGATTGTATAATTCTTTGAAAAATCAAACGAATCAAAATTTGGTATGGATGATTGTTAATGATGGCTCTACAGACCATACTGATGAGGTGGTGAAAAGTTTTTTAGAAGAAAATATTTTAGAAATAGAATACATTAAACAAAAAAACCAAGGAATGCATGGTGCGCACAATACCGTGTATAAAAATTGCAAAACAGAACTCAACACTTGTATTGATGATGATGATTTGATGCCCGAAAATGCTGTGGAACTGATTCTAAATAAATGGAATAGTCTGCAACAAATTCAAGATAAAGTAAGTGGAATAGTAGCTTTGGATGCTCATTTTGGAGGAGCATTGATTGGAACAAAATTCAATGAGGATTTTACCACTTTAGAAGATTTTTATTTAAAAGGAGGAAAAGGAGATAAAAAACTCATCTACAGAACAGAAGTAATGAAACAGTACCCAGAATATCCTATTTTTGAAGGCGAAAAATACGTAGGATTGGGCTATAAATATCTTTTGGCAGACCAAGATTACCAATTGGCAACCTTAAATCAAGTGGTGTGTCTGGTAGATTATCAACCAGAGGGTTCTTCTCATAATATGTGGAGACAATATTATAAAAATCCTAAAGGCTTCGCATTTATTAGAAAAGAACAAATGAAGATTTGTAAATCTAAAAAACGCATTCTAAAAGATGCAGCGCATTACGTAGCCCATAGTTTAAAATCTAAAAATGGGAATTTCATTACAGAATCGCCAAGAAAATTTCTCACGATTTTAGCGATACCTTTTGGTTTAGTTTTATATCTTTATACAATATATCAAAATAAAAAACAGGGAGGATTGTACCAGAGATAAGTTTTAGAAGTTAAAAGTGAAATTGTAAAACTGTAAAATTGTAAAGCTGTAAAATTGTAAAAATGTAAAAATGTAAAACTGTAAAGCTGTAAAAAATAAATTCAACCAACAACCATCATCCATCATCCATCAATCATCAATCATCAATCATCAACCATCATCCATCATCCAACATCCATCAACCATCACCCATCACCCATCATCCATCAACCCAACTAATGTCAAAGGAAAGTATAAACAATGTCGAATGTCAAAAGCCTAAACTTTTTAGAGTTTCTACCATTCCTATGTCTTTGAATTTACTCTTGAAAGGTCAGTTGGAATTTCTGAATCAGGATTTTGAGGTAACAGCAATTTCCGGAGCAGGAAAAGATTTGGAAATAGTGAAAAATAGGGAAGGTGTAAAAGTATTTGCTATAGAAATGCAACGGCAAATATCACTTTTTAAAGATTTGAAATCTCTCTTTCTTTTGTATCGATATTTCAAAAAAGAAAAACCAGACATCATTCATTCTATTACTCCAAAAGCGGGACTTCTTTCTATGCTGGCAGGATTGTTAGCAGGAGTTCCTATCAGGATGCACACCTTTACAGGACTTATTTTTCCGCACAGAGAATGGTATATGAAACATACCTTAATTATGATGGATAAACTGCTATGTAAATGCGCTACCAATGTATATCCGGAAGGAAACGGAGTGAAGCAGGATCTTATAAAACATAAAATTACTAAAAAACCATTAAAAGTAATTGCACACGGAAATATAAACGGAATAGATTTAGAAGAATATAATCCGTCACATTTCTCAGATGAATTTAAAAGACTTACAAGACAAAAATATGGAATTGACGATGAAGATTTTGTTTTTTTATTTGTAGGAAGGTTGGTTATAGACAAAGGCTTGAGAGAATTAGTGAGTGCTTTTAATCACCTCTCAAAGAAAACGCCTCATATCAAATTAGTTTTAGTAGGGCCTAGAGAAAATGAAAAAAGTACCAAAAAGAAAAAAATGTTTTCTGTTATAGAAAATAACCCCAATATTTTGGAAATAGGATATCAACAAGAAGTAAGACCTTTTTATGCGATAAGTGATGTCTTTGTGTTGCCAAGTTATAGAGAGGGTTTTCCTAATGCCGTAATACAAGCAGGGGCTATGGAGTTGCCAAGTATTGTGACCAATATTTCGGGATGTAACGAAATTATAAAAGATTACAAAAACGGTATTATCGTTCCTAAGAAAGATAAAATAATATTAGAAGGTGCTATGCATGCTCTGATACAAGTACCTGAGCTGAGAAAAAACCTGAAGCAGAATACCAGACAAATTATATCTCAATATTTTGATAAAAATATAGTATGGCGAGAATTGAAGAAAGAATATGATAGATTAATGTAAAATGAAATAGTGCCTTGTAATAAATAATTAAATTATTTCTATTTTTGTGAAAATTAGAGCTGTATGAAGAAAATTTACCTGATTTTTTTTTGTTTGTTGTAATAGATAATTAAATTATTTCTATATTTGTGAAAATTAGAGCTATATGAAGAAAATTTACCTGTTATTTTTTGTGTTTGTTGTGACTTTTTCTTTTGGTCAAACGAATAATGAAATTGATACACATGTCAAAAATGAAATCAGTAGGTATCAAAAAATGTTGGCTACTACTAGAAATGTAAATCCTAACACTTTAAATTATGACTTAAGATATCAGAGGTTGGAGCTTACACTTAATCCTGCTTCGAGTGCTAATATTACGGGCAAGGTTACCTCACATTTTATTCCAAATCAGGATATGAATAGCATATATTTTGATTTCAATGACGCACTTACTGTTTCTGAAGTGAAATATCATGGGAGTAATATCAGTTTTAGTCAATTAACAAGCAATGAAATCAAAATTGATTTTCCATCCACTTTATTTAATAATGTTTTAGATTCACTTTCTATTTCTTATTCAGGGACCCCTGTGATTGAAAATATTATTGATTCTTATTCAAGGCATCGCCTTAATAAAAGTACTGACACTAGTGTTCCTTATGTTATCTATACGCTTTCTGAACCTTATGGAGCTAAAGATTGGTTTCCTACCAAGCAGAGTTTGAATGATAAAATAGAAAAAGTAAGAATAGAGGTGACTACGCCTACGGGAATCTATGTAGCTGCTAACGGAAAACTGATATCTGAAACAGCAATTTCAGGAACTCAGTTAAAAACTATTTGGCAAACAAATTATCCTATACCTGCTTATCTCATAGCAATAGGGGTTACCAATTATGTGAAATATACGGATACCATTGGGAATCCTCCTTTTCCATATATTAATTACATCTATCCATCAAATTCAGGTTTGACTCTTGCGAATATTAATAAAGTGAAGCCTATTATGGAGTTGTTTGAAACCTATTTTGGTCCTTATCCTTACCGAGATGAAAAGTATGGTCACATGGAATTTGACTTCTCAGGAGGAATGGAGCATCCTACCATGTCATCTATGGGAACAAATACTTTATCAGTTTATGCCCATGAATTAGGTCACCAATGGTTTGGGGATAAAACAACCTGTAAAACATGGAATGATGTATGGATAAATGAAGGTTTTGCCAAATTTGCAGAACATCTCTACAATGAGAAAATAACCAATGCAGGAAATAAAGCAGCATTTATAACCTACTTACAAGGGATTATTAACAACATTACAAGTGCACCGGGAGGAAGTGTTTATGTGTCTGATGCCAATTTAGAATCATTAAGTGTACTTTTTAGCAGCAGACTCTCATACGACAAAGGTTCTTATTTGCTGAGAATGATGAAATGGATGGTAGGAGAAGATGCTTTTTATCAAGCAATTAGAAATTATTCTAATCAATATGCTTACAATTACGCTACAGGTATGGACTTTAAAAGCTCTTTTGAAGCTTCTACAGGTAAAGATTTTACAGAGTTTTTTAATGACTGGTATTTTGGTGAAGGATATCCTATTTATAATATCAAATGGAAACAAAACCCAGACCAGTCTATTTCTTTTAAAGTGTCTCAGACAAGAAGTACAACTTCTGCGCCTGCTTTTTTTGAAATGCTTTTGCCGATTAAAGTTACCGGAACCTCTGGTCAAACGGCTGAATTAGTTCTTAATAACACGACAAACGACCAATTTTTTACACTTCCATTAAGTTTTGAAGCGTCTTCTGTGAGTTTTAATTATGAAAATCAAATTCTTACTAAAAACCCTACTATAACAAATGATACTACATTTTTAACTACAAGTGATTATAAAGAAATCCCTTTAAAAATGTATCCTAATCCTACACAATCAGAAATTAGATTTTCGGGGGTTACAAAAAAACAAAATTTTGAAATATATAGTCTTGATGGGAAACTTATGTTAAAAGGTGTGTATGAGCCAGGAACAAGCATTAACATATCTAAGTTTAAGACAGGAGATTATATAATAAAAATAAATAATAGTATTTATAAAATCATTAAAAATTAATTAGAAGCCAAGTATTATTTGGCTTTTTATTTTTATACATTGATAAATAATTGTAAATAAGATTATTAAAATTTTTATCTTTTAAGATTTTTTTTATATTTTTTTTCTATAAATAAAAAAAATATATACTTTTGATGTAATCTAAAAAATTGTAATATGAAAATAAATAGCCTCTCTTTATTCTTATTGCTATGTCCCAAAAATAAGAAGTATTTTTATTTTTTATTTTTCTTTGTATCTAATATTGTTTTATCACAAACTTCTGTTACGATAACCAAAACTGGTGATAATTATTGGACGGCACCGTGTGATGTTACTTCTATAACTTTAGAGGTATGGGGAGCTGGTGGAGCTGGACAAGCTGTGAATGGGACCAATGTAAGAGGCGCAGGCGGCGCAGGCGGAGGTTTTGTGAAGACTACTTATACGGTAGTGCCAGGTCAGACCTACAGAATTTATGTTGGACTTGGAGGGACTGGAAATGATACCCGAAAAAATGGAGAAGGCTCATGGTTTGATTCTGCTAGCGCGGTATTTGCGGTGGGAGGCACTGGAGCGGGACTTGTTTTAACTTCTGGTGTTGGCACAGGAGCCGTTGCGTTGACTACGGGTAACATAGGAGGAACTCTTATTAATACTTATGGAGGAAAAGGGGCTAATGGTTTTGATGATGGTACCACTAAATATAGTGGAGGTGGAGGCTCTAGTGCAGGAGATGTAAATGGAAATTCTTCTACAAGTCGACTTGGGGGTGCTGCACCTGCCAATGGTTATAAAGGAGGTGATGGTAGAAATTCAAACGGAGGAGGGGCTAATGGAGGAGTAGGAGCTGGCGGTTCTGGGGCGTTTCGAGATGATGCTGGTTCGGCAAATGGCGGAAATGGTGGAAATGGACAAGTGAGAATAACCTATACCTCTTATTGTACGAAATATTACAACTCTCAAGTAGCTCCAATAACAAGAGTTATTTTTGCTGGGATTGATCAATCATCCGCTGCTACAGTGAATTCCACGACTCCTTTTAACGAAATTTTTTGCTCTGTAAGTGCTTCTGTAGAGCAAGGCATGCCCTATAATATTACATTAAAAGGAAATTCTAATGGGAATAATACAGATTACTATAGGGTTTATATTGATTGGGACCAGAATAAAGTATTTGGGAATAATGTAAATGAAGTATATGATATAGGAACTATTACCAATTCTACGGGTGTTGATGCTAAAGATATCACCGGAATTATAGATGTTCCAAGTAACGCAGTACTAAGAAGCACCATGATGAGGATTGTAAAATTAAAGGGGGCATATACAGATGCGTGTACTGCAGCTAATAATGGGCAATCAGAAGATTATCAAGTAAATATTAATACCCAGTCTCCATGTTCTGGAGCTCCACCTGCAGGAAATGTTAAGTTAAGTGCTTCTTCAGGGACGCCAGGGGGAACTTTTTCAGCATGGGTTATTGGCAGTGTTTCTGGTAGTGAATTTAGTTATCAATGGCAAAAATCTTCGGATAATGTCAATTGGGTGGATATTTCAGGGGCTAGTTCAGAAACTGCTAATATTATTGCTGAAGCATTGGGGTCAACCTATTATTATAGAAGATTGACGACGTGTAAGAATACAGGAGATGTTGCACAATCTACGAGTGCATCATATACTGGGGCTTATTGTATACCAACATTCACTTCAGGTAATACCAATAGGCTTTATATAAAGAGTTTTCGATTTGTAGGAGTTTTAAATGATGAACTTTTATATGCTCCTAACGCTGCTAATTTAAGTACTCAGTCGGGGGTTAATGGAGCGTATCAAGACTTTACAGGGTTGAGTCCTGTTGCTACACAATCACAAGGCTCTATTGTAAACCTAGAGGCTATATCAGGTGGGAATATAGTAACCCCAGCTAAGGGAAGATGGGTTGCATGGGTAGATTGGAATAGAGATGGAGATTTTTCTAGTTCTGAGTTGGTTTATCTCATGGATGCAGGCTATAGAACAGAATCTGTAACTTTTGGTTTCCCTATCCCTAATAATCTACCTTTGGGAGATTATAGGTTAAGAATAGCCGTAGTAAATAACACTGCAGCAGCCACGCTTCTACCTTGTGATTTTTCGACAACCAATGGAGAGGTTGAGGATTATATTTTCAGAGTGATAGAAGATAATCTTGCGAAATTAAATACTGACCAAACTAATGTTTTTCATAGATGTGAAGGTGGGGAGATTTCTTTAATCGCTATAGGTAAAGATGCCAATGTAGTTGACTACAAATGGTATGATGCCAAGTATGGCGGAAATCTATTGCATACTGGAGCTACTTTTACCACCAATGTAGCAACAACTACCACTTTTTATGTCACCGCTGTAGATATTAATGGTAAAGAAACTCCTTTTAGATATCCATTTGTGGCACGTATTGACCCCAAACCAGAGGTCACATTTACTCCAGTGCCCCAAACTATTTGTGGAGAGGATGACCCTTATCTTATTCTTTCGGTATGGGGGGATAAGAGAGAAGAGATATTAATTGATGAAAAATTCGATTCAGGACTTGGTGCTTTTGTTAATGTAAAAGAAGATGTATTTACAGATACTAAAAATACGCCAGCTTATTCTCCAGATTGGGTAACTAATCCTAATTTTTGGAAACCAACAGGTTCTACAGAGCCTACTAAAAACTATTATCAGGCAAAGAAGCCTCCTCATCTAGCTATTGCTAGTACCATTTCTTCAGGTTATTTTGGAGGTTATTTTGCAGCGATAAATACAGATGTTTACAGAGATAAGAATATAAAAAGGCATTTGGTAGCTACACAGACTTTTGATACTACTCCTTTTCTTTCTAAGAGTTTAAAACTAGACTTTGATGTTTATTATTATTCAATTGCAACCCTCAAAGCAGATGGGTATTTATCCGTAGAATATTCTACCGATAATACCAATTGGATACCATTTAAGTATTTTGTCCTCAACCATGGAAATCCATTGAGTTGGGAAAAAGTATCAT
>JADHED010000550.1_pt1 | contig 42614 bp, 26 predicted proteins | sample 8952041 | NCBI WGS metagenome assembly JADHED01 (sample SAMN16124423, study PRJNA663239) | bioreactor sludge metagenome | isolation source: sludge (control) | place: India:Bengaluru | collected 2018-09-08 | reverse complement strand
ACGAGTCCCCCTCGTTTGCAGTTCCGCGGCAACGAGTCCCCCTCGATTGCAGCCGTCGACTCCCCGTGTGGACGCGCGCGCCGCTCCGGCCCCGCGGCGAGCGGCCCGCTCGGGCTCGAAACCGCCACCTGGGACACGACGCGGGCCGAATCCGCCGGGCTCGGACGCAGGACGGCCCCGGATTTCTCCAGCGGAGAGCCGTCGGTCCGTCCGACCGCTGCAAACGATGGGGACTCGTTGCCGAGAAGCTGCAAACGAGGGGGACTTGGCCAGGTGGGCCTCGGCCGAAAGGGCTGCGGAGGTGCGACAATCCGACCGGGACAACGCCCGCGGAGTCGGACATGGATCCCATGCGTCCATTGTCGGTGGTTGATGTCGTGTTACTGACCATCTTCGTTACCGCGGTCGTCGTGACGAACGTGGTGGGGGTTCGGCTGTGGTTCTTTGCTCCGCCGCCGGGCGAATCGTTCAAGCGTGTGCAGGGCAGGCGTATGTTGATCATGATGATCGCCACGGTGGTGGGGATCTCTGCGGGCTTCATCCTGATACATGGGCGAATGGAGAAGCTGGATTAGGCGGGGTCCGGGCCTCGCACGAGTCGATCACCTCCATAGGGTCCGCTGATGAGACGTCATCCTGTTCGCTCTGAGTGCGCGGATTCGGGGGGGCGCTGATGAGAGTTCCAGGACGGGTGAGGTCGTTCTTCGAGCTATGTCGGGACGCCGATGTCATTCCCGTGCTCGCGCCCATTATCGTGAGCTCGGCCCGCTACACCATCTGGCCGATTCACTTGTGGCTGCATGAGGTCTGCGGCGGCATCGGCCTCCCTCGCGCCTACGCATGGGGCGTGAGCGCCGCGTTCTTCAGCCTGTGCATGTGGCTCGTCGTCCTCTGCACCAGGAGCGGCACGCGATATCGCGGGATGAACCTGGACGCGCTCTTAGGTGGTTCCCTGTTGGCGGTCGCGGCCGCCACGGCCGAACCCTCGGTGCGGGCGATGTTGTCGAAGGAGGGGTTGGGAGCGGCGCCGTGGGTCGTGTTCCTGTGTGCGTCAGGGCTCGTCCTGCTGCGGTCCGCCCAGGCGACCAAGAGCAGCCGGGCTGCGCAGGAATCCTGAACGGGACCGCGGCTCTTCAGTCGATCGACGTCGAGCCGGCGTCTGCGCTTCCCGCCGCCGGCGCAGGCGCCGCCGGCGCAGGCGCCGCCGGTGCGGGCGTCGCCGGCGCGGGGGCCCCGGGCGCCGGGTTCGGGTCGGGCAGGATCGCCGTCACGCGCCAGGCCTGCAGTGCCGGCCCGAACTCGGGATACACGCGCACCGGGACGAGCAGCAGGTCCTCGCTGCGCACGAGGCCGGAGATCATCACGTCCCCCTCGCGCGCGGGGAGCCGGCCCACGACGCTCCCGTCCACGAACGACACGAACAGCACGCCGTCGGCCGCGGCGGGCAGCAGCGCGACGAGCCGCTCGCCCCACGCGAGCGGCGTGAACGAGAGCCGCTCGCCCGTCTTCGCGCGCCAGGCGAGGTGGCCGTTCTTCGCGCGGAACGCGTAGAGGTGCGTGTCGAGCGACGGCACCAGCAGCCGCTCGTCCATCAGCAGCGGCGGCGCGACGATGGAGCCGCCCACCTGCTGCCGCCAGTCCTGGTCGCAGTCCACGTCGCCGCGCACGCGCTTCAGGCACTCGTACGCCGCGAACGTGCGGCGCCCGGCGACGTACAGCCGGTTGCCGTCGAGCAGGATCGTCTCCGGCTGCACGTCGCGCGCCGTCGCGTGGCGCGGGAGCGTCACCGTGCGGAACCGGCGGTCGTCGGCGTCCACCGCGAGCACGACCGGGCCGAACGCGACCAGCGGCGGCACGATCGGCGTGCGCAGCTCGTACTCCGAGAGCTGCGTCGCGTCGGGCAGCGTGATCGCGACCCGCGCGCCCTCGAGCGGCACGCTCCACGTCGCGGCGGGGCCCGGCGTGGGTGGCCCGACCGGCGGGCGCGACAGCGGCAGCTCGCCGACGGTCCGGCCGTCGGCGGCCGCGAGCAGCACGAGCCGCGGGCCGTCGGCGGTCACCCCGGCCCAGCCGAGCAGCGGCGCGTCGCGCGTGCCGCCCGGCCCGTGCGACAGCCCCGCCCCGGCGAGCGGCCGGCTCCACACCGGCGTGCCGTCGCCGGGCCGCCGCGCCTCGACCGTGTCCTGCAGCGGGAGCAGGACCAGCGGGCCGCCCGCCGGCAGCGCGAGCAGGCGGGGCGGGTCGACCGGCTCGGAGGCGAGCGGGACCGTGTAGACGAGCTCGCCCGAGACGGACGCCTTGGGGGGGGCGGGGTCGGGGGCCGGGGTCCCGGGTTCCTGCGCCGGGGGCGGAGCGGCCGGGACCTGCGGGTCGGCCGGGGCCTGCGGAGCGGCCGGGACCTGCGGGTCGGCCGGGTCCGGCAGGTCCGCCGGCACCGGCAGGGCGAGCGCGAGCAGGAGCAGCAGGCGGGCGGCGTTCATCGGCCCCGCATTCTACCGGGTACAATGCCGGGCTTTCCGGAGAACGACGGCGTGGCCTCCCGTTACCAGACCCTGCGCGGCTTCAACGACCTGCTCCCCGGCGCGACCGAGCACTGGCAGGCGCTCGAGGCGCGCGCCCGCGAGCTGTTCCGCCGCTACGGCTTCCGGGAGATCCGGACGCCGCACCTCGAGCCGACCGACCTGTTCGTGCGCTCGGTGGGGCAGGCGACGGACATCGTCGGCAAGGAGATGTTCACCTTCGACGCCGGCGACGACTCGGTCACGCTGCGGCCCGAGATCACGGCGTCCGTCTGCCGCGCGTTCGTGCAGCACGGCCTCGACCGGCTGGGCATCTCGCGGCTGTATTACATCGGCCCGGCGTTCCGCCGCGAGCGGCCGCAGAAGGGGCGGCTGCGCCAGTTCCACCAGGCGGGCGTCGAGGTGCTCGGCGAGGCCGCGCCCGGCACCGACGTCGAGGTGATCGCCGTCGGCCGCGAGCTGGTCCTCGCGGCCGGCATCGCGGAGCCGACGCTGCTCGTCAACAGCATCGGCGACGCCGCCTGCCGCCCCGCCTACCGCGCGCGGCTGGTCGACGACCTGAAAGGCCGCGCGGACCGCCTGTGCGAGGAGTGCCGCGACCGCATCGAGCGCAACCCGCTGCGCGTGCTGGACTGCAAGAAGCCCGGCTGCCAGGCGGCGCTCGAGGGCGTGCCGCGGATCACCGAGCACCTGTGCGACCCCTGCCGCGAGCACTTCGACGGCGTGCGCCACGGCCTCGACCAGCTCGGCGTCGCGTACACCGTCGAGCCGCGCCTCGTGCGCGGCCTCGACTACTACGTGCGGACCACGTTCGAGTTCCAGGCCGCCGGCCTCGGCGCGCAGAACACCGTGCTCGGCGGCGGCCGCTACGACGGCCTCGTGGCGGAGCTGGGCGGGCAGAACGCGCCCGGCATCGGCTGGGCCGCGGGGATCGAGCGGCTGCTGATCGCGGGCGGGCTCGAGGACAAGCCCGCGCCCGCGCGGCTCGACGCGTACGTGGTGACCCTGGGCGAGGCCGCGCGCGAGCGCGCGCTGCCGACCGTGCAGGCCCTGCGCGACGCGGGCCTGTCCGCGCTCTGGGACACCGCCGGCCACGGCCTCGGCGGCCAGATGAAGCGCGCCGACCGCTCCGGCGCGCGCTTCGCGGTGCTGATCGGCGACGACGAGCTGGCCCGCGGGGCCGTCACGCTGAAGGACCTCGCCTCCGGCGAGCAGGGCGAGGCGCCGGCCGACCCGGCGGGGCTCGCCAGGACCCTCCTTTCCAGGATGAACTGACGCCCTAGGCTGAACTGACGCCGGTCGCCGAAGCCGACGAGGACCCGCTGATGCCGACCCCGACCCCCGACACCCGAACCCTCTGCGGCACGCTGCGCGGCTCCGACGTGGGCGCGCGCGTCCGGATCGCCGGCTGGGTGCACCGCCGCCGCGACCTCGGCGGGCTCGTCTTCATCGACCTGCGCGACCGCTCGGGCCTCTGCCAGGTCGTGTTCGACCCCAGCATGGGCGCGCTGCACGAGCTCGCGTCCACGCTGCGGCCCGAGTCCGTCGTCGGCGTGCACGGCGAGGTCGTCGCGCGCGGCGCGGACGTGATCAACCCGAAGCTGGCGACGGGGATGATCGAGGTCCGCGCGACCGCGCTCGAGCTGCTCGCGACCTGCGACGACCTGCCGCTCCAACCCTCCGGCACCCAGGTGCCGCAGGAGGAGACCCGCCTGCGCTGGCGCTTCCTCGACCTGCGCCGGCCGGAGATGCGGGACGCGATCGGGTTCCGCTCGGCGATCACCCGCGAGATCCGCGAGGCGCTGCACGAGCAGGGCTTCTGGGAGATCGAGACGCCGATCCTGACCAAGTCGACGCCCGAGGGGGCGCGCGACTACCTCGTGCCCTCGCGCGTGCACCACGGCAAGTTCTACGCGCTGCCGCAGTCGCCGCAGCTGTTCAAGCAGCTGCTGATGATCGGCGGCTGCGAGCGCTACTACCAGATCGCGCGCTGCTTCCGCGACGAGGACCTGCGCGCCGACCGCCAGCCGGAGTTCACGCAGGTCGACATCGAGATGTCGTTCGTCGACGTGCAGGACGTGATCGACACGGTCGAGCGGCTGCTCGTGCGCGCCTGCCGGGTCGCCGGCTGGGAGGTCACCGTCCCGTTCCGCCGCATGTCGTGGCTGGAGGCGATGGACAACTACGGCTCCGACCGGCCCGACCTGCGCTTCGAGCTGCGGATCCGCGACATCACGTCCGACGTGAAGGACTCGCCGTTCGTCGTCTTCAGCCGCGCCGCGGCCGACGGCGGCGTCGTGCGCGGCCTCGCCGTGCCGGGCGGCGCGGGGTTCACGCGCAAGAAGACCGACGCGCTCGAGGCGCGGGCCAAGGCGCTCGGCGCCGGCGGCCTCGTGTACCTGAAGTGGGCGCCCGAGGGGATCACCGGGCCGGCCGCGAAGGCGCTCGGCGAGGCGGGCGCGCGGCTCGCGGCCGAGGGCGTCGGCGCGCGGGAAGGGGACCTCGCGATCGTCGTCGCGGGTCCGCTCGCCGTCGCGCGCAAGGTGCTGGGCCAGCTGCGGCTCGAGATCGCGGCCGAGGAGAAGCTGGTCCCGGCGGACCGGCACGCGTTCCTCTGGGTCACCGACTTCCCGCTGTTCGAGTGGGACGCGGACGCGAACCGCTGGTTCGCCTGCCACCACCCGTTCACGTCGCCGTACCCCGAGGACCTCCCGTTCCTCGAGAGCGACCCGGGGCGGGTGCGCGCGCGGGCCTACGACGTCGTGCTCGACGGGACGGAGATCGGCGGCGGATCGATCCGGATCCACCGCAACGACGTCCAGCAGCAGGTCTTCGCGGCGCTCGGCATCGGCCCGCAGGAGGCGCAGTCCCGCTTCGGGTTCCTGCTCGACGCGCTGCGTTTCGGCGCGCCGCCGCACGGCGGGCTCGCGCTCGGGCTGGACCGGCTGGTCGCGCTGCTGCTCGGGCGGGAGTCGATCCGGGACGTGATCGCGTTCCCGAAGACGACCAGCGCCTCCGACCCGCTGACCGACGCGCCGTCGGCCGTGGACGACGCCCAGTTGCGCGAGCTGGGCCTCCGCGTCCGCGAATAGTCCGGTCCGTGGGGGCGGGGCTTCGCCCCTTCCTGTGGGGGCGGGGCTCTGCCCCGCCCGGGCGGGGCGCAGCCCCGCCCCCACGAAAGAAGCAGAGCCCCGCCCCACGGCGCAGAGGCCTCGACGGGCAATGGCGAAACGCGGCGCTTCCGTTGACTCGGGCGGCGCTCCGGGGAAGACTAACGACGTGACAGAACTTCCAGATCGCACCGGGACCCCCACCGGGGGTCCCCGTGTCGCCTTCTCGCGGGATGCGTTCCGGGCCGTCCTCGGCGAGCGTGACGCCCACCTCCGGCTGATCGAACCCGCCTTCGGCGTGACGCTCGTCGCGCGCGACGGCGAGATCGCGATCGTGGGCGGCGACCCGCCCGCCGCCGACGAGGCCGCGCGCTTCCTCGAGCAGCTTTCCGGCCTCCTCGAGGGGGGCTTCCGGCTCACCGCCCCGGACGTCGCGCTCGCGCTGCGCCTCGTGCGCGAGGCCCCGGAGATCCCGCTCGCGCAGCACTTCCTGCGGGCGGGCCTGCGCGGCCCCGGCCGCCGGCCGGTGCTGCCTCGGACGGTCAAGCAGCGCGAGTACCTCGAGGCGATCCGGCGCCACGAGCTGGTCTTCGCGATCGGCCCCGCCGGCACGGGCAAGACGTACCTCGCCGTCGCGATGGCCGTCGAGGCGCTCTCGACGCGGCAGGTCCGCCGGCTCGTGCTCTGCCGTCCCGCGGTGGAGGCCGGCGAGCGGCTCGGCTTCCTGCCGGGCGACCTCGCGCAGAAGGTGGACCCGTACCTGCGCCCGCTCTACGACGCGCTGTACGACATCTGGGAGGGGGAGCGCGCGCGCAAGATGATCGAGACCGGCGTGGTCGAGGTCGCGCCGCTCGCGTTCATGCGCGGCCGCACGCTCAACGACAGCTTCATCATCCTCGACGAGGCGCAGAACACGACGCCCGAGCAGATGAAGATGTTCCTCACCCGGATCGGCGAGGGCTCGCGCGCGATCGTCACGGGCGACGTGACGCAGGTCGACCTGCCGGCCGGCAAGGTCTCCGGGCTCGTCGAGGCGCGCGAGATCGTCGGCGGGATCGAGGGCATCGCGGTGCTCCACTTCGACAAGCACGACGTCGTGCGCCACGAGCTGGTGCAGCGCATCGTCCAGGCCTACGAGGCCTACGACAAGACCGGCGCCTCGGCGTCGCCCGGTGCCTCGGCGTCGGCCGGCCTTTCCGCGTCGGCCGGCCCCTCCGCGGCGGCCGGCGCGCCGAAGGCGGAGGGCCCCGTGAGGGGCGCGTCGTGAGGACGGTGCTCCTGCCCGGCGGCGGCGCGCCCGCCGCCGCGTGCGCGGCGGCGCGCGACGCGCTCCGCGCGGCGGCGCCGCTGCTCCGGGTCGGCGCCGGCGACGTCGTCCTGCGCTTCGTGGACGAAGACGAGATGCGGGGCCTCAACCGCTCGTGGCGCGGCAAGGACAAGCCGACCGACGTCCTGTCGTTCCCGTCGGGGGCGTCCGACCCCGCCGGCCGGCGCCACATCGGCGACATCGCGCTGTGCTACGACGTCGCCGCGCGCCAGGCGCGGCAGCGGCGCCACGCCCCCGAGCGCGAGGCGGCGCTGCTGGCGCTGCACGGGCTGATCCACCTGCTGGGCTACGACCACGAGACCGACGGCGGCGAGATGGAGGCGCTCGAGCGCCGCCTCCGCCCGCTCGTGCTCCCGCCGCGCCGGGGCCCCGGCGCGCGCGCGCGGCAGGGCCGCGATGCCTGACGCGCCCCTTACGGCCGGGCCCGCGTTCGCCTGGTGGCTCGCGTTCGCCGTCTCCGCCGTGCTGTATTTCGCGTTCGCGGCCGCCGTCGGCGCGCGCCTCGTGCTGGGCAAGCTGGCCGCCGAGCGCGTCGCGGACGAGCGCGGGCTCGAGCCGCTCGACCCGGGGTCGCGCAGCTGGTCGGCGATGCTCTTCGCGCGCAGCCTCGCGATCTCCGCGGCCGTCCTCTTCGCGGCGCTCGGGCCGCTGCGCGAGCACGCGTTCGCGGCCGGGGCCGTCGCCGGCATCCTCGTCGCGCTCGTCGGCCGCGTGGCCGAGGCGGTGCTCGCGCCGCGCTGGCCGGAGGAGATCCTGAACGGCACCGCGCCGCTGGTGCGGCTCGCGGGCCTGGTCTTCGGCCCGTTCGTCGCCCCGCTCGCCCGCAACTACGTCGTGCAGCAGGCGCGGCGGCGGAAGGAGATCGCGGACGACGACGACGAGGAGGCGCTCGAGGAGCAGCTCGAGGAGTACATCCGCGACGCCGAGGAGGGGGGGATCCTCGAGGAGGAGGCCGGCGAGCTGCTGCGCGAGATCGTGGACGCGTCCGAGGTGACGGCCCGCGAGGTGATGACGCCGCGCGGCGAGATCGTGGCCATCTCGGCGTCGGCGACGCTCGACGAGGCGGTGGACGTCTTCTCCAACTCGCGCCACTCCCGGCTGCTGGTGCACGACGGCGGGCTCGACCGCGTGGTCGGCGTGCTGCCGGTGCGGGACCTCCTGCCGCACCTCCGGTCGCCGTGGCAGTCGGTCGGCGTGCGCGGCCTGATGCGGCCGGTCCCGCACGTGCCCGCGACCAAGCGCGTGCTCGAGCTGCTGCGCGAGCTGCAGGAGGAGCGGCAGCAGATCGCGGTCGTGGTCGACGAGTACGGCGACACCGCCGGCCTCGTCAGCCTCGAGGACCTCGTCGAGGAGATCGTCGGCGAGATCCGCGACGAGCACGAGAACGACGAGGAACAGATCCGCGAGGAGGACGGCACGCTCGTGGCCGACGGCCTCGTCCCGGTCGGCGACCTCGAGGAGCGGATCGGCCGCGAGATCTCGGAGCAGGACGTCGAGACCGTCGGCGGCCTGGTCTTCTCGAAGCTGGCCCGCGTGCCGCGCCCCGGGGACCGGGTCGAGGTCGGCGACGGCGTCACGCTCGAGGTCATGCGGCTGCGCGGGCGCCGCGTCGCGCAGGTCCGCGTGCTCGTCGCCGAGGCCCAGCCCCACCCCGAGCGCCCCGCCGAGCCGTCCTGACCTCCGGGTCGGCGCCCGCGCGGGATGGACGCGGGCCCGGACACCGCCGGCGCCGGACCGGCATCGAGCCCCGCCTAAACCGGCCGCGCGGCTGGTAAGATCCGCGGGTGATCCCGACGCCTCCGTACCTCGTCGTCCGCGGCGCACGCGGCTCGCTGCCCACGCCGGCGCCGCGGCGCGAGCGCTACGGCGGCAGCACCACGTGCCTCGAGGTGGTCGTCGCGCCGGACCGGCGGATCCTCGTCGACTGCGGGACGGGCCTCGTCGCGGTGCAGGAGGGGCTCGCGCCGGGCGTGCCGCTGCGCTGCGACGTGCTGTTCACGCACTTCCACCTCGACCACCTGCTCGGGCTGCCGTTCTTCGCGCCGCTCTACAGCCCGGGGTCGAGCTTCGTCTTCCACGGGCGGCCGTGGGGCGGGCGGACGCTGCGCGAGACGCTCGAGACGGTCCTCGCGCCGCCGTGGTTCCCGGTGCCGCTCAACGAGACGCCGGCGGCGAAGGAGTACGCGCCGCTCGACGGGGGGCCGCTCGCGATCGGCGGCGTGCGGATCACGCACGCGGAGCTGAACCACCCGCAGGGTGTGACCGCGTACCGGCTGGAGGGGGCGCGCGGGTCGGTGGTCTTCGCGACGGACTACGAGCGGGGCGAGCCCGCGGCCGACGCGAACCTGCGCGGCCTGGGCGCCGGCGCGGACGTGCTGCTGCACGACGCGCAGTACACGCCGGAGGAGTACGTGCGCGCGCACCGCGGCTGGGGGCACAGCACGTGGCGGGGCGCGATCGAGTCGGCGCGGGACCTCGGGGTGCCGCGGCTCGTGCTGTTCCACCACGACCCGGCGCGCTCGGACGAGGGCGTGGACGCGCTGCTCGCCGACGCGCGGCGCGAGTTCCCGGCGACGGACGCGGCGCACGAGGGGATGCTCTTCGAACTGTAGGGGCGGCCCTTGGGCCGCCCTCCGATTCGAGGCGCACGAGCCCATCGCCACGGGTCCGTGTCGAGCGGTAGGGCGGCCCGAGGGCCGCCCCTACATCGTCAGAGGCGCTTGACGAGCAGGATCGTGACGTCGTCGTTCTGCGGCGCCGTGCCGCCGAACGCGGCGAGGTCGTCGAGGACGCGGTCCATCAGCGCCTGCATCGGCTCGTGGTGGTGCCGCTGCAGCAGCGAGGCCACGCGCTCGACCCCGAACTGCGCCTTCCGCGCGTCCTCGTACTCGTACACGCCGTCGGTCATCAGGGCCAGGACGTCGCCCGGCGCGAGGTCCAGCTCGGCCGGCTCGGGCGGCACGAACGCCGGGAGGAGCCCGAGCGGGATCGTGGTCGCGCCCCGTTCCTCGCAGCGGTGCTCGGCGGCGTGGAAGTGGAGGATCGGCGTCTGCCCGCCGGCGTGGTAGCGCACGCGGTGGGCGCCGGGGTCGAGCACGCCGAGGAACGCCGTGACGAAGCGGTTCGCCGGCAGGTCCTGCTCCAGCTGGTCGTTGATCTCGCGGAACGTCGCGTCGAGGTCCGCGTCCAGCCGCAGCGCGAGGCGCAGCATCGCGCGCACCTGCGTCACGGACAGCGCGGGGCCGACGCCGTGCCCGGTCGCGTCCCCGAGCAGCAGCACCGCGCGGCCCCCCGCGGCCTCGACGATGTCGAACGTGTCGCCGCCGGTCTCCTCGGCGGGCCGGCTCGTCCCGGCGATGTCGTACCCGGCGACGCGCGGCAGCACCCGCGGCAGGAACCCGAGCTGGATCTCGCGCGCGACCGCGAGTTCCTTCTCGAGCCGCTTCTTCTCGATCAGCTGCTCGGTCATCCGCGCCCGCTGCAGGGCGACCGCGCACTGCGCCGCGAGCGTCTCGGCGATCACCTCGTCCTGCGCGTCGAACACCCCGTCCGCCTTGTTCAGCAGCTGCAGCACGCCCACCAGCGCGTCGTCGTACCCGCACAGCGGCACGGAGAGCAGGCAGCGCGTGTGGTAGCCGGTCTTGCGGTCCACCTCCGGGTTGAAGCGCGGGTCGGCGTAGCAGTCCGGCACGTTGACGGCGCGCCGGGTGCGGCCGGTCTCGCCGACGATGCCGCGGTCGGCGGGGATGCGGACGGCGCCGAGCCCGGTCGCGACGGAGATCACGTACTCGTCGGCCGCCTCGTCGTAGAGGAAGACCGTGCCGCGGTCGGCCCGCAGCACCTCGCGGCCGGCCTCGAGGACCTCCCGCAGCATGTCGGCGAGGCCGAGCGGGCGGGCGAGCGAGCGGGTGACGTCGAGGATGCGGAGCAGCGCGGCCGGATCGAGCGTCATGAGACCCCCGCGGAGGCGCCGACGGGCACCTCGAACACGTCCACCTCGTGGTCGATGCCCTTCACCCGGATCGCCCCCAGCGGGAGCACCGGGACGGCCTCCCCGAGCAGCTGGCGGGTCCGGGCCGAGATCAGGATACCGCCGGGCGGTGCGTTCGCTTCGAGCCGCGCCGCGAGGTTCACGGGCGAGCCGAGCACGGTGTACGAGACCCGGCGCGAGGACCCGATGTTGCCGACGATCACCTCGCCCGAGTTGATGCCGATCCGGATCGAGAACGGCGCCTCGCCCCGCGCCCGCCGGACCTCGTCCAGCCGGCGCACCGCCGCCTGCATCTCGAGCGCGGCGCGGACGGCCCGCGCGGCGTGGTCGGGCTGCGTCTCGGGGTCGCCGAAGAAGGCCATCAGCCCGTCGCCGATCAGCTTGTCGAGCGTCCCCTCGTGCCGGAACAGGATCTCGATCATGGCCTCGAAGTACTCGTTCAGCAGGTCGCGCACCCCGCCGGCGTCCATCTCGGCCGTCATCGTGGTGAAGCCCTTGATGTCGCTGAACAGGATCGTCAGCTCCTTGCGCTGCGCCGCGGTCGTCAGGTCGCCGCGCTGGGCCATCACCTTGTCCACCACGGTCGGCGGGAAGTACGCGCGGAACGTGCTGCGCAGCACCGCCCGGGCCTGCGACTCGAGGTGGAAGTGGTACGCGGCGAGGACGAGCGCCGAGGTCCCGAGCAGCAGCACCGGCCGCGGGATGTTGACGATCAGCCCGGCACCCAGGAACAGCCCGGCCGCGGCCACGTGGTAGAGCGCGATCAGCCCCATCGTCACCATCAGGAAGGTCAGCGTGCGCAGCCGGTCCGACAGCACGAAGACCGCGAGGATCAGCGGCAGCTCGATCCAGAGGAACGCCTCCAGCGGCGTCAGCTCGCGCAGGAAGCGGCCGTCGAGGATCGACTGCATCACGCTGGCGTGGATGCCGCTGCGCGGGTACAGCGGGTCCACCGGGACGGCGCCGACGTCGCCCGCGCCGGTCGAGACCTCCGAGACGACGACGATCCGCCCCGCCAGCTCCTCCTTCAGGTCCTGCAGCACGAAGCGGTCGTCCGAGGCGTCGTGCACCGCGGCGAACGAGTAGTTCTTCATCGCCGACCAGGGCCCGAGGTAGTTCACGACGGTGCGCCCGGCGTCGTCGACCGGGATCACGACGTCGCGCGGCGCCGTGTCCCAGGGCGCCTTCGCGCCGGGCAGCGTGATCGACACGCCCGGCCGCACGCGGACCGTCGCGGGCGCGACGCCCAGCACGTCGCACGCGACGCGCAGGCCGAGGCTGGGGAGGTAGCCGTCCCCCTCGCGGACCAGCAGCGGCGTGCGACGGTAGATGCCGTCGGGGTCCGGGTCGACGTCGAGCATGCCCAGCCCGGCCGCGCGCCGCGCCAGGTCGGGGAAGGTCACGAACAGCCGCGAGGCGAAGGGGAGCCGCCGCGGCGGCCCCTCGAGCCGCGGGTGCCAGCGGTTCGTCGCCAGCACCTCGGCGCCCCCCGGCGGCAGGAAGCTCTCGTCGGCGGCGCGCGCGGCCGCGCCGGTCGGGCCCGCCGCCATGCCGAAGTAGACGCGCCCGGCCTGCTCCGTCGCCGCCAGCAGCGGCGCGTCCTCGGCCGGGTCGCGCGGTGCGGCGAAGACGGCGTCGTGGAACTGCGCGGCGACGCCCGCCCGCCCCAGGTTGCGGACCACGCGGCCGTACTGCTCGCGGGTGACGTAGGGCGTCCCGAGTTCCTTCAGCGCACGGTCGTCGAGGAAGACGTGCACGACGCGGCCGCTGTCCGGCAGCGCGAAGAGCGGCACGCGCGCCCGGAGCGCGAACAGCCGGTCGGTGACCTGCGCCGCGAGCGGCCCGAACAGGGAGGGAAGCAGGGCGTGGGCGCCGTAGGTCAGCGCCAGCACCGCCGCGAGCAGGAGGGCCGTCACGAGGCGCCGGAGGCGCCGCGCGGCCGCGCGGGATCGGTTCAATCAGGGCTCGCCGTTTCGGGGTCCTGCGAGGGCTGCGTTCAGTGCTCGATCGTGATCGTCTTGTCGTAGAACTCGTCGGCCGTGACCTCCACGGCCAGGCGGTCGATCGCGGAGGCGTCGGCGGTGCCGCGCGTGCGGCCCCCGATCATCACGGGCTTCTCGACCGGGCGCTCGAAGTTGCGGTGCGCCTTCTGCAGGCGCCGCACCTCGGCCACGATGTCGCCGCCGAGCTTCTTGCGCGCCGCCTCCGCCGCCCTGGCGTAGCCGTCGAGCAGCCGGTCGAGATCGGCGAGGGGGGCCCGCGACGCGAGCAGGAAGAACGTCTCCAGCCCGGCGCCGTCGTCCAGCTCGAACCACTGGCTGCCGGCGGGGATGTAGGTCGGCTTGCCGTCCGCGGTCTTCGCCGCCGGCTTCGGGGCCTCGCGGTAGAGGACGTGCAGGTCCTCGCCGGAGTCCAGCAGCAGCAGGTAGACCGAGCACGCGGACATCGGCTCGACGAGGAACTTGAGCTTCGATCCCTTCTCGAGCTGGGTGTCCTTCTGGATCGCGGTCGGCGCGCCGGTGTCGCCGACGCTGCCGAGCGCCCAGCGCAGCGCGACGGCGCCGTCGGGCCCCGCGGGGGACGCGACGGTGTCCGCCGCGAGGACCGGGGTGCTCGCGGCGAGCAGGAGCAGGAGCAGGAGCGCGGTGCCGAAGCCGGTGCGTGTCATGGCGCCTCCCCGTGGTGCCCGTTTGGGAACGGAGGCTAACACGAGTCACGGTCGATTTATTGATCTCGGCTACAATCCGGGCCCGAAAGAAGGAACGCCATGCGCGCCCCACGCCCGCGGCCCGGTGTCATCGCCGTCCTTTCGCTCTCGATCTTCCTTTCGCCGGCGCCGGCCGGCGCCGCGGAGCCGCCGGCGACGGCGGGAGCCGAGGACGCGGCGGCGACCGCGGGCGCCGGGGACGCGCCGGCGACGCTCGACGACGCGAAGGCCGCGCTGGCCGAGGGGCGCTTCCCGGCCGCCGAGGCCGCGGCGCGCGCGCGGCTCGGCGCCCTCGACGCCGCCGGCGCGGGGGGTACGCCCGACGCGGCGGCGGTCCTCGACGTCCTCGTCGAGGCGCTCTGGCGCGGCGGCAAGGCCCAGGAGCCCGGGACCCGCGAGCTGGCGGAGCGGAACCTCGCGCTGAAGCGGAAGCTCGCCGGCCCCGAAAGCGCGGGCGCGGGCCGCTCCCTCAACGACCTCGCGGTCATCGCGTTCTACGTGGGGGACTACCCGCGGGCGCGGTCGACCTGGGAGCAGGCGATCGCGGTGCGCGAGAAGGCGCTCGGGCCGGACCACCCGGACGTCGCGGACAGCGCGAACGGCCTCGCCAACCTGTACCAGACCGTCGCGGACTACGGCGCCGCGTTGCCGCTCTACCGCCGCGCCCTCGCGATCCGGGAGAAGGCCTACGGGCCCGACCACCCGCGCGTCGGCCAGAGCCTCAACAACCTCTCCGCGCTGCTGACCTCGATGGGGGACTACGCCGGCGCGCTGCCGCTCGCCGAGCGCTCGCTGAAGGTGAAGGAGAAGACGCTCGGGCCGGACCACCCGCAGCTCGCGTCGAGCATGACGAACCTCGGCTGGGTGCTCGTCGAGACCGGCGACTACCCGCGCGCCCGGCAGATGTTCGAGGGCGCCGTGCGGATCTGGGCCACGGCGCTGGGGCCCGAGCACCCGGACACGGGGATGGCGCTGAACAACCAGGCCGAGGAGCTGCGGCGCGAGGGCCGGCTCGACGAGGCCCGCGCCCTGTACGGGCGCGCGCTCGCCATTCTCGAGAAGGCGTACGGGCCCGAGCACGAGCGGGTCGGCATCGCCGTCAACAGCCTGGGCGAGGTGGAGCTCGAGCGGCGCGAGTTCGCGCAGGCGCGGGCCTCCCTCGCGCGCGCGGTGGCGATCCGCGAGAAGGTGCTGGGCGAGGCGAGCCCGGACCTCGCGGAGTCCACCGAGAACCTCGCCGAGCTGCAGCTCGAGACGGGGGACTACGAGGCCGGGCGCGCGAGCTTCCGGCGCACGCTGAAGATCCTCGAGGGCTCGGTCGGCCCCGAGCACCCGTGGGTGGCGCAGGCCTCGAACGGGCTGGCGACGCTCGAGGCGCGCGCGGGGGCGCGGGGACCCGCGCTCGACCTCGCGCTGCGCTCCGAGAGCATCGGGCGCGAGCACCTGCGGCTGACGGGCCGCACGTTCACCGAGGAGCAGGCGCTGCGCTACGCGGCCGTGCGCACGGCGGGGCTCGACCTCGCGCTGACGCTCGCCACCGCGGGCCCCGCGGCGGCGCGCGATGGGGCGGGCAAGGTCTTCGACGCGCTCGTCCGCTCGCGGGCCGTCGTGCTCGACGAGATGGCCGCGCGGCACCACTCGGTCGTCGCCTCGACGGACCCCGCGGTCGCGAAGCTCGCGTCCGCGCTGGCCACCGCCCGGGCGCGGCTCGCGAACCTGACGGTGCGCGGGATCGGCAACCTCGAGCCGGAGCGGTACCGCGCGCTGCTCGACGCGGCGAAGGCCGAGAAGGAAGAGGCCGAGTCCGCGCTCGCCGCCGCCAGCGCCGCGTACGCGCGCGAGCGCGAACTGGGCCGGATCGGCCTTCCGGACCTGCGGCGCGCGCTGCCGCCCGGCGCGGCGCTCGTCTCCTACGTCGTCTACCGCGAGGTGGACCTCGCGCGGCCCGCGGCGCCGCCGGCCGGGCAGCCGGTCGCGCCCCCGCGCGCGCCACTGCCGGCCTACGCCGCGCTCGTCCTGCGGGCGGACGGCGAGGGGCCCACGGTGCTGCGCCTCGGCGCCGTCGCGGACCTCGACCCGCTCGTGGCGCGCTGGAAGAAGGAGGCGGCGCAGGGCGCGCTGTCGATCCGCCGCACCGCGGAGGCCTCCGACACCGCGTACCGCGACGCGGGGGCGGCGCTGCGCGGCGCGGTCTGGGACCCGCTGGCGCCCGCGCTCGCGGGCGTGGCGCGCGTCTTCGTCGTGCCGGACGGCGCGCTGAACCTGGTGAGCTTCGCCGCGCTGCCCGCCGCGGACGGCGGCTACCTCGTGCAGTCCGGGCCGCTCGTGCACTACCTCTCCCGCCGCGGACGGCGGCTACCTCGTGCAGTCCGGGCCGCTCGTGCACTACCTCTCCGCGGAGCGGGACCTCGCGGCCGCCGCGCTCAGCGCGGCGGGTGCGCCCGGCAGCGGCCTGCTCGCGCTCGGCGGGCCGGACTACGACGACGTCCGCGGGCCGGCGCCCGTGGCCGCGCCGGCGCCGGCCGCCGCCGCGGCGGAAGGGCGACGCACGCGGGGCGGGTGCGCGGACTTCGAGTCGATGCGCTTCGAACCGCTGCCCGACGCGCAGCGCGAGGCCGGCGAGATCGCGGCGCTCTGGGAGGCCTCCGCGCCGGGCAAGGGGGGCGCGCTCCGCCTCGAGGCGGCCGCCGCGACCGAGGCGGCGTTCAAGCGCGCCGCGCCCGGGCGGCGCGTGCTGCACCTCGCCACCCACGGCTTCTTCCTCGGCGGGGACTGCGCGACGGGCGCGGGCAGCCGCGGGCTCAAGCTCGCGGCGGAGCCGCGGAAGGGGATCGGCGTCGCGGGGATCAGCCCGCTGCTGCTCTCCGGGCTCGCGCTGGCCGGCGCGAACCGCCGCGCCGACGCGGCGTCCGGCGACGACGACGGCGTCCTGACCGCGCTGGAGATCGCCGCGCTCGACCTGACGGGCGTCGAGTGGGCCGTGCTCTCCGCCTGCGACACCGGGGTCGGCGAGGTCCGGACCGGCGAGGGGGTCTTCGGGCTGCGCCGCGCCATGCAGGTCGCGGGGGTGCGCACGCTCGTGATGAGCCTCTGGCCCGTGGACGACCAGTCCACGCGCGCGTTCATGAACGCGCTCTACGCCGGCCGGCTGCAGCGCGGCCTCGACAGCTCGGAGGCGGCGCGCGAGGCGGCGCGCGCGGTCCTCGCGGCGCGCGCCGCGGCGGGCGAGTCCACCCACCCGTTCTACTGGGGAGCCTTCGTCGCCGCCGGGCAGTGGCGCTGAGCGCGCCGTGGCGCCGTCGCGCTGACGGAGCAGCGGCGCCGACGCGGATCGTGGGCTGAATTACCATTTCGCTTCGCGCCGCGGTGACATTTCACGTCGCTTTGTCGCTCCGGCGACGCGGACACGACGAACATTCTCGCCATCGCGGCGCCCTGCGACCGCGTCGAGGGGAGCACCGTGCGCCGTTACGTCCTGTTTGCCCTTGCCCTGGGGGTCACGTGTTCCATCGTGCGCGCCGACGCCCCGTTCGCGGCGCGCCGGGTGATCTCCGCGACGCTGCAGGACCCGGCGCGCGTCGCGCTGGCCGACCTCGACGGCGACGGCGACCTCGACCTCGCCGCCGCGCTGCAGGGCGCGGGCGAACTCGTCTGGCACGAGAACACGGACGGCAAGGGGGCCTTCGGCCCGCGCCGGCCGGTCGCGATCGTGCCCGGGATCACCGCGGTCGCCGCGGCGGACCTCGACCGCGACGGCCGGCCCGACCTCGCGTGCACGTCCGCCACGGACGCGACGCGCGTCGGGTGGGTGCGCAACCTCGGCGGCGGCGCGTTCGGCGACCCGCAGCAGGCGCGGCAGGTGGTCGCGGCGACGCCGGAGTCCGCGGGCGCGCGCTCGGTCGCGGCGGCGGACCTCGACGGCGACGGCGACCTCGACCTGCTCGTCGCGGCGGAGACGACCTCGTACGTCCTCTGGTTCGAGAACGAAGGGGCCGCGGGCGGCGGCGCCTGGCCGCAGCACGTCGTGACGGCCGCGAAGGGCGGGCTGCGCCACGCCGCCGCGGCGGACCTCGACGGCGACGGCGATCTCGACGTCCTCTCCGCGTCCGCCGCGGCCCCCGTGTTCGCGTGGTACGAGAACCGCGGCGGCGGCGCGTTCGGCAACGCGGCGAAGAACCAGGAGCCGATCTCGGAGGGCGGCGCGGACGGCCGCGCGATCCTCGCGGCGGACCTCGACCGCGACGGCGACCTCGACGTGCTGACCGCGTCGTGCGCGGACAACACCCTCGCATGGCACGCCAACGACGACGACGACGGGGACGACCACGACGGCGACTGTGCGGACGGCCGCGAGCACTCGGGCGGCGACTTCGGCGCGCGGCGCGTGATCTCCGCGGCCGCGGACTGCCCGGTGGCGCTGTTCGTCGCCGACGTGGACCTCGACGGGGACGCCGACGTCGGCGCGGCGGCGCAGGGCGGGGCCGTGCGCTGGTTCGAGAACCGGGACGGCGCCGGGACGTTCGCGCCCGGCCGCGCGCTCCTGGGCGGCGGCGCCGGCAACGTCGACGCGCTCGCCGCCGACCTCGACGGCGACGGCGACCCGGACATCGCGGCGGCGTCGGCCGGCAGCGGCGCGGCCGAGTGGTTCGAGAACCGCACGATCCACCGCAGCGGGCTGTTCCCGCCCGACGCGCGGCAGGTCATCGCGCAGGACCAGGCGTACGAGGCGGTGGGCCTCGCCGACACCGACCGCGACGGCGACCTGGACGTCCTCGCCGCGTCCGCGGCGGCGCGCGTCGTCGCGCTGTACCGCAACGCCGGCGACGGCACGTTCCTCCCCGCGGCAACCGTGGGCCGCCCGGCATACGGCGTGCGGCAGCTCGGGTCCGCGGACTTCGACCGCGACGGCCGGACGGACGTGCTGCTCGCGGGCGACGGGCTCGGCTGGCTGCTGAACACGAACGAGGAGTCCACCTGGCCCTACTTCGACGTGGACGACGCCCCCGGCCCGCGCCGCTACGCGGCCGCGATCGTGGCCGACGTGGACGCCGACGGCCGGCCCGACGTCGTCGCCGGCGGCGTCGCCGCGGAGGGCGGCGAGGGCTTCCTCGACTGGTATCGCAACGTCTCCGAGCCGCGCGGCCGCCGGCCGCCGCTGCGCTTCACGCGCCGCGCGGTGGACGGCGCGGCCGGCCGCGACGTGCGCGCCGCGGCGGTCGCGGACGTGGACGGCGACGGCTGGCTCGACCTCCTCGCCGCGGGCGCGGAGGAGGGGGCCGGCTTCGTCCGCTGGTTCCGGAACCTCGGCGCCGCCGGCTTCGCGCCGGCCGCGCCGGTCGCGCCGGACGCGCCGGGCGCACCGGGCGCGCTGCCCGGGCCCGTGGACGCGCTCGCGGCGGCCGACCTCGACCGCGACGGCGATGCGGACGTCGTGGTCGGGACCGCCGGCACGGTGACCTGGTTCGCGAACGCGGACGGGGCGGGAGGCCGCTTCGAGGCCCGCGGCGCGGTCGCGGACGGGGGCGCGCGGTTCCTCCTGGCCGCCGACGTCGACCTCGACGGCGACGTGGACGTCGCGTTCGGGACGGGCGGGACGGACGGCGCGGGCGGGGCGGGCGGGATCGGCGCGCTGCGCTGGGCCGAGAACCGCGACGGCGCGGGGGCGAACTTCAGGCCGGTCACGGTGCAGGACGGGCTCGTCCTGGCGGCGCTCGCGGCCGGCGACCTCGACCGCGAGGGGGACGCGGACCTCGTCCTCGCGAGCGGCCCGACGCTCGTCGCGTGGCACCCGAACCAGGGCGGCCAGGTGGCGTTCGGCGGCCGGGACGCGGCGCCGCCGGTCTCGTGGGCGGGCGAGGCGCAGGCGCTGCTCGCGCTCTCGCTGCGCGTCAACGCTCGCGCGGGCGACCCGGTCGGGCGGCTGCGCTCGATCGACATCGGCCTGTACGACGGCGCGGGCGTGACGCCGCTCACCGCCGCGCAGGCGCAGGCCTCGTTCGCGCGCCTCGCGGTCTTCCGCGACGACGGGTCGGGCCGCTTCGAGCCCGCGCGCGACGTCCCGGTCGCGAGCCTGCCGGGCGGCAGCCTCGGTCCGGTCGCCGGGGTCCAGCGCATCGCCTTCTCTCCCGAGGACGCGAGCGCGCGCGTCGCCGCGCCGGCGACGTTCTTCGTCGTCGCCGAGTTCGCCGACGCGGCCGGCGGATCCGCGTTCCGCGTCGTCCACCTCGCGTCCGCGGGCGTCGTCCTCGACGGCGGCACCGAGATCCCGCTCACCGCCGAGCCGGCGCGCGACGCCTGGTCCGCGGCGACCGCGGTCCGGGTGCCGATCCGGGTGAACGGCACCGAGGACGCGCCGGACGCCGCGCCCGGAGACGGCGCGTGCCGCTCCGCGGGGGGCGCCTGCACGCTGCGCGCGGCGGTGCAGGAGGCGAACGCGTCGCCGGCGCCGGACCGCATCCTGCTGCCGGAGGGGACGCTCGACCTGACGCTCGGCGGCGTCGACGACGCCGCCGCGGTGGGCGACCTCGACCTCGCGGGCGACCTCGCGATCGTGGGCCGCGGTGCCGGCCGGACGGTCGTGCGCAGCACCGTGGACGCGCGCGCGTTCGAGGCGCTCGGCGCGTCGTCGGTGACGTTCGAGGGGCTCTCGCTGCGGGGCGGCCGGGCGGAGCCGCCGTCCCTCGAAGGCGGGTGCCTGCGCAACAGCGGCGGCCGGGTCGTCTTCGCCGACGGCGAGATGACGGGCTGCGTCGCGGAGCACGGCGGCGCGGTCGCGGACGCGCCGGGGTCCTCGACGACCCTGCGGCGCGCGGCGCTGTTCACGAACGAGGCCGGCACCGGCGCGGCCGCGCTGGTGCGCGGGGCGCTGCAGCTGCGGGCGAGCACCGTCTCGAGCCAGCGCGCGACCGCGCCGGCCGGCGATCCCGCGCGCGGGGCTCTCACCGTGCTCCCCGGCGGCACGCTCGACGCGCGCGACGCGACCTTCGCCGCCAACGACGCGCCGGCCGTCGCGAACGCCGGCGGGACGGCGCGGCTGCGCAACAGCGTCGCCGCGCGCAACGCCGGGGCGGACCTCGCCGGCGCGTTCGAGAGCGGAGGATTCAACTTCGTCGGCGACGCGGGCGGCGCCACGGGGCTCGTCGACGGCGTCGCCGGCGACCGCGTCGGTGGCGCGGGCGGCGGGGGTGGCGGGGGCGGCGCGGGCGGCGCGGTGCTCGACGCGCGGCTCGGGCCGCTCGGCGACAACGGCGGGCCCACGTACACGCACGCGCCCCTGCCGCTGTCGCCGCTGCTCGACGCGGGCGGCGGCTGCGCGGCGCCCCCCGCGCCGGACGAGGGGACGGACCCCGCGGATCCCGCGGCGGACCAGCGCGGCGACCCGCGCCCGCTCGACCTCCCCGGCGCGCCGAACGCGGGGGACGGCTGCGACGTCGGGGCGGTCGAGGCCGGGCTGGGCCAGACCGCGCTGCGCGTCGAGATCCCGATCCGCTGGTGCGCCCTCCGCGGCGCGCCGTCGATCGAGGACCCCGCGCTCGTCGGCGCCCTGACGCCCGACGACGTGGTGCGCCGGCGGCACGAGGCGGCGAACGACGCGGTGTACCTGCCGCAGGCGAACCTGCGCTGGCGCTCCGCGGGCAACCTCGTCGTCGAGAGCATCCCGCTGCTCGACGACCCCGACTGCGTCGAGTCCGCGCCGGGCGTGTTCGACTGCGCGCGCGGGCAGCGCGGCGACGTCTACGTCAACCCGGAGTTCAACAACTTCGACGAGTTCCACGACCTCGTGGCGCGCTGCCGCGCGGCGTGGCTGGCGCAGGACCCGACGATCACCGGCGTCACCGCGGTCCAGATCAACCGCTTCGTCGGGACCGACGGCCAGCCGCTGCCGCTGCTCGGCCTCGGCGGCCGCGCCGCGCCCGGCGACCGCGTGGCGCAGGCGGCGGCGGGACGCGTGATGGTGGTGGACGCCTGGTACCGCCGGAACGCGACCCCCCCCGACACGATCGACCGGCTGCTCGCGCACGAGCTCGGCCACGCGCTCTCGCTCGAGCACGGCGACGGCGTGGACAACGAGGGGAACCGCGTCCTCGACGACGACGACGACCGCTTCGAGTACAAGCCCCGCTTCGACGGCCCGAACGTCATGCAGTACCGGACCGGCACGCAGCTCACGCTCGACCAGGTCGAGCGGATGCGGTCGCACGCGCTGCTGACGATCCCGGACCTCTACGTCGAGCTGCCGACGGACTTCGCCTCCAACGACGCGCCGATCGACCCCGGCTTCGGCAAGATCCTCGACTTCGGGTTCGGCAAGGTGCTCGACTTCGGCTTCGGGAAGATCCTCGACTTCGGCTTCGGGAAGATCCTCGACTTCGGCTTCGGCAAGATCCTCGACTTCGAGTACGCCAACGCGCAGGAGTTCGGCTTCGGGAAGATCCTCGACTTCGGCTTCGGCAAGATCCTCGACTTCGGCCTGGAGTTCGGCACGGCCGGCGCCGCCGAGAGCGCGGACACCGTCACGCTCTACAGCGCGACGGGCGGGCTGCTCTGGCCCGCGCCGATCCGCCCCGCGTCGGCGTGGTTCTTCTACCTCGACCTCGACGAGAGCGCCGCGACCGGCGGCGTGCCGCCGGCGTTCGTGAATCCGGCGTCGCCCACCGGGGCGAGCTTCCCGGCACGCGCCGGGGCGCCGCCGGCCGGCGTCGACGTGATCGCGGCGGTGACGCTCGTGACCCGCTGCCCGGGGCAGGTCTGCAGCGACGAGGCCGAGCTGCGCGTCTACGACTACGACGACGCCGCGGCGGCCTACCACGAGGTCTGGCGCGCCGCCGATCCGCGCTTTCAGGCGACGCCGCTCGGGCTGCTGCAGGACAACGGCGGGGCGGACGTCGAACTCGAGAACGTCCCGGCGTCGTTCACCGTCCGGCCGCAGTTCCCGCTGTCGATCCTGACCGCCGCGCTGCCGCCGGGGACGGCCCCCTTCGCGCCCGGGACCCCCGTGCGGATGGAGGTCGTGACGACCGTCGACTGCCGCGGCCACGTCGTCAACGACGACCCGACCTCCGACCCAGTGGACTGCGTCTGCACCGACTGCGCGGTCTGCCCCGACTACCCGGGGTGCAGCGGCGCGGCGGGGACGCCGGAGGCGCCCGCCGGCGAGGACGTCGTGATCGACGGCGACCGGCAGCGGGTGGAGTTCCAGCCGCCGCGGCTGCCGGCGTGCGCGATCGTTCCCGCGGTCGTCGCGGTGGGCCAGCCGGTGACCGTCACCGTGACGGAGCTGCCGACCGACGTCACCGGCACGATCGAGGTGGCGCAGGGCGGGACGCGGCTCGCGACCGAGCCGACGTCGTCGATCGACGCGACGGGCACCGCCCGGATCCAGGTCGTCCCGATCCCGACCGACCGGCTCGGCGAGGTCACCCTCTCGACGGGGATCGTCGGCTTCGCGCCGCGCGCCGAGTGCAGCGTCGTCGTCGATCCGAACCGGCTCTGCCCGGACGCCGACGGCGACGGCGCGTGCGACGCCGACGATGCGGACGACGACAACGACACCGTGGCGGACCCGGTCGACGCGGATCCGCTCGACCGCTTCGTCTGCCAGGACACCGACGGCGACGCGTGCGACGACTGCGCCTCCGGCACCGCGGATCCCGGCGGGGACGGCACGGACACGGACGCGGACGGCGGCTGCGACGCCGGGGACGCCGACGACGACAACGACACCGTGGCCGACGCGGGCGACGCGGAGCCGCTCGACCGCTTCGTGTGCCGGGACACCGACGGGGACGCGTGCGACGACTGCGCCTCCGGCACCGCCGACCCGGCCGCCGACGGCGCGGACCTGGACCGCGACGGCCTGTGCGACGCCGGCGACCCGGACGCGGACGGCGACGGCGTGCCGAACGAGCTCGACTGCCGGCCGCTCGACGCCGGCAGCGGCCTCTGCGACGACGGCAACGGGTGCACGGACGACGCGTGCGACGCGGCGACGGGGTGCGTCTCTGTGCCGGCCGTGGGCCGGTCCTGCGAGGACGGCAGCGCGTGCACGACGCTGGACGCGTGCGACGCGTCGGGCGCGTGCGTGGGCGGGGCGCCGCTCGCCTGCGACGACGGCAACGGGTGCACGGACGACGCGTGCGACGCGGCGACGGGGTGCGTCTCTGTGCCGGCCGTGGGCCGGTCCTGCGAGGACGGCAGCGCGTGCACGACGCTGGACGCGTGCGACGCGTCGGGCGCGTGCGTGGGCGGGGCGCCGCTCGCCTGCGACGACGGCAACGGGTGCACGGACGACGCGTGCGACGCGGCGACGGGGTGCGTCTCTGTGCCGGCCGTGGGCCGGTCCTGCGAGGACGGCACGACGCTGGACGCGTGCGACGCGTCGGGCGCGTGCGTGGGCGGGGCGCCGCTCGTCTGCGACGACGGCAACGGGTGCACGGACGACGCGTGCGCCGCGGCGACGGGGTGCGTCTCTGTGCCGGCCGTGGGCCGGTCCTGCGAGGACGGCAGCGCGTGCACGACGCTGGACGCGTGCGACGCGTCGGGCGCGTGCGTGGGCGGGGCGCCGCTCGTCTGCGACGACGGCATCGAGTGCACCGAGGACGCCTGCGACCCCACGGGCGGCTGCACCCACGTGGTGCGCGACGACGTCCCGCCCGCGGTCGCGATCACCGCGGCGCAGGACCGCCTGCTCCTCGACTCGAGCCTGCCGTTCGCGTCGCTCTTCACGGCCGGCGACGACGACGGCTTCCCGGGCGGCGTGGTCCGCGAGCGCGCGTACTGGAACGACTGCCTGGTCTTCGACGGCGCCGCGTACGGCGACGGCGACGGCCTGCTCTCCGACGAGACGCTCCCCGTCGACTACCGCACGTTCTGCGACGCCGTGGAGCGCTGCGGCCTGCGCGAACTCGACGAGGCGTCCGTCCGGGTGGAGGCCGACGACTGCGCGGGCAACACGGGCGCGGCGGCGCGGACGTTCGACATGGTGCCGGCGCTGACGCCGCGCGCCTGCCAGGCGGAGATCACGTTCGACGCCGGCGCCGCCGGGCGGGACCGCGTGCGCTGGACGCACGTGTTCCTCGCCGACGCGTACGACCTCGTGCGCGGCGACGTGGCCCGGCTGTCCGCGGGCGCGGGCGGCACCGGGGGCAGCGGCACGGGCGGGGCCACGGACGGCGGCACGGACGGAGGCGGCGTCGATCTCGGGCCGCTCGCGTGCCTCGCGAACGACGCGCCGATGGTGGAGGTGCCGGACCCCGTGCGCCCCGACCCCGGCCAGGCTTTCTTCTACCTGGTCCGGTACCGGCGGGCGAACACGCTGTCGGAGTACGGCTGGTCCTCGGCCGACGCGGTCCGCGGGTCCGGGACGGAGGGTTGCCCCCCCTGATGCCGGCCGGAGGGCTGGCCCCACGGCGCCCGGGCGGGGAGGGGAGGGACGACCTCCCTCACCCCCGCCGCGCGCGTGACGGGGGCGGGTAACCCGGCGAGAATGGCGGGATGAACGACACACCCGGCAGGGACGACGCGCCCGAGGTCGAAGACCCCGGCCACACCGACAGAGTCTCCGGCCCCGCGGGGCTGCACGAACTCGTCCGCGGCCCGCTGCCGGAGGACTTCCGCTCCGGCTTCGCCGCCCTCGTCGGCCGCGCCAACGTCGGCAAGAGCACCCTGATCAACCAGCTGGTCGGGCAGAAGATCGCCATCGTCAGCCACGTCGCGCAGACCACCCGGAACCGGATCCTCGGCGTCCGCACGCTGCCGCACGGCCAGGTCGCCTTCCTCGACAGCCCCGGCTTCCACAAGCCCCAGCACCAGATGGGCCAGATGATGCTGGAGACCGCGCGGCAGGTCGCCGGCGAGGCCGAGGTGCTGCTGCTCGTGATCGACGCGGCCGCCGGCTTCGGCCCCGGGGACCGCTACGTGCTCGACGAGCTGCGGGGGTCGCTGGGGGAGCGGCCGCTCGTCGTCGTGCTCAACAAGGTGGACGGCCTCAACAAGGGCAAGCTCCTGCCGATGATCGAGGAGGCGGTCGGCGAGTGGGGGGCCGCCGACGCGGTCCCGGTGTCGGCGCTGACCGGCGACAACTGCGACCGGCTGCTCGACGTCGTCCTCAAGCACCTGCCGCCGGGCCCGATGCTCTTCCCGGACGACTTCGTGACGGACCAGGACGAGCGCCGGTTCATCGCCGAGGTGATCCGGGAGAAGCTGCTGGCCGGGCTGCGCCAGGAGGTCCCGCACTCGATCGCCGTGATGATCGAACGCATGGAGAACCGCGAGGACGGCATCGCGGAGATCCACGCGGCGATCCTGGTCGAGCGGGACACCCAGAAGGCGATCGTGATCGGGCGGCAGGGCGCGCGGCTGAAGGAGGTCGGCACCGCCGCGCGCCGGGAGCTCGAGAAGCGGGTCGGCAAGCAGGTCTTCCTCAAGCTCTGGGTCAAGGTCCGGGAGGACTGGCGGGACAAGGTCGGGATCCTGCGCGACATCGGGATCCTGCCCGGTTAGTGCTAAATTGGACGAGTAACGTCTAAATTCTTCTGGTTAGCCTGTCGCACCTACATTAAAGTGCGTCTCCGTAAGCGGGCCCCCATCCACCTGGTCCGCACAGGAGAGAGACGCATGAAGAAGGCCCGGATCTTCATCGTGTTGCTGGCGATCGCGACCCTCGGCTTCGGTGCGGCGCAGGCGGCCGACCGCGGCAGCTGGCAGATCAACGTGAAGGCGCTCGGCGTCCTGCCGTCGGTCGGCAACGACGCGAACGAGGACGCCGACATCCCCGAGGACATCCTCGACGCCAGCGACGAGTGGACCCCCGAGCTCGACATCAAGTACTTCTTCAACGAGAAGTGGGCCATCGAGCTCGTCCTGGCCTACCCGGAGCACGACGTCGAGGCCGGCGGGGACACGATCGGCACGGTGACGCTCCTGCCGCCGACGATCTCGGTCCAGTACCACTTCGGCAGCGGCCGGTTCCAGCCGTACCTCGGCGCCGGCGTGAACATCACGACCTTCAGCAGCGACCTCCCCTCCGGGCTCGAGGTCGAGGGCACGAGCTTCGGCCCGTCGGTGGGCGCCGGCTTCAACTTCTTCCTCGGCGAGAAGTGGCTCCTCACCGCGGACGTCAAGTACGCGATGATCGGCGCGGACCTCGAGGGAGGCGGCGAGAAGCTGACCTCCGTGGACATCGACCCGTGGCTGGTCGGCGTGGGCGTCGGCTACCGCTTCTGACCGGCACCCCCTGCCGCACGTGACCGAACACGATCACGTGCTCCCCATCGCCGGGCGCGGGGCAGGTTCCCGCGCCCGGCGGTCTTTTCCCGGGACGTAGCGGTCACGCCGCGGGGGGCGATGGCGGTAACCTCCGGGCGGGAGGCTGCCCATGCGTTCCGTCGTCCGCTGCACCGCCGTCGCGATCCTCGTCTGCCTGCTCGTCCTCACCGCGCATCCCGCGCCCGCCGCCGCGCCCGCCGCCGCGCTCACCGTGCGCGTCGAGGGGCCGGATGGGAAGCCCGTGGTCGGCGCGAAGCTCGTCGCGCGAGGCACGACCCCGAAGGGCCGAAAGGGCGTCCCCGCGCTCGGCGAAGCCGTCACGGGCGACGACGGGACGGCCCGCCTCGGCGTTCCCGACCCGTGCCCGTGCACCGTTCGCGCCGAGGCGACGGGGCACGCGCCCGCACTGCTCGCGAAGGCCGAGCCCGGCAGCGCGCTGACCCTGCGGCTCGGGCGGGGGGCGGTGGTGGAGGGCCGGGCCTTCGACGTCACGACCGGGAAGCCGCTCGGGGGCGCGGAGGTGCTCGTCCGCGTCGCCGCGGGGACTGCGATCGAGGACCCGAACGACGTGGACCGATTCACGCCGCGGATGCGCACCGGCGAGGATGGCCGGTTCCGGCTCGAGGGCGTGACGGCGGACGACGGCACGCTCGTCGTGCGAAAGGACGGCTTCCGGGTCCAGCCGCGCGCCGTCGCGCTGGTCGAGGGCGCGAACCCCTTGCTCTCCGTCTACCTCGCTCCCGGGATCCCGCTCTCGGGGAAGGTCGTGGACCCCGCCGGCAAGCCGGTCGCCCGCGCACGGGTCACCGCCACCACGCGCGACCTGCGGGTGCTGATCGACGCGGGCGACGCGCTCGTCACCTCCACGCGGCCCGATGGCACGTTCACCTTCCGCGGGCTCCCGCCGGCGAGCGCGTACGTCCTGCGCGCGTCCCACGACGACTGGGCGAGCGGCACGAGCGCCGAGATCCCCGCCGGGGCCGGGCGGCGCCCCGGCCAGGTCACCATCGCCTTGAAGCGGGGCGCCGGGCTGACGGCCACGCTCCGCGACGGCGAGCACCCCTTCGTGGGCGTCGTCGACGTCAGCCTTGTCTACGAGGGGAGCGGACCGCTGCAGGCGCGCGTGGAGGAGCGCGAGGAGGAGATCAAGGAAGGGGCGGGCGGCCTCCTCCAGGTGGACCGCCTCCCCGAGGGCGCGGCGAAGCTGACCCTCGAACCGGCCGGCTTTACCGCGCTGCCCGCGCGCGACGTCCGGCTCGACGCGGCGGCGCCCGCCGATCTCGGAGAACTGGCGCTCGAGCGGGGCCGGACGATCACGGGCCGGATCACGGACGCGGAGGGGAAGCCCGCCGCAGAGGTCGAGCTGGACGCGTTCGCACTCGGCGTGGGCGGCGCCAGCCGCGTGACCGCGCGCAGCGCGGCGGACGGCAGATTCGTGCTCGGCGGCGTGACCGAGGGTCTGGAGTACCGCGTGACGGCGCGGGCCGCCACCGGCGCGTTCGCCGCGCGCGACGGCGTCAAGGAGGGGAGCACCGGCGTGGACCTGGTGCTCGCCCCGACGATGAAACTTACCGGCCGGGCGGTCACGGGCGACCCGCCGAAGCCCGTCTCGTTCGTGACCGTCGAGGCGTCGCGCGTGTCGGAGGGCGGCATGGGCTCGCTCCTCTCGGCACTGACCGGCGGCACCAGGGTGACCTCGCGCGACGCCGGCGGGCGGTTCACGCTCGACGGCCTCGCCGCCGGGACCTACGCGGTCACGGTGACCTCGCCGGGCTACGTCCCGGTGCGGCTCGAGAAGGTCGAGGTCAAGGGCGCCGAGCCCGCGGACCTCGGCGAGGTCCGACTGTCGCGCGGCGCCACGCTGCGCGTGAGCGTCGTGGACAAGACCACGCAGGTGCCGCTCGGCGGCGCGGGCGTGGCTCTCGGGCAGGGCGGCATGTTCGGCGCTCTGCGCGAGCGGATGCAGCGCGAGGCGGCGCAGATCACCGGGCCAGACGGCCGCGTGGTGCTCGACGGCCTGCCGCCCGGGCGCGCGACCGTGAAGGTCCGCCGCGACGGCTACGCCGAGTCGAAGGCCGAGGTGGAGATCGCCCCCGAGGCGACCGAGGCCGACCTCACCATCGCGCTCACGACCGGAGGCGCCGTCGAGGGGACCGTGCGCGACCGCGAGGGACGGCTGCGTCCCGGCGCGATGGTGATCGTGACTTCCGGCATGGACGCGAGCCCGGACCTCATGGACGCGGCCGACGAGGGCGGCAACTACCGGATCGAGCGCGTCCCGCCCGGCAGCTACATGGTCGTGGTGGCGGGTCAGGTCTCGGACCAGGGCCGGGGCCGCGCGGCGAGCGCCGCCGAGGCCATGGCCCAGATGCAGATGCAGACGGTGGTCATCGAGGACGGCAAGAGCGCGCGCCTCGACTTCCCCGCCGGCAGCGGCAAGCTGACGGTCAAGGGGGTGGTGAAGCGCGGAGGAAAGCCGATCGCCGCCCGGATGTTCTGGGTCCGCGAGATGGAGGGCGGCGGCATCCCCTCGGACTTCGTCACGGTCACCGCGGGGACCGACGGCCGCTACCAGGTCCGGCTGCAGGCCGCGGGGACGTACCGCGTGCGCGTGCAAGACGCCGCGGACGAGATCACCGACCCCGGCTTCGGGGTCGTCGTCGAGGTCCCGGAGAAGCCCGAGGTCGAGCAGGACGTGCAGGAGCCCGCGGGCGCGATCGCGGTGGACGTCAGCGACCTCGCGACCGCGCGGCCGGTCGTGGGCGCGCGGGTCACCGCGCTGCGGCTCGGCGAGAAGGACGAGGTCGACGCGCGCGACCCCGTGGGGTCGGCGGCGAGCAGCGACGAGGATGGGCGCGTGCGCGTGAAGGGGCTCGCCGAGGGGCGCTACCGCGTCGTCGTCTCGGCCCCCGGCTACGGGATCAAGCGCCTCGACCCGGTCGAGAGCGACGGCGAGGACGAGGAGACGCGGCGCGCGGCGCTCGAGCGCGCGCCGGCGCTCGCGGTCCGCGTCGCCGACGAGAACGGCACGCCCGTGCAGGGCGCGCTGGTGATCCACGAGGACGAGCTGTACGGGGCGGCCTTCGGGCGGCTCGAGGGGCTCACGGACGCGACGGGCGGCGCCTCGCTCCGGACCTGCGGCCAGGGGACCCACACGCTGCTGGCGATCGCGCCGGGGTTCGCGCCGCGCCGGGTCACCGACGTCGTGGTCGGCCGGGAGGCGCCGGGGCCGCTCGCGATCAAGCTCGAGCGGGGCGGCGGCCTGAAGCTGAAGGTGACCGACAACGCCGACCAGCCGGTGTCCAGCGCCGGCCTGCGGATCCGCGAGGAGAACGGCCCGGACATCAGCAACCTGGCGTACTTCGCGCGGATCATGGCGGGGAAGGGGTTCGGGCTGGGGACGGACGCGGCCGGGACGGCGGAGCTGGACCCGCTGCCGCCGGGGGCGCTCGAGATCGAGATCGTGCGCAACAACGAGGTCCTGGCGCGGAAGACCGTCCGGATCCGCTCGGGCGAGACGCAGACGCTGGCGATCAAGCTGCCCTGAGGGGCGTGCGCCTTGGGGAACACCCCACGAGGCGGGCTGGCCCGCGGCGGGTGCGGCCCCGGATCAGTCGCGCGATCGCGAAACTCCGGCCGGTATCGCCGGCACCTCGATGTCGCGCTGCGACACGGCCAGCCACTCGTGGGCGCCCGAGTCCGTGCGCACGGACGCGCCCACCCAGATCCGTACCGGTCCCGGACTCACGAGCGATGGGCGGAACACGACGTCCGTCGCCCCCGTCGCCGCCGCGCGCTGCGCGAGCTGCCGCGCGTCGACGCGCCAGGTTTCGGATTGCCGGACCTGCTTCCGATCCATGTTGATGACCTCGACGACGAACTCGACCTCCGCGGCACGGTCGAGGACGGCGGGCTCGAGCGCCGACACGTCCACCTTCACCGCGGCCCTCCACTTCTTGCGGACCGGAACGTCGAGAAGCAGGTCGGCGCCGAGTCTCATGCCTCCGTGAAAGTTGCGGAAGAACATGACCGCCGTCGCCTTCTGGCGGGCCGCGTCCCGTGCCGGCCGGTAGACGCGGGGCGCTTCCACGCGAAACCGGCGGTCCGCGACGTCGATCCGGATCCGCATGTCCCGGCGCCGCTCGGAGGGCCGGGGTGCGAAGTACAGCGTGGCGCGGCAGGGGCCGAGTCGATCCAGCGTCTGCATGGCCTTCGACAGTTCGGCGTCGGCGTTCGTGAAGAGGTGACCTCCTGTCCATTCCGCCAGAGGCTGCAGCCCGAAAGGCAGCACCCGCGCCTTGGAGGCGAGGTCCACCGGGTGGAGGCCGACTCGGTTGCGCAGGCAGGCCCCGGAAAGGGCGGCGAGTCTCGGCGTCTCGCCGGCATCGATCGGAAGGTCGGACGCGAGGAGGAAGAGGTCCTTGTGCCCGGGAACGGCACCGAGCGCTTCGACGAGGTAGCCGACCTGCCGGAACCACCCGTCGAGGTCGCGGTGGAAGGTCTCCGCGTAGCTGTCGCGCGGCCGCCGCTCCATCGCGTCGAGGATCTCGAGCGCCTCCCGCGGGTCGGTAATCCAGTCCTCCGTGGGCCCGGAGTGGATCTCGAGCCAGCCGGCGAAGCTGGCGAGGAGCACGCGGTCGACCCCCGACCGGAAGAGGCGCGGGTCACCGAGGACGAGTCGCGCAGACGCGAACGCGAGGGCTCGCCCCGCCATCCGTTCGACCGCTCCACCGGTACAGCTCACGCCGCCGCCCATGTGCCACCAGTCGAACAGCAGCACGATCTGCTTCGCCGGTACCGCCGTCACCGCGACGGGAGAGGACAGGTCTTCGCCAGGGGGCAACCCGGGACTCACATCCAGGGACTCGATCGGCCGCGCGGCCTCGTTCACGGTGAGCGTCACGGCGCCCTCGCGCACCAGCTCCGGGAGCCGTGCGCACAGCGAAACGTCCCCGTCCTTCGGCCAGAACGTCACCTGGACGGCGACGCGACGGACCTCGACGTCCTCCTTCAACATCGTTCCGTCATCGGCCCTGCTGGTCTGCGCCAGCAGGGCCATGGCGGCGACGATCCGGAGGCACGATCGATTCGAAGCCCAGGGTGCTGACACGTGCTGCTCCCCCCGAGCGTCAGTCGACAGTAGGGAAAAAGTGAATTACGCCGGGGTTGGAGTACGGATCGGTGTTCTCGATGGTGACATGGCTTCTCCTTTCCAGCGCTCACCTTGATCCGGCCCAGCGCGCGCTGTCTCGCACGTGCTGCGCGTCGGTGGAGTGGCCAAATTCGCTAGCCTATGCAGATGGCGACACTATACGGGTAATCGCATGCGAGACGATGGCCGCCGGACGGAAAGAGGGCCGGGCGACGGGACCGACGCGGCCGGGACGCCGGAGTTGGACCCGCTGCCGATGCGGATCCGGTCGGGGGAGACGCAGACGCTGGCGATCAAGCTGCCCTGAGGCGGCGGCACTGACTTCTGCGGTGAACCGACCGATGGGACAGGTACGCTGTCGGGTTACCGCTTGCACGGTAACCATGCAAGGCGTACCTTCTCCGGCGGGAGGTCGGTGGTGATCCGGTCGTTCGGTGACGAGGCGACGGCCGACCGCTATCACGGGCGACGGACGGCCCGCGTGCGCCGATACCCGGCGTCCGTCGTTCCGAGCGCTCTTCGGAAGCTGGACATGATCCAGGCGGCGTACCAACTCGGCGACCTGAAGGCACCGCCCGGCAACCGGCTGGAGGCGTTGAAGGGCGAGCGTCGCGGCTGGCACAGCATCCGGATCAACGAGCAGTGGCGGATCGTCTTTCGCTGGCAGGACGGGGCCGCCGACGACGTGACGATCACGGACTACCATTGACGGCGAGGCAGACGATGCTCCCGACGAACCGCATTCCGTCGCATCCTGGCGAGATTCTGCTGGAGGAGTTCCTCGTTCCGGCAGGCATGACGCAGGTCGGGCTGGCGGAGCATCTCGGCGTTCCGGTTCAGCGGATCAACGAACTGGTTCGCGGAAAGCGCGGGATCACCTCCGAGACGGCTTGGCTCCTGGCGCAGGCGCTGGGCACGTCGCCCGAGTTCTGGGTCAACCTGCAGGCCGCCCACGATCTGGCGCGCACGCGCCCGAAGCGCACGATCAAGCCGCTGCGTCGAGCTGGGTGACAGGGCGGCGGAGCCGTCGGCTGGACAACCCTCTCCGCCCTCGGGATCAGGTAGCACGCCCGAAGAGGCAATGCCTTGAGAGGACGGGCGAGGCCGTCTCGCCGCACGCAGGACGTGTGGCTCGTCGTCTTCCTCGCCAGGAACGGCACGCGATATCCCGGGATGACCCTGGACGCGGCCTGCGGCGGCGCGCTGTTCGCGGTCGCGGCGGCCACGGCGGCGCCCCCGGTGCGGGCGGCGTTGGCGGAGGCGGGGTTCGGGGCCGCGCCTTGGGTCGCCTTCCTGTGTGCGTCCGTGCTCGTCCTGGCGAGGGCCGCGCAACGCCCGACGGGGGGTTCGTCCGCGCGAGAAAGCGAGCGCCGGACTCGAGGGCCCGTGGGGAGCCTGAAGGGGCCGGCGTTCAGCCTGACTGGCCATCGCCTGGTGGCAAGTAGACCCCGCGAACGGTCGAACCGCCGCCGTCGCCCGGCGGCGTCCTGCCCCGCCGGGGCGCCGCGGGTCCCGCGGGGGTAGAATCCCCCGGTTTCGAGGCCAGGTGCGGGCCGCGCGGGGGATCGCGCGCCCCGGGACGGGATCATGCTGCACCGGGAGGAAGACGCCATCGTGCTGGACTCCGAGGCGGCCGGGGAGACCGACCGGCGCGTCCTGCTGCTGACCGCGCAGGGCGCGCTGCTGCGCGCGCTCGCGCCGTCGGCGGCCCGGTCCCGGCGGCGCTTCGGCGGCGCGCTCCAGCCCGCGGCGCGCGTCCACGCGCGCTGGACCGTCAGGACGGACGACGCGCTTGCGATCCTCGAGGAGGCCGCGCTGCTGCAGGCGCCGCCCGCGCCGGACCCGCTCGAGCGCTACTACGTCGTGGCCCACGTGCTCGAGACGGCCGCCGCGTTCGCGCGCGAGGGGCAGGACGACCCGCACCTCTACCGGCTCGTCGTCGCGGTCCTTGACCGCCTCGGCGCCGGGGACGCGCCGGACCCGCTCGCGCGCTACGCCGAGGCCTGGATCCTCCGCCTCGCCGGCCTGCTCCCCGACCTCGACGCGTGCGGCGCCTGCGGGGCGTCGCTCGCGGGCGCCCCGGCGCGCGTGGACGCGGAGCGCGGCGCGTTCTGCGGCGCGTGCGCGCCCGCCGGCGCGCGCGCGCTGGGGGCCGCCGCCGTGCAGTGGGTCGAGAGCACGCGCGGCGTCGCCCCGAAGGACCTCGTCGAACCCGCCGCCGGGGCCGCCGCCGAGCTGGCGCGGGCCCTGCCGGCGCTGATCACCGACGTCACCGAGCGCCCGCTGAAAGCGTGGCCGGCTCTGGTCCGGCTGCGCCGGGCCGCGGAAAGCGCATGATCCGAACGACCCTGCAGGAGATGTACCTCGGCCTCTCGCGCTTCTGGAGCGAGCGCGGCTGCATCGTCCACCAGGCGTACGACCTCAACGTCGGCGCCGGCACGATGCACCCCGAGACCTTCTTCCGCAGCCTCGGGCCCGACCCGTGGCGCGTCGCCTACTGCCAGCCCTCGCGGCGGCCGGTCGACGGCCGCTACGGCGAGAACCCGATGCGGGTCTACGAGCACTTCCAGTACCAGGTGATCCTCAAGCCGAGCCCCGGCGACGTCCAGGACCTGTACCTCGCCTCGCTGCACGCGCTGGGCATCGACCCGCACGTGCACGACATCCGCTTCGAGGAGGACAACTGGGAGTCGCCGACGCTCGGCGCGTCGGGCGTGGGCTGGCAGGTCACCATGGACGGCATGGAGATCTCGCAGTTCACCTACTTCCAGGCGATGGGCGGCGTCGAGCTGAAGGTCGTGCCCGTCGAGCTGACCTACGGGCTCGAGCGGATCTGCATGTTCGTCAACGACATCAAGAACATCTTCGACATTCCCTGGGCGCGCGCCGACTGGGCGCCCGGCGGGAGCGGCTTCGTGCCGTACCGCGCGATCCGCGAGCGCGCCGAGCGCGAGCAGTCGGTCTACTCCTTCGAGGAGGCCGACGTCGAGGCGCACCGGCGCCTGTTCGACCACGCCGAGTCCGAGGCCGTGCGGCTGCTCGAGCGCGAGCCCGCGCTGCTGCTGCCCGGCTACGAGCGCGTGCTCGAGGCCTCGCACCTGTTCAACGTGCTCGACGCGCGCCGCGCGCTGTCGGTGACCGAGCGGCAGGGGATGATCCAGCGCGTGCGACGGCTCTCGGTGCTCTGCGCGAAGGCGTGGCTGGCCGCGGACGCCGGCATCCTCGACCGCGCGGGGCTGGCGCACGGCCCGGCGCGGCTGTTCTGGACCCCGCGCCGGCTGGCGGTGCAGGTCCCCGCAACGGACCTCCGCACCGCCGAGCGCGAGGAGACGCTGCTCGGGCCGCCGGCCGCGGCGGCGTGGGACGCGGAGGGCCAGCCGCAGAAGGCGCTCGCCGGGTTCGCCGCGAAGCAGGGCCTCGACCCGGCGGCGTTCACGCGGCAGGAGACGCCGCGCGGCGTCTACGCGGCCGCGGCCGTCAGGCGCGGCGGCGAGCCGGTCGGCGCGGTGCTCGCGCGCGATCTGCCCGGCGCCGTGGCGGCGATGAGCTTCCCGAAGACGATGCGCTGGGGCGGCGGCGAGTTCCGCTTCGTCCGGCCCGTGCACTGGGTCGTCGCGCTGGCGGACGGCGAGGTGCTGCCGCTCGAGCTGTTCGGAGTGAAGGCGGGGCGCGCGACGCGCGGCCACCGCACGCTGGGCCACGGCCCGCACGACGTGCCGACGGCCGAGGCGTGGGAGGGCGTGCTCGAGAAGGCCGGCGTCGTCGCCGACCCGACGCGGCGCCGGGACCGCCTCGCCGACTCGCTGCGCGAGCACGCGGCGAACGAGGGCGGGCGGCCCGTCGACGACCCCGAGCTGCTGCAGGAGAGCGCGGACATCGTCGAGTACCCGGGCGCGCTCTGCGGCGCGTTCGGCGAGAGCTTCGTGCGCGACGTGCCGAAGGAGGTCCTCGAGACCTGCCTGCGGCACCACCAGAAGGCGTTCCTCGTCATCGATGGAAATGCAGGCGCGCTGCCGCGCTTCGCGGTCGCGGTCAACGTGCCGCGCGACCCCGAGGGGCACGTCAAGCGCGGCCACGAGTGGGTGGTCTCCGGGCGCCTCGCGGACGCGGTCTACTTCTGGGAGAACGACCGGAAGCAGCGCCTCGACGCGCGCCTTCCCGCGCTCGAGGGGGTCGTCTTCCAGAAGGAGCTGGGCACCTACGCGGACAAGACCCGGCGCCTCGCGCGGCTGGCGGAAGCGGCCCGCGGCGCGATCGGGCTCTCCGCGGCCGAGACCACCGAGCTGGTGCGGGCGGCCACGCTCGCGCGCGGCGACCTCGTGTCCGGCCTCGTCGGCGAGTTCCCCGAGCTGCAGGGCGTCGCGGGCGGGCTGCTCGCGCGCGCCGACGGCGAGCCCGAGGGCGTCGCGGCGGCGGTCTACGACCTCTACCGCCCCGCGGGCGTGGACGACGCCCTCCCCGCGACGCGCACCGGGCGGCTGCTCGGCATCCTCGACCGGCTCGACACGCTGGCGGGCGGCTTCGCCGTCGGCCTCGCGCCCTCGGGCAGCCGGGACCCGTTCGCGCTGCGGCGCGCGGCGCAGGCGCTCGTGCGGCTCGCCGCCGCGGAGCCCGCGATCGACCTGCGGCCCGGGATCATGGGCGCGCTCGCGATCTATGACGGCACCGCCGGCGGCGGCCCGGACCTGCGGGCGAAGAGCGCGGAGACGACCGCCGCGTTGACCGAGTTCCTGCTCGAGCGCTGGGGCTACCTCATGGAGCGCGAGGGCGCGCGCTACGACGAGGTCAACGCCGTGCGCGCCCTCGTCGCGGGCGGCCTCGGCTTCCGGCCGGGCGACCTCGCCGAGCGCGTCGCCGCGCTCCGCGCGTTCCGTGGCAGCGCCGACTTCACGGCGCTCGCGGCGGCGGGCAAGCGCTGCGGCAACATCCTCGCGCAGGCCAGGGAGCGCGGCGACGACGTCCGGCCGGGCGAGAACGCCGACGCGCTCGCGCTGCCGGCCGAGACCGGCCTCGCCGCGGCGGTCGCCGCCGCGGAGACGTCGGTCGCGACGCTCGTCGAGGGGAAGCAGTACCGGGACGCCCTCGGCACCATCGCGGCGCTGCGCCCCGCGGTGGACCGGTTCTTCGAGGACGTGCTGGTGATGGACAAGGACGACCGCGTCCGGCGGGGCCGCCTCGGCCTGCTGGCGCGCGTGCGCACGCTCGCCCGGGCGGTCGTCGACATGGCCGAGATCGTCGTGGAAGGGTCTCCCACCTGACCCCTTCCCTGGCACTGTAGGGGCGGCGCCTCGCGTCCGCCCCCCGGGGCGGACGCGATGGTCCGCCCGCGTTCGAAAAGGAGATGTGCATGTCCGAGAAATGGGTCTACGCGTTCGGAGGCGGCAGCGCCGAGGGCGAGGCCGGGATGAAGAACCTGCTCGGCGGCAAGGGTGCGAACCTCGCCGAGATGGCGAACATGAAGATCCCCGTGCCCGCCGGGTTCACGATCACGACCGACGTCTGCACGTACTACCAGAAGCACGGGCGGACGTACCCGCAGAGCCTGGCCGCCGAGGTGCAGGGCGCGCTCTCGAAGGTCGAGCAGGTGATGGGGATGCGCTTCGGCGACCCCGAGAACCCGCTGCTCGTGTCCGTGCGTTCCGGCGCGCGGCGCTCGATGCCGGGCATGATGGAGACCGTCCTGAACGTCGGGCTCACGACCCGGACGATCCCCGGGCTGATCAAGAAGACGGGCAACCCGCGCTTCGTCTACGACGCGTACCGCCGCCTGATCATGATGTACAGCGACGTCGTGATGGAGAAGGCGGCCGGCGTCGAGCCCGAGGAGGGCCGCGGGATCCGCAAGCAGCTCGACGACATGCTCGGCGAGGTCAAGAAGGCGAAGGGGTACAAGACCGACGCGGACCTGTCCGAGGCGGACCTGAAGGACCTCGTCGCGCGGTTCAAGACCCGCGTGAAGGACGTCCTGGGCAAGGAGTTCCCCGACGACGCCAACGAGCAGCTGTGGGGCGGCGTGGGCGCCGTGTTCTCGTCCTGGAACGGCAAGCGCGCGGTGGACTACCGCCGCATCGAGCGCATCCCGGACGAGTGGGGCACCGCGGTCAACGTCCAGGCGATGGTCTTCGGGAACATGGGCGACAGCTCGGCGACGGGCGTGGCCTTCACGCGCAACCCCGCGACCGGCGAGAACAAGTTCTACGGCGAGTGGCTGCCGAACGCGCAGGGCGAGGACGTCGTCGCGGGCATCCGCACGCCGAACCCGCTCAACGACGCGACGAAGAACGCCCAGAACGAGAACCTGCCGTCCCTCGAGGCGGCGATGGCGGGCACCTACAAGGAGCTCGACGCGATCCGGCTGAACCTCGAGACGCACTTCAAGGACATGCAGGACATCGAGTTCACGATCCAGGAAGGCCGGCTCTGGATGCTCCAGTGCCGCGTCGGCAAGCGCAACGGCCCCGCCGCCGTGCGCATGGCCCTCGACATGCTGAAGGAAGGGCTGATCGACGACCGCGAGGCCGTCAAGCGCGTCGCGCCGAACCAGCTCGACGAGCTGCTGCACCCGATCCTCGACCCCAAGGGCGAGGCCAAGGCGCAGCCGATCGCGAAGGGGCTCCCGGCCGGCCCGGGCGGCGCCACCGGCCAGATCGTCTTCAACGCGGCCGACGCCGTCGCGTGGACCAGGCAGGGGAAGGCCGTGATCCTCGTCCGCGAGGAGACGAACCCCGAGGACGTCGACGGGATGTGGGCGGCGAAGGGGATCCTCACGGCCCGCGGCGGCATGACCTCGCACGCGGCGCTCGTCGCGCGCGGCTGGGGCAAGTGCTGCATCGTCGGCTGCGGCGCGCTGCACGTGGACAGCGGCAGCCGGACCCTGAAGGTCGGCACCACGACCCTGAAGGAAGGGGACTTCCTCTCGCTCAACGGCACGAAGGGCAGCGTCTACGCCGGCCAGATCGCGATGGTCGACCCGACGTCGGACCCCGAGCTGTCGAACCAGATCGAGACGTTCCTGAAGCTCGCCGACAAGTTCCGCAAGATCGGCGTGCGCACCAACGCCGACACGCCGCAGGACGCGGCCAAGGCACGCGCGTTCGGCGCGCAGGGCATCGGCCTGTTCCGCACCGAGCACATGTTCTACGGCGGCGGCGAGAACAGCCAGAAGGCGCTGCTGCAGCTGCGGCGCATGATCGTCGCCAAGGGCGAGCCGGAGCGCCGCGCCGCGCTGGACGAGCTGTTCCCGCTCGTGAAGGAAGACATCAAGGCGACGCTCGCGGCGATGGACGGCCTGCCCGTCACGATCCGCCTGCTCGACCCGCCGCTGCACGAGTTCGTGCCGCAGGGCGAGGCCGAGCGCAAGCGGCTCGTCGAGGTGGCGGGCATCACCCTCGCCGACCTCGACAAGCGCGCCGAAGCCCTGCACGAAGTGAACCCGATGATGGGACACCGCGGCGTGCGCCTCGGCGTCACGTTCCCCGAGATCTCCGAGATGCAGGTCCGCGCGATCCTCGAGTCGGCCGCCGAGCTGACGAAGGAAGGCCGGAAGGCGCTGCCGGAGATCATGGTCCCGGTCGTCGGGATGGTCGCCGAGCTCGACCACCAGCGGGCGGTCGTGGATCGGATCCACGCCGAGGTGTGCCAGAAGTACGGCGTCCAGAAGGTCGAGTTCCTGTACGGGACGATGATCGAGATCCCGCGCGCCTGCCTGACCGCCGACAAGATCGCCGAGACGGCGGAGTTCTTCTCGTTCGGGACCAACGACCTGACGCAGATGGGCTTCGGCTTCTCGCGCGACGACATCGGCGGCTTCGTGCCCGACTACGTCGAGAAGAAGATCCTGCCCGCCGACCCGTTCCAGATCCTGGACCAGGAAGGGATCGGCCAGCTGGTCCGGATGGCGATCGAGAAGGGCCGGAAGACCAAGCCCGAGCTCAAGATCGGCATCTGCGGCGAGCACGGCGGCGAGCCGTCGTCGGTCGCGTTCTGCCACCGCGTCGGCATGAACTACGTCTCCTGCTCGCCGTTCCGCGTGCCCATCGCGCGGCTCGCGGCGGCGCAGGCGGCGCTCGAGGGCTGACCGGGCTCCGACGCCCGCGGTCGATCGTAGGGGCGGCCCTCGGGCCGCCCCACCGTTCGCGGCGCTCCCGGCTGTTCGGGCGCGAGCGGTTCGAAGCGTAGGGCGGCCCGAGGGCCGCCCCTACGTATTCACCGGAAGGACGATGAAGAAGACGTTCATTCTCGACACCAACGTGCTGCTGCACGACCCCGGGAGCCTGTTCCGGTTCGACGACAACGACGTCATCATCCCGATCGCGGTGATCGAGGAGATCGACCGGTTCAAGAAGGAGCTCACCGAGGTCGGCCGCAACGCGCGCCACCTCTCGCGGCACCTCGACGCGCTGCGCGAGAAGGGGCACCTGACGGAGGGCGTGCCGACGCCGGGCGGGGGCACGCTGCGGATCCACCTCGGCGTCCCGTCGCCGCGCGACTTCCCGTTCCTCGAGAGCGCGCAGTCGGCCGACATGAAGATCCTCTCGCTCGCCTGGGAGCTGACGCGGACCCACCCGCCGGTCGTGTTCCTGACGAAGGACACGAACCTCCGGATCAAGGCCGACGCGGTCGGCGTGCACACCGAGGACTACGTCGAGCGCAACGGGGCGGTCGACCCCGAGGCGCTGTCGTGGATCGAGATCGCCGCGTCGCGCGAGATCGTGGACCGGCTGTTCGCGGAGAAGAGCGTCCCGGTCGCGGAGCTCGGCGTCAACGACCCGGGCCCCAACGCGGGCGTGCTGCTGAAGGACGCGGGGGACCCGCAGCACCAGGCCCTGGCGCGGCGGCGCCCGCACGAGCCGGCGATCGCGCCGGTCGTGCTGCCCAAGTCGGTCTCGGGCATCCGCCCGCGCAACGTGGAGCAGAAGCTGGCGCTCGACGTGCTGCTCGACCAGGACGTGCCGCTCGTCACGCTGCTCGGCAAGGCCGGGACGGGCAAGACGCTGCTCGCGCTCGCGGCGGGGCTGATGCTGACGGTCGAGAAGAAGGTCTACCGGCGCCTGCTGGTCGCGCGCCCGATCTTCCCGATGGGCCGCGACCTCGGCTACCTGCCCGGCGACGTCGACGAGAAGCTGCGCCCGTGGATGCAGCCGATCTACGACAACCTCGAGTACCTGCTCGGCGAGTTCGGGCCGTCGAGCGGCCCCGAGGGGCACCCCATCGACCAGCTGCTGGACCGGGGGCTGCTCGAGGTCGAGGCGCTGACGTACATCCGCGGCCGCTCGCTGCCGCGGCAGTACATGATCGTGGACGAGGCGCAGAACCTGACGCCCCACGAGGTCAAGACGGTCATCACCCGCGCCGGGGAGGGCACGAAGATCGTCCTCACCGGGGACCCCGGGCAGATCGACAACCCGTACGTGGACGCCGCCAGCAACGGGCTGTCCTACGCCTCGATCCGGCTCAAGGGGGAGCCGCTGGCCGCCACGGCCTACCTCACCCGGGGGGAGCGCTCGCCCCTCGCCGAGATGGCCGCCGACCAGCTGTGACGCCCGCCATGAAAAATGTGCGGGGGCGGGGCTTTGCCCCGCCCGGGCGGGGCGAAGCCCCGCCCCCACACATCGGAATGCGAATGGATTGACGGGAGGGGGGGCGGGTGCTACTGTCCCGCGTCCCCGATTCGGAACCGCTCGGGTCCGACGGCGGCGGGGGCCGAGACGATGCGCAAGCGAGACATGGAAAAGTACGCGAAGCAGCTCGAGGAAAAGCGCGCGACGCTCCTCGACAAGTCGGCGCGCACCGCCGACGAGGGCCGCGCCGCGGTCGTGGAAGGCGGCGAGGACTACGTCGACGACGCCGTCACGCACTACACGCGGGAGTTCCTGCTCTCCCTGTCGGACCTCGACCGCCGCCAGCTCCACATGGTGGACGAGGCCCTGACGCGGGTGCGCGAGGGCACGTTCGGCGAGTGCCAGATGTGCGGCGAGGAGGTCAACCCCAAGCGCCTGCAGGCCATCCCCTGGGCGCGGTACTGCGTCGGCTGCCAGGAGATGGCGGAGCGCGCGGAGCTGACCGAGAAGGCCCCGCGCCGGGAGATCGGCGGCGAGGAAGAATAGCGACGACGCCGTAGGGGCGGCCCTTGGGCCGCCCTGCTTTTCGTATCGCTCCCGCCTCTGCGTGCCGGCGCGCTGCGAAACGTAGGGCGGCCCGAGGGCCGCCCCTACACGTATTCATCGATTACCGAACGTTAGAGACCCCGTGAACGTCCCCGAGGGCATCGCGATCGTCGACGGCCGTGGCGCGCGTCGCGCCGCGGAGGGGCATCCCTGGATCTATCGCGACGACGTGATCGCGGGCGGGGCCGCCGCGGGCGACGTCGTCGCGGTCCACGACCGCCCGGGCCGCTTCCTCTGCTGGGCGATCTTCTCGCCCGTCTCGCGGATCGCGCTCCGCCGCGTGTCGGCCGACGCCGCGCGGCCGGACGAGGCGTTCTGGCGCGCGCGGGTCGCGGACGCGCTGCGGCGCCGCGGCGCGGCGGCCGCGGCCGGGCCG